>Ga0209166_10000039_pt1 | contig 180925 bp, 138 predicted proteins | sample Coa_R1_3_FD_187151 | JGI IMG/M metagenome (GOLD analysis project Ga0209166, IMG submission 187151) | Surface soil microbial communities from Centralia Pennsylvania, which are recovering from an underground coalmine fire - Coalmine... | ecosystem: Environmental > Terrestrial > Soil >... | reverse complement strand
GATGGCGTTCCAATTCCGCGAGTTTCATGCTTCCGCTATTTCGAAAACCTCGCGCACCGCGTGTGGGGAAAGGCCTTTTTCGGCAAGCTCGCGCTGGCACTGCAGCGCCAGTTTGAACGCGTCCGCAAGATTCGCTTTGGCCTCTTCGATCGTTTCGCCTTGCGAGATCGCGGAGGGAAACTCTTCCACAAAACAGGTATAGCCGCCCTCTTCGGCGGGCTCAAAAACGGCTGTCAATTTCATGTCCGTAGATTATCACACCTGCGAAGGGCGGGCGCTCGCGGCCAGGGCGGTGAGTTCGGGAGGGATGAGGCGGCCCTGGCGGGAAAACCAACGGAGGAAGTCGGAAACCTGGGGACGCAAACCTGGCAGATCGCATGTTTTCCTGACTCAACTCACATAGGCCCGCCGTTCAATCCCGCTAATAGCAGTTCAACCCCGATTTTCGACCGTTCGCTGTAAAGTACTTAGCTCTTCGCCACTTCCGTGCTATCCTTCCCGCAGTTCGATGGTTGTCCGCTCGGTCGTCCTGCAAGATCCCCCAAAACATCCCTTTCCGGCGCAATTACCATTTAACAACTCCAGCCACTCCGTAAGTCCTTTAGAATGCGCACTTACGCAAGTGTTGATTCTAAAGAACTTTAAGTCCCGTAAAATCAACACTTACACAAAAACCGGGGGGAGGATCCAGCCTATGTTGGCCAAAATCCCCTCCTCCGTTACCTCTGAAGTTAACAGCCCGTCACCTCGATCTGCCGTTCGCGTTGCACCGATTGCAAAAAATGCACCTCCGCAAGTCCTTTGTTTGCCACTCTTACAGACACCCCCCTCCGCTAAGTCCTTTCCCTGCCACTCTTACGAAAACACCCGGGGTGGCGTACCCCCGCAAACCAAAACCGCTTCAACCTCTTTCCGCCGTCCTCCGCGCCTCTGCGTTATCCCGTCTCCCGTCTTTGCGGCCACGGTTCGCCTGCCACGCACTCACGTTCCCGAAAACATCGTTCGACCTCGCCCGTCCAACGTACGTGGACGTGTCTCCGGGAGCTACATGCTAATTGCCATCAAGCAGGATCTCGTCAGTGGATTTCGACTGCTCAAGAAGAGCCCGGGCTTCACCGCCGTGGCCATACTCTCGCTCGCGCTCGGCATCGGCGCCAACACCGCCATTTTCACCATCATCAACGCCGTATTTCTCCATCCGCTCCCCGTGCAGGAGCCGGCCCAGCTCGTCGAAGTGTTCACGCGCGACACCAAGACCATAGACACGAACGCCAATTTCCAGCTCACGCCCACCTCGCTCCCCAATTACAACGATTATCGCGATCAGAACGATGTCTTCAGCGGACTCGCTGCCGCCACGTTCACGATTCCTCTAAACTGGGGTGGCCAAGCCGAGCCCATCCAAATCCTCGCTTCGATGGTCAGCCCGAACTTTTTCGACGTTCTCGGCGTGAAGGCTTATCGCGGACGTACGTTTGCGCCGGGCGAAGGCGTGAAGGACGGCGCCGATCCCGTGGTGGTCCTGAGCTACGCGTTGTGGACGCGCCGCTTCGGCTCCGACCCCCGCGTCATCGGCCAGACCATCTCTCTCAACACCACTTCCTACACGGTGATTGGCGTCGCCGCGCCGAATTTCAAAGGCATCGTCTCGCTCGCGCCTCCGGACGTCGCGTGGATTCCTCTCAGTATGCGCGACTACGTGCTCACTGGGCAGTTGAAAGCCCTCGAGAATCACCGCCGCATGCGGTGGATTTCGATCGTGGGCCGACTCAAGCCCGGCGTCAGCGTGGAACAGGCGCGCGCGGCCATGAAGACCATCGCTTCTTCTCTCGAAAAGGAATATCCGCGCGACAATCCCGGGCGCACCTGCGAACTTTATCCGCTCAACCAGTCGGCGCTCGGCATCAATACGCGCAGCCAGTTTTCGCTGGCCGGCGGCGTGCTGATGGCGGCCGTCGGTCTGGTGCTGCTCATCGCCTGCGTCAATCTCGCCAATCTGCTCCTCGCGCAGGCCGCCAAGCGCGAAAAAGAGCTCAGCTTGCGCGCCGCGCTGGGTGCCGGCCGCTTCCGGCTCATCCGCCAACTGCTCACCGAAAGCACGCTGCTTTCGCTTCTGGGCGGGTGCGCAGGATTGCTGATCGCCTTCTGGGGCCGCAAACTTTTATGGTCTTTCCGGCCGCCCTTCCTGCCGGATGGCGCGATGGATCTGTCCTTCGATTCGCGCGTGCTGCTGTTCACGCTCGGCATTTCGCTGCTGACCGGCGTCTGCTTCGGCATCATCCCCGCGCTCAAAGCCTCCAACGCGGACATCAACGAAGTCCTCAAAGCCGGAGGCCGCGGAGGCACTTTCGGTTGGGCGCACAATCGCATGCGCAGCCTGCTGGTGGTATCGGAAGTCGCGTTGGCCCTGGTGGCGCTGGTCGGAGCCGGGCTTTTCTTGCGCAGCATGCAGCGCGCCCAGCAGATCAGCCCCGGGTTCGAGTCCAAAAATATCTTCCAGTACAATTTCGATCTCGGCGCGCTGCGCTACGACGAGGGCCACGGTCAGCAGTTCTTCCGCGATGCCGTGGAACGTGCCAAGAGCGTTCCGGGCGTCGCCGATGTGGCGATCTCGTCGAACGGATTGTTTGGCGCGGGCGGCGGCATCCTGGGGACGGTCTTTCGTGAAGGAGAGCAGACCGATCCGAACAATCGCGGCACGCTGGTCACCCTTAATGATGTTACGCCCGGCTTTTTCGCCACCTCCCGCATTCCGTTTTTTGCCGGCCGCGATTTCACGGACTTCGACGGCGAAAAATCCACACCGGTAGTGGTCGTCAATCAGGTGATGGCGAATCTCTTGTGGCCGGGACAAGAGCCCATCGGCAAGCATTTCTTTATTACCGTGGATCCCAACAAGTACGAGGTTGTCGGCGTGGTGGGCAACACCGTGATCGGCACCATCGGCGAAGATCCGCAGCCCGTCGCGTATTTCCCGTTGCGCCAGCAATACTCGCCGTTCGCCACGCTCGTCGTGCGCACGTCGGGTGCCCCGGCGCCGCTGATGGGTGCGGTGCGCGCGCAAATCAATCAGCTCGATCGCAATCTTGCGCTCACCAACGGCCAAACGATTGAAGAAACCCTCGGGCAAGGACTGTGGGCTGCGCGCATGGGAGCGGCGCTGCTCGGGCTGTTCGGAGTGCTCGCGCTGATCCTGGCGTCCATCGGAATTTACGGCGTGCTTTCGTATTCCGTCACGCAACGGACCAGTGAAATCGGCATACGCATGGCGCTGGGTGCAGACACCAAGCAAGTTCTGTCGCTGGTACTGCGCCAGGGCATGTTGCTGGCCGCAATTGGCGCGGGGATCGGCATAGCGTGCGGGCTGGTACTGGCATGGATCGCGGCGCGCGCGGCTTCGACCTTGCTTTACGGCGTCAGCGCCATGGACCCGCTCACGTATATCGCCATCACGGCGCTGCTGCTGGTGGTCGCCCTGTTCGCGTGCATCATCCCGGCGCACCGCGCCACGCGGATTGACCCGCTCGTGGCCCTACGCTTCGAATAGGAGCGCGTTGTCGGCTGTCGGCTGAACGAAGGGCGCCTCGTGCGGGCAGTGATGGTCACGTGCTTCGAAGACCGCCGTGGGCGCGGGTGAAACATCGCGCAACGTCTGTTGTTTTCTAGACGCTGAGACACATCTTCCTGACACGGAGTCTCGCCCGACCGGCCATCACTCATTTCGCTAAGCCGTTAATTTTCTTACAGTTACGGTATGGTCAGTGCGCCGAATCCGCGGCGCACAACGTGCTGTCTGCGGGTGCGACTATGAGCTGTCATTGCAACATTCAGGGGTTGCTAACATGTCAGCCAAAAAAGCTTCGCCGCGTATTTGTCGGCCCGTCGCCGCACTCCTTATCTCGGCGCTTGCGCTATCTGCATGGACTGCCGACCGCCTCTGGCCGCGCAGCATTTACGTCGGGGCGAATGGACACCGGCGGTCGCCTGCGGTTCACGGGCGGCATGTCGCGGTGCCGTTCGCGGACGAAGTGGCCTGCGCGCAAATCGCGAGTTTCGATGATCAACTCGAAGCCTTTTTGCGCTTCGAATACATCCGCGGCCGCGATCCGTCCGACGCTGCAAATATTCTGCTGACTGCCACACGCTACCGCCACCGCACTTCGTACGGAATTTTTCTGCTCGTGGAAAACGACGAAATCACCGCAGTGCCGCGGCTCAATCAGATGCAATCACACGGGCTGATTTCGCATTACGAACTGATCGCCTGGACGAAGAAGGATCTCGCGGCGGCGCGGCAGGAAAGCCAACTGCTTGATGCTGCGTATCACGTACCCGCAAACCAGAAACTAGAGGCGCTGCCGTCGTTCCAACTGCTGCCGGCACTGGCGGATTTTCTGGTGTTCAAATCGCAGACGGATTGGCGCGTGGTGGGGCACAGCGCGAGCGCTCCGGAGCCGTTGACGCACGCGCAGGCGCTGCGGCTGGCATCGGACATTCTCGACGTCGCGCATTTCTACGACTTGCCGCTGGATTATTTCCTCGGAGTCGGCGCGATGGAAAACAATTACATGAATGTAAACGGCGACCTGGCGCACACGGTTTGGAAGACGCATGTCGAGCCGGGCGACATCGTCGTAGAGCGCGGAAGGAAGCGGGTGCTCGTGAGCGATTACTCGGTGGGCGCATGGCAAATCTCGCGGGAGACGCTGCGATCGGCGCAGCAGTTGTATTTGAAAGACAAGCGGGATTACGGCAAGCTGCCGCCGCGCTTGCGGCCGCAGCCGCAGCGCGAATTGGACCTGAATTCCTTGCGCAGCGAGCAGCTCACCACGTATGCCGGGCTGGTTCTGCGAAAACTGCTGGATCACTTCGACGGGGACGTGGATCGCGCGATCGGAGCGTACAACGGGGGTACCGGCAACCCGAACCGCGCGTACGCTTCGAACGTGAAGAACATCGCGCTGTACGCGCGGCGTGTGCTGGAGCATGCGCCGCTTCCGTCGGTTCGGCCGGCCGGACCGATTTCGCGGGAAGGTGTGATTCTCTAACCGGCCGGATTGCAAATCGTGTGCGCTGTTTCTTCGCCTGCTCGTCCGGACAGTTTCTTGAACTGCGCCGCCCTGTACTTTTTCGCTGTTGCTTCGCCGCGTTGCTCGTAGCTAGAGTAATCGTTGAAGGCCTTTCCGCAACGAAATATGGCTTCCATGTTTGGTTCAAACGGTTCGCGGAGCGAGCTAGAGCTGTCCGACGGCTCCGGCAATACCCTCATGCGGCAAGCGGTTTCCGCGCCGCTTTATCTTCAGCAACTCTCGCGGCGCGAATGGTGGCTATGGTTTTCCGCCACCGTCGTTACTCTCCTTTCGTGCGTCGCGTTCGGCTTAACGTTTTTCAATTCTTTCTTCCGCCACAGCGAGCATTTTTACGAGATTCGAACGGACCAGGCGCGCTGGGCGACGCTTTCGCTGGTTTTGCTTTTCAACGTATGGCTGATTTACCGGCAATGGAGTTTCCGGCGTATGCGCCGGCAGGCGGATGGGGCTTCGTCAGACATGCAGTCCGCTTCGCAAGCATTGGAGCCCCCGAGTCTCGATACCGTTACCGGCCTGCACAACCGGGCGTCCTTCGAACAGCAACTGGCGAAGGAAATTGCGCGGGCGCGCCGCGTAAACACGCCGCTGAGTTTGGCCACGCTGCATGTGGATGATCTGGACGACATCACGGGGCGACTCGGGAAGTCGGCAGTAGACGCGGCGCTGAAGGAACTGGCGCGTTACCTGAAGAAGGCAAGCCGGGGATCGGATATTGCCGCCCGGCTGAGCAACGACGATTTCTTGCTTTTGCTGCCAGAGTGCGGCGTGACGGAAGTGAAACAGATTTTTAACCGCCTTCCGACCGTGGAAGTCACGGCTTCCGGGAAGAGAATTCCGCTGACGTACACGACCGGTTGGGTGGACTATCAGCCGGGCGATCAGCCAGCCCACCTTCTGAAACGAGCCGCAGATCTCTTGCACTTGTACGACGCTGCTGCGAGCGGCAGCGTCGCAGTATCCTTGCGCTGAATCGATTTTTCCACAGTGAACGGGCTGAACCGATAGAGTCCCTCCGGTGCGGTACACTTATCAGCGCAACGAAAATGCCGGGTTCATTTCAAAAGATCGCTGTCGGAGCGTTTCTCTTCGTCTGTTTCTCTTGTCATTTACGCGGTCTGGCGAATAGCCACTCTTCGCAGCGCCTTCCACCTGCCGATGAATTCCGGCTCACTCTAAGCGAGGCTCCGGAACGTAGTATTCCGCTCGGCCCGAGCTGCGAAGATGAGGCATCGCAAACTTTGGCGTGCCGCGCGTTCACGTTGGATCTGGAAAATACTGGCAAGCATACGGTGCGTATCAGCGGTCTGGAATGTTTTGAACCCCAAATCACTTTCTCGCGGAAGGAGCCGGACTCAAGTAGTAGTTGGTGGCCCATGAGTTGGCCAGGCCAACCCACATGCAAACAATCGAAGTGGACCAACGTTCGCCTGATTCCGGGGGAGCACACGCAGTACAGGACTCGTCTGATTTCGCCTCGCCGCGAAATTCCGGACTCTCCTCTTCCCGCTGGCACATACACGCTTCACGCAGATTGGGCGCTCTTCGGATGTACCGAGGAACCTGAGGGAACCGACTGTCTGAGTCCATTGCAAATCGTCCGCGAACCCAGTTCGATAGCAGCTGTCGCCTCGTACGGACCAGTGATAGTTTTGTCGAACGAAATTAGCGTTGAATCGCGCCCGCTTCCCTACCTCGGCACGCCGAAATTCTCATTCCGGGTGGAGGCGGCCCCTGGTGAAGTACCGCCCGCTAGTGCCCGCGGCGCGGCGGGATGCACTCCTGAATCTCGCACGATCGATTGCACAGTCTTTCGCTACTCGATTCGGAATCTTGGAGAGCGCGCGATCAGAAACGGAACGTTTAGCTGTAGCGACTCGGACATCACTCCGGAATTTCGCCGTGCCAGCCGCGAGTGGAAGCCTGTCCAGACTATTCTCTGGTTTTGCTCTGCTAACGTGTTCGTCCAAACGCCGATCCTACCCGGCGAATCGATTAAGGGCACCTTCACCTTGCCGACGCTCGCCCCGTCATACGATACGTCGATGCTGCGGGAGGCTGGGAAGTACGATTTCCGGTTTACTTTTACACCCAAAGCCTGCTTTGCTTCGCCGGACGGAAGGTTCTGCCTGCAACGGCCTGAGCATCAACCTTCCATCCTTTCGAACGAAGTGTCGGTTCTCCTGGCCGGCACTGGCGATTTGAATCGGGCGGAGCCTTAGCGGGTCGAGAGTGGCCGTCCACGGATGGCAGTTCACTCCCCGGCTCTCCTCATATATATTTTCCCTGAACAAAAAGGAGATCTCGCATGGAACTCTGGTCGCGACGTAAATTTTTTCTGACGTCACTGGCAAGCAGCGTTGCGGCAAGCGCGGGGAAATTGTGGGCGCGACCTGCCGCAACGGGTGGAGGCTCCGGAGCACTGGCTGCAGCGGTGCCTGCAGCGGGGACGCGGCCGATCATCATTTCGAGCGCGAATGGGCTGCACGCCCTCGATAAGGGAATGGACGTATTGAAAAAAGGCGGAGACACTCTGGATGCGGTGATCGCGGCGGTGACGGTGGTTGAGGACGATCCCAACGATGATTCGGTGGGTTATGGCGGGCTGCCGAACGAGGAAGGAGAAGTGGAGCTGGACGCCAGCTGCATGCACGGACCAACGCGTCGCGCGGGGGCCGTCGCCGGAGTGCGGCGGATCAAAAACGTGGCGCGACTGGCACAGACGGTGATGGAGCGGACCAACCACGTCATGTTGGTGGGAGATGGCGCGCGGCGGTTTGGGGTGGACGAGGGCTTCGAGCAGATAAACCTGCTCACGGAGCATTCGCGGAAGATTTGGCTGGCGTGGAAAGCGGCATCGTCCGTGAATTGGCGGCCGGGAATCGACAGCCCGGAGTGGAAAGACAAGATGGCCGAGATTTTCGGCGACAACCAAGAGGAGATTGCGTACGCGGAAAAGGTGATAGCGCACCCGCCGACGGGAACGATTCCGTGCATGGCGGTGAACGAAAAGGGAGATATTTCGGTGGTGGTCACGACGTCGGGCCTGGCGTGGAAAATTCCGGGGCGCGCGGGCGATTCTCCGATTATTGGAGCGGGCTGCTTTGCGGACAACGAAGTGGGCGCGGCGGGTTCCACAGGAAAGGGCGAGGAGAATATAAAGATTTCCGGCGGGCACACGATCGTGGAAATGATGCGGCGCGGCAAATCGCCGGAGGACGCTTGCCTGGAAGCGCTGGCGCGCATCGCGCACAACTACAATGGCGACAAGAAAAAACTGGCGACGTTTCACATTTTCTTCTATGCGTTGAACAAGGATGGGCAGCACGGGGCAGCGTCGCTCTGGCGGAACCACTACGAAGAGCCGCAGCACGCAGTTTATGCCGTTCACGATGGGACACAAGCACGGCTCGCGGAATGCAAAGCGTTCTTCGACGAAGTGAACACTCACGGCTAAAATCAGTTCATGGACCAAGCGAACATTTTGATTATTGGCGGCGGCGTGGTGGGCTGCGCCATCGCGCGAGCGGTATCGGCGCGCTGGCAGGACGTGTTTCTCGTCGAGCAGAATCCGAAGCTCGGGATGGCGACGAGCTCGCGGAACAGCGGCGTGATTCACTCCGGCATTTATTATCCGAAGAATTCGCTGAAGATGCGGCATTGTATCGAGGGAAACCGCCTGACGTACGAGTTTTGCAAAAAGCACAACGTGCCGTTCCGGCATACGGGGAAGCTGGTGGTAGCGGCAGATGCGCACGAACAGGCGGACCTTGAAGCGCTGTTCCGGCACGGGTCGGAGAATGGCGTAGAGGGGTTGCGGATTATCGGGCCGGAAGAGATTCGCAAGCGCGAGCCGCATATCCACGGCGCGGCAGCGATCGAAGTGCCGTCCACGGGGATTGTTTCGGCGGAGGAGTTGGTGCATGCGTACGCGCGGATAGCGCAGAGCCAGGGCGCAAACGTGGTTACGCGAGCGAGGGTGCTCGCGCTCGAGCCGAAGGGCGCGACGATTCGCGTGGCGTTGCGAATTGGAGACGAAGAGGACGCGCAGGACGAAACCATCGAGGCGCGATGCGTGATCAATGCGGCGGGATTGTACTCGGACGAGATCGCGGCAATGCTGGGGAATCGTGCGTGGACGATTTATCCGGTGCGCGGCGAGTATTGCGAGATTCGCGGGCCACGCTCTGCGTTGATCAACAATCTGGTGTACCCGCTGCCGCACGCGCACGGATTGAGCCTGGGCGTGCACTTCACGAAGACGCTGTGGGGAACGGTGCTGGTGGGACCCACGGCGACGTACGTGGATGGCAAGGACAACTACGAGAAAAACCGGCTGCCGATTGCGGATTTTGCGCACAGCGCTAAGACGCTGTTGCCGGAGGTGGAAGAAAAGGATTTGCAGCTCGGATATTCGGGGTTGCGGCCGAAGCTGGTGCCGCCGACGGGAAAAGGCATCGCGGATTTTGTGATTCAGAGGGACGAGAAGGTGCCGCAGGCGATTCAGCTGGTGGGGATTGAGTCGCCGGGATTGACGGCGGCGATTTCGATTGGCAGTCACATCGCGGATCTGGCCTCCGAAGTCTTGGCTTAGAAGAGCGTTATCGCGCGACAACAGAGTTCAGCTAACCACGATCCGCAGAAACCTCTTCTTGCCAACGCGTACGTCATATGAGCCGGGCACGCTTAAATCGACCTTCAAAGAGGGATCTTTCGCCACCGCGCCGTTCATCTCAAATCCCCCTTGCTTTATGAGACGCTCGGCTTCTGATGCTGAAGCCGCTTCACCGATTTTCGTCAGCAGCTTCGACCATTTTTCCGGTCCGTTATATAAATCCGTGACCATGCTACTAGCGCTGCCTGTATCGGTCTTCCATCCAACAGAGAAACCCATAGGCATTCGCTTCAGTAGGAATTCCTTCATTTCTTGAGGCGCCTGGCGGTCGCGGAAGACACGCTGAAAGTTTTCGGCGGCTTTGCGGGCGGCGTCCGGGCCGTGGAAGCCGGAAATGATTTCCTGGGCGAGGCGCATCTTGACGTCCATGGGATGCGCGGCGCCACTGGCGACTTCTTTTTTGAGCGCGGCGATTTCTTCGGGCGTGCGATCGGTGACGAGATCGTAATAGGACCACATGAGGTCATCGGGAATGGACATGATTTTGCCGAAGATTTCCTGCGGCGGTTCGGTGATGCCGACGTAATTGTCGAGGCTTTTGGACATTTTGCGCTGGCCATCAAGGCCGACGAGGATGGGCATGGTGAAGGCGACTTCGCCCTCGAGGCCGTATTCGCGCTGAATCTGGCGGTGGACAAGGAGATTGAGTATTTGCTCGGTGGCGCCGAGCTCGACGTCAGATTTAAGTTTGACGGCGTCCACGGCGGTGAGCAGCGGGTAAAGCAACTCGTGCACGGAGATGGGCTGATGATTATCGAGGCGCGAACGAAAATCCTCGCGTTCGAGCATGCGGGCGAGGCTGTAGTGGCCGCAGAGTTGAACGATCTCCTGGCTGGAAAGTTTGTCGAGCCATTCGGAGTTGTAGCAGACTTCGGTTTTGTCCTTGTCGAGCAACTTGAAAACCTGATCGAGATAGGTTTTGGCGTTGGCGGCAACTTCTTCGCGTGAGAGCGGCGGGCGCGTCTCGGAGCGTCCGGTGGGATCGCCAATCATGGCGGAAAAATCGCCGATGAGAAAAATAGCGGTGTGGCCGAGATCCTGAAAATGCTTGAGTTTGCGCAGGACAACGGTGTGACCGAGATGGATATCGGGTGCGGTGGGATCGACGCCGAGATAGACGCGCAGCGGCGTGCCGGTGCGGAAGGATTTTTCGAGCTTGGCTTTTAGCTCGGGCTCTGGGACGACTTCAGCGGCGCCTTTTTTGAGGAAGGCGAGTTGCTCGTCAACGGGCTTGAATTTCGACTGGCTCATAGGAGAATTCGACGGAAGACCGGCGGGGCCGAGGCGCCTCGGCCCCGCGGGGGTGCTAAAGGGCAACAACTACCGACCGCTGGGAGTTAGTACGCGGCGGCCGGCGATTTTGTATCGGCCTTCAAGCACAATGCGCACGGCTTCCGAATAGATTTTGTGTTCCTCCTGCAAAATTTTTGCGGAAAGCGATTCTTCGGTGTCGGAGTCGGCGACCGGTACGACGGATTGCAAGATGATAGGGCCGGCGTCGAGATTCTCGTCGACGAAATGGACGGTGCAGCCGGCGAATTTGACGCCGTACTCGAGGGCCTGGCGCTGCGATTCGAGGCCGGGAAAAGACGGCAGCAGCGAGGGATGGATATTGAGAATGCGATTGGGAAACGACGCGACGAAAAACGGCGAGAGAAGGCGCATGTAGCCGGCAAGGCAGACGAGATCAACTTTGTGTTCGTGGAGGACGGCGACGACCTGGCGGTCGTAGGTTTCGCGCTCAAGGCCTTTCGAAGGGATGACGCGGGCGGCGATGCCGCGGGATTTTGCGCGCTCAATGCCGGCAGCGCCTTCGCGATTGCTGAAGACAATGGCGATTTCGGCGTCCGGAATGCGGCGAGAGGCGACACTATCGGCGAGGGCTTCGAAGTTCGAGCCGCGGCCGCTCAAGAGCACGCCAATGTGCTTCGTCATGAACGAAAAACGTTAGCACAAGTTTGGTGGAACAAAAAACGCGACGGTGAGACGCGTTCAAGGCGCAGCGATCACCTTGTATTTCACCACACGCTCGTTCGCGCGGAAGCGAATTGCAATCCTCCCATGGAAGTTTTTCCGGGATGGTTCAACGCGGTAGGGTCGAAACTTCCAGTGTCTGATGGAATCGAGCGCGACGTTATCCATCAGCGGATGTCCCGAAACCACTTGCGCGCACGCAACTTCTCCCGCCGTGTCGACGCTAATTTCGAACACCAAAGTCCCTTTAACATGAAGCTTGTGAGCACAACACGGAGGAGCAATGGGTACGGTTCTTTGAAGCGTTGCTTTCATCTTGTGTGGTGAGAGGGCTTCGCTGTCTGGAAGGCATTCGTTGGCGCCCGGCAGTTGACGAGCGAAACAGGGGACGACCGTGGCTGCAACCAGGGCGGCGATGGAGAGTGCAGATTTCATCTGTCACAGACGTAGACACCGGCTGAGCGGAGAATGTGCCTTTCCAGAAGCGAAAACTTGCTAGAATGCCGGGCTTGCAGTGGCAATTTCCATCTGAGAGCGGACACTGATGAATACTTGGGACGCAGCTTGGCTTGGTAGATTGAGATACGTTCCCGTTTTCATGGGAGTAAGCGCGCTGATAGTCGGCAGCGCCACTGCGCAGAGTGGACGCGTTGCAACGCAAGGGACTGCGCCGGACCATCGCGGGGCTGCGGTTTCAGTAGGCCGCGACCCCGCGGAGCCGCCTGCGAGCGCACCGCATCCAAAGATTATGCCACGGCCGTTTGGGGCAATCGCGCGGGCGAGCATCGATGAAAAATCGATGCGCAAGCTGATCCACGATGAAGTGAGCTGCGGAACGCGGCTGACACTTTCTTCGTGGACGGATCCGAAGCGCGGAATCGGCTGCGGGCGGGATTTTGTTGTGGCGCGAATGAACGAGATCGCGAAGGATTCCGGCGGAAAACTGCAAGTGGTAGTGGACAAGTTCGAATCGAAATCGGAGCGCACGGGGCCGAACCCGGTGCACCTGGAAAATGTGTACGGAATCTTGCCGGGGACGGATGAAAAACTGGCGAAGACGGTTTACATCGTGGTGGGCGATTTCGATTCGCGCCCTTCGGACGTGATGGATCCAAACGCGGATGCGCCGGGGGCGGATGACGACGGCTCGGGAACGGCGGTGAGCGTGGAGTGCGCGCGGCTGCTGAGCAGACCGGCGGTGAACGGGCACGGAAAATTTGGAAATTTTCGCGGGACGATCATTTTTGGCGTGCTATCGGGGGAAGAGCAAGGGTTGCTTGGCGCCTACCGCATGGTGGATTGGGTGAAGGAGCAGGGCTACACGGTTGGCGCGATGCTGGACAACGATATCGTGGGCGCAGATCCTGCGGCGGGCGCGCCGCATCGCGTGCGCGTCTTTTCCGGGAACGGCGAAATTGAAGATGCGGACTCGCCGGCGCGGGAACTGGCGCGGGCAATCGAAGAGATTGATGGGCGTTCGGCGATTCGCATGATTTTCCGGCAGGATCGCTACGGACGCGGCGGAGATCACTACGCGTTTTACAAAGCCGGGCTGCCGGCGGTGCGGTTCACGGAACCGCTCGAAAATTATCATCATCAGCATCAGACGCCGCGTACGGAGAATGGCATCGAGTACGGCGACGACGAAAAGTATTTGAACTTTACATTCATGGGAAATGTGGCGCGGGACAACGCCGAAGTGCTGCGACAACTGGCGATGGCGCCAGCACCGCCCGCGAAGGTGCGATTGACGGGAGCGGTGACGCCGGACGCGAAAGTGTCGTGGGAAGCGGACGAAGACGCGGAGCGCGCGGGGTTCGAGATTTTGTGGCGCGAAACAACCGAGGCGCGCTGGAGCGTGTTTGATTTCGCGGAGAAGGCGGAGCGGACCGTATTGAAGGACGTTTCGACGGACAATCATTTTTTTGCCGTGCGCGCAGTGGGGAAAAATGGAGCGCGATCCATCGCGGTGATTGCCGAGGCGGAACGGCGCGCACCGCCGGCACTGCCGAGCAATGCGCCGAAACAATGAGGCTCCGGGAATATCACAGCCCGCTGCAGTGTCTCATTTATTGGACAACGAGCTTGTGAAAAGGGCCCAGTCCCGTCGTAGGGCCTTGCTGATTGATGACGAGTTAAGATGAATCCGTGGAAAAAAATCATGCTGGCCCTGTGCGGCGCCACGGTGGCAGCTGCTGTCTACGGAGTGATTTTGATCCGGAGAGGGTTCAGCGCGCGCGAGGAGCCATCGTCGCTGGAAAGAGTGCTGGCGCGGGCGGCGAGGAACCTGGCGATACCCAGCCGAGCGGCGAAGGAAACGAATCCCTGGAAGGCCACGCCTGACAATATACGAGAAGCGCGCGACATCTTCATCGACCGGTGCGCGATCTGCCACGACAGCAACGGAAGTGGAGCGACGACGGTCGGCAGTAATATTTATCCGAAGCCGCCGGATTTGCGTCAGGCGAGAACGCAAAACCTGACCGACGGCGAGATTCATTACATCATTCGAAACGGCGTACGGTTGACGGGAATGCCGGCGTGGGGCAACCCGCACGAAGAGCAGGATGACGTCAGTTGGAAGCTAGTGCTGTACATCCGCGATTTGCGCGAAGCCACGCGAACGGAGCTGACGCAAGCCGAGGAAACCGCGGCTAGCGCACATTACGTGGGATCGCAGGCGTGCGAGAAGTGTCACGCGGAGATTTACGCGCATTGGAAGAAAACGCCGATGGCCAACGTGGTACAGGATCCGCGCGAACATCCCGAGGCGATCATTCCCGACCTGGCAACAAACACGGTAGCGAAATTCAAGAAGGAAGACATCGCGTTCGTTTACGGCAGCATCTGGAAGCAGCGCTACTTCACGAAAGTCGGGGACGATTATTTTCCCGAGCCGGCGCAGTGGGACGTGACGCATAAAATATGGCGGCCATATTTCGTGGCGAAAGGGACGGACTGGTGGGAGCCGTTTTATCCGGCGGACAACATGCAGCGCCCGACGGGACCGACGTGCGACGGGTGCCATTCGGTGGAGTACAACATCAAGACGAAGCAAGTGGCGGAGTGGAACGTGGGCTGCGAGAAGTGCCATGGCCCGGGCAGCGCACACGTGGCGCATCCCACGCGGGACAATATCCTGAATCCGGCGCGGATGGATTACGTGCGCGCGAACGACACTTGCATCCAGTGTCATTCACAGGGACGGCCGCTGACAAGTCCAATCGACGGGAGGTATTACGACTGGCCGGTCGGCTATCACATTGGATTAAATCTACGGGATTACTGGCAACTCGAAGAACACACGCTAGGACAAACGACATTCACGCACTACCCGGACGGCACGGCGCACAAGAACCGCATGCAAGGAAACGACTTTGTGAAAAGCGTGATGTACCGACGCGGCGTGACCTGCTTTAGCTGCCACGACGTGCATGGAACGGACAACTACGCACAACTGCGGAAGCCCGCGAACAAAATTTGCCTGGATTGCCATGCGCCGATGTCCGTGAACGGGCCGCGCACGGCGACGCTCGAAGAGCACACGCATCACAAGGAAGGTTCGGCGGGAAGCGAATGCGTGGCGTGCCACATGCCGAAAATTCAGACAACGATTGCGGATGTGAAAGTCAGCGCGCATACGTTTGCGTTCATTCCGCCGTCGATGACGGATAAATACCAGATGCCGAATCCGTGCACCGTGTGCCACACGGACAAGACGACGGCGTGGGCGAAGGAAGAGATACGGAAGTGGCCGGAACGATCGGCGTGGCGAGCGGAGTAGAGAGAGTTTAGCTGGCGAGACACGTCGGATACCGAAGGGGCGCGCTGCCTTCGAAGCTCAGGCCTAGGAAGCGCGCCCGCACAGGTGCGGAGGCGGACACATCGGCTTGAGTTTAGTGGCTCGGCGGCGCGGCGGGCTGGGCGAAGGTGACGAAGTGGCCGGCGGGGTCGGCGACGGCAAATTCGCGCATGCCGTAAAAGGCGGTGCGCTCGGGCATCACTTTGGGGACGTCCTTCATGGCCGCGAGGACGGCGTTGAGATCATCCACTTCCATGTATAGATACGTCGGGCCTTTGCGCGCCGCGGCGATCATAGCGGGCGGTGCGTCTTTTTCGACGCTGGCGTAGGTCTGGTACATCACTTCCGCGGAGCCTTTCTGGAAAGCGACGAAGGCAAGCTTGTTGCCGTCGGGAACTTCGATGGTCTTGGTGAAGCCAAGGCGGTCGACCCAAAAATGTAGCTGGGGTTCGATGTCGTTGACGAGCAGGACCGGAGTGATGCGTTTGACGTTCATGGCGTTCTTCTCCTGTGATTTAGTTATCTGGAAAAACGGGAAACCAAGAAACAAGGTGGCGGCGAGAGACAACCCGGAAGATAGGCATGATGTTCATTCGTCTTGCGTTGTCAACTAGTCTAAACTAGACTAGACAAGAATAGAGCAGTAGCGCGAACCAGTCAAGGAGGAATATATGAGCGCCATGAAGCGGGAATTGGGGGACTTGATTTCGATTGGGCCAGCAATGCTGCGGGACTTCGAGATGCTGGGAGTGCGCAGCGTGGCGCAACTGGCGAAGCAGGACCCGAAGAGAATGTACGAGCGGCTTGGGCGGATGGTGGGACAGCGGCAGGATCCGTGCGTACTGGATACGTTCTGCGCGGCGGTGGCGCAGGCGAAAAATCCGCGGCTGGCGGCAGAGAAGTGCCAGTGGTGGTGGTGGAGCAAAAAGAGGAAGCAAAGACGTAACGACGTAAAGAGGTAAGGACGGAGACAAATTCGCAGAAAGAAATTAAGGCAGAAGCACGGAGGACGCGGAGATTCTCAGAGAAGTGAGCGGGAGCAGCGCTAGAGGGATGAACAATCGAACGCCACGGAGGAAGGCCCGGAAGGGCGGAGTGTCGCTAACAACGCCGGACCTGGTGCTGCTCAGCCTGCTGGCGGAGCGGCCGATGCACGGGTATCAGGCGAACGCGGAGCTGGAGCGGCGGTGCATCCGCGACTGGGCGGCGATATCGCGCCCCCAAGTGTATTACTCGCTGGAGAAACTGGCGAAGACGGGCATGCTACGCGCGGCGGAGACGCACGAACCGGCGGCAGGGCCGGAACGCACGAGCTACGCGACGTCTGCGAAGGGGCGCGCGGCGCTGGCGGATGCGCTCGAGAGGGAGGAGTGGACGACGCAGCGCGAGCGGCCGGCGTTTTTGACGTGGCTGGCGCTCTCCTGGCAAGCGGCGCCGGAGACTATCCGCCGGCAGTTGCAGCGCCGGGAGGAATTCCTGACGAGCGAAATCGCGAGAGAAAAAGAGACGCTGGATTCCGTGCTGGAAGAGGTGGGGCATGCGTATCATGAGGCGGTGTGGATGTTGCAGTTGATGATCGAGAAATTTGCGACAGAGTTGCGCTGGGTGAAGCGGGTGAGGCGCGAAATGCAACGGCGCGGGAAGGCGAAACATCCGGATTATGCGAAGGAGTGATAGGCAGTTTGCTGGGAGGTGACATTGAGGTGGAGGCGTCGCTATATGATTGCGCGCATCGTGACGGCGGAGACGAGAAAAGCAAAGGATTTAACGCAGAGAGCACAGAGGTGGAGGCGCTGAGAACACTAAGAAGCAAACAAAAAAGAACAGAAAAGAAAACAGAGAGAAAAACTAAAGTTGGCGGAAATGAAGGCTAGACGCCGAGAGAACCGGTGAACAAGACGCGGGACTTGGAATTGTCGCCGCGCTCGATGCGGCCGATGCGGAAATATTTTTCGCGGCGGCGCTTGAGGTCGGCTTCGACGGATTTAACGTTGGCGGGAGGCACGACGAGGATCATGCCGACGCCCATGTTGAAGGACTGTAGCAACTCGTCAGTGTCGATTTTGCCAAGCACGGCCAGGAATTTGAAGATCGAAGGGACGGGCCAGGAGGCGAGATCGATTTGCGCTTTCACGCCCGAAGGCAAAACGCGAGGCAAGTTGCCGGGGATGCCTCCGCCAGTGATGTGCGCGAGCGCGGAGACCCAGCCGCGCGCGACGATATTCTTGAGCGCGGGCGCGTAGCAAAGATGGGGCTTCAGCAGCTCGGCGCCGATTTTGTTGCCGACTTCGGCGACGTACGTGTCCGGCTTCAGCTTGGCGACATCGAAAACCAGTTTGCGGGCGAGCGAATAGCCGTTGGTATGCAGGCCGGCAGAGGGAAGCGCGAAGAGCGTGTCGCCGGGCTTCACGGATTTTCCGGTGAGAATATTTTTTCGTTCGACGATGCCGACAATGAATCCCGCCAGGTCGTAGTCGCCGGGCGGGTAGAAGCCCGGCATCTCGGCGGTTTCGCCACCAATGAGCGCGCAGCCGACTTTGCGGCAGGAACGGCTCATGCCTTCGACGAGCTGCTCGATGACGTTGGGCTCGAGCTTGCCCATGGCGAGATAGTCGAGAAAAAAAAGCGGTGACGCACCCTGCACGAGAATATCGTTGATGCAGTGATTGACGAGATCGCCACCGACAGTGGAGTGCACGCCCATGGCGATGGCGACTTTAAGCTTGGTGCCGACGCCATCGGCGCTCGAGACGAGGACCGGCTCCTTGCACTGCCGGGAGTCCAACGCGAAGAGGCCGCCGAAGCCACCGATTCCGCCAAGAACTCCGGACGTGAAAGTGCGGTTCGCATGGTGGCGGATGCGCTGCTTGACCTCGTCCGCAACGGCGATGTTCACTCCGGCGTCGGAATATTTCATCGGCGATAGTTCCGCTTTCGGTCCCCTGCGGGCGGAGCAGCACACCCGTCATTGACGATCGGAATGAGTTGTACGCAGCCGCGGCGGGGTGTGCGGCGAATCCATCCGGCTGCGCAGGATACGATTGTACTGCGGATGCGCGGCGCGCGCACGCGCATCAGAACGTCCGGAACAAGCGTTTCCAGCGCACCGTGCTCGGATGGATGATGGCGTTGGCGTAGGCGAAGAAGCGCTCGCGCAGCTGGCCGGGTTCCCAGGCGTCCTGCCCAACTTCGATAGACATATAAATCATCACCGGCGTACCGATGATGTCGTTGCGTGGAACGGGGCCCCAGAAGCGGCTGTCGTAAGAGTTGCCGCGGTTGTCGCCCATCACGAAGTAGCACTTGGCGGGAACCGTGAATGGAAGTTTCAGGTCACCAGGCTCGGTGCGGCCAAGAGTGTAATTTTCGGCGAGGCGCTGGCCGTTAATCCAAACAGAGCCATCGCGGACATCGACGGTGTCGCCGGGCAGTCCGATGACACGCTTGACGTAATCGGGCTGATCGGGCGCGAAGGGCGGCTTGAAGATGATGATTTGCTGGCGCTTGGGATTGCGCCAAAGCGAAACGTGGAGGTTGGTGAAAGGAATGCCGGCGTCGTAGCCAATGCGGCTCATGATGAGGTGGTCGCCGATCAGAAGTGTGTTTTCCATCGAACCGGAGGGAATCACGCGCGCCTGGCCGATGGTGCCGTTGATGAGCAGAAAGGCGAGGCCGACCCAGAACCAGGCGAGGGCTTCGCGCTGCGCGCGTTTGGCGAGCGGAAGCTTTGGCTCGGCGGCAGGGTTGGATTTCTGAGCAGATTTCGCGGATTTCTTTTCGGTCGTTTCCGCGGCCGTTTTTTCCTTGAGGTCAGCCTTCACGTTCCACCGTAACGGGTCTATCGAGATGACCGAGATCGGACGCGGAGCCGATGGCTGCGTCCGCAGCGTGGCCATGGCCGCCGCAAACTTCCAGTTGCACGAGATCAGTCGGATAGACGCCCGTGTAACAAGACGTACAGAAACGGCCTTCGGTGTCATTCACAGCCTGACGGAGCGCACCGAGCGAGACGTAGCCGAGCGAATCGGCGCCGAGGAACTTGCAGATTTCGTCCGGAGTGTTGGAGGACGCGATGAGTTCTTCGCGCGTGGGCGTATCCACGCCGTAGTAGCAGGGAGAAATCGTTGGCGGGCAACTGATGCGCACGTGAACTTCTTTTGCGCCGGCTTCGCGGACCATGCGCACGATTTTGCGGCTGGTGGTGCCGCGCACGATGGAATCGTCAACGAGGACGACGCGCTGGCCCTCCATGAGGCCGCGGACGGGATTGAGCTTCAGTCTGACGCCGAAGTTGCGAATGGCTTGCGACGGCTCGATGAAAGTGCGGCCGATGTAGTGATTGCGGATCAGGCCCATGCGGAAAGGGATTTTTGATTCGAGCGCGTAGCCGACGGCTGCAGGTACGCCGGAGTCTGGAACAGGCACGACGATATCGGCGTTGGCGGGATGTTCGCGCGCGAGAAGACGGCCGAGTGTTTCGCGGCTCTGGTTAACGGAGCGGCCGAAAATAATGCTGTCCGGCCGCGAGAAATATACATGTTCGAAGATGCATTGCTGCACTTGCTTCACCGGCGCGAAGTGAATGGACTCGATGCCGCATTTGGAGATGCGCACCATTTCGCCGGGCGCGACTTCGCGGACGTATTGCGCGTTAAGTAGATCGAAAGCGCAGGTCTCGGAAGCGACGAGCCAGGTTTCGGGAGAATTTTCCGTGGCAGGAAGCCTGCCGAGGACCAGCGGGCGGAAGCCGCGCGGATCGCGAACGGCGTAAAGCTCATCTTGCGTGAGGACGAGAAGCGAGTACGCGCCTTCGACTTGATTGAGCGCATCGCCAAGAGCGCCGGAAAGATTGCGCGCCTGCGAGCGAGCTATGAGATGGACGATGACTTCGGTGTCGCTATTGGTTTGGAAGATGGAGCCGCGATGCTCGAGCTTGCGGCGGTGTTCGCTGGCGTTGGTGAGGTTGCCGTTGTGGCCGAGGGCGAGCTTGCCCTTGTTGCAATCGATCATGATGGGCTGCGCGTTGAGCAGGGCTTTGTCGCCGGCGGTGGAATAGCGCGTATGGCCGATGGCGAGATTACCGGGAAGCTTTGCGAGGACGCTGGGCTGGAAAATCTCTTCGACTTCGCCCATGGCGCGGTGGACATAAAGTTCCGTGCCATCGCTCGAAACGATGCCGGCGGATTCCTGGCCGCGATGTTGAAGCGCGTAGAGACCGAGATAGGCGAGATTGGCGGCTTCGGGATGGCCGAAGACGCCGAAGACGCCACACTCGTCGTGGAAGTGGTCGTCAAGCAGTTCGATCTTGTGAACACTCGTCATCTACATTTGCCCCAGCTGGTTCGTCGTCGCAAAAAGCGTGTAACTATCCGAGGATTGCGATCGAGCAACCGCCAAAAAGAAGATCCAAATTCCCACCCACAGCATCGCGAACGGTATTGAAAGAGCCGGGGGCCCAAAAAGAACAGCGAGCACGTTTAGAACTATCATCGCGGTTGCATACGCGCCAGCGCGCCTCTTGCGTCTGTAAAACTCGACCGCCAACAGGGCCAGAATGATTCCCTCGGGAGAGCTTAGCTCGTCGCCGTAGCCGACGTCCGGTGCCCGATCGCTCCAACCGAGGAGTGCGCTCAATGCTGGCAGGTTTGCCAGAACTCCGAGCGCGACGAAGAAGGCAGCAAAAATCGATTTTCGCACTTCGCTAATTCCTCACGAGGTTGCGTCCGAGCGAATTGGCCCAAACATCGAGCAATGAGTCGAGGGGGGAGTCGACCACCGCGGGCCCCTCATATTCGATGCGTAGCGACGGGGCAAGATGCACCTTGCCAATTTCGCGCGCCGCAACCTCATATTGTCTCGCAGTCGCGAGGGCAGCGGCAAGATTTGTCGGCGAGACGGAAACGATGGCGCGGGCGCCGCGTTCGTGGAAGAGGGCGAACTCGGCGGGCGAAGCCCCGTCGATGGTTACGGTTGCACCAAGGCAGGAAAAAGCAGATCCGTCACCCCGCGCGGAACGCGGGGATTCGGGATGACAAGCGTTAGGTTGGTTCGTCATAGAGGCGAAGCAGGATTCGGCGAGGGCGACGACGAGGCCGCCGTCGGAAAGGTCGTGGGCGGATTGGACGATGCCAGCGGCGGCGAGGGCGACGAGGCAATCGATGAGGCGCTTCTCGGCGGCGAGGTCAATGGCGGGAGGCTCGCCGGAGACAATGCCGGCGATGGTTTTGGAGTATTCGGAGGAAGAGAATTCGCGTGCGAATTCAGAAGTGGCGAGTGGCGAGTGGCGAGTGGCGAGCGAGGTAGAAGTAGCAGATTCCTCGCTGCGCTCGGAATGACTGCGGTGGGCTGCCGCGCCCGATACGCCGCAGCCGTCCAACAGAATTATTAAGTCGCCGGCATTGCGGAAGCCGATTTTCAGAACGCGCGAGGGATCATCCAGGATGCCGAGCACGCCGATGACGGGCGTTGGATAGATCGAGCGGCCGAGCGTTTCGTTGTAGAAGCTGACGTTGCCGCCAGTGATGGGCGTGCCGAGTTCGTTGCAGGCAATGGTGATGCCGTCGATGGCTTCACTGAACTGCCACATCACTTCGGGCTTTTCGGGGCTGCCGAAATTGAGGCAATTCGTTGCGGCGATGGGACACGCGCCGGAGGCGGCCACGTTGCGCGCAGCTTCGGCGACGGCATGCATCGCACCAACGCGCGGATTGAGGTGGCACCAGCGGCCGTTGCCGTCGGTCGCAAGCGCCAGCGCGCGCTTGACGACGTTTGTGCGCGGATCCTTTATGCGCACCACAGCGGCATCGCTCGCGCCAGGGCCGGCCAGCGTATTGGTGCGCACGCTGGTGTCGTACTGTTCCGTGATCCAGCGCTTCGAGGCGATCGCGGGCGACGCGAGAAGCTTGGCGAAATTCGCGGTTAGATTCGTACCTTCAGGCGCGAACTTAAACCAATCGGCAGTCGTTTCCTGGCGAAGAGCCGGTTGCGCGATGGGCCGGCGATAAACTGGCCCTTCTTCGGCGAGCGGATGCGCGGGAATTTCCGCGGCGACGTGCCCGTGATTCAAAACTTTCGCGATGCCGCCTTCGGTGACTTTGCCGACGACGACCGCGTCGAGCCCCCACTTTCTGAAAACGTCGAGGACTTCGCGCTCGCGGCCTTTTTCCGCGACGAGCAGCATGCGCTCCTGCGATTCGCTGAGCATAATTTCGTACGGCGTCATGCCGGACTCGCGCTGCGGAACTTTGGCGAGATCGATTTCGATGCCGGTGCCGCCGCGCGAAGCCATTTCCATCGTGGAGCAAGTGAGTCCCGCGGCGCCCATGTCCTGAATCGCGACGACCGCGCCCGTTTGCATGGCCTCGAGGCAAGCTTCGAGCAACAGTTTCTCCATGAAGGGGTCGCCGACCTGCACGTTGGGGCGTTTTTGCGCGGACGCTTCCGTGAATTCCGCGGACGCGAGGAGCGAGGCGCCGTGAATGCCGTCGCGGCCCGTTTTGGCGCCGACATAAATCACGGGATTGCCGATGCCCTTGGCTTTCGCAAGGAAAATCTCTTCTTTGTGCGCGATGCCGAGAGCGAGCGCGTTTACGAGCGGATTCTGCGCGTAGCAGGGCTCAAAGCCAACTTCCCCGCCGATGGTGGGCACGCCAAAACAGTTTCCGTAATTCGCGATGCCGCGAATGACGCCATCGAGAATCCGGCGGTTGGCGGCGGCGTCCTGCTTGCTGGTTCCCTTGCCGGGCGTGATTTCTCCAAAGCGGAGCGAATCGAGCACCGCAATCGGCCGCGCGCCCATGGTGAAAATGTCGCGTAGGATTCCGCCCACACCGGTCGTCGCGCCTTGAAACGGCTCGACGTAACTCGGGTGATTGTGCGATTCGATCTTGAAGGCAGCGACCAGGCCGTCTCCGATGTCAACCACACCGGCGTTTTCTCCCGGACCCTGCACGACGAGTTTCCCGCGTGTAGGCAGGCGCTTGAGATGGACTTTGCTCGATTTGTAGGAGCAGTGCTCGCTCCACATCACGCTGAAAATTCCCAGCTCCGTGATGTTGGGATCGCGGCCGAGGATTTTCTGAATGCGCTCGTACTCCTCGCGCGTCACACCGTGTTCCGCGGCAATTTCCGGAGTCACCTTGATTTCAGTGCTGGCGGTGGCCATATCTGCGACGCAACTCTCTCAGTCGATTTTCTTTTCCACGTAAACTTCAAAACCCGCGGGCCATTTCGCGCTGGGAACGCCGTCTTCGTTCGCATGCGTGACCGGCATTTCGATGTGCACGTCGTTCGCGACGCCGAGAAACGCGCGGAACTCGCCCCACACGGCGAGGCCCGCGCAAGAGTCGTCCGCGGCCCAGCCAATGTCGATCACATCTTCTTCGACCGCCACGGTGGCGCGGCTATAGATATAAGCGCTCTTGAAAATTTTCTGCTCGCGCGAATCGTAGAGATAAAACCAGCCGCTTCCCCCAAAGTCTTCAAATACCGCGAAAATGTCGTCGGGCGCGGCGGAATAAAGCATGAAGTCGCTGCCGTCCTGCACCAGGGAGGTGGATTCGGAGTCCGGCGCGGCCTCTCCGTTGCGACTCGGCTGGCCGCGCGGATGCCAGTACGCCTTTCGAGCACGAACAAATTCTTCGTAGCCGAGTTCCCGGTTTGCTTCAGGCATTGCTCCGCTCAAATTGTGATGGTCCCGAGAGTATGCCTGGACGACCTGCGAAATCATTTTGCAACGCAAACGTCATGCTGTGGTTCTTGCCGCGCCGACCAGCGCTTCGACCATCGATTGCAGGATAATCAACCCGTCCGACGAGCCCAGCGCGGCTTCGGCGGCGCGCTCCGGATGCGGCATCAGTCCAGCAACGTTGCGTTCGCGACTGCAAATGCCTGCGATGTTGTGCAGCGAGCCGTTGGGATTTCCCGCGGCATCATTTAATCCATCAGGTGTCGTGTAGCGAAAAACAATCTGGCGATTTCGTTCCAAATCAGCGTACGTGGATTCGTCGCAGATGTAGTTGCCGTCGGAATGCGCGATGGGCATTTTCAGGATTTGCCCTTGCGTCGCGGCGTTTGTGAAGGGCGTGTCCGTTTCCTCGACGCGGATGAACACATGGCGACAGATAAACCGGAGACCGCTGTTGCGCATCATTGCGCCAGGCAGCAAGCCGGCTTCCAGCAGAATTTGGAACCCGTTGCAGATGCCCAGGACAATACCGCCGCTCTTGGCGAATCTTTCGATGGATTTCATCACCGGCGAAAATCGCGCGATGGCACCGGTCCGCAAGTAATCGCCATAGGCGAAGCCGCCCGGCAGAATTATGGCGTCGCAGCCCGCGAGGTCCTGCGATTGGTGCCAAATGAATTCAACGGGTTTGTGCAAAACGTTGCCGACAGCGTAGAACGCGTCGTGGTCGCAATTCGAGCCGGGAAAGACGACGACTCCAAATTTCATCGCGTGTTGGCTCCCTGTGTCATCTGGCGGGACGCCCATTTTAGCACAGCGCCGCGATTTATACGGTTGTTCCGCAGCAGGCTTACGAGTTCGAAAGACGGCAACGGTCACGTCCACAATTAATTCTCTTAGCGGCGTTTCTTGCCGGAGCTGCGTGACTTGGACCGCTTGTGCGAACGCTTCTTCTTTTTCGGGTGCCCTTCCGCAGCAAGTTCCCGGCGTTTTCTGCCGGCCCAACCCAGTTTATTGGACTGGCGGCCGCGCGCGATCGCTAGGGCATCACTCGGAACATTGTCCGTGATGATCGATCCCGCTGCGACATACGCACCGTCGCCGACGCGCACGGGCGCCACGAGCGCGGTGTCGCTTCCGATGAAAACTTTATTCCCGATGGAAGTCGGGAATTTATGGAAGCCGTCATAGTTGCAGGTAATCGTTCCCGCTCCGATGTTGGCTTTCGCGCCGATTTTCGTATCGCCGAGGTAGGTCAAGTGCATGGCCTTGGTGCCTTCGCCGATGGTGCTCTTTTTCAGTTCGACGAAATTTCCGATGCGCGAACCGGGCTTCAGATGATTGCCGGGCCGCAGCCGCGCGAAAGGTCCGATGATGACGCGGTCATCCAGGCGGCTCTCCGCCACGACGCAGTGCGGCTCGACCTTTACGTCATCTCCGAGCGTGGCGTCGCTTAAAACGCTTCCGGTGCGAATCGTGCAGCGCGCACCAATTTTGGTTTTACCGAGCAACTGGACCCCCGGCTCCACAACGGTGTCTTCTCCCGCGGAAACCTCCGGATCCACGATGACCGTCTCCGGCAACTGAATAGTCACACCGGCATCCATCAGAGCGCCGCACTTGCGCTCGCGAAAAATGCGATCCACTTCGGCCAAGTCCGCGCGCGTGTTGCATCCCAGAATTTCGCGCGGGTCGGCGGCCACTTGAGGAAGAACGGTTTCGCCTGCGGAAGTCATCGCGGCGATGGAGTCCGTCAGATACAGCTCGCGATGCTTGTTATTTGGTTTGAGATGCGCGAGAACCGGCCAAAGCTTTTCCAGCGAAAAACAGTAGATGGCGGAATTAATTTCATTAATGTCGCCCTGCTCATCTGTGAGCTGCGATTCCTCGATGATCGCGGCCACGGTCGTTTCGGCCTTGCGCAAGATGCGGCCGTAGCCGGAAGGGTCGGCGACCACTGCCGTCAGCACGGTCGCTGCCGCATTTCCATTCCGGTGCGCCGCGACGAGCGCTTTGAGTGTTTCCGCACGCACCAAAGGCGCATCGCCGGCAAGTACGACGGCCAACTTCGCCCGCCCCAACGCTTTTCGCGCGACTTGCATGGCGTGGCCGGTGCCGTGCTGCGGGTGCTGGAGGACGGTTGCTGCTCCGAGAGGCTCCACCTGCGCCGTCACTTCTTCGGCCTGGTGGCCCACCACGACCACGGTTTGTTTTGCTCCGAGGGGGGCACACGCACGCACCACATGCTCGATGAGCGAGCGACCTCCCGCGCGGTGCAATACCTTCGCCAGGCTCGATTTCAGCCGTGTGCCTTTTCCTGCTGCAAGGATGACGATCGCCAGATCGTGATTGGACATAGGGCTTCTATTCTCTACTCTATCGCTTCGATTTGACAATCTATCCCAAAGGGCACAAGTGCGAAGGGTGTTCTGGACGTGCGCAAGCTGCTCGTTTAAATTTGACTCACCAGATCAGGGGCGACAGCCCGGTAGGCTCGCCTTAGGAGTAGCCCATGCGAACGTGTCCCCGCTGTTCGGCATTGGTACAAGATGGAGTGGCTTTCTGCCCCTCGTGCGGAAACAGCCTGGCCTCAGCAGCTACGCCAAGCTATCCAACTGGGTTCGCGCCGGCACCGGCGCCGTACGCCGGCGCGCAAGAAACGAGCGGGAAAGCCATCGGTAGCCTGGTGTGCGGAATCCTGTTCTTCATCCCGTTTTGCTTCATCGTGGCCATTGTGCTGGGGCATCTCGCGCTCTCCGACATTAAGAAAAGCGCCGGTCGCCTGAAAGGCCAGGGATTAGCGATCACGGGTCTGGTTTTTGGCTACGGTTGGATTTTGTTCATTCCCGTGATGTTGATCATCGCCGCGATTGCAATCCCAAATCTGTTGCGAGCAAGAATGGCAGCAAACGAGGCGTCGGCTGTCGGTACCCTGCGCACATATAACACCGCCATTGTGGCGTACGCCACGCAATGCGCAAACATCGGGTTCCCTAATTCGGCGCACGATTTGGGCCCGGGTGGCGGAGACTGCAACGGAGCGAATCTCGTTGATCCCGTCCTCGCGGCTCCAGCCGCCATGCGGAACGGCTACCAGTTCTACTACTCGCCGGGACCGGCCGATTCCAGCGGCCACATCATCAGCTACACTATTACTGCCGACCCGATCACGCAGAACACCACGGGAATCAGACACTTTTTCGTCGATGAAAGCGGTGTCATTCGATACATGTCTGGCGGGCAAGCTTCGGCGGACAGTCCGCCGATCGAGTGATCCTACACTCCGTTGTGATAACGATTGTTGGCAGACGGAATTTGTGGATCAGTCTGTTGCCGTCGCGGGAGAAAGCGTTGGGAATCGGACGTCCCGCTCGACGGCAGGCTTGGTTGCCGTTGCGGTGGTAATTGTCCAGAGCGAAGCATCCGCCAACAGGCGGCTGACCAGTTGCGTGTGCAGAGAATGCCCTGCTTTGTGAGCTTCCACGCGAGCGAGAAGCGGCAATCCCACCAGCGCCAGGTCGCCTATTAAGTCGAGTGCCTTGTGTCGGCCAAACTCATCGGAGAATCGCAGCGGACCATTCATCACGCCGTCATTCGTCAACACAATGGCGTTTTCCAGCGAGCCGCCTCGTATCAGTCCCATGGACCGCAACGGTTCGATGTCTCGCTCAAAGCAAAATGTTCGCGCTTGCGCCAAAAGTTGGCGGAACGACTCGGAGCTGACGGCCATTTCGATTTCCTGTTGGCCCACCAACGGATGCGGGAAGTCCACATAGCAGCGCACGTGAAATTCGTCGGCCGGGTAGATCCCGATGCGGCGGTCGCCTTCCTGCACTTCGAGTGGCTTGAGCACTTTGAGGTAGCGGCGCTTCCGCCGCAATTTGCGAACGCCCGCTTGTTCCAGCATTTGCATGAAGGGTTCGGCGGACCCGTCCAGAATCGGCACTTCGATCGAATTAATGTCGATGTAAACGTTGTCGATGCCGCATGAGTAGATCGCAGCAAGCAAGTGCTCCGTTGTGGAAAGCCATACGCCTTGCTTCATCAGGCTCGTAGCATAGCTAACCCGCGCGACATTGTGGCCCTGTGCTTCGATAGGGAAATTCTCGAGGTCCGTCCGCCTGAAAACGATGCCCGTGTCCGCAGGCGCCGGGAGTAAGCGGACATGCCCATGTACGCCGGTGTGGAGACCCACACCTTCGGCAGAGGCTTCGCGAGCTATCGTGGATTGGAACATGATCCCAACTCCTAAGATAGCATGTTGTAAACCACAATTTCACCGCTTTGTCCATAGTTTTCAGTGACTTATAGGAACACGGTAGCATGAGAATCGACCTTGTGTGTCAATTGCGCATCATTTTAGCGTTTGGCCGTGTCTTTCGCCCAACTTCCGATTCGATTCACCACGTCGGTGCACTCCACATCCCATCCAGGGGCTTCCATTCTCATTCTCGCCGCGTCCCAACTTCTGATGGTGCTATAATTGGAGTTTCTGCCGGATCGCCGCCGAAGTGGCGTTTTCGGAAGGGAGCAAGCACGGCATGAGTCGAACCGCTCGCATCGGAGTTTTGATCGTCTCGGTAGTTATATTTTGCTATGCCGGCCTTGGACATGTCCTTGGCCGCACACCGGACGACAAGGCATATAAGTCGCTCACCGTGTACAGTGAGGTCTTGCAGAAGATCCAGCAGGACTACGTTGACGAACCCAATCTACACCTCGTTACGACGGGCTCCCTGCACGGATTGCTCGAATCGCTCGACCCGCAATCCAGCTACCTGACTCCTCGCGAGTACACCGAATACAAGCAGAAAATCGCGACGAATGCAGCCGGCGACGCGGGCCTCACTTTGAGCAAGCGCTTTGGTTACATCATTGTAGTCTCCGTTCTTCCGGACGGCCCCGCGGAAAAGGCGGGAATTCATAGCGGGGACATTTTTGAATCCGTCGCGGGATTCACTACCCGCGACATGTCCGTCGGGCAGGCCTTGAATTTCCTGCACGGCCAGCCGGGCACGGGAGTCAAGGTTGGTGTTATTCGCCGTGGCAAAGCCGATCCCGACGAGGTGGATGTGGTGCGCGAGAAGCTCGCGCAAGCGAAAACCGTTAGCGAAAAGGTGGATCCCGATATTCTGGTGCTGCGGCTCCCATCGCTCGATCCCGGGCGTGCGGATGAGGTTCGCAACCGCCTGCTGGAAGCGGAAAAGCAAGGTACGCACAAAGTAGTTCTTGACCTACGGGAGTGTGGCCGCGGCCCGGTGTCCGAAGCCATTGCCATCGCTCGTATGTTCGTCTCGTCCGGCACACTCGCGACGCTCCGCGGTCAGACGGTTACCACGCAAGTTTTCGCGGCGGATCCCAGCAAAGTTATTTGGAAGCAGCCGGTCTCGGTGCTCATCGATCCGACGACCTCTGGCGCCGCAGAAGTTCTGGCTTCCGCGATGGTCTCCACTCATCGCGGCGACGTGGTAGGTGAGCGCACGTTCGGACTGGCTTCCGAACAAAAACTCATCACACTTGATGATGGCGCGGCGCTCTTTTTGACCGTAGCCAACTACTACAACGCCGATGGCAAGTCGATCCTCGAAGAAGGGGTCACGCCGACCGAAATTATGCGCGCTTCGGTGGACGACGACGCAGATTCAGGCGACGATGACAGCGGCTCTTCCGACGTGCAGAAAGAACGCGCTGCTCCCCGGCCGCTCTCGCCCGAAGACCCGATCTTCCGCAGAGCGATCGAACTGCTGAAGACTCCGCAGAAAAAGGCCGCTTAGCGTTCCGTGCCGTTCGCGCGCGGAGCTAAAAATCGATCCGCTCCATCGGGTATGCGAGAACTTGAAGTGCCGCGCTGGGCGTGTTTCTTTCTTTCCGCCTTCTTCGTCCTGCTCAGTGCGTGCGGTTGTAAAAAGGAATCGCCGGTACAAATCTCAGCGAACCAGGTCCACGCGATCAGCCGGGAAATGATGCGCGCGGCAGAGCGCTTCAACAAGCAGCACGGCACAATTTCAGCGAATCTGCGGTTTGACGGGACTCACTCCGACCGCTCCGACGACCTGTTCGTAACCGTCCCCGCAAGTTCCTCGGATCAAGCGCGCCGCGAAACACTTGCCCAGGTCGTGCAATCGCTCGATCGCGTCGCCACTGCTCACCAACTGACCCGCGACGCCAGCGCCCCCACGGGCGCTCTGCTTCGGCTGAACTACCAGCGCAGCGGTCGCGTTACGCAAATCGTGCACATCGTGGCGCCGCTCAGCGCAACGGCTTCCGCTTCGGGTTCCCAGCAACAGAATTCGCAAACCGGCAACGCGCGCTTGGCGATCATCCTCGATGACCTAGGCAGCGACCGCGCGGCAGCCGACGCCGTTTTCGCTTTGCCCTACCCAGTCACGATTTCTATCTTGCCAAATCATGCGCACTCCACCGACATCGCGGAAGAAGCGCACCGCCGCGGCTGCGAAGTCTTGTTGCATTTACCGATGCAGTCGATCGCGAATGAAACTCCGGAAGCGCAAGAGCTTCGGCCAGGCATGCCTGCCGGCGATATCCCCGTGCTGTTCGAACGGATGATGGAGTCTGTTCCCGGCGCAACCGGGGTCAACAATCATCAAGGCTCACAGGCGACGGCTGATGCCGCGCTCATGCAGGAGTTGATGCCGGTTCTTCAACAGTGGAACCTGTTTTATGTAGACAGCCGAACTACCGCGGCGACGGTTGCGTTCGATACGGCGCAGCGCGATGGGATTCCCTCCGCGTATCGCAACTCGCCGTTCCTCGATGATGTCGCGGAAGTGCCTGCCGTCCGCAAGCAAATTGACCTGGCTATCCGCAAAGCAAAGGAAAAAGGCACGGCCATCACTATCGGACATCCTCACACGGTTACCCTTGAGGCTCTCCGCGATGAACTTCCAGAAGCTCGCGCATCCGGCGTGCAATTAGTATTCGTTTCGAATTTGGTGCACTAAAGCGCGGATTCCACCGATGATACAGAAAACGTGTCGTTTCGCGCCGGAAACAGTCGGTCAAACGCCAAGAAGTACACCAGCAGGATCAGAAAATCGACCACGCTTCCTTCCGGACCGGGAGTTCCGCCGGTCAGCCAGTTCGGGCCATGCAACGAGGCGTTCGAAAGATGGCCCGGAAACACGAGGCCGCTGTCCGGGACGGAAAAAAGAAACGTTTCGCCGAAATCGAACGTCGCGTGCATGCCGACAGCGAACCACAGGCTTCCGGTGCGCTTCAATGTGAAGCTCCAGAAAACTCCGACTACGAACACGCCCGCCGCTCCGACCCATCCTTCGCCCGGATTCCTCAAGTGCACCGCTCCGAATCCCGCCGACAGCAGCAACGCTGCCGGCCAGAAGCCGATCCCATCCGCCAGGGTGTAGAGCGCGTAACCGCGAAACAGGAACTCTTCGCACAAACCAACCACGATGAAGAACGCGCCCCAGATCAGCGCCCATCGCAGAATATCTGTCCCGTGCTGCGCAAGACTGCCAAACGTATACGCTCCAAACGAGGCAATTGTCCCCATCAACGCCGACACTTCGAGCAAACCAAACAAACACCCTTGCCAAAACAATTTGCCAAAGGCGTTGCGGCCCGGTAGTCCGTACATTCCAACCGGCCGACCTTCGATGGCGGACATTAGCCATGCTGCGCCAAACGCCGAGGCTAGCGTCAAAATCTCGCTCCAAAAATTTGACGTCAGAGAAGACCCCTGCTGATGTCTCCGAAGGAATTCAGCGATGACGTAGGTTGACCCGGTCAACAGAACGAACACCACAAAAATGTAGAGGCACAACCGCCATCCGGCGCGGAGCCCAGATTTGTGGAAGAAAATGTAGCCAGGAAAACCGTGTGGCACGGTTTGCGACGTCCGCTCCTTGTCCGCCTCGTTTCCGAACGACGGCTCTTCCATTCCTAGCCCCTCCAAATCGCGAACGACTCGGCCACTATTGTCTGGACGCGGAACGCCCCTTTTCGCGAGCGTCCGCGCGAGCGCAATTCATCAGCCGGAGCTCCGCTTTTCAAAATTTAAGGAAAATTATCACACGCCGGAGCAGATTTTGAAGTTCTTGCTTAACACGGACTCAAGCAATATCGCCCGTGCCCCAATCGAGCGCGAACGCGGCTATCAGTTCTTGAGCTGCACTTCCGCGGCGCCCAGAACCCGTCGGCTTTTCTTTTCCTGCACAAACACAACAGCGCGCAGATTTTCGAGGTTCCACTTTGCGTCGAGTTTTACGGGTTCTTCTCCCGTGTAACCGTCCTGGCCGTTCTTTCCCGCCACCCCGATTACTCTCATCTCCCGGAGTACCGCCGAATGCTGCAACTCGTGGCCGGCGTTTTCTCCCGAAGAGACCGCCGAATGCAGGCCCGATTCCGTGATGCCGAGCAGCACTTCCGCCGTGTCCTTGGGACTGGCGTTCGTCAGCTTCCCCACAGCGATTTTCAACGTCACGCCTTTTTCGGTGGGTGGCTCGACCTCACCGATTTCGATTTTTGCCTTTTGATTCTCCGCAGCCTTCTCGATCGCCGCTTTGGCCGCGGGACCCCGGCTACCGATGAATCCCTGTGTGCCGTCCACTACCATCTCCGGCGTGTACGAACTCCCGGTATGCATCGCAAAAACATACCCGTTCTGCCGCTGCGTCCACTTGGAAGACGAAAAAGGATCCCGCCATCCCTGCTGATCCCAGTAGTCTACGTGTTCTTCAAGAGCGATAACGTCCGCTGATGCGATCGGTTGTTTGCGATCCAAAACGGCCAGCAAGACATCGGCCGGAGGGCAGTCAGAACAGCCTTCGGATGTAAACAGTTCAACGAGCACTGGCTCGCGGTTCTTCACCGCCGCGGCCTGGGTCTGCTGCGCCTCCGAAACCGGTTTGCTGTCGGCCTCCGCATTCCAAACCAGTCCGGACGCCAGCCCCGTCACCAGCAATGCCACAGACAATCTCATACAGATCCACTCCTTCCACCACAGTTCCTCTTGTCCATATACCCTATAAGATGCGAAGCCTCAAGGTCCTGCTCCGGGGCAGCCACAATTTATCAGCTGAATTTGCTTAACCAGACTAATATAATTAACCGGTTAGGAGTACACCGCGCTGAAAGCCCACTTTCGGGCCCTGTTTAGCCTCCCGCTATGACCGCCGTCTCTTATCCAGGGCACTTCGTTGGTGGCCGTTTGGCCCTTGAATTCGTAAACGAGCTTGGCCCGTCGTCCGGCTTCTCCTGGGAGCGCTTTCTTCGCTTCCTTCTCGCCGCCCGTATCATTTCCCCGGAACGCAGCACTCAGTTGCTTTATTTGCCTCAGATTGAGCCACACGGTTCCGACGTACTCCTGGCAAAAGCACGGGTGCTGCACGCCGCGCTGATTCAATCTTTCGACGCCATCGTTCGCGGCACTGCCGTTACGCGCGAATTTGTTGGACCGGTCAACGAAGCGCTTCGCATCACCGAAGGCCATGATGAACTCGTCCGCGACAGCTCGGCGTGGCGGCTCGAATTTGTTGCGCGCGAAGAGGGTCTGGAGTGGTTGCTCGCGGCCATTGCGCGCTCCGCCGCGGAAATCATCTCGGAGGGTCCATCTGCGCCGCTGCGGATTTGCGCGAATCCAACATGCGGGCTGTACTTCTACGACACTTCACGCACGCATCGCCGGCGTTGGTGCTCGATGTTGCGCTGCGGCAACCGCCACAAAGTCGCCGCATTTTCGCGCCGCCATTCCTCCGCCCGCCGCGCCCAGTAGCGCCTCTTGATAGCCGCCGCTCTCGTCGTTCGATCACTTCACGTACTTCGGCGTTTCTCCTCGATCCCAGGGGTCGTAATTGTAGGCAAAGCTCATGCGCTCCGCGATTGGCGGATGCGAATACAGCCACAACGTCACGAAGGGTGGCGGATCCGGATCCGCGAGATCTGCTTCACCGAGAATTTGGAACGATTGCGCCGCCACTTCCGGGACGTCCGGAATAATTCCGTGCGCTACTTCCAGCCCGTAGACGTCTGCGGCATGTTCCTGCATGCGCGAAAACCCGTTCGCCACGGGCGACGCGAGAAACGTTCCAATCTCCAGTAGTAGCAATAGCACGGCGAACGCCGCCCAGTCCTCTGCTCCGTAAATTTTCCACTGCCCGCCCCATCCGCCTAGAGCCCAGTGCAACGCGCGAAACAGCGCATAGAACCCCACAAACGAAAACGCCGCAAAAAACAAAAACCCTTTCCAGATGTGTCCCAGAACGTAATGGCCTAGTTCGTGGCCCACGATGTACAGCGTTTCATCGGGTGTGGCCTTCTTAATTGTCGTATCCCAGATGACGACGCGCTTCGACGCGCCCACACCTGTCACATAAGCATTCACCTCATTCGTCTTCTCGCTGGCTTTCATCAGGAACATTCGGCTGGCCGGAATCGGAACGCCGGCGTGTTGCGTCAGTTTCTCGATCCGCGCTACCAGTTCCGGGTGCGTTTCCGGCAACGGTTCGAAGCGGTTGAAGAGCGGGTCAATGAACCACGGAGCGACGAGCATGAGCAAAGCTGCCACGGGCAGCGCCGCGAACCAGCCGTACAGCCACCATCGCCGCGGGCTTCTCCGCATCAGGAAAGAGAGGCCGAGCGCCAAGAGAAACCCGAAGCCCAGGATGAGTAATCGTTCTTTCCCCCAATCCAGTAACCAGGAGCCCCACCCCTGAACGGACATTTCGTATCGCAGCGACAACTTGTGTCCGTACCAGCGCAACGGCAACTGCACCGCTGCCACCGTCAGCAGCAGTAACGGCACGAATATAAACGCTTGTACTTGCCTCTTGTCGCTCACACGCTCCGCCCAGTCGCGATATTTCGCGGCAATTCCGAACTGCAAAAGCAGCACAATCGTGAGCACCGCTAGAAAAACCGAAATGAAATACATCAGGTAGGAATCTCGGGAATAGGCGACCGCCTTTGCGTAACGGTCCGGCTTCAGCGTGTACTCGTCGTTCTTCGGCTGCTGGTTTGTCTGTGCTTGCTGAAGTCTTGGGCGAGGTTGCGCGTACGGCGCTAGTGCTGCTCGCGCGGCAAACGCCTTCGCGAGCGGCTGCGTTGCGCCCCTGCACACGCCAGACGCCGTTAACACCAACCACACGCTTACGAGAATCAACGCCTTGAAACGGTGGAATAAGACACACCGCTCCATGAAGACCTCCTCGCTGGGGACCGGAAAATCCACCGTTGCGGCCCGACCGAGGCCGCACGGGGCGCGAGTATGCCGCAGCGGATAGCCTCGGCGCAAGGACAGTCGTTGGCGCCCGTGGGCGACACATCGAGGAAAATTCGACTTCGGGTCGCACAACTCGTCGGGGTACTACGGTGAGCTCGGCGCCGTCGTGAAATGCGCCGTTTTCAGACAATAATTTCGTACCGAACCCGTCGTCGCCAGTCCGATATGAATGATCGATGTCCACCGCTCGAGTTTGTGGTGGTTGTAGCGATGAAATAGATACGACGCTCCGATGGACACGCCTGTCGCCGCCGCTTCAATCGTCGCAAACGCGGGGTGATCATCTACGACGTCATTGGTCAAGAAGATTTCCTGGCGGCCACGCCGCCGCATGTTCAACGTCGAGAAATAATCAAGCGTCCGCGATGCGCCCACTCCGGCGAAGAGCCAATCGTTCTCTTTGTCCCAGAAGCGGTGTTCGCCGCTCTTTGGCGCGCTCTTTTGCCCGCGCTTCGCTTGCGAGCCAGTCGCTTCACGAGGCGTCGCATCAGGCTTTGGCCCGGGAATTTGCGTCGTTTCCTGCGCGACGCAACGCGTCACGCCGCCGATCCCCCCGCAACTCGTTATCGCGGCGATCACCAGCCATCTCGAAAACCGCTCTACGGCCACAGCTCGCCTCTGTTCCTCGTTTTCATCCGCGTGCGTAACCCAGTATAATCGGCTGCTGCTTTTTTCTACTCACCAGGGCAAGGGGCTCTCCCATGAACCGGCGGATTCTTCCACTTCTTGGCCTGATTCCCGTGGCGTTCTATGTTTGCTACGGAGCACATACCGCCCTTGCCGGGTATTCCGGCTCCCCCGAACCGGCTTCGCGTACCTTTGAATTCACCTACCAGGTTCATTTCCCGGGGACCCCACATCCCGGGACAGCTCGCCTCTGGATTCCACTCCCGCAACACGACGGCTACCAGGACATTCGAAGCTTGCACGTGGACAGTCCGGTCACATACGTGCAGGTCTTCGATCCCGAGTACAAGAACCGCATCGCCGTGTTTAAACCGACTTCGCTGCAAGCCGCCGCCGGCTTCGACGTCGCCATCCACGTTGTCGCCACTCGCCGCGAACATAGAATCCTTTTGACCAACTCCGGTTCGGAGTCCTCCCCTCTGAATTCCCACGACCCCGCGCTCCGCAGGTATCTCGAACCCGACAGACTCGTTCCGCTCGACGGCGCCATCGCCAGGCTCGCTGAAGAGCACACCTCTCATAATATGACTCCCATCGAAAAAGCGCGCAGCATCTACGATTATGTCGTCTCGGCGATGCGCTACGATAGATCCGGCGAAGGTTGGGGCCGCGGCGACGCCGTCTGGGCCTGCACTTCAAAACGCGGCAACTGCACCGACTTCCACTCCCTCTTCATCGGCATGATGCGGGCTTCGGGCATTCCCGCACGCTTCGAGATCGGATTCCCCCTTCCGGAAGGTAAGTCCGAAGGTGACATCTCCGGCTACCATTGCTGGGCGGAGTTTTACGTAACGGGCATCGGGTGGATTCCCGTAGACGCTTCCGAAGCCTGGAAAAATCCCGCGAAACACGACTATTTCTTCGGAGCTCACGACGTGAACCGCGTCTTTTTCACTTACGGCCGCGACATCCGCCTCTCCTCCGAGCAAAAGGGCGATCCGCTGAACTACTTCATCTACCCATACGCCGAAGCCGATGGCCAGCCGGTGGCGAATCTCCAGACGCACTTCTCGTTCCGCGATGTCGCCGCGGTCCAAAAGTCCGCAGGTTTATAGTCAACGCGCTTCCTGCGCCGCGTCTTGCGCCTTGGCCCGCTGGCGTCCTCCGCTTCTTCCGTTACCCGATTCGTGCCACGACCGTTCGTCGCGATTGTCCCCCATTTCCCGCGGCGGTATCCTTGATTCTTAGCCCTGCCCCAGGACGAGAGGTGAAACCATGTCACGACACATCTCTTTACGGTTGATTTTGCCGGGAGCACTCATATTCGCCGCCCTGCCGCTCTCTGCGATAGCGCGATCAAGTCAGTCGCAATCCTCACAGTCCGACTCTGTCGCGGAAGCCGCCCGCCGTGCCCGTGAACAGAAAAAGACTTCTTCCACCAAGCCCGCCCCTGTGATCACGGACGACACCATCAAGCCGGCGTTTCCCGCCGACCAGACTCCCCCAGCCTCGGCATCGTCCACGGGAAGTTCGCGTTCTGATTCCGGCACCGCCGCTACTTCGGCAAATCCTGAGAGTACGAAGAAGACCGGGGCGAATTCCGACTCCTCTAGCAAGGATGCCAAAGCCAAGGCTGCCGATGATCTCGCCAAAGCCAAGCAGGCCCTCGCCGATGCCCAGAAGTCGCTCGATCTCTTGCAGCGCGACTACGCCCTCGAGCAGGACAACGTCTATTCCAACGTGAATCAGGCCAGCGACAACGCCGGCCAGTCAAAACTCGCGGACATGAACCAACAGATTTCCGACCAGAAAGACCGTGTCGAAACTCTAAAAGCGCGCGTCGCCGAGCTGCAAGCGCAGGTCGGTGAACAGCCTGCCGACGCGGGAACGCCCCCTTCGAATCCTCCGCTGTAGCTCAGGTCTTCAGACCTGAGGGTTCTCTGCGGCGGACGCGCGCATTCCGTTTAGCCGCTCCCTGGGAAAGGGTCCTAGAGTTCAGCTTTTCCACAAAGCAATCACACCACAATATCTAGTAGCCCTTTTTCCTTGACACCTATCTCGTTCAGCGCCACAATGCCCGCCATCATTTCGCTCGGGCCGCCTTGGGGAGCTCTTGCTGCACGTTTCATCCGTGCTGCCGCGGAGCTGGCGCCCGCTGAGGGAGCGCAAATGCAGTATTTGCCCGGGTTCACCGTGCAGTGCATTAATCCGCATTGCGAAATACGCGGCCACTGGCTCCGTGCCGACACCGCCGGCCCAATCGGGCAAGACGGCCGCTGCCCTTGTTGCGGCGATTTCGTTCGCACCGTACCTCCGCCGCTAACGCCCCGCTTCCGCATGCGCCCGCGCCCGCTCACCGCGCGTCCGCTCCGTCCCCGGCCGCGCTGATCTCTAGAGTTACAGGCGCCTTCTTTAAAGGGCGGGTTTTTCGCTTCACACTACACAAACTCCAGCGTCCCGCCCTTTCGCAACACTTCCGCCGCGTGTTGCACGATCTCTTTTACGATCGCTTCCGCGCTCGGCCGATCCTTCACTAACCCGATCGCCTCTCCTCCGCATACCGCCATCGTGTCCGTATCGTTCTTCGCGCGCGCTTCTGCGTATTTTACTGCCAGGGATCCAAACGCCGTGAACGCTTCGCCTTCCCGTTCCGCCCACGCTTCGCTCAATTTGTTTTTCATGAATCGAAATGAGTATTCCCGCGGCCACGGCGTCCCGCGCAGTGCATCGAGCGCTTTCGTCCGCACCGTTCCGTCTCCCGTTCCGGCAATCGCCTTGTCCGTATGCGATTTCGGCGTCATCGCTTCCGTGGACGCCCAGAACCGCGTCCCCATCACCACTCCGTCTGCGCCCAGCATCAACGCCGCCGCTAATCCCCGCCCATCCGCGATTCCTCCCGCCGCCAGCAGCAACGTCTCAGGCGAATGTTTTTTCAAGTAATCCGCCGCCTCCGGCACAAACGGCAGCGTCGCGCGCGTTGCTCCGTGCCCTCCCGCTTCCGTGCCTTGCGCCACAATCGCGTCTGCTCCAGCCTCGAGCCCCATCTCGATCTGCGCCAGAAACTGCACCTGGCAAATGAGTTTGGCCCGCGCTTCGCGAATCTCTTGCGCAAACGGCCGCGCATCCCCGAAAGACAAGAACACACAATACGGACTGTGCTTCAGCGCCGCTGTTAACGTTTTCGGCGATCGCTCTAGCGCCCAGGTAATAAATCCCACGCCGAACTTCCCGCCCTTTTCCTTGGCGCGCACCAGTTCCGCATCGAGGTCCGGTTCGCCTCCGAGGGCCCCTGCATAGCCGCCTCCGACAATCCCCAAGCCTCCCGCCCGCGTCACTGCCGCCGCCAACTCGCCTCCGGCCACGAGAGCCATCGGCGCGCACACAATCGGGTGCGTGATTCCCCAACGCTCGGTCAACCGCGTTTTGATTCTCGTCTCGCTCATCGGTTCCCCTCAACCACGGCCCTCATGCTACCGCCGCACAGTCCTGAGTCCCGGCGCCAAATTGTCTTCCTAAGTCATCGGCGGAGGCCGCGAGTTCATCGGCGCTCTCGCAAACTCGCATAAAACAAAAAAGACCGGAGAGCTTTCGCCCTCCGGCCTCCCGGCACAGATTTTACTCTGTGCGATTCTTCGGATCTTTAGCTTTCGACGAGTCCTTTTTCCAGCATCTCCTCGTCGCTGAGCCATAGATCGGGGATATTGGCTGAGCCGAGCCGAAGAATATCTTCCAGAGCCTCGCGCACTTCCTTCAAACGGAAATCCACTCCCACCCGCTCCAGCAGTTCAATCAGTCCTGTTGCGCTCTCCGCCAGCACCGGCTTCGGCTCCGTGCCGTTGCTGTCCAGTCGGTGGTAGGTCAGGACGTAAATCGCCGCCGGCCCCGCGCCATGCCGTACGATGTGCAAGAATCCCGCTGCCCGCGGTCGTACCGGAGCCAGCTTCGCAGCCACACCTGAACCGGAGGGGAAGGCGCTCATCGGGTCATCTCCTCGCGCGAACCCGATGACCTCAACTGCACCCGCTCGTGCTGCCGCAGTTTTCGCATTTGTAGCAGGCGCCGTTCGGCGACATCAGCATGCCGCACTCGGAGCAGGTCGGCGCGCCTTCGAAGGTGTCGCGTGGTTTGGAGGATGCGTTCCCGCCCGGCAACGCGGCAATCGCTGCTTCCGCCAAAGCCGCAACTGCCGGCGAAGCTAGCGCTACCGTCGCGTGCTCGCCGGGATTCAGCTTCAAATAGTCCGTCGAGATAAATCGCCCGCCCAGCCACCGCGCGATGTAGTCCAGCACGGAAGAAACGAACCGAATGTTCGGGTTTGGCGTGATTCCCGAAGGCTCGAAGCGCGTGTTCACCAGCTTGTCCACGAACACCTTCAGCGGCACGCCATACTGCAAGCCGAGCGATATCGTAAGCGCGAGGCCGTCCATCACTCCGGACAGCGTCGAACCTTCCTTGGCCATCTTGATGAACACTTCGCCCGGCCGCCCGTCGCCGTACATGCCGACGGTGATGTAGCCCTCGTGGCCGCCTACGCTGAACTTATGCGTCACGGACGCGCGCTCCACCGGCATTTTTTCCCGCTGCGCGCGGGCAAAAAGCTCGCGTTGGATCGGCTCTGTCACCGCCGCCTCGGTTTTCTTCTCGTCTTTCTTCTGTCCCGCGGCCGATAGCGGCTGCGAACGCTTGGAGTTGTCGCGGTAAATCGCCACGGCCTTCAGCCCCAGCTTCCAGGACTCAATATACGCGTTCGAAATGTCCTCGATCGTCGATTCTTCCGGCATGTTGATGGTTTTGGAAATCGCTCCGGAGATAAATGGTTGCGCCGCCGCCATCATCTTCACGTGCCCGGTCCAGTTGATGGAGCGCCCGCCGCCCAGCGGCGCCAGCGAACAATCAAACACCGGCAAGTGCTCCGACTTCAGGTAAGGCGCGCCTTCAATCGTGCCGTTCTTATCTATGTGCGAAACAATTTCGCTGCTCTGTTCCGGCGTGTAACCGAGCCGCATCAGCGCCTGCGGTACGGTGTTGTTCACGATTTTGATCACCCCGCCGCCCACCAGCTTCTTGTGTTTCACCAACGCCAGGTCCGGCTCAATGCCCGTGGTGTCGCAATCCATCATGAAACCGATCGTCCCCGTAGGCGCAAGCACGGTTACTTGCGAATTCTTGAACCCGTGCTTCTCGCCGTGCTGCAGCGCGCTGTCCCACGACTCTTGCGCTGCCAGAAACAGCTCGGGCTGCACATGCTCCGGCTTGATTCCGCGGATCGCGTCGCGGTGCATGCGAACAACATCCAGCATTGGCTCGCGGTTTACCTCGTAGCCCGGAAACGCGCCCATCTTTTCCGCGATCCGTGCGGACTGCGCGTACGCTTCGCCGCACATCAACGCGGTAACCGCTCCAGCCACGTCGCGCCCTTCATCTGAGTCGTACGGCAGCGCCATCGACATCAGCAGCGCGCCCAGGTTCGCGTAGCCCAGTCCCAGCGGCCGGAACGCATGCGAGTTGTCCGCGATTCTCGGCGTCGGATAGCTCGCGTTGTCCACCAGAATTTCCTGCGCCGTGATGGTCACGTCCACCGCCTGCTTGAACGCCGTGACGTCAAATTGCCCGCTGGAGCCCATGAATTTCATGAGGTTGATGGACGCCAGGTTGCACGCCGTGTCGTCCAAGAACATGTACTCCGAGCACGGATTGCTGGCATTGATGCGCGCCGTGGACTTGCACGTGTGCCAGCGGTTCACCGTCGTGTCGTACTGCATCCCCGGATCGCCGCAGTGCCACGTGGAATCCGCGATTTTCGCCATCAAGTCGCGCGCCCGCAACTTCTCCGCGGGCTGCCCGTCGGTCACGTTCTTCGTCCACCAATCTTTATCCTCGGCCACCGCGCGCATGAAGTCGTCGGTCACCCGCACCGAATGGTTGGCGTTTTGGAAGAAAATCGAGCTGTACGCATCACCGTCGATGCCGGAATCGTAGCCCTGCTCGATCAGCACGTGCGCCTTACGCTCTTCCTTCATCTTGCATTCGATGAACTCCACGATGTCCGGATGGTCGATGTTCAGGATGACCATCTTCGCCGCCCGCCGCGTCTTCCCGCCGCTCTTGATCACGCCCGCGAACGCATCAAATCCCTTCATGAAGCTCACCGGACCCGAGGCAATACCGCCGCCCGAGAGCGTTTCCTTGCTGCCGCGCAACGCCGAAAAATTCGTTCCCGTCCCCGAGCCCCACTTGAAGAGCATCCCTTCCGTGCGCGTCAGCCCCATGATCGATTCCATGCTGTCCTGCACGGAATTGATGAAGCACGCCGAGCATTGTGGTTTCGGCTGCACGCCCACGTTGAACCACACCGGCGAATTGAACGCCATTTTCTGCTCGACCAGCAGGTGTGTCAGGTCGTCGCGGAACGCGTCGCGCGATTCCGCCGTCGCGAAGTAACCGCCTTCCTGACCCCAACGCACAATCGTGTTCACCACGCGGCTGATGAGTTGGCGCACCGAGCCTTCGCGGTCCTTTGTGCCGGGCTTGCCGTGGAAATACTTGCTGGTGACGATGTTCGTCGCCGTCTGCGACCAGCCCTTCGGCACTTCGACGCCTTCCTGCCGGAAGATGGTCACGCCCTTCTCGTTCCCGATAAGCGCCGTGCGCTTCTCCCATTCGACCGCGTCGAAAGGCGAAATCTTCCCGTCGGTGAAAAAGCGTTCAAACGTCAGGCCTTTTCCCTCTTCTGTCCCCGCCGCCACGGGACTCATTCCCGCCACCGGAGACTTTCCAGTCAGTGCTTGCTTCACCGTTGCCATCCCGTTCCTCCCGCAACTTCGGGCTCCCTACACGCGGGGGAACCCTTCAATTTTACTCCTCTGATCTCCGCACGGCTGCCGCGTTGCGCAATCCGGCTCTTCCGCGTAAATCCGTCTGTCCGCTGGGACGGACAGAGAAAAAGTCGACCGCGCAGCAGCCGACTCGGCTATCGACCGCCTCGCGGTCACGTCCAATTCCGCTTAGAAACGCCAATGCTCTGCCGCCGGCTGGCATCCTTCGCGCAGCCTTACGGCAAGTCCCGCGCCTGAAATACGGGCGCGGAGCAGTTACCTCGCGCTCGATTTTTTGTTTAGAACCCGGGCTGGCTTCGTGGTGTCACTACGGTCCGGTGCTGCGAGCTTCCTCGACCCGGTCCGCCTGGCGCATCCACGTCCCCCGAATCTGGAAGTGCAGTATCAACGTGTGCGAAAACCCTGTCAAGAGAAAAACGCAAAATGTGGTTGATATTTTCGTACCATGTCTATTTGTAGTGGTGCTTATTCTCACCTACTACAACCAAAAGACGGCGCGCACTCCCGCCCCATCCCGCGCTAAACTGTTCGCATCCAATTCATCATGAAGCGTTTGTTGCTGCTCTCCAGTTTCGCCGTCGTTTTCGCCCTTCCCGCGCCCGTTTCCGCGCAGGAGGCCGCGGCCCCGGCGAATTCCGCGCCGGCCGCCGCACGCGTCGAACATGGCGACAAACTTCGCGTCGCCGGTCTTCCGAATTTCGGCAAAATTGACGACCACCTTTACCGCGGCGCGCAGCCGCAAGCCAGCGGCCTGCCTGCACTCAAGAAACTCGGCATCACTACGATCGTTGATCTGCGTAGCGAAGATCCCTCCAAATCCAAATGGGAGCAAAAACACGTAGAAACTCTCGGCATCCGCTTCGTGCATATTCCCGTCAGCGGGTGGGCGCCTCCCAGCGACCCGCAAGTCGCGGAATTCCTCAATATATTCCGCGCCAACCCGCAGGAAAGAGTCTTCGTGCATTGCCGCTATGGTGACGATCGCACCGGCGTGTTTGTTGCCGTCTATCGCATGGCTTTCGACAAGTTCTTGTCCGACGAAGCCATCGGTGAAATGTATTTCTTCGGCTTCAGCGGTTTCTGGCATCCCTCGATGCGCACTTTCATCCACGACTTTCCCAATCGCCTTTCCACCGATCCGGTTTTGCAAATTTTCAAGCCTTCCAATTGACGCTGCGACTCTCCCCACGCACTCCCCTCATTAAAGCCCTTTCATCTCAATCCTTTGCTCTAGTACCGACGTACCCTTCACTTTGGGCCGCTTGCTTCATTTAATGGGACAACCCCTTCTTGTAATTTCTTATGTAGCTGGAAACATTTTTCCTGAGGGAAAGGCCCATTATGCAAGTAGGCCGCTATAAGATTATTGATACCATTGGCGCCGGCGCGAACTGCAAAGTCGTTCGCGCGCACGATCCCATGATCGGGCGCATCGTGGCCATCAAGCTGTTCTCTCCCGCATTGGCCCAAGGCGAAGGCCGCAACAAGTTTCTGCAGGAAGCGCGCGTCGTCGGCCAACTTTCGCATCCCTGCATCGTCACGCTGCACGACATGGGCATCGACGACGGCACGAATACGCCGTATCTCGTGATGGAATTTCTGGAAGGCCAACCGCTCGATAAGCTGCTCGGCAAGGGCAACATTCCGTTTCCGAAGGCCTGCGCGTGGGTCGGTGAAATGTCTTCTGCGCTTACGGCCGCGCACAAAAAAGGCGTGATTCACGGGGATGTGAAACCCGCCAACGTCCTGATTCTGGATGACGGCCGCGTGAAACTCACGGATTTCGGCATGGCCCGGCTCGCGAACCACGACAAGAAAGACATGGCGCTGCTCGGCACGCCTGCGTACTGGTGCCCGGAACAGATTATCGGCCGGCCTCAGGATGCGCGTTCCGACATCTTTTCGCTCGGCGTGGTGCTCTACGAACTGGTCACCGGCCGGCGGCCCTTTGACGCCGATACGCTGCAAGGAATCTGCACGCGGGTGCTCTCGTCCAAGCCGCTGCAGGCTTCGCACGCCAATCCCTCGATTCCAAAAAATCTCGACGCCATCATTTCCCGCTGCCTGGAAAAAGAACCGAACCTCCGGTATCAAACCGTGGACGCGCTCGCCGTGGATTTGTATCCAATGGCTCGCCGCAAAGCGGAAGCACCAGTTCACGTGCAGTCCACGAGCCTTCGCGAGCGCGCGACACGTTTGCTGCGTTCCGCATGAGTCCTGCGCTCCAAACTGGCCGCTACGAAATTCTGGATAATCTCGGGTGTGGCGCTACTTGCCGCGTCGACAAAGCATTCGACACGGTTATTGGCCGTACCGTCGCCGTCAAATCCTTCCTGCAAGGCTTCGGCAAAAACAGCGAACAGCATTTTCTACAAGAAGCACAAACCGTCGGCCGCTTGTCGCACCCGGCCATCGCGCAGCTCTATGACGTGGGCCACGACGCAGGCGGCGCACCGTTCCTGGTGATGGAATTCATATCCGGCCAGACCCTGGAACAGTTGCTGGGGCATTCTGCGATTCCGTTTGCGAGGGCTGCGGCGTGGGCGGGCGATATCGCCTCGGCGCTGGCTTTTGCGCACCGCAAGGGCGTCATTCACGGCGACGTCAAGCCAAGCAACATACGCGTGACCGACAGCGGCGCGGTGAAACTCGTGGACTTCGGCGTGGCCCGTTTCTCCTCGCAAGTCTCGCGCTCCGACCGCGTGCTGGGAACTCCCGCGTACCTTTCGCCCGAACAGATTCAGGGACAACAGCAGAACGCGCGCTCGGATCTCTTTTCGCTCGGAGTTGTGCTGTACGAGATGATTACCGGCGCGCGGCCCTTCGGCGGCAATTCTTTGGGTGAAGTCTGTGCCCAGATTCTTACGGACGATCCCGCGCCCCCGTCGCAACGCAATCCGCAGCTGCCAACGGCTTTCGATCGTATTATCGCGCGCTGCCTCGCGAAGAATCCTAATCACCGGTATAAAACCGGGAACGACTTGGCGCGTGCGCTCTACCTGTTGGCGCGCACGGGAGGCCAAACTAGGCCTCGCCGCAAAATTCTTTCGTGGTTTCAGCGTCCGCTGCGTCCGCGGGATTTCTGGGCGATGGCCTCAGCCGTTCTCCTAGTCGCAAGCATTTTTCTCGCCGTGCATTCGTTGCACGACCGCGCAGAGACGAACTCGCAGGCTTCCGCTCCCGCCGCTTCCCGGCAGAATCCTGACAACGACCTGGCCGTTGCGCCTTCTGGTGGTGATTCGACCGCGCAGCACGATGCGGACGTACCCAACGTCGCGGAACAGAAATCAGAGAGGACTCGCGCTCACCTTCGCAAAGCCTCGCAATCCGCATTCGAACAGACACCCTGAACACGTCGCCGAATCCTTCGACGCGGAATATTCCCGCTTCCAATTCGCGTGTTGAGGAGCCGACCGCGGCGCCCAGCCGCTAGTGCTTTCCGAATTCGCTAACGTAGCTTTCCCACTCTTTCTTCAACTTCGCGAGGAGTGTTCGGAACGCCGTTTCGGAATGCAGCGGGTTGAGGAGGGGATCATCGCGGAACGCCGGATAGTTTGGCAGGCCCTGCGCCCCTGCGCGGCGGAGCAACGCGATTGCCTTGGCGGGTTTGCCGATCAAGGCGTAGGCTCCGGCGGCGTTGTGCCAAAGATGATGCGTGTGCAAGAACGCTTTCATGGGTTTCAGCGACTTGGCGGCTAACGCCTCCGCTTTTTTTCGCTCTCCCCGCTTCGCCCACAGCACGGCTTCGCAGCTTGTGAGCCACGGGTCATTTGCCAGCACTTGCCGCGCGAGCTTGATTCTCTCTTCTGCCTCCGCCAGCCGGCCCTCGTAGAGCGACGGACCCGGCGAAAATCCGTTGCCCCAGATATGCGTCGGATCCACGCTCAACGCCCGCGCGTTGTACTCGCGCGCCTCCGCATAATCGCAGCGGTACATCGCCGCCTGCCCGATAAATACCAGCGTGAAGGCATCATCCGGCTGCGCCGCGAGAACCTCCATGAGACCCGCACGCGCTTCCTGCATCAGCCCCAAATGCAACAGGATCAGGCACTGCCAGGTGCGCGCGGCGTGACAGCCCGGGTTGAGATGCAAGGCTTCGCGAAGCGCGTGGAGCGCCGGACGGTTCTTAAAATTTTGTGCCGGTGTCCAGAGCCAGCGGCCTTTCGCGCAATGCGCCTCCGCGTTGTGGCGGTCAAGCGCAAGGGCTTTGCGAATCGCTTCGCTCGCGCGCTTCAGCCAGCGTGGGTGGGGTTCTTGCGTGGTGCCAATCAATACGCACGCTTCCGCAAGCCGCGCCCATGCATCAGGAAAATTGGGATCAAGTTCAACGGCCTGCTCGAGCATTTCAATCGCCGTCCGCGTGTCCCACCGGTTCAGTCGCGCCAGGCGGTCCGCGGCACGCAGGAATAGTTCGTACGCGTAGGGGTTATCCGTAGGCGGATGCGCCGAGTGACTCTCGGCGGCAGCTGGTTTGAGCCCCAGCGACGCAGCCAGCCGCGAAGCGAGCTCGTCCTGCAACGAAAAGAGTTCGCGCATCTCCGCGTCGTGTTTCGCAGAGTAAACGGCCGTTCCTTCGCTGGCGTTCCATGCCTGGATATGCACGCGCAGGCGGGAACCGGATCGCTGGATACTCCCCTGCGCGACGATTTGCACGTTCAATTCGCGGGCCGCGCGCAGCGGATCCGTGGATTGCTTCGCAAACCGTTCCACCACGCTCGTGGGGCGGACGAGCAACTCCCCGCTGGAACTCAGCGCGTAAATGAGTGCGTCCGCGAGGGCCACTCCGAGGTATTCGTCCTCCGCATTCGGGGTGAGAAGTTTGAACGGCAAGACCGCCACCGCGCGTTTTCCGGAAACGGCCGCTGGAAGAGAGCCGCCCATCTCGAATTCGCGCTGCAAATTTTTCAAATCCAGGTGCAATTCGCGCGCGGAGGCGTAGCGCTGCGAGCGATCCTTTTCGAGCAACCTGCGGATCAGCGCTTGGATGGCAGCGGGGCAGAGTTTCTCGTCCAATTCAACTGGCATTTTCTTTTCGTCGAGGATTTGCGCAATCAATTCTGTAGTGCTGGCGCCGGCGAAGGGCCGCCGGGCGGCAATCATTTCGTAGAGCAGGACGCCGAGCGCAAACAAGTCCGCGCGTCCGTCCAGCGTTTCGCGCCGCAGTTGCTCCGGAGCCATGTACGCGAGCGTTCCGGCAAAGCTCGCTCCGGGCACCGCATCCAGGGTGCTTTCCTGGGTAGTCGTTGTGGTTACCGCGACTTCCGCGGTGCGCCGCGCGATGCCGAAATCCAGCAATTTGATCCGCTCGTCCGGCTGGACGACGACGTTTTCCGGTTTCACGTCACCGTGCACGACTCCCTGCGAATGCGCCGCTGCGAGCGCTTCCGCAATCTGAGCGGCGAAACGCACCGCGCGCCGCACGTCGAATTGCCCTTCCTTCAGAAGCTCGCGCAACGTCGTGCCGGAGACGAGCTCCATGGCGATGAACAGCCCGCCGTCATATTCACCGACCTCATAAATGGTCGTGACGCCCGGGTGATTCAATGCCGCGGCGGCGCGCGCCTCAGCCAGGAGCAACTGCCGCTGCGCCGCACTTCGCGAGTATTCCTGCGAAAGAATTTTCAGGGCGACGGTTCTTTGTAGCCGTCCGTCGCGCGCGCGATAGACGACGCCCATGCCCCCGCGGCCGAGTTCCGCTTCTATGGAGTAGTGTGAAATTTTAGTGCCGAGCATCAGGCGAGCCACCCGGTCCGGCGAAAAGTGTTGGCATGGTAGGGCAGGCTGGACGCGGAGTCAATCCGCGCGCGTTTGGCAGAATGGGGAAGTCGGGGGAGCAGTGAGGCGGGTGAATCTGGGAATCTAGTATTGCGCGTTCTCTTACTCGTAGCGCAAGGCTTCCACGGGATCGAGCTTGGCAGCTTTCATCGCCGGCCACACTCCGAAGACCAAGCCCACGGTCACACTTACGATGATACCGGTGGCGGCGGCCCAGATCGGCACGCTGCCCTGCCACTTCAGGCCCAGGCGGATCAAAATCACCAAGCCGTTTACCAGCACCAGCGCGATCACGCCGCCCGCGCCCGTCAGGGTCATTGCTTCGAGGAGGAACTGCCAGGTAATGTCTCCGCTCTTCGCCCCGATCGCTTTGCGTATTCCGATTTCGCGCGTGCGCTCGGTTACGCTCACCAGCATGATGTTCATCACGCCGACGCCGCCGATGAGCAGGCCGATAGCGCTCAGGACGATCGTCGCGATGTACGTCATCATCATGATGCTGTGGAATTCCTCGACCTGCTGCTCGGAAGTCTGAATCGAAAAATTGTTCTTCCCGTTGTAGGGAACCTTGCGGCGGCGGCGCAGGACTTCCGTGGCCTGGTCTACCGCCTGATTCAGCATGTTAGGGAACGCCTGGAAACGGATCTGGTTTTCGTACGCCGCGGGATACACCTTGCGGAAAGTGCTGTAGGGAATCAAGACGCGGCGATCTTCGTCGTCCATTCCGAACATTCCCTTGGGCTTTTCGACCACTCCGATGACTTGAAATGCCGAACCATCAATCAGCACGTCTTTGCCGACCGGCGAACCCGCGGGAAAGAGCACCGGCGCGACGTTTTCGCCGAGCATGACCACTTTTTCGCGGTGTAAATCGTCGCCCTCGCTGATGAACCGTCCCTGCAGGGCGGAGGCGTTGGCGTAGACTTCTCCGAAATTAGGCTGCACGCCACGGAAATCAATGGAAAGTACTTCACCGGCCTTGGTGCGGACGGTATGCGGCTGCTCCCACCAGGTAATGAACACCGTGACGTTTTTTATCGCCGGGCAAAGCTGCTGAAGAGCTTGTGCGTCCTCCAGTTCGAGCGGCTTGCGCTCTCGCTCTTCTTTCGGACGCCGGCCTCCGTGCGGGCCCTGGTCCCAGCGGGAAACGAATGCGGTGTCCGCGCCAAACTGGTTGATGTTGTCCTGAATTTGGGAATCGAAGCCGGTCAGAAGTGCGGCGACTAGCATGATGACGCTAACGCCCAGCACCACGCCAAACACTGTCAAGAAGCTCCGCAACTTGTGCGCGCGGAGTGTGTCCATCGCTTGTTTAAGATTCTCGCCGTGTTGTTGTGCCATTTTCTTCTTTCGGAAAAAGCGCAGCTTCGCGCGCGATTCGGCGCCCCTCAGCCATCCGCGCGCAAGGCCTCAATGGGATCCAGCTTGGCGGCGCGCGTGGCAGGATAAATTCCAAAAAAGAATCCGACGGCGGTGGATACGCCGAGAGAAATAATCACCGCGCTCATGGGAGTTTTCATAGGGATAGAGGTCAACGTGCGGCCCAGCGCGACGAGTGAATACGCGAGCGCGATCCCCATAATCCCACCGACTGCCGCCAAGAACCCGGATTCCGTCATGAACTGCAATAGAATGTGTTTCTTTCGCGCGCCGAGCGACCGGCGAATGCCGATTTCACGCGTACGTTCCGTCACGCTGGCTAACATGATGTTCATGATGACGATCCCGCCGACGACGAGAAACACAGCGGTAAGGCCAACCGCCACGGCGGCGAGATTGCCGGTGAGCGAATTCCACAGCGCCATAATGGAGTCTGAACCCAGAATGCCGAAGTCGTCTTTGGCATCCCACGGAAGATGCCGGCGCGCGCGCAACAGCATCCGCGCTTCATCTTCGGAGGCCGGAATCATTTCCGCGTTCCCCGCCTGCACGAAGAGCAGAAGAGAATCCCGCTGCGTACCCCACTCTTTCATGTACGTGGAGAGCGGAAGGAACATGAAATTGTCGCGGGACTGTCCAAACGCGCTGCCGATGGTTTCCGTCACGCCAACCACCTGGTAGCTGTGTGTTCCGGCGCGAATCGTCTTGCCGATGGGATCCACGTTCGAGAAGAACTTCTTGACCAGGTCCGTTCCGATTACGCAGACGGGCGATTTGTGGGTCTCGTCGGCCTCCGTCAGGTTTCTTCCGAGCGCCGCATTCAGGCTGCGGATCTCGGTGTAGTTCGGCGTAATACCGGTAACGCTGACGTCTTCCTGTAGGTCGTTTCCGGAGCGCACATCCGATGTGGAGTTCAAGAGCGCGGCCATTTCCGTGGAGGTCTTCATTTCGCCGCGCAGCGCTTCGTAATCTTCTTTGGTGAGCAGGGGCCGCTTTTGCGCTTTGACCCATTCATCGTCGCTGGTGATGATGCCGAAGCGGTCCACAATGTAAACATTGGCGCCAAGGTTGGCCACCTTGTCGGCGATATAGAAATTCATTCCGGCAACCACGCTCATGACCACGATGAGGGTCGTTACCGCCAGAATGACGCCGAGCAAAGTCAAGAAACTGCGCAGTTTATGGGCGCGCAGGGCGTCGAGCGCGAGCTTGAGCGTCTCAATGACGGTGACTGCCGTGCCGCGCCAATCGATGCGCAGGCGGGCTTTCGCCTTCGCCTCCGGCACGGCGCGCCCGAAGCCACCTAACCTTTCGATGGGTGCTACACCCAAGCAGGCCTCCGCTCAGTAAATGGAATACGGGAATAAGGGGCAAATCGTTCCCGTCCAGTTAGACGGTATCAGGGCACCTTTGATTTCATGCCAGATTGGTGTAAGTTACGCCCTGATTTCATTTTACATCACCGGGGACCACACCGCTTTCGCGTAACTGGGTTCCGGCGCAAAGCAGCAACAGGAGGCTGACATGCGGCGTATCGCCATTTGTTTGCTAGGACTTACGGTAGCCGGAATGTGTTGTCTGGCACCGGTGCGGGCGCAAGAAAAGGCGGCAACCGCCAGCGCTGCCCCGACTTCGGGTTACCGCGCCGAGTTTCTGCAGGAAATCGCCTATTACGAGCAGCGGTACGTTCGGTTGGCGGAGGCCATGCCGGCAGACAAATATGGCTGGCGGCCAGGCGAGGGCGTGCGGTCAGTGGGGGAGGTATACATCCACATCGCCCAGGCAAACTATGGCGTGGCCCGTTCGTACGGCACGGACTTTCCTGCCGGCTTGGATATGAAATCCATGGGTGGTTTGGCGACCGACAAAGCGAAGACCGTGCAAACGCTTAAGGACTCCTTTGCGCACTTCCGCCAGTCGATCTTGGCGCTGGGAGAGGGCGACGCGGACAAACCGCAGAAGATGTTTGGCCGGCAAACCACGTTGCGCGGATCCTTTATTTTAGTGACCGGACACTTCGGCGAGCATCTCGGCCAGTCCATCGCCTACGCGCGCACGAACGGCATCGTTCCGCCGTGGACCGAAGAACAACAGCAGCAACAAAGGCCCGCCGACAAGCCCAAACAATAAGCAGCTACGTTGTTCATTCCAATGCGATTAGAGCGCGCGTGCCGGAGTACCTTTGAGCGCCGGGAAGCAACAATAGCTTACTGGCGCGAATCCAAATTAGTATGATTCCGCAGAGCCAGTATTTGGGTCGGATTGTGCAGTATCGCGCTTTCATCGCCTTTGCCGGACTTTTTGGTGCGCTGGCTTCTGCTGCTCTTGGCCAGGAAGCCCCCGCGCCTCCGCCGCCGCAAACCGATGCGGAAAAGGCGGCCCTTCTTGATGCCGTTCTCGCAAACCAAAAAAAGAGCGACGCCGCGATGCTGCTGTACGAGCGCGTCGAGCGCATCGAAACGCGGAAAACCGCGAATGATCCCGCTCCCGCCGAGACCAGGGTTTCCCGCGTCGTTCCGGCGGGAACTGGCATGGACCACATTCTCATCAACCCCGACGGCAAACCCCCCGATCCAGAGACCTACCACACGGAATTGATCAAGCTGGAGAAGGCGCTGTCCTGGGCCGCTGTGGACGGGCACGCGCAGCGGGACGCGTACGACAAAGTCGCAAGAAAGCAGAAAGAACGCGACGAATTGATAGACGCCACGCGCACCGCGTTTCTCTATACGTTTGTGGGCACGGAAACGCGCGCCGGCGAAGTGCTGTACAAATACCGACTGGAGCCGAATCCGGCGTTCAAGCCGACCTCGCGCGCCACCTCCATTTTCGAGAAAGTCCGCGGCTTCGTGTGGATTGATCGGCAGGCGCAGCAAATCGCCAAGGTTGAGGGCGACGTCACCGCGGATATCTCGATCGGATTGTTCATCGCGAGGATTTACAAGGGCAGCCACTTTATGCAGGAGCGCTACGAAGTACTTCCCGGCTTGTGGATGCCCACATTCTCGCAGTACGACTTCGACGGCAGAAAGCTGTTCAGTTCGATCAACCTTCACGAGCGCACGTTTTACAGCCGTTACCACAGGATCGGGCCACCCAAGGAAGCGCTTTTGTCCATTCGTGCCGAGTTGGGCAAACCGGCTACACAGATCTCCGACCCCTGAAACCTTCCGGCGTATATTGGGTTAAAGTACTAGGACTTGCCATTTTATCCTAGCGACTGGAGGCCCGTATGCCTCGAATTCTTAGTCAGTTGCGTGTTACGGTGTACTTCGCCGTTGGCTTTTTAGCAGGTGCCGTCGCGATTGGTGGTGTTGCGGACGCCCGGCCGCGGCAAAGCCAGGATCCTCTGCCAGCAACGCAATCTTCGCAAACGCAAAATTCGCCAACTCCCGCGCTCACGGACGTGAAGTCCACAAAAAAAGTGTGGACGAATGAAGAGGTCGACGGCTTGAATGGGAAAGTATCGGTGGTCGGCAACTCAAAAGCACCTGCGAAATCGACGCCGGGAAAACCAGCGGATGCAAAGTACATAGCCGACGTGCGCAAGCAATTGCAGAAGCTGCGATCGCAGCTCGACGACACCAGCAAGGAACTCCAGGACCTGAAGGACTTCCAGGCGGGAAAGCCAGCGTCCTCGAGCGGGTATCCCGTCAGTAAGGGGTACGGACGAATGCCTGTCGACCAGCAGATTTCGAGCCTCGAAGCAAAGAAAAAAGATCTTGCAGACAAGATCGACACGCTGCTCGACGAAGCGCGCAAGCGAGGCGTCACTCCTGGCGATCTTCGCGAAGCAAACCCGCGTTGAGCGACGCGCTGCCTGAACTCGGGCGCCCGGGCCCAGCGCACTCCAGCGGCCTTCCGGTTTATCTCTTTCCCTATCAAGTCACACGGCTGTAAAATTCTGACGTCCTGCTGGGTGCGGGCGCGTATGGGCCGCCGTTTCCACTCTTTCCGATGGCGCAAGCTGATTCTTCCGGGGATCCTGACCGCATCGCTGTTTAGCGTCTCCGCAACCTCCCATAACGCGCAGGAAACTGGGTTTGACCTCGCTGGAAAGCCTGTTGACCCGCTCAAGGCTGCAAACGGGAAAGCGGTGGTGCTAATTTTCGTGCGCACGGATTGCCCGGTGTCCAATCGGTACGCGCCGTTGATTCAGAAACTGAGTGACGAGTATGCGCGCCGAGCTGATTTCTGGCTGGTGTATCCCGACAAGAAAGAAGACGCCGAGGTGATTCGGCAGCACGACCGGGAATATGGCTACAAGATTCCGGCGTTGCGCGATCCGCAGCACGCGCTCGTGAAACTTAGCCAGGCGCAAATCACGCCGGAAGCCGCGGTGTTCGATGCGAGCGGGCGCCTAGCCTACCACGGTCGCATCGATGACCTGTATGTGGACATGGCGCGGTCCCGGCGAGCGGCGACCACCCACGAACTGGACGACGCCATCAAGGCTGCACTCAGCGGAAAGAATCTGACGCTCGCAACGAAACCCGCCGTGGGGTGTTACATATCGGATTTGGAATGAGAACGGGCCCCCACGCAGCGAGCGCTTTGATCGTGGCGTTCGCCGTATTGACGGTCGGCGCCGTTACGAAGCGGGCCGTAGCGGAGCGCAAGAGATTTGAGCGGCCAGCCGCTACGTCCCGAACAGCCTCAAAGCCAGCCGTCACTTTCAATCACGACATCGCACCCATTCTCTTTCGCGAGTGCGCGACCTGCCACCATCCCGGCGAGGCGGGACCATTTCCGCTGCTCACCTACGCCGACGCAAAATCCCACGCGCAGCAAATCGCCTACGTAACGAGCAAGCGCATCATGCCGCCGTGGCTGCCCGATCCCGGAGACTTGAAATTCGCGGATGAATCGCGTCTTAATAGCCAGGAAATTGCAATCATTCAGGCGTGGGTGGATCAAGGCGAAACTGAAGGACAGCCGTCCGACTTGCCGCTGGCGCCGAAGTTTGTCGCAGGCTGGGAACTCGGCAGGCCCGACGTCATCGTGCGCGCGGCGAAACCGTACATGCTCCCCGCAAGCGGCACCGACAGCTACTGGAATTTCGTGTTTCGCACGCCGGTGAGCCGTTCGCGATGGCTCAAGGCAATTGAAATCCGCCCCGGCGACAAGCGGCTGGTTCATCACGCGAACGTACTGGTGGACCGCCAAGAATCCGCTCGACGCCTGGAAAAAGAACCTGGCGCGGGCTTTGGCGGCATGGAACTCACCGTCGAATCGGAAGCGTTCGATCCTGACAGTCATTTTCTCTTCTGGAAGCCGGGCTCGCCTCCGTACGTCGAGCCGGACGGTATGGCTCTGCGGTTGGATAAGGACACCGATCTCGTTCTGAATACGCACTTGCAGCCATCGGGCAAACCCGAACCAATCCAGCCCACGCTCGGCCTGTACTTTACGGACAAACCCGCCACGCTGCATCCCATGCTCTTGCAATTGGACAACGACCGCAAACTCGACGTTCCGCCCGGCGATAAAAATTTTCTCGTCACCGACGATTTCACCATTCCCGTGGACGCGAGCCTGCTGGCGATTTATCCCCACGCGCACTATCTCGGTAAAGACTTGCAGGGACTGGCGACACTGCCCGATGGAACGAAGAAAACACTCATTCACATTAGCCACTGGGACTTGAACTGGCAGGCCGTGTACCGCTACGAAGAGCCGGTCGACTTGCCGGCCGGAACCACAATTTCGATGCGCTTCACGTACGACAATTCCGCGGACAACATCCGGAATCCCAACCAGCCGCCAAAACGCGTGCTGGCCGGCAACCGCGCTAGCGACGAGATGGCGCATCTGTGGCTGCAAGTGCTGCCGCGCGACTCCGGCGACGCCGCAAACGACCCACGCATGGCGATTCAGGAAGCGCTCGCGCGGCACCACATCCAGAACAACCCGGACGATTTTGAAGCGCACTACAATCTCGGGGCCCTGTTACAAATGAAGAGCGATTTACCCGGCGCCATCGCCCAATTTTCGGAAGCGGTTCGTCTCCGTCCCGATAACCCCACGGCAAACAACGCGCTGGGCGCTATGCTGCTGGCAAGCAGTCGGGCTGACGAAGCTATACCTTATTTGAACGCGGCGCTGCGCAGCCGCGCAGACTACTTCGACGCGCATTATAACCTTGGGAACGCTCTCGCCGCCCAAGGCGACTTTCAGGGAGCCCTGGCGCACTTCCGTGCGGCTGTTCGTCTGAATCCGCAGGATGCCGGTGCCGAGGCCAACCTCGGAAGCGCGCTTGCGGAAACCGGCGATCTGAAGGAAGCGCGCTCGCACTTCCAGCGCGCTTTGCAAATCGATCCGAAAAACGAACTGGCGCGCGAAAATCTCGAGCAGTTGAACCGGGACGACCAGAAGCGTCCGCAGTGAACCAACCCAAGTGAACTGACCGGACTTTGTCGAAGGAGGGCCCGATGCAAACGCTTTTCCAGGATCTGCGCTATGGGCTGCGGATACTGGCGAAGGCGCCGGGATTCACGACGGTCGCCCTCGTGACGCTCGCCCTCGGCATCGGTGCTAACACCGCCATCTTCAGCATTGTCGACGCCGTTTTATTCCGCCCTCTGCCGTACCAGCATCCCGAGCGCCTCGCGATCATCTGGCAAACTGACGCTGCGCATCACGAAAGCGGTGCGTGGTTCAACACCTATCGCCAATTCGAAGAATGGGAGCAGCGCAGCAAGAGCTTCGAAAAATTGGCCGCGCTCACATGGGCGGGCGTGGACACGACCATTCGCTTGCATGGCCAGCCGCAGTCTGCCCTGGGAATCCCGGTCAGCGCCGACTTCTTTTCCACGCTGGGCGTCGATGCCGCGCGAGGCCGCACCTTCACTTCGGAAGATTCGCGCAGCGCTTGTACCGCCGTGCTCTCCGATAGTTTTTGGCACGGCGAACTCGGGGGCGCGAATATCCTCGGTGGCACACTGACCGTCAACGAAAATCCCTGCAACATTGTGGGCGTCATGCCGAAGGATTTTTCGTTCTATCCGAAACAAACGCAGCTGTGGATTCTGATTCCCGCAGACGGTGAGTTCGCGCAACATCCGTGGAATGCCCAGGTCGGCGTCATTGGCCTTCTGAAGCCAGGAGTAACGCGCGCAAGCGCCGAAGCGGAACTGACTGCCTTGCAGAAAGGCATCGCCAACGAGGCTCCTTCAACTTTATCGTCGCTGAAAGCGGAGCCCGACGTCCTCGACTTGCAATCCGAGTTTATCTGGCTCACCGGACGCAATCTGCGCACCAGCCTCCTGGTTCTCTTTGGCGCGGTCATATTCGTCCTGCTGATCGCGTGCGTAAACGTCGCGACTCTTTTTGCGGGCCGCGCCGCGGAGCGGCAACGCGAATTCGGCGTGCGCGCTGCCCTCGGCGCTTCGCGCCTTCGCACCATTCGACAATTGCTCACCGAGAGCTTGCTGCTTTCCCTTTGCGGCGCGGCACTGGGCGTGCTTTCCGCTACGGCGGCCATTCGTTGGTTGAACGCGTCGAATTCGGTCGAGCTCCCGCCCGGTAATCCCATTTCCGTAAATTGGAGCATCGTCGTGTTTACCGCGTTTCTAGCAGTCGTGAGTGCAGTGTTCTTTGGTCTGCTTCCCGCGTGGCAAGCCTCGCGTTACGACCTGAATGATCTCCTGAAAACAGGCGGCAGAAGGTCGCATCGCGCCGCAAATATCATCGTCGCCAGCGAAGTTGCGCTCTCTTTGATCCTCCTCGCTGGCGCAGTACTAATGGTGCAAAGCTTGCTTCGGCTCAGCTCGGCGCCACTGGGATTTGATCCCGTGCAACTGTTGACCGCCAACGTCAAACTGCCGCCCAAGAAGTATCCTTCCCCTGAGCAGCGGCTTACTTTCTATGACCGATTAAAGTCGGAAATGCTCGCCCTTTCTGGTGTGCGGGGCGTTGCGTTCGGTCCTCTCGTACCGTTCGGGTACAACGAGCTCAGCATCGAAGGAGTGCCTGGCCCTAATCGCGGCGCGCTGGCGAACGACATCTGCGATTCACCGGTGGATGCGGATTATTTCCGTGTCCTGGAGATTCCAATGCTGCAAGGGCGAGCCTTTGACGCGCGCGATCAACAGAAAACCTTGCCGGTGGCCATCGTAAACCGCGCTCTCGCGCAAGCGTACTTCCCCTCCGATCCGATCGGCCAGCACATCAAATTAGGCAGTCCGGACGACAGCAGCCCCTGGCTCACGATCGTTGGCGTGGCCGGAAACGTCAAGAGCTTCACCGTTTTCAAGGAAATGGAGTATGTGACCGAGCGTTGCGTGTATCGCCCCCTCACGCAAAGCTCCGGCGCGAACGTCGCGATATTCGTGCGGAGTACAGGGCAGTCGAGTGGCGTTAGCGCGGCAATGCGCGACGAAATTTCGCAGCTCGACAATAATCTCCCTCCCCCCGAACTCACCACCATGAACGACTGGCTCGGGCAATTCCGTACGCAGCCCCGCTTCCGCGGTGAATTGCTGGTGCTCTTCGCGGCGTTAGGACTGCTCTTGTGCACCGTCGGGATTTTCGGCGTGATCTCACGATCGGTTACGCAACAGCGCCGCGAAATCGGCATCCGCATGGCGCTCGGCGCTCAGCCGCGTGACACGCTTCGTCTCGTCCTTCGCGAGGGAATTGGCCTGACGGCCATCGGCATCGTGCTGGGCATTGCCGGCGCACTGGCTTTGGCGCGCTCGATCTCCGGCTTGCTCTACGGCGTGCCCGCCGCTGACCCGTTGACGTTCGCGGCGGTCGCGCTTCTTTTGATTCTCGTCGCGCTCGCTGCGTGCTACTTGCCCGCTCGCCGGGCCATGCGCGTCGACCCGTTGGTCGCTTTGAAACACGAGTAATCTCCACAGCTCGTTTTGCCGTTATTTTCACTCCAAATTGGGCAATACGTTTGCACGGATAGGTGGCGGGAGGAGTGCTTTGTTCAGAACAGCGGAATGCAACCTACGAGCCGCCTCTTCAAGCCAACCTTTTCATCGCCGCTCGCCGTCCATGCTCCCATAACTGGTATCATTTCGCGCGCCGCGAAATCTTTCCCAAAGGCCCACGCGACGCAAAAGACGTAACAGATTTTCTTGAACACCGCGGTCGCAGATTTCATGAAAGATGCGAAGCCCAACCTGACCACTGCGCGGTTCCTGGCCTCCGCCGCGTTATTGGCGCTGGCCGTCTCGTTGGCTGCCGGTGGCGCGCCGCGCGTCCTGTCTCCACAGGATCGCGTGGCGGTGTTCGAGAAAATCTGGAAGGACGTGGATGAGCGCTACTACGACCCGGGCTTTGGCGGCGTCAACTGGAAGGAAATCCGCGAAAAATATTTGCCGTTGGTGCAAGCCGTAAACGACGACAAAGACTTCTACGCGCTGATGGACCGCATGACCGGCGAATTGCACGATGCGCACACGCGATTCAGTTCGCCCGAGCAGTGGGAAAATCGCAAGAAGCACCAGGGCCTGGGATTCGGCTTTCATGCGGGGTTCGTGGAAGGCAAGGTCGTCGTGCTCGACGTCATTCCCGGCAGCAACGCTGCGAAAGCCGGCATCGCGCCGGGCATGGTCATCGCCGCTCTGGACGGAAAGCCGATGGAAAGCGAACTCGCCCATGCCGCCGGAAAAGTTCTCCGCTCGTCTTCCGAACGCATCACGCAGCTGCGCATCCTCAGCGCGATTTTTGCGAGAACTGTCGACGCTCCCACTGAGCTCAACCTCCAGCGCATGGATGGGACGCGCTTCGAGGCCACGATTTCGCGGCAAGTGCTTTCCACCGAGCCGCACGTGACATCCATGACCTTGCCGTCCGGTTTCGGATACATCCGCTTCGACGAGTTCCACCCCAGCGTGGTCCACCCGTTCAAGTCCGCGCTCGAAAGTTTTCGCGAGGCTCCGGGACTAGTGCTCGATTTGCGCCGCAATCGCGGCGGCGACGGAGCGAGCCTGGGCGCCACGGCCGGATTCTTTTTCGACAAGAAAACGCTCTTCGAGCGGCGCATGTCGCGAAAGCAGGTATCCGCCTCCGAGCGCGACGGCCATCACACGAAGGAGACGGTCGTGCGCGTCGGCCACGGCGGCGAACAAGTTTACGCGGGACCCGTGGTCATCTTGCTCAGCGAATTTTCCGCGAGCGCCACCGAGGTATTTGCCGCCGGCATGCAGGATTCCGGGCGCGCCACGCTGGTGGGCAGCCAGACCTGCGGTTGCGTACTGGGAATTACGCATGACCGCGTCATGAAAGGCGGCGGCGTGCTCGAAATCAGCGAGATTCTGTGGTTTTCGCCGAAGGGCCGCAAACTCGAAGGCGAAGGCGTAATTCCGAACAGAAATGTCGTCCCGACGATTGTGTCGCTCAGCGAGAAGCGCGACATCGTTTTGGAAGAAGGCGAGAAAGCGCTTCGCGAATTGGCTGCCGCCAAAGCTTCGGCCGCTCACTGAATATCTGGAATGCCCCGCGCATAGTTGCATCTTGCTATTCCACGCGGAGCGCCCGCATTGGATCAATCGAGGCGGCGCGCCACGCCGGAACAATGCACGCAAGTCCCGCGACAAAGAGCAGCATCGCCGTAGCCGCGAACAACGTCAGCGGATCACGCGAAGTCGCTCCCGCCCACGACGACAAAACGCGGTTCAGTACGATGCTCAGCACCAACCCCGTCGTCACACCCACAGCGAGCATCGCCGTCGTCGAACCCAGTACAAGTTGCACGATGCCCCCGCGCCGGGCGCCCAGCGCCATGCGAATGCCCAACTCCTGCGTGCGTTGCGTCACGGCGAACGAAACCACGCTGTACAACCCTGTGGCCGCCAGCACCAGGGCCAGCGCAGCAAATAGCCCGAAAATCGTGGCGATAAACCGCTCGCGTCCCCAGCCCTCCGTATCGAGCCACCAGGCTATCGTGTGATCTCGCACCACGATCAACTCCGGATTTACGTCGAGTAGCCGCTCCTTCACCGAGCGAAGCGTGGCGTCCGGATCACCACTGGCCCGCACGAACATGGATTCTTGCGGGGTGAGCACAAAACTGTACGGCACAATAAGCGCCGGCTTCACTGGCTGGTCCAGCCCCGCGTTTTTTGCATCGCCCACCACGCCGATCACCTGCAGCCAATCATCCGGCGACTGTGCGGATACCAGATTCGGCTGTTCTATTTTGAGCGCGGGACTTCGCACAATTTGCCCGATCGGGTCGCGATCGCCGAAATACTGTTTCACAAACGCCTGATTCACCAGCGCCAGATGCGCTGCGCGCCGTGACTCGCCATCATCGAAGATTCTTCCCGTCAGCAACGGTACGCGAAGCGTTGACAGCAACTGCGGGCTGATCAGCGTGAGAACCGCTTGCGCGTCGGTCAAATCAGGCCTGCTCTGAACTTCCACCTTGGCGCTGAACCCTCCGAACCCGGGGAACCACGTCGTCGAAACACCAGCTTCCGCCACTCCTGGCGTTTGCGCCACGGCTTGCCGCACAACTTCCTGCAGATTGATGCGCTCCTGCCAGGTTGCGGCCGAACCTTTGGGCATCACCACGTTCATCGTGAAAACATCATCTGGATCAAATCCCAGTGGCGTATGTATTTTTGCTTCAAACGCTTTCACCGCGCCGCCCGCTCCGACCAGCAGTAGCACCGTCAGCGCCACTTGTCCGGCGATGAGCACGCGGTGCGTGTTCCGGCTGTGCGTGCTTCCAGTGAGCTTTGCGCTGCTTGCTTGCATCAGCGCTCCGAGCGGCGGGCGCGAAATCTGGTACGCGGGAGAAATTCCGAACAACACTCCCGTCAGCAATGCCACTACCGCGCTAAACGCGAGTACCGGTAAGTTGACGTGTACCGCGGCTTCGTGTGGGAACGAGTAGTACGGGAGCATCGTCGAGATCGCTTGAACTCCCCAGTACGCCGCGAGCACGCCGAGCACCGCGCCGCCGACTGCGAGCAAGACCGATTCCGTCAGCAACTGCCGGATCAAACGGCCGCGCCCAGCGCCGACAGAAGTTCGAACCGCGAATTCGTGCTGCCGCGCTGCGCCGCGCGCCAGCAACAAAATAGAAACGTTGGCGCATCCGATCGCCAGCAGCAGCACCACCGCCACGAACAAAAATGCAATTGTGCCGGCGAAGCGTCCCAGGATCTGCTCGTTGAGCGTGACGATTTTCACGAGCCGGTCCTGCGGATAACCTGTCGGGTCCTGTTTCTCGAACTGGTCTACCAGGGTTTGCAGTTCCCCGTGCGCCGCCGCAAAACTTGCACCCGGCTTCAGCCGTACGAACGCATTCCAGTATTGGTGCGCGTCGGCGCTCGCAACTGCTGGCAAATAAACGTCACTGTCGCCCCAGGTAAATCGCGGCGGCACTACTCCGATCACCGTATATCGCGTATGGTCCAGTTCGATCGTCTTGCCGAGAATGTCGCGGCTGGCGCCATATTGCCGCTGCCAAAAGAGATAACTCAACACCGCCACCGGCTCGGGATTTCCGCCGGGAGCATCGGCAGGAGAAAACTCACGGCCCAGCAGCGGAGGCACGCCCATGAATTCGAAAAGATTCGGAGAATACAGCCCGACATTCACGGAAACCGGGAATTTTTCTCCCGTAAGGCTTTCCGTCCTGCCATCCTGCATGAAAAAGTCTTCGATCGCCGAAGCGTTCCGCAGATCCTTCGCCTGCGAGCCATTAATAATGAGCAGCGGTCCGCGCCCGTTTTTGTCGTTCAGCTCGACGTGCACCATCCGATCATTATTTTTGTAGGGGTAGGGATCGAGCAGGATCCCGTAGACCACACTGAAGATTGCCGTCGTCGCGCCGATTCCGAGCATCAGCGAGAGTATGGCGCTTATGGCAAAGCCGGGCGACTTCAGGAATTGCCGAATGGCGTACTGCACGTCCTGCATCAGCGTCCGCATGGCCGTTCTCCGTCCGCAACGTCTCGTTATGTAAGACGTTCTTCCGGCCCGGAAGTTCCTGGATGCGCGGCTGATTTAGGAAAGTTTTAGAGTCATCCCGTGCGGGCGATTTCGTACAGGAATTCCACGTGCGAGCGCACCGCGTCATCCATGCCCGCGACTTTGGGATTCGTTGATTCGATAAGGTAATACTCGTCCGGCGCATGCGCCCCGTTGCCGTGACCCATGCCGAAATGACCTGCCGGCAAATGCAGCGGTTCGCCTGTAAAGACATAACCGGGCCACGAACCGGCCAGCCTCGGCATCATCACTGGATCAATTCCGTTCTTCTTGTAGACGGCGACGGCCGCGCGAATGACCGAAGAATCCGCGGGAGTGGTCGTCGGGTCGTACCCGCCGCTCATGTTGACCTCGATATCGCCGAACCCCTTCTTCGCAAGGTGCGCTTTCAGCGCCGCCAATGCCTCCGCGGCGGTCATGTCCGGCACGAGCCTCAGATCCATTTTTGCGACGGCGCGGCCGGGCAGAATCGTCTTCCCGCCGGGGCCCGTGTAGCCAGCCACCAAGCCTTCGATGTTCACCGTCGGCCGCGAAACCAGCAGCTCGAGTGATTCGCGCCAGCTCACGTCATGCACCCAGTGCTCCACGCCCATCAGTTTCTTGGCTTCCGCTTCGCTCAACCGGCGCGCCGCTTCCGCGATCATCTTTTTGTCCGCGTCCGAAAGCGGCCGCGCTTTTGCCGCGTAGCCTTCGATGGCAGGATCGTTTCCGTCGGGCGAAACCAGCGTCCCCAGCGCTTCGACGAGGTGCCATGCCGGGCTGTCCACTCGCGCCTTGTTGCTCGAATGCAGATCCTTTTTTGGGCCGCGGCCCCAGCGCTCGCCGCTCGAAACAAGTTCCAGCTCGACCACGCCTTTCGCGCCCAGGTAAATCGTCACGTCACCGGTGGGATCCTGCGCCGCAAACGGCATGAAAACAGACGAGCATTTTTTCAACGCTGCGGCAATTTCCGGTTTGCGTACGACTTGTGGGAAATGCGGAGACCCAATTTCCTCTTCGCCTTCCGCCACAAACACCAGGTTGACGGGCATTTTCTTCCCGGCGCCGCGCAACGCGTGCATCGCCGCCAGAAACGTTGCTTCCGGGCCTTTCTGATTTACCGCTCCGCGCCCCACCAGCACTTTGCCGAGCCCCGGCTTGTCCACCAGCGACGCTGCGAAGGGGGGCGAACTCCATTCTTTCGGATCTGCTTGCTTCACGTCATACATGAAGTACAGCCCGACGGTATGCGGCGCCCCCGCGTCAAGCGTGGCAAATATTCCCGGCTGGCCGTCGGTCGAAACCTTCGTCACTTGTTCGAAGCCCGCCTCGCGCAGCATCTGCATCGTCAATTCGCAGCCTTCCGTCATGCCGCGATTTTCCGCGGCGATCGAGGGCTGCTGAATCCAATGCTGTAAGCGCTTCACTGCTTCGTCGTGGCGCTTTTCGATTTCCGCATGGATGGCGTCCATGTCGTCGGGAAGCGTGGAGGCGTGCGTCCATTTCGGCAAAGCCAGCGCCGCCGCACTCGCCAGCGCACCCTGCAAAAAGGTACGGCGATCGGCGCCCGCTTCGTCGTTCAGCGCATCTCGCGGGTTTTCTGGATCGCCCGTTTCGAATGTGCCTTGGCCGTCTCGCGAGCGCACAGGCTCCGCCGGATTTCGCATGATTCCCCCAGTCGTGCGTCAGCGTTTATGAAAACACCTTGCTGCGGCGCCGGCTATTTTCAGCCGTGCGCTGCCTGCGGCTGCTGCGTCGCTTCCGGCAACCACAACCGCAGCACTTCTTCGCACTGCGACGGCACGTCGCCGAATTTCATCCCCATGCCCAGATGCGTATGGGAATAAACCACCGTCGCGGGCGCTTCGAACGAATGCGTCTCCGTGAAAATCCGCAACTGCACGGTGGTGCCGTCCGGCAGCGGGTTAATTGTGTCCACATAGCAGCCTCTAAAACTCAGGTCGCTGATCCGCGAATTCATTCGCGTGCCGGAACCCGCGTCGAGGACTTCCGCGGATGCGATGAACGGGAATCTCGTTTCTCGTCTCGTGCTGTCCATTTTCGTACCCCTAAATTCGTGACGTATCTTATCCCCAATTTAGCTGTTGCGCCAACGTTTCGCGGTAAAATTAGAGCGCTGGGAATGGGAAGCGTGGCGTTAATTGCGATATGATTTCCTTAGGTTTGCTGCTCCAGCCGCGCCCGATCTGCGATCGTCAGCAGCCTTCGGTTCCGCCTATGCCCTGGCCGAAAATCGTCAGCCCGTGTCTTCTAGCCGTCGCTCTGGGATTTTCTTGCGCTTCCGCTGCGGGCCCGGCGAATGATTGGCAAACGCTCTCTCCGGGAATGGATCTGAAATACGTTACCGTGAATCGTGCAACCGCGCCGTCCGCTGCGCGAATTACCGTATTGCGCATTGACGCTCACCTCTGGGAGTTGCAGGCCATCGGCCCAAGCAGCACCGGCGAAAAAACCAACCATACCGCGCGCGAATGGTGCGAAGCGCATCAACTCTCCGCCGCCATCAACGCCGGCATGTACAAAACCGACGAGAAAACGCACGTCGGCTTCATGCGTTTCCGCGAGCACACCGACAACAGCCGAACCAACAATTATCAGTCCGTGGCGGCGTTCGACCCGCACGACTCCGCATCGCACCCGCCCTTCCGCATTTTTGATCTCGACGCACCACAAGTGTCCATGCAATCCATCCTCGCCGATTACGATTCGGCCATTCAGAATCTGCGCTTGATCAAACGCCCCGGCGCCAATCAATGGAGCCAGCAGACCAGGATGTGGAGCGAAGCCGCTCTCGGCGAAGACGAATCAGGCCGCGCGCTCTTCATTTTTTCGCGGACACCATTTTCTATGCACGACCTGAACGAGGAATTGCTCGCTGCCGGCATCGGCCTGGTGGCCGCGCAACACCTCGAAGGCGGTCCCGAAGCGCAGCTTTATATCCACGCAGGCAAATTCGAGCTCGAACAATTCGGCAGCTACGAAGCTTCGTTTGTGGAGAACGATTCGAACGCCAGGCCGTGGCCCATCCCGAATGTACTGGGGGTTCGTCCGCGGCAATCGCATCCCTAGCGTCATCGCGTGACTCAGAACGTTCCGGCCACGGTTTCGCGCACGCGAAATCCAACGCAGCTAAGCAACCGGGCGAGACAAACGCTATTCAAATAGCGATAATGCTAGTAACTTGGCCGGAACACTTGCGCAAATTGTGGCTGCCTCGTGTTTCGTTGACGGCTCATCTTCGCGGTGTTCGATATTCGATGGAAGCACTGCGAAGCCAGGTCTCCTTAATTAGGTCGCGCGCGCAATTGCTTTCGGGCCGTCGCCAGTTTCGCGAGCGGACGCCTCCGCGTGTCCGTTCGAAAGAGCGGGCTTCTCGGGTTTGCAACGTCGCGCACTGGTTGCTGCACGGCGCAGCCGCCGTCGTTCTTCGGAGTCGTGAAGTTTGGCTTCTTCGACACAACCTTCGCCTCGGAAGGCCGAACGCCTTCTCCTCATTCTCTTTCTTTTGTCTCTGCCTTTGCTCAATCCCTGGGTCCGCGGCGACGGCGTCGGCTACTATGCGTTCGCGCGTGCTCCGCTCATCGAACACAATCTCGACTTCACCCACGACTATCAGCACGCCAACGAAAGCTTCCGCGAAAACCGCATCGATGCAAACGGACAGCCGTTCGAATCGTTCCGCACGCGCACTGGCCACCTCGATAACCACTTTACCGTCGGCCCCGCCATCCTCTGGTCGCCATTTTTGATCGCCACGCACGCCGGCGTGCTGCTGGCGCGCGCTCTGGGTTCCCACGTCGCGGCCGACGGCTTCTCCACTCCTTACCGCATTGCTTTGGCGTTTGGCACTGCGGTCTACGGTTTTCTGGGTTTGCTCATTTCTTTCCGCCTTGCGTGCAAGTACGTCGAAGAGCGCTGGGCCCTGCTCGCGACGCTCGCCATCTGGTGGGCGAGTTCCCTGGCCGTATACATGTATTTCAATCCGTCCTGGTCTCACGCACATTCCGCGTTCGTCGTCGCATTGTTCCTCTGGTATTGGCACGACACGCGCAATGACCGCTCGCTTCGCCAGTGGCTCGTGCTCGGCGCCATCGCTGGCCTGATGCTCGACGTTTACTACGCAAACGTCACCGTGCTGGTCGTCTTGCTATTCGAAGCTTTGCGCGATTATCCCGCGTCCTTTCGTCGCGCGACGCCTGCCACTCCGCCGGTTTCGCAGTTGCTCGCGCGCCATTTTGTTTTCGCGCTCACATTAATCGTTTGCCTCCTGCCGACCTTCATCGCTAAGCACATCGTCTACGGCAGCGCGTTCGAATCCGGCTACGTGCGCGTCAGCGACTGGAACTGGGGCTCCCCGAATCTCTTCTCCGTTCTATTTTCATCGAATCACGGCTTGCTTTCCTGGACGCCGATTCTACTTCTTGCATTCATTGGCCTATTGGTTTTCTGGCGCAGCGTCCCGCGCGCAGGCGCGACGTTTCTTGTCGCGGTGCTCGCGTTCTACTATTTCATCGCTTCTTATCCCGATTGGGCCGGCATTTCTTCCTACGGCAACCGTTTCTTCGTTTCGCTCACGGTCTTTTTCATCCTCGGCCTGGCCGTTTTTCTGGATCGCTTCTCGCGCGTCTTCCCATCATCGCGAGCTTCCCTGGTTGTAGCTTCCGTTTTTCTTGCGTGCTTCATCTTCTGGAACGCCGGCCTCATGTTTCAATGGGGCTCGCATCTGATTCCCCCGCGCGGACCCATTTCCTTTTCCGAAATGGCGCGCAACCAGTTCTCCGTCGTCCCGCGCCAGATCGCCTCGCAGTTCGAAAAATATCTTTTCCGCCGCAAATCGCTCATGCAACAAATCGAGCATCGCGACGTCGAAGAACTCAAGCAAAATCCTCCGCCCGAGTAATCCTTCCTTTCGCCGTTGCCATGTCCCCCGCGTCGTTTCGGGTGGGTCAGATTGGATTTTTTGTTTCGGGACACGCGGAGTCAAAAATCCAGACTGACCCACGGCGTCGTTTCCCGCTCATCGCGAGCCGCCTGCATCTCTGCTACTCTAATCACGAATCCCGGCTACCATTTCCTTTTCGAGCGGACAATTTTTGGACTCGCACGAGACATCTCTGGCTTCCGTCGCCGCCGCGGCTTCTGCCGCCTCCGCGCAACACCCCGCTCCGCCCATCGTGCGCATCGCTCCTCCGCGCGGCTGGTTTGACCTGCGCCTCGGCGAAGTCTGGGCTTATCGCGAACTCCTCTATTTTTTCGTCTGGCGCGACGTCAAAGTCCGTTACAAACAAACCGCCATCGGCGTTTCCTGGGTCGTCCTTCAGCCGCTGCTCACCATGGGCGTTTTCACTTTATTTTTCGGCCGCCTCGCCAAGCTCCCCTCCGACGGCCTCCCCTATCCCGTTTTCTATTTCACCGCGCTCGTCCCTTGGACCTATTTCGCCACCGCTCTCCAGGCCTGCACCAACATCGTCGTGGACAATCAGCGCGTCATCACCAAAGTTTTTTTCCCGCGCCTCGTCCTTCCCGCTTCCGCGGTCGTTTCCGGCCTCGTGGATTTCTGCATCGGCTTCCTCGTCATGTGCATCGTCGTCGCGCTTTACGGCATCCGCCCCGGCCCCGCCGCTCTCTGGCTCCCCGCGCTGCTCCTCCTCGCCGTTCTCACCGTCCTCGGCGTCGGCCTGTGGATGTCCGCGCTCAACGCCCTTTATCGCGACGTCCGCTACGTTGTGCCCTTCCTTATTCAGTTCTGGATGTTCGCCTCTCCTGTCGCCTATCCTTCTTCTCTCGTTCCCGCGCGCTGGCGTTGGCTCTACGGCCTCAATCCCATGGCCGGCGTCATTGACGGTTTTCGCTGGTCCCTCACCGGCCACGGCCAGCCTCCCGGACCGCTCCTCCTCGCTTCCGCCGCCGCCGTCCTCTTCGTCTTGCTCGGGGGACTCTTCTTCTTCCAGCGCATGGAAGGCGCCGTTGCCGACCGCGTCTGAACCTCTCCGCCGGCACGCGTTCGCAGTCATGCCGGAACCGCTGTCGCGGATTAGAATGGTTCCGGAGTCGGCATGACGCTGCGCGCGGATTACGACGTTTGGCACCAGCGGATCTTTGAGGCTAATCCGACGCACGATGATGCGGAGAGCCCGTGGTACAGGCTGGTGAGTGAGTATATCGGCGATGTCGCGGGCTTACGCGTTCTCGAAGTCGCTTGCGGCCGAGGCGGATTCACGTGTCAGTTGGTCAGCCGCAACGCTCTCGTTACCGCGTGCGACTTTTCTTCTGCGGCTCTGCGCGCTACGCTGAGCAAGTTGGCCGCATACGATTCGGACTCGCTGGTGGCTGTCGTGCAAGGCGACGCGCAAAATCTTCCGTTCGCAGCGAACTCTTTCGACGCCGTCGTCTGCTGCGAAACGATCGAGCATCTTCCGCAGGTGCAAGACGCGCTCTGCGAGTTGCATCGCGTGTCGCGAGCCGGCGGCAAGCTTTTTCTGACCACGCCGAACTATGCGAATTTCATGGGCCTGTACGATCTTTATGCGCGTGTTCGCCATCCCGGGCGCAAGGATGACCAGCCTTTCGACCGCCGCCAGTGGTTTCCGCAAGTCCGCGCGTGGGTGCGCCGCGCGGGATGGAAAATTCTCAAGACCGACGGCACCGTGCATCAATTTCCTGTGCTCCCGGGTCATAACCCGTTGCGCTGGAAATCTCTGGAGTCCGTCCGCCCGTTGCGCAAGCTTCTCAGTCCTTTTGCGTACACCTACTTCGTCCTCGCGGTGAAGCCGTGAACCGCGCGGACATACGTATTATTACGACTAACCAGCGAACCATGAAATCCCGAGTCACGAAGCAACTGTTGATTTCGGCGTGGGCTGCCAGTGTTTTGATCTGGTATCTCCACGAGTTTTCCCCGGCCTTCGGTCCCATCCTTCAAACACTGCTGCGAAAGCTATGGCGATAGTGCACGGCCTGGCGGTGCTGGCCGCTCTAAGTGGCTTTGTCCTGGCGTTCGCATCCTTGGGAAACGCTGTCCTGAAATTCTTGCGGTTTCAGATGGAGCGCGACAGCGAGCATGTTCTCGTAGCCATTGCCGTCGGCCTCGCCGTAACGGAAGCCCTGCTCTTTCTTGTTCAGTTCACGCAACATCTTAAATGGGGCTGTCTCGCCGTGATTGCTTTGCTCTGCATACCGCTTTTTCGCGAGTCCCCTCTGGTTTTGCGAAGACTGCGCGCGGCGTTTCCGTCGCAAGCCCTGTGGACGGGCGGCACTCGCGTTTTTCTTGTAGCCATCGGGATCATCCTTTGCGCGGAGTTCTTGGTTTCGCTGGCCCCGCTTACCGGATCGGATGCCATGCACTATCACTTCACCACGCAAAAGCTGATCCTGGAGCAAGGCTTCTCTCCGGACTTCTCGAGCACGCACAGTTTTCTGTGCGGCCAACATCACTTGCTCATTCTTCTCGGACTGGCCCTCGGAAGCGAACAACTGGCCCTCGGGTTCATTTTTCTCGGTGGAGTTCTCAGCGCCGCAGTCGTCGCAGTACTGGCCTCCCGCTGGGCCTGTGAGCGCATCATCCTCGCAATCACGTTGCTTTTTCTTCTCACTCCCGTGATTTTCTGGCAGATGTGTTCCTCGGGTTCTCCGGACATCTTCATGGCATTCTTTACCGGCACGGCCTTGCTGGTGGTTTCGCGGGCGGCGGACGCCGCAAGCTGGCGCATGGCGCTGGTCGCGGGAATCCTGGCTGGGGGCATTGCCGGCGCGAAATACTCGGGCTGCCTGATCGCCGCGGCTTTCGCGGTGGCTTTTCTTGTTGAATTTCGCAGCTTGGCCGGGTTCGCAACCTTTTTTGCTGGATGCCTGTCTAGCGGCATCTGGCCGTACCTGCGGAACATGCTATGGACGGGTAATCCGGTCTTTCCTTTCCTCTCCCAGCGGCTTTCACCTCGTCTGGTCACCGCGTATGCCCTGCAGAACCTGGCCAGCGATACCGGCACAGGAACCGCGCATAGCCTCGCGCAGTTGTTCCCCTTCCTGTTCTTCGGTGCGATCCGCGGGAAGAGCCCCGGCTTTTGGGAGTTCTTTGGCCCCACCGTCTTCGCTCTGGCTCCGCTGATCTTCCTCGCGTTTCGCAACACCAGAGCATGGCGCCTGCCGGTTTTCGTTTGGTTTCTGGGCGCTCTCGGAATATTCTTTTCCTCCGGGCAGCCGCGCTTTCTTTTGCCGCTTTTTCCGGTTGCACTTGGCGCTGTTGCAGCGGCCATTGACTGGGCCAGGCGCAACGATTGGCGTATCGCCTGCCGCGTCTCCGCCGCCATCGTAGGACTTATGCTTCTTGCCGGCGCAGCAGGTTTCGCGATTTACGGCCGGCAGCCCATCTTCGCTTCGCTGGGCCTCACCACCCGCGAACAATACTTGGCGCGTCAAGCTCAGGACTACCAGGCGGCGCAGGCCATCAACGAAATGCTTGCCCCGGAAAGCGCCGGCAAGGTTCTGGTGTTTTTGCGGCATCAATACTATTTGCGCGTTCCCTGCGTGAACGGCGATCCGGGAACCAGTTTTCAGGTTGACCCCGAGCGCCTGCAAACGCCCGCTCAGTGGCGGGAGTTTCTAACGGCCAGAGGCATTGCCTACGTGGCGCGAGGTGTAAGCTATCCCCCGGCCATCGCCGCTCCTTTGGCGGAACTGGAAAAACGTGGAGAATTAGTCCCGGTGGCGCAGCGACAAGTCGGCAATCTGCAGGGTATGCGCGTCGAGCAAGTCCGCAACACCGCGCCCGTCGTCCTTCTGAAGGTCAACTTCTAGCGCCATGAACGCGCCGACACTCGTATTATTACGGGGTAGCCAGCGAACAATGAACTGCGGGGTCCCACGTATTAGTACGGGGTACCCAGCGAACAATGAAACGCGCCGACATACGTACAATTACGGGGTAGCAGCTGAATAATGAACACCGCCGTCATCCAAGCCGAAGGCCTTGGCAAGCGCTATAAGCGCGGCCTCACCGCCGATCCCGGCCTCCGCCACGCCCTTGAAAAATTCGTCAAATCTCCCCTTTCCGCCTTCCGCCGCAAAAAGGACGAAACTTTCTGGGCCCTTAAAGACGTTTCCCTCGCCGTCCACGAAGGCGAAGTCCTCGGCCTCATCGGCCGCAACGGCGCCGGCAAAACCACTCTGCTCAAGATCCTTTCGCGCATCACCCAACCCACCTCCGGCTGGGCCGAAATTCGCGGCCGCGTCGGCTCGCTTCTCGAAGTCGGCACCGGCTTTCATCCCGAGCTTACCGGCCGCGAAAACGCTTTCCTCAGCGGCGCCATTCTCGGCATGAGCAAGCGCGAGATCATCCGCAAGTTCGATGAGATCGTCGCCTTCGCCGAGCTGGAAAAATTCATTGACACCCCCGTCAAACACTATTCCAGCGGCATGTACGTCCGCCTGGCCTTCGCCGTCGCCGCCCACCTCGAGCCGGAAATTCTCCTCGTGGATGAAGTCCTCGCCGTCGGCGACATCAACTTTCAGAAAAAATGTCTCGGCAAAATGGGCGACGTCGCCAAAGCTGGCCGCACCGTCGTTCTCGTCAGCCATCAGCTCAACCAGATTCGCCGCCTCTGCCAGCGCGTCGTCTGGGTGGACGCCGGCCAGATTCGCCTCAACGGCAACACTCACGAAGTCGTCAGCGCCTACGAATCCGCCATGGCCCGCGGCGAAAACGGCGCGGGTGGGCAGACGCGCGGCGCCGGAACCAAGGCACAGTTCGTGAAATGGGAGATTAGTGCCGCTGGGCAGAGCAACACGTTGGATACTTTTGGAGAGTTCACAGTATGTTTTACCGTGAACGTATACGAGCCGCTCTCTAACGGCATCCATGGCATCGCCTTGTACAACGCGGACCGCCAAATTATTTGGGGTTCGGCGGCCTATAACATGAGAGTCCCCGCCGGGCAACAAGCTTTCTGCCACAAGCTGCCATCCCTGCCATTGCGCCCAGGGTCGTACACCTGGATAGTCAGCTTGTACGAGGACGCCAGCCTCTTGGACGTCTGGGACTGTGTCCCCGACCTGGTGATTGCAACCGAGCCCGTCAGCCATCCACGCGACGAATGGGCCGGCTTTTTGAACATTCCAAGCAGCTTTTCAATCGAGGCAAGGTCGGCGGACGCTAGCTGATGGTTTCCAAGTCACTGCAAATGCTCGGACGCGTCCTCCGGAAAGCGGGCACGGAGCTCGTAGCGCGGAGCGGTCTGCACGGCACTTGGATCGATGTGGGCGCGCATGTCGGCGAAACAACTCTTGGGCTCGCGAATCACAATCCCGGACTGAGAATCTATGCCTTGGAGCCGAACCTCTCGGCCGTCTCGCGCGTTATAGGGCGCGCTCCGAACTTCATCGTGTTCCCTTTCGCCGTAACGCAAGAAAACGGCCACGCGGAGCTTCAGATCAATGCCCATGAAACAGCGAGCTCAATCCTTCCGCTGAACCCGGAAGGAGTGCGAGACTGGATCGGGGGAGACAAACTGAAAGTGATTTCCAAGATCGTTGTCCCGACGATTCGGCTGGACACCTTCATGGACCTGATGAAGATTCCGAGCGTCGATCTGCTAAAGGTCGACACGCAGGGAATGGACTTGGTGGTGGTCAAATCTGCTGGTTCGCGACTCCGGGACATCAAGAAAATTGTTCTTGAGGTCTCGGTGGCACGCTTGCCGGCATATGTAGGTGAACCAACAAAACGCGAAGTGGTTGAGTTTCTACGCCAGGCTGGGTTTTCTTTATGCGACACCCAAGTGCAGACACACGGCCAAGAAGAGAATCTAACATTCGTGGCCGGCGAGACAAAGAAAAACTGAGGAACCGAAGATGAAGGTTGCTGTTCTGAGCCCAACGACGTCCCAGCTTGTCGAAAAAATGGCCGCGCTTTTTCCGGAAGGCATCGACTTCATCGGCCCGCAGGCCGACGACCGCTTGTATTGGAACAATTGCCACCTCAGGGTCGATTCCTGGCGAGAGCTCGGCCTCAAGGTCACGATTCGCGAGGAACCCTACGACGCTTTCGATTTTAGCGACTACGATCTTCTGGTCGAGTCCGTCGAAACCTTCCAGTATTCGAGGCAGTGGAGGAAACACTGCCTAAGGCTCGAGTGCCCGATCGTCTTGAAGGCCTGCTGGACCGGGAGTCCGGAGAAAGTGCTTCCGCCCAGGTATATGGATAAGGCTCGCCACTTTCCGATTCTGCTGGAGATGCCTGCTCACGCCGCGAACTGGAAGGCCCAGGGATTCACGGACGTCAATGTGATTCCGAACCCCGTAGGCGACTGGTGGTTCGAGCGGGAGTGGACCGGCGAGAAGGAACAGGTGTTATTTGTGTTATCCGGCAAGGATAAGTGGCGAGGAATTAATCGACAGGACCTGGACTGGAAGACCGACCCGTCGTGGCTCGGGCTGGACCTGTGGGACGAACTCTGCCGCCGCTTTCCGGGCCGTACGTATCACCACGACGGCGACAAGGGATACAGAACTCCGCAACAAATGACCGAACTCTTTAGCGAATCGCGCCTCTTCGTCAATTTCGACAAACCCTACGGCCTTGGCGAGCGTCCGCTAACGCTGGCCTTTACAGAGGCGCTCAGCGCGGGGCTTCCGGTCGCCGCGCGTGACCTGCCGGGCCTAAACTATCACCAATACATCGACTCGAATGGCGTCTGCAGTAACGATTTCGAGCAGATTTGCGCTTTCGTCGAAAAATGTTTGACTGACAAGGAATTCGCGCGAAGTTGCAGCGTTCGCAGCCGCCAAATCGGTCGGCAATCATTCTCCTCGGAGTCGCTGCGTCCGAAGTACGCGGAGATCGTTTCGCGCGCCCAAGCGACGTTCGCGAATACCCCGCGGCGGCAGAAGCGGTCAAAAGGACTCGTCACGGCCTGGCTCGGAACTCGCTAATCGCCTGCGGCGGTCAAAGCCCGTCAAGGCGAAGCGACCTCTCCGGCCATGCCGGTAAGGCGAAAGACGTGTAGAATAAATGCCCCGCCCTCGGGATTAGGCCATGTCGCACTTGGGAAAAATGTCCTCCGCAGTAGATGAGCACTCGAATCGTTGTAAGTTTTGCGGGAGCAGAGCAGTGCGCAGATCGCGACGCAAAGGTCTCCTGGAAATAAGTCTCGGCACACTCTTACACCTATATCCGTACCGCTGCGACAGGTGCGATCAGCGGTTCTTCACCTTTCGCAAGCACCACACCGAGGCCGGCGCGGCGCACGTCACTCACTCGAACTCACCGCAGACGTCTTGAGCGCCACGCCGCAGCAAGGCCATGCCGCCGGCACGTCCAGCGAACTTCGCGATTGGCCGCGCCTCTCGCTGATTACCGCTGTCTTTAACTCCTGCCAATATCTCGAACAGACCATCCTCTCCGTCCTCGCGCAGCAATACCCCAAGCTCGAATACATCGTCGTGGACGGCGGCTCGACCGACGGCACGCTCGAAATAATCCGCAAATACGAACGCCAGCTCACTTCCTGGGTCAGCGAACCCGATCGCGGCATGTACGACGCCCTGAACAAGGGCTTCGCCCGCTCCACCGGCGAAATCATGGGCTGGCTCAATGCCAGCGATCAGTTGCAAGCCGGCGCGCTGCGCGCCGTCGCTGGCGCCTTCGCCGCCTTTCCGCAAGTGCAATGGCTTACCGGCCGGCCTACCTGGCTCAGCGAGGAAGGCATCACCTACCAGGTCGGAGAAATCCAGCGTTGGTCCCGCTGGCGCTACCTCGCCGGCGCCAATAAATACATTCAGCAGGAATCCACCTTCTGGAAACGCTCCCTCTGGGACCGCGCCGGCGGCTACCTGGACACCACTCGCGGCCCCGTTGGCGACTTCGATCTTTGGGTACGCTTCTTCCGCCACGCCCAGCTCTATTCCGTGGACGCCCTCGTCGGCGCCTACCGCATGCACAAAGGCTCCTGGGGCGAAGCCAATCTCGCCGAATCCCACCGCACCCACGACGTCATTGTCGAAGAAGAATTGGCGCGCATGCCCAACTCCGCTTCACTCCGCGCCTTCCGCCGCGCCTGGCAAGCCGCCCGGAACCTCCCCGGCATCCGTTACGCCTGGTGGAAGCTCGTCGAAGTCCCTCTCTACCGCATGCGCGCCCCCGATTGGCCCCCCATCCTCCGCTACGACCTCCAAAAAGGCTGGCACCTCCACCCCTAACCGCCCGTGCCCGTGCAGATGCTTGTGTAGGTGTCGGGCTTTAGCCCGGCCGCTGTATGCCTGTGTAGGTGTCGGGCTTTAGCCCGGCGCTTTTCGCTTCCGTCCCGCGCATCTAGCTCGCCCTCTGTGTGCCTGTGTAGGTGTCGGGCTTTAGCCCGGCGCTTTTCGCTTCCGTCCGGCGCATCTAGCTCGCCCGCTGTGTGCCTGTGTAGGTGTCGGGCTTCAGCCCGGCGCATGTCGCTTCCGTCCCGCGCGCCCGCGTACGTGTCGGTGTAGGTGTCGGGCTTTAGCCCGGCGTCTGTCCTCTTGTCTCGCCCGTGTAGTGGCCTGTGTAGGTGTCGGGCTTTAGCCCGGCGCTTTTCGCTTCCGTCCGGCGCATCTAGCTCGCCCGCTGTGTGCCTGTGTAGGTGTCGGGCTTTAGCCCGGCGCACGTCGCTTCCGTCCCGCGCGTCCTCGCCTCGTCCGCGCGTCTGTGTAGGTGTCGGGCTTTAGCCCGGCGCTTTTCTCCCCGCTTGTACTGTTTATCTCGAACTTGGCAGGAAGCGAAGCGCATCCGCTCTCCCTATCCCCTTCATTCCAAACGTCTTAAGATAATTTCAATAACATATCTTGACAGATTATATCCAGGTGGTATAATGAATGTTAGTCGGCGCGGGGCAGCCGCGCGCTTTTCGCCCCTACTTATAATTCCACCCACCGACCCCCCCACCCCCTCCCCTTTTTTCGGAAGAATATGATTCTAAAGGACTTACACACAGGGGGTCTGCAAAGAATATCATTCTAAAGGACTTATCGGAACGATCCCAAAACCCCGCTCAATGCCCCACCACAATTTTGGCTGAAAACCACCCCCAACATTGAGACAATACCCACGTCGAAGCGCAGCAGCCTAACTTGGGGGGCCAGCAATGCTGACATTCGGACATGTGTCTTTGGGCCAGGTCCGCGCGTATTGGGACGCGCGCCCGTGCAACATCCGCCATTCCCGCAAGGAAGTCGGCACCCGCGAATACTTTGAAGAAGTCGAAGCGCGCAAATACTTTGTCGAGCCGCACATTCCGGCCTTTGCGGAGTTCGACAAATGGCGCGGCAAAAAAGTCCTGGAGATCGGCTGCGGCATCGGTACGGACACTGTCAGCTTCGCGAAAGCCGGCGCGCAGGTCACCACCGTGGACCTCTCGGAAATGTCCATGGCCCTGGCGCGCAAACGCGCCGCGGTTTTTGGACTCGCAGACCGCGTGCGCTTTTGTCCCGGCAACGCCGAAGAGCTGTCCACCTTCGTTCCCGTCGAGCCTTACGACCTTATTTATTCGTTTGGCGTGATTCACCACACCCCCCATCCCGAACGCGTCCTCGAAGAGCTGAAGAAGTACTCGCACCCGGGCACTGTCGTGAAAATCATGGTCTATCACCGCCGGTCCTACAAAGTGGCCTGGATTCTGGCCACCGAAGGGAAAGGCAAGTTCTGGCAGCTCAAGGAATTAGTCGCCAGGAACTCCGAGGCGCAGACCGGCTGCCCGGTCACCTACACGTACACGCGCTCGGAAGGCCGCGAATTGCTGGAGCGCTTCGGCTTTCACGTAACTAGGACGGAAGTCGATCACATCTTCCCCTACCGCATCCCGGATTACGTCGAATACCGCTACGTCAAGGAATGGTATTTGCGCTGGCTGCCGCAGGGAGCGTTTCGCGCGCTTGAGCGGCGCTTCGGTTGGCACCTCCTGCTTACTGCCGAGGCTGTGTGAAAATCGCAGCGCTCCCCCAGGGGTGCCGTATTTAACCAAGCGGTTAAATGCGAGCCTTTTTTTGGTCGTGGGTCAGTTTGGATTTTTTGTTTCGTGACACAATATGTCAAAAATCCGAACTGACCCACGACCTTTTTTTGCTCCTTGCACGCTTCCGCAGCAATCGTAACCCTTTTAGAATCAACACTTACGAGGCGTCTGTAAGTGTTCATTCTAAAGGACTTACGGCTCCTGTAACTTCTTTAGAATCAACACTTACAAAAAACCCTGGGGGGGTCTCGACCCGCGCCTGCGCGCCAGATTCCAAGCCGCCCTTGCCGATTCTTCGCCGCGAACCTCGCCCTCTTCGCCGCGATTCCTGCCAAGTCGAAAAACCAACCAGCGCCTACATCCAGTTTGCCAGAATCCCTACCCGTTCCACCGCCTTCGGCCGTAGATCAAATAGATATCTTCCTGCGCGAACCAACGCGCTTGCCGGAGCGCGCGCGAAGAAACAGAATCGTTGGCCGACTGACGCCGAAATGACAGTTCCGCGAGACGCGGGGGTCGCGCACAGGCTAAAGCCAGTGCCACCTACGACTTGGACGAGAAGTAAAAGTGGTGGTGGTTCCGGCAGGCGGGGTTGAAGGCGGCGTGGCAATGCGGGCAGCGGGAGTTGCACGCGAGATAGTCGGAGATGGAAAGAACTGCGCGGCATGCACCGCAAAGGATGGCGAGTTCGTGCCACGCGGAGCGTGGCCACGGTTCGAGAGGATGGCCGGCGAGGGCGTCGTGGCAATCCTTGCAGGCGTAGAAAAGGCCGCAGCAACGCATCTTGATCGCGATGATGTCGAGCGCCGAGTGGTAATGGACGCAGCGGGTCTGCGGGTCGAGATCGAGTCCGTGGACTTGCGGAGATGTCGGAGGCATTTGGAAAGTGAACAGAAGATTTTAGCTCGCAAGAATGAACGGCGCGGCGGCGGAAGCGAATCACCACCCTAACAGATAAGCAAAAATGAGCGGGGCGACGATGGTGGCGTCGGACTCGATGACGAAACGCGGGGTGTCGGCGGAGAGTTTGCCCCAGGTGATTTTTTCATTCGGGACGGCGCCGGAGTAGGAGCCGTAGCTGGTGGTGGAGTCGCTGATCTGGCAGAAGTAGGCCCAGAGCGGAACGTTTTCCCGGCGTAAATCCTGGTGCAGCATGGGGACGACGCAAATCGGAAAATCGCCCGCTATGCCGCCGCCTATCTGAAGAAATCCGAGAGGATGCCTGGCGGTGAATTGCGTGTACCAGCGGGCGAGCTCGATCATGTACTCGACGCCGGTGCGGACAGTGCCGACGTTTTTGATTTTGCCGCCGATGACTTGCGCGGCGAACATGTTGCCGAGAGTCGAGTCCTCCCAGCCGGGAACGAAGATGGCGAGATTTTTCTGCGCGGCGGCGAGCATCCAACTGTCCTGGGGATCGATCTGGTAGAACTTTTCGAGTTTGCCTTCGCGAAGAATCTTGAAAAGAAACTGGTGCGGGAAGCAGCGGTGCGCGGCGGCATCGGCGGCGCGCCACTCTTCGGCGACGATGCCTTCGATGCGGCGCATGGCTTCTTCTTCGGGGATGCAAGTGTCGGTGACGCGGTTGAGATGGCGATCGAGGAGGCCGGCTTCTTCGGCGGGAGTCAACTGGCGGTATTGAGGGACGCGTTCGTAGTGATCGTGGGCGACCAGATTGTAAAGGTCTTCTTCGAGGTTGGCGCCGGTGCAGCAAATGGCGTGGACCTTGTCGCGGCGAATCATTTCGGCGAGAGAGAGGCCAAGCTCGGCGGTGCTCATGGCGCCGGCGAGAGTGAGGAACATTTTTCCGCCGCGGGAGAGGAGTTGGGCGTAGGCTTCGGCGGCGTCAATGATAACGGCGGCATTGAAATGGCGATAGTGATGCTTGATGAAAGAACTGACCGGACTCGCGACTTGCAAACTCATGAAATCTCCTTCCCGAAAAGCGACGGCGAAAACACCCGTGGCAACGGGCACCGATGCGAGAGAAAAATCAAGTTAAGAAATAACTGGCGGTGTAGCTGAGGAGGCGAAAGAGCGTATGAGGGGAGGCAAACTCCGAAGAAGAAATTTTTGTAAACAATTGCATTGAAGGATGAATAGCACAAACAGAGCGAAGAGTGTTAGCAAGATTTTCAAAAAAAATGAAGCGGCGAGCATTGATCTTGCGCGCGGAATTTTTTGTGAGGAGAAAACTTCCGCACGAAATGAAAACGCGAACAAAAATGCGAAAAGCGCGAGGACGAAATCAGCGGAAAATGGAGCAAGTGAAAATGAGGACGAACGAATGCACCGCGTATGACGGCAACTGGTTGGTAAGCGGGGCTTGCGCTACACAGTTGACGGGGGATGTGCTATAAGAGTCGGGCCGTGAAAGGTGCCGCGAAGCAGGAAGTTGTCCCGGTAGAACGGGAGCAGGCGGAGGTTTCGACCGGAACCGCGCCGGCAAGCGCGGAGAGCGCGACCGGGGCCGCAGGGGAAGACGCTTCGCGCTATTGCCCAGTGTGCTCGCAGCGGCTGGAATCGCGGCGTTGCAAATTGATTTGCCCGGTCTGCGGATACTATATGTCGTGCGCGGACTATTACTGAAAAGCTCGGTAGTGCCGGCCCGGGTTGCCGCCGGAACTGCGATCCGATGAGGAGGAAAATAAAGTGGCATTGAAGATGACAAACCGGGAAGTGGACGGCGTATCGGTGGTGGCGCTGGAAGGGCGCATTGTGCTCGGAGAAGAGAGCAACGCGTTGCGCGAAAAAGTGAAGAGCATGATCGCCGAGGGGAAGAAGAAAGTCGTGCTGAACATGCAGAACATCACATTCATTGATAGCGCGGGACTGGGCACGCTGGTCGCGTCGCACCACAGCGCGAAATCGCAAGGAGCGGCGCTGAAGCTGGCACACCTGGGGAGCAAGTTCCAGGAAGTGCTGCAGATCACCAAGCTGCTGACGGTGTTCGATGTATACAGCACCGAGGCGGAAGCGGTCGCGAGTTTTTCGAAGTAGTTCGACTCGGCTGAACGAGAAGGAATCGGAAAAAGGGCACGCCTGCGCGTGCCCTTTTTCATTGCACGGCGCGAAGACGCGAGACTGCGATTCGGGATTCGAGAAGGCAGAGCAGGTTGCGACTGATGAGCCTTAAGGCACGACTGATTTTTCGATGCATCGTGGCAGTTGGGGTATGCGCGGCGGTATTGTTTTTCACCGCGGGAACGTGGAGGTATCCACAAGGCTGGACGTTTTTGGCCCTTCTCTTCATACCCATGCTCGCTTCGTCGGTCTACTTTTATCAGCGCGACCCGAAACTCGTCGAGCGCCGACTGCAAACAAAAGAAAAGATCGGCAAACAGAAAATAATCATGAGACTCGGAACGGTGATCGGTTTCGGGGCCTACCTCTTGCCCGGTCTCGATTTCAGATTCGGTTGGACACGCGGGTGGTTCGGGCCGGAGCCACTATGGCTTGTGATCTGCGCGAGTGCGCTCTTCCTCGCGGCATACCTTTTGACGTACTGGGTGATGTTCGTCAACTCCTACGCGTCGCGCACCATCCAGGTAGAGGCTGGGCAGGAGGTGATTTCGAGCGGACCATACCGGCTGGTGCGCCACCCGATGTATTTCGGCGGGGTGCTGACGATGCTATTCGCACCTTTGGTGCTGGGTTCGTACGTAGCACTGCCGATGTTTGCGGTGGTCATTCCGGTCATCGTGTTCCGGCTGCTAAATGAAGAAAAAGTCCTCCGGAACGAATTACCCGGCTATTCGGAGTATTGCGACAGGACGCGCTACCGGCTCGTCCCGTACGTCTGGTAACAGCGCCGCTCAAGAAGTGCACTAGCTTAGAAGGCCGCGAGGCCGCACTGACTCACTCGTCCACGCGGTACATGGTGATGCCGCTTAGGAGTTTGGGATAGAAGTCGGTGGATTTTTGCGGCATGACTTCGCCGGCGAGAGCGATGCGCATGACGTCCTGAACGGCAACGGGGTTCAAGAGGAAAGCGATTTGCGCGGAGCCGCGATCCACGGCGTCAAGCGCAGCGGAGGCTTCGCGCTCGTAGGACAGATTCCGTTCGGCGGTTACAGTTTGAAGGGTGATGCCGAAGGCCGGCTCGAGAATGCCATCGTGGAGAAGAACGACGTCGAGTTCGCGCTGAAGCGGCGAGACGGAATGGAGAAGTTGGGTCAAGTCAGCGCCGGCGCGCGGATGCAGGAGGTAGAAGGCGCGTTTGCCGGATTCCGCGGCGGGGTACGCGCCAATCGCGCGACGCGCGCGGCCATCGCGAAGCTGGGTTAGAAATTCCTGGCGAGTTTGTGCTTTGCGGGCGTCGTCGGCCAAGGGAAATTCTTGCGCTTCGAACCACGGCTCGAGATAGCGGCGGGCTTCGCTCCAGGAAAAGTCGTGGAGATTCGCGGCGAGCCGATGCGTGGGAAGAATGGTCAAGCCTTCGCTGCAAGTGTTCACAAAAGTCATCATCGCGAAATCGTAGGAAGCAACGGCGTAGGGAGCGGAGGGATGGAGGCCGCCGGCAGTGAGATGGCGTTCGTTCTGGTAGTTCAACGCGGTCTCGTAGCGATGGTGGCCATCGGCAATGACGAGCTTTTGATCGGACATGGCCTGGGAAATGGCGGAGGTGCGATCAGGATCGGAAATCATCCACAAGCGGTGAGATACGCCGAACTCATCGCGAAGTTCGGTGACGGGAGGAGTGGATTCGGCTTCTTTCAGGATGGCGTCGATGCGCTGAAGAGGATCGGAGTAGAGCATGAACAGCTGGCCGGTGTGCGTGCGCGTGTTGCGGAGGAGTTCGAAGCGGTCGGCTTTGGGGCCGGAGAGCGTGTGCTCGTGGCGAAAGACGACGCCGGCGGCGTAATTCTCAAGCTTGCCGGCGCCAATGAAGCCGCGACGCGTGCGCTGCCCACCGGTTCCGGGAACGGAGTAATCCTGAGAGTAGGCGTAAAACGCGGGAGCGGGATCTTGTAAAAGAACGCTGTCGCGAATCCAGTTTTGAAGCGAGGAGGCGGCGCGGGTGTAGACGTTATCCGTGGGAGAGTCGGAAGGATTCGCCCGGCCCTTTTCGAGAGTGATGAGATTGCGAGGGTCCGCGGCGTAATAGGCGTCCTGCATTGCCGGCGAGATTTTGTCGTAGGGCTGCGTGAGGACGCGATCGAAGGCTACCTGCTTGGGGTTGTAACGAAAAGCCTGAAAGGGCCGAACCAGCGCCATGGGGTCTCCGGAAGCAGTTTTTGAAGAGCGAGAAGCCTACTAGTTTACGCGAAGTGACGCGGAATGCCGAAAACGATAGAACGCGTTGTTTAATGCAGGATTCATGATGGATTAAAACGCGACGAGGTGCTCCGCGATTGGCAGGCGGCCGTAATAAAATGAAGGGCCTATGACCGAGGCAAAGTGCGGGAATATAAGGGCGCTGATATTCGATCTGGATGGGACACTTATTGATTCGAAGAACGATCTAATCCAGTCAGTAAACGCGATGCTGCGCGAGCTGGGACGTGGCGAACTTGGGGAAGAGACAATTTCTGGTTACATAGGGCACGGGGCGCCGACACTGGTGGCGAGGGCGCTTGGGGAGGGATGCACCGAAGAAGAAAAGCAGCGTGCGCTGGAATTTTTCCTGAAGCATTACGAGATGCACAAGCTGGACACAACGCAGGCGTATCCGGGAGTGCCGGAGACGCTCGCGGAATTGCGGAGTCTGCCGATGGCGGTGCTGACGAACAAGCCGGTGCGCATCAGCGTGCGGATTCTGAACGGACTAGGCCTCGCGAGATACTTCAGGGCGATTTACGGCGGGAACAGCTTTGACACGAAGAAACCGGATCCGTTGGGGGCGCGAACGATAATACGGGAGATGATGGCGGTCGCGAGCGAGACGATGATGGTCGGGGATTCGGATGTGGATGTGCAAACTGCGCGAAATGCCGGGACAATGGCGGCAGTGGTGAATTACGGTTTTGGCGCGCATGATAAGCGGACTTGCCCCGCGGATATATATTTGGAGCACCTCCAGGAGCTCACAACCCTTTTGCGGGGGAAGTGAATCTCAGATGGATAATCGTAAGGACGCGCGAGATCGCTGCGAATAAGTCGGACGAGCTAGCATCGCGCGCGACGAGATAAAGATGAAATGGATGGCAACATTGGCGTTGCTGGTGGTCACCGGCGGAGTCCTGCCGGTAGTAGCGACGGCACAAAGCAGCGGGCTGGCGGAGTACGAGAAGCAGTCTCGCGAAACATTCAAGAAACAACAGAAGCAAGCCAAAAAAGCCGGCAAGAAGCAGGCGAAACTTGCGGACAAGGCGATCAGAAAGCAGCAGAAAGCTATGAAGAAGCAGTTGAAAGAACAGGAGAAACAGGCGCGGTGGAATGCGGCAGCAAAGTGAAAGGAAATCGAAGCGCTAATTCGACGCAGCTTTAAGGGAGGCGGGACTCAGATCGAATTCGAAAGCCGTCTGGTCGTCGGTCAGGACAAAGAGCTTCTGGCCATCGCCGGAGAGGCGGTGCGCAGAAATGTGGGTGGCGAAGTACAAATCATCGATAGGCTTCAAATTCTGCAAATCGTAGACGATCAAATGGCCGCGGCCGTTGACGAGACAAAGGCGCTGGCCGTTACGCGACACTTCCGGCCGATACCCGAACCAGCGAGCTTTCTCCTGGCCGGTGGAAATCGAGTAAAGCAGGCCTGCTGCGCGGAAGCCGAGAAGCAGCAAAGAAATGCGAGCAATAAGCCTGGAAGTGAGCGAAGCACTGATTTTCACTCCGGAGGGAAGTGAGGCAGAGCGTAACACCCGGGGATATGAGCTGCAAGACCAGACAATTTTTCCCCCGCAGCGTCCGTTTGTCTTGCGTTCCGGCGCGGCGCTTGGCAGACTCGGCGCGTGCTGATTGGACTCTTCACCGAGTTGGTGGGAACCGGCGGAGTGCAACGGGTGAGCCGTCATTTGGCGGCGGCGCTGAGCGAATTCGCGTCGAGCCGCCATCTGGACTACCGGATCCTGAGTCTTAATGACAGCAGCAAATTGCAGCGGATGAATGTGGGCGGCAAGGAATTTGTGTTCACGGGATGCGAGCGAAGTAAGTGGCGGTTTGCAACCACGGCGATGCGGGCGGCCATGCGGGGCGGGAAAGTAGCGCTCGCGGGCCATCCGAACCTGGGGCCGGTGGCGCAAGGAATCAAGATTGTAGCGCCGCGCATGCGGACAATCGTTTGCACACATGGAGTAGAAGTGTGGGAGCAGCTTCCTTTTTTGCGGCGGGTCGCGCTTCTGCGCGCAAACGTGGTGCTGGCGCCGAGCAAGGTTACGGCCAGCGCGGTCGAGGAGCAGCAGAACGTGCGCCGTGAACGGATTCGAGTGGTGCCGTGGGCGCTGGACCCGGACTTTGAAGCCATCCCAGCGGCACTGCCGCCGTCGTCGCTGCCGCGAGGGTTTCCGGAAGGCAAGGTGATTTTGACGGTGGGACGGTGGGCCGCGAACGAGCGGTATAAAGGCACGGACACGCTGATCACGGCGATGCCACGTCTGTTGACGAAATGGCCAGAGCTGCAGCTCGTCGCGGTCGGGGAAGGAGATGACCGGGCGTGGCTGCAGGAGTTGGCGGATCAAAATGGGGTGAATCTGCACGTGCATTTCTTGACTAGTTTGAGTTACGAGCAACTGGCGGCGTGCTACTCAGCGTGCGAGATTTTTGCATTGCCCAGCCGTGGGGAAGGATTCGGGCTCGTGTATCTTGAGGCGATGGCCCGCGGCAAACCAGTAATCGGAGGGGCGCACGGCGGGGCGCCGGAAGTGATCGAGGACAGCGTTACCGGATACCTGGTGCCGCACGGCGACGCGGCGCAACTCGCGACGTCTATCGAGACGCTGCTGGCCGATCCGGAGTTGGCGCAAAAAATGGGAGCGCGCGGAAAGCAGCGCGTGGAGCGCGAATTCCGCTACAGTGGTTTTGCGAAGTCGCTGCGAAAAATTTTGCGCGAACAATGCGAATCCTGAAAGTCACGGAAACCTACGCACCGTTTCTGGAGTTCGGAGGACCGCCGGTAAAGGTGAAGGCGTTGGCAAGCGGACTCGCACAACGCGGCCACGAAGTCACGGTTTTGACGGCGGATTGGGGATTCGAACGCCGACGAGGCGACGCGAACGCAGGTCCGGCAGAGAAGTCACCATTCGGCTGGAGGGAAACGGAAGACGGGGTCACCGCGATTTACCTTCCCACGTTGCTGAAATACCGCACGGTGACCTGGAATCCGGCGGTGAAGCGATTTTGCCGGACGAGTCTCAAGGAATTCGACATGGCGCACATTTATGGGCTTTACGATTTTCTGGGGCCGGCAGTGGCGGCGGCTTGCGTGAAGCGAAACATTCCGTACGTGCTCGAGCCGATAGGTATGTACGTTCCGATTGTTAGGAGCATGGCGTTGAAGCGGGTTTATCACGCGGTGTACGGGCGACGCATGTCTGCGAAGGCGGGCGCGATTGTTGCGACGTCGGAGCTAGAGGTGCGGGAGCTGGCGGAGAGAGGAGTTCGGCCGGAAAAGGTTCGATTGCGCCGGAACGGAGTGGAAGCGCCCGCAGCGTGGCCAGAGCGGGGCAAGTTTCGCACACGATATAAAATTGCGGACGGCGCCAGCGTGATTCTTTTTCTGGGGAGACTCTCGAGCAAGAAGAGTCCGGAGTTGTTGCTGGAAGCATTCGCGCTGCTTCGCGGCGAGAACGTGGGAGACGATTTGCGGCTGGTTTTTGCGGGGCCGGACGACGATGGAATGCAAGAGCGCCTGGCGCGGACGGCCGAGCAGCGCGGACTGACGCGGAACGTTTACTTCACAGGGCCGATCTTTGGAGAGGATAAATGGTCGGCGTATCGCGACGCGGACGTTTTTGTTCTTCCATCGCAAAACGAAAACTTCGGCAACGCGGCAGCGGAGGCCGTGGCGGCGGGAACGCCGGTAATTGTAACGGAGAACTGCGGAATCGCGTCGCTATTGGGAGAGGTTGCGGGTCTGCTCGTGCCGCACGATGCGCAAGCGGTGGCTGGAGCGGTCCGGCGGGTTATCACCGACGGTGGGCTGCGCGCGCGGCTCAAAGAAGGATGCCGACGCGTAAGCGCGCAACTGGGGTGGGAGGAACCGGTGCGCGAGATGGAGGCGCTCTATAAGTCGCTTGCAATTCCAACAGGCGCGAGGGCAGAATCTTGAGAGCCAAAAAATGAGTGAAGTGACGGCAAGAAAATACCGTATCTTCCAGTTGGCGTGGCGAATCGTAAACGTACTGCTGGCGGTAGCTATCGCGTCGTCAATCTATACGGGCATCCGCGAATACTCCGTGCGGCGCTATCTGGATGGCTTCTCGGATGCGATCGTACCCAACAACCTGCCAGAAGAACAAAAAATCGAAGCGATATTAGACTGGATGCGCGCGGAGCCCTCACGGGCCAGCACGACGGATCCGGATGATTTGGCGAAACGGGACCCGCAGACGACGCTCACGTACCGGCAGCTGTTGAATGTTTGCGGGACCGCGACGAACGCCTTCCTGAATCTCGCACGAAGCTCCGATCTTCGGGCCCGCCGCCTGCTGTTGCTCGCGCCGGACAACAACACCAAGCACGTAGTCGCTGAAGTTCAAGACGGCGACAGGTGGATCGTGGTCGACCCGATGTATCGCGTCATCATGAAGGATGCCGCCGGGCGGTATTTGACGCGGAAAGAATTGCAGAGTCCGGCAGTTTTTGCGCAAGCGATGAGCGCTATCGCCAATTATCCGCGTGAGTACAACTATGATCGGATCGCTCACGTGAGGATTGAACGGCTGCCGTATGCTGGAGTCACGCTGCGAAAGGTACTGGATTGGGTCGCCCCGGATTGGGACGAAGCGATTGATTGGAGCTTGCTCCTGGAACGCGAATCTTTCTTCTACCTTGTGTTGAGCGTGGCAAGCGTGCTGTTGTTTCTCGTGTTGCGCGTGGTGCTGGCGTGGTTCGCCGATAAACGGCTAAGGATTTCCCGGTTTCACCTGCGCGAGCATGCCGTGCGTGCGGGTTCCGCGTTCGTTTCCACACCGGAGATTAAGCAATAGCGTGTGCGGTATTTGCGGCGTCGCTTTTGCTTCAAGCAGCAAAGACGCCGAGGCGCGCGTGCGTGCCATGGCTGCGGCGATGCGCCATCGCGGGCCCGACGAAGAAGGATTCCTGACAAACGATCCGCGTACGCCGGGGCTTGCGCTGGGGATGCGGAGGCTCAGCATCATTGACCTGGCCGGAGGCCACCAGCCGGTATGGAATGAGGCGCGCGACGTTGCGGCCATCTACAACGGCGAATTGTACAACTACAAGGAACTCCGCGAACGGCTAAAACTGTTCGGCCACAATTTCACGACGCAATCCGACACGGAAATTCTGGTGCACGCCTGGGAAGAATGGGGCGAGGAGTTGCTGGCGGAATTGCGCGGAATGTTTGCGTTTGCGCTGCTGGATTTGCGCGGAAGATTTGCGACCGCACCGTTGCTGTTTTTGGCGCGCGACCCGCTGGGAATAAAACCGCTCTACTACACGCAGACAGCCGAGGGATTCGCGTTCGCATCCGAAGTGCGCGCGCTGCTCGCAAGCAAGGCGGCTCCGAGAAAACTCTCGGAGGACGCGCTGACGTCCTACCTGCTTTTTGGAAGTACATCGGAGCCGGTGACGATGGTGGAGGGAGTGTTTTCCATCCCGCCCGGGCACCGCATGTTGCTGTACGTTCCCGAGCGGAGACGCGTGCCGCGAGCGCGGCCCTGGTGGGATGCGCGGACGAGTCCGGCGGTGAAAGATCCCAAGAAGCCGAAGGATCTGGCGTCCGCGGCGACGAAGTTGCGGTCCATCCTGGAAGAAGCGGTGCTGGGACATCTCCTTGCGGATGTGCCGGTGGGGCTGTTTCTTTCGAGCGGGCTGGATTCCGGAGCGATTGCGGCCATCGCGGCGCGGGCGCAAGCGGGAATCAAGAGCTTCACGCTGACGTTCCCTGGAACGGAATACGACGAGGGAGCACTGGCCAGGAAAGTTGCGGAACGGTGCGGCACGCAACACACGGAAATACCGCTGGACGGCGATGCGATGGTCGCGCGGATCGACGAGGCGGTCGGCAGCCTCGACCAGCCAACGATGGACGGCATCAATACGTATTTCGTGTCGTGGGCGGCGCGGACCGCAGGATTGAAGGTCGCGCTTTCGGGATTGGGCGGGGATGAAATGTTCGCGGGATATGCCACCTTTGCGAACACCGCGATGCTACGACGGCTCACACGCGCGGCATGGTTCGTGCCAAAAGCGCTGCGGAGGGGAGTAGCGCCGGTGTTGGCGGGCATGCTGGCAATGTGGATGTCGCAGGATGCCGCAGCGAAAGCGGTGGCTGCGTGGATCGACCCGGACGTGCTGCCGCATCCGTATTTTTACGGGCGCACGTTGTTTCCGCCCGGACGCATCGAGCAGCTTATCAAGCCGCGATTCCGCGCAAGTATGGTCGGCGCGGACGGAGCGACGCTCGAACCGACGTGGTTGGGTTGGCTGGAACTCATTGCGCGGGAGGCCGCGAAGTTCGAGTCAACCGGTGCGACGGCGTGGCTCGAATTGCGTAGCTACCTGGCAAGCACGCTGCTCCGCGACACGGACTGCGTGAGCATGGCGCGCTCGCTGGAAGTGCGCGTACCGTTGCTGGATACCGCGCTGGTGGAGTTTGTGACCGCCCTTCCGGACGCGGCCCGACACGAACGCGGCAAACAGAAAGCACTGTTGGTGAAGGCAATGGGAGACTTGCTGCCGGACGAAATCCTTTCTGAACGAAAAAAGACTTTCACGCTGCCCTGGGAAGTCTGGCTGAAGGGTCCATTGCGGCTGCGAGTGGAAGCGAGTCTGGCAAAACTGGCGCCGGCGCTCGCCGCGCACGTCCGGCCGGAAGGCGTGCAATCCGTTTGGGCGGCGTTTCTGGCCGGCAAAACGTCCTGGTCGCGACCGTGGTCGTTGTATGTCCTCAACGAATGGTGCCGACGGCATCTCGCAGCGTGAGCCGCACGGCTGGGATAGACTGAATCTGCACAATGAATATTCTTGGGATCAACGCGTACCACGGGAATGCGTCCGCGGCGATTGTCTGCGACGGCAAGCTGATTGCAGCCGTGGAAGAAGAACGATTCAACCGCGTGAAATACGCGGCGGGTTTTCCGGCACAGGCCATCCGCTTCTGCCTGAAAGAAGCGGGCATCGAACTGAAAGATATTCAGCATGTGGCTGTGCCGCGAAACCCGTACGCGCGGCTCGGCACGAAGTTGCTGTACGCCATACGCATGCCGTCGTTCGCGAGAGAACGCGCGAGGGTGCTTGCGAAATTCACGGGAATTCCCGAAGCGTTGGCGCAGGCGTTGGACGCCGATCCGGCGCGGATGGGAGCGAAATTTCATCGTGTCGAACACCATCAGGCGCACTTAGCCAGCGCGTTTTTTGTATCCCCGTTCGAGCGCGCCGCACTGCTCTCCGCCGACGGGCTGGGCGATTTTGCTAGCACGATGTGGGGCAGCGGCGCCGGCAACCGGATGAAAATTGAAGGAGCGATTGCGTTTCCGCATTCGCTGGGGCTGTTTTACAGCGCGGTTACGCAATACCTGGGGTTCCTCAAATTCGGAGATGAATACAAGGTGATGGGCCTGGCGGCGTACGGCGAGCCGGAACAGATCGAAGCGTTTCGCGACATCGTGCGCAACACGGGAAACGAATTCCGACTGGGTCTCGACTTCTTTACGCATCATCGCACCGGGCCGGAGATGAGCTGGGCGGAAGCGGCCAAAACTCCCACGCTCGGCAAACTTTTTTCCGAAGGCATGGAAAAAAGGCTTGGCCCCAAGCGGAAACCGGAGGAACCGCTCGAGCAGCGTCATCGCAACCTCGCCGCGGCGCTCCAAGGACGGCTCGAGGAAGTGTATCTCGGGATGTTGAAGAAGCTTGGCGAGCGCTGCGGGCTGAAGTCGGTGTGCCTGGCAGGGGGAGTGGCGTTCAATTGTGTGGCGAATGGAAAAATCTTCGACAAAACGAACTTCGAAAACGTGTACGTGCATCCAGCGGCGGGAGATGCCGGACTCGCTGTGGGCGCGGCCTATTTCGTGTGGCATCAAATCCTGGGTCAGCCACGGTCGTTCGTGATGGGCCATGCCTATTGGGGACCCGGCTATCGGAGTGAAGAGAATCGCGGAGCGCTGGAGTCATCCGGATTGATGCAGAATGGCTGTCGAGTGCAGGAGCTCTCGGAAGACGATTTGATTCGACAAACGGCGGCGATTGTAGCGGACGGAAAGATATTGGGGTGGTTTCAGGGCCGTGCGGAATGGGGGCCGCGGGCGCTGGGCAATCGCAGCATTGTGGCAGACCCGCGGCGCGCCGAAATGAAAGAAATCCTGAATCAACGAATCAAACATCGCGAAATCTTCCGGCCGTTCGCCCCGTCCATCCTGGAAGAAAAAACGCCGGAGTGGTTCGAGAAATCGCATCCGTCGCCGTTCATGACGCTGGCGTACGCGGTGCGTCCCGAGAAGAGGGCGAAAATTCCGGCGCCAACGCACGTGGACGGAACCGGGCGACTGCAGACCGTTTCGCGCGAGGCCAATCCGCGCTATTGGAAGCTGATCAAGGCGTTCGAGGAAATTACCGGCGTGCCGGTGGTATTGAACACCTCCTTCAACGACAACGAGCCTATTGTTTGCCGGCCGGAAGAGGCGCTCGACTGCTTCAAACGCACGCAGATGGACGCGCTGGTCCTTGGCGAATTCCTGATCACGCGGCAGTAACGCGCGTGGTCCGAGCTCCCTTCCAATGAAAATCCTGCTCCTGAACTTGTACTTCCCGCCGGACACCTCGGCGACGGCGAAGATGGCGGCGGGGGTGGCGGAAGCGCTTGCAGAGCGTCACGACGTCACCGTGCTCTGCGGGCGGCCTTCTTACGATCCAAGCGAACGGCGGCCTTGGCGACTGTGGCAATCCGAAACGGCGGGTAAGGTGCGCATCGTCAGAGTCGGCTCGACGGAATATCCCCGTTTTGCAATGAAGCGCCGCGTGATCAACTACTTGAGCTACGTCGCGCTGGCGGTTCCCTGCGCGCTGTTCACGAGGTGCGACGTTGTGCTGGCCATGACGGATCCGCCGTTTCAAGGGATCGTCGGCGCGTTTGTGGCGGTGCTCAAGCGTAGACCGTACGTCTACAACATCCGCGATCTGTATCCGGAAATGGCGCTGAGTGGAGCGCTGGTGCAGCCAGGCGTACTGGCGCGCACTTGGGAAAAACTTCACCGCTGGGCGTTGCGGCAGGCGACGCGGGTGATTGTGCTCGGCGAGGATATGGGCGCGCGCATCGAGGCCAAGGGAATCAGCCGCGAGCGGATCGCGATCGTCCGCGATGGCGTGGAGCTTCCGGCGAAGGGCGCCGCAGTCCCTGCGCTCGATGAAGAAGTGATTCGTACTATTCGTGGGAACGATAAATTCGTGTTGGTACACGCCGGCAATCTTGGCTTCTATGGCGCGTGGGAGAGTTTAGTTGCGGGTGTGCGTGAACTCGCGGGTGAAGAGGTTTCGCTTGTTTTTGTCGGAGAGGGTGCGCAGCAGGAACAAATTAAGACCCTGGCAAATGGCGCAAGAAACGTCCGCCTGTTGCCGTATTTTCCGGCGAACAAGATTCCTTCAGTGCTCGCGGCGGCGGATGCGCACGTCGTGACGGTCAAACGGGGACTCGAGGGCGTTGTTGTGCCGAGCAAGATGTACGGGATTCTTGCAGCGGGTAAACCCATTCTGGCGGTAGCTCCGCGCGAAAGCGACGTAGTTTCGCTCGGCAATAAGTTCGGTTTCGGCATAGCCGCAGACCCGGATAAGACGGAGGAAGTCTCATCCGCGATGCGAGCCCTCGCGAGAAATCCCGAAAAAACAAAATGCATGGGCGCAGCGGCACGGAACGCCGCGAGCGAGTTCGACAAGGTGAAAGAATTGAAGGAATTCCTACGGGTCGTCGAAGATGCGGTGAAGAAATGAGCTCGGCACTCGTTGCGCGGCGACGTTCCAGAGTGCCGACAATTTGTCGAGATTCGCCGTTGAATAGAAACTAATTCCTTTGTATCGTGTTTGTGCTGCGTGGGGCAGCCATTTATTCCTTGGGAGCCGGGACCCCAACCCGGCAAAAACCTAGCCGCCGGCTAAATCGTAACTGCCGGCCACTTTAAAAATCGAACGAGGCTACATGCCCGCAGGTCTGCTGGCGTTCTTTATCGCTCTATTTGCGTCTTTGATGCTGACCGTTCCGGTGCGCGCGCTGGCGCTGCGCGTGGGTATGGTCGACCTTCCCGGCCCGCGTAAAGTTCATTTGAGCCCGATTCCTCTGCTGGGCGGCCTAGCGATGTATGGAGCCGTGGTGCTTGCGGCATTATTTACCTTTAGCGGCCCGGCGCGCACGCAAGTTCTGGGAATCCTGACGGGCGCAACACTGGTCGCGGCGGTGGGAATTCTCGATGACCGCGGCTGGCTGCATCATCAGGTAAAGCTCTTCGTAGGCATGCCGCTCGCGGCTTGCGTTCTTTTGGTAACGGGAATTCACGCGCAGGTTTTTGAATTCGCCCTGCGCGGCCGGGCCGGCTACATCCTGGATGCTTTATTAACGGTGTTTTTTGTTGTGGGGATCACCGCATCGTTCAGCATTCTGGATCACATGGACGGCTTGTGCGCCGGAGTTGCCGCTACTGCCTCCATTTTCTTTGCGCTACTAGCCTATTTAAACGGACAAACGCTGGTGGCGACGCTGGCGGCCGCGGTTCTCGGTGCGGCGACCGGTTTCCTGCGCTGGAATTTTAAGCCCGCGAAAATCTTCATGGGCGACGGCGGGGCGATGTTCCTGGGATTTCTCATGGCGACTCTTGGGTTGAAGCTGCGCCTGGAACAGGCAAATCACATCTCAGGATGGCTCGCTCCGTTGCTCATTCTCGGAGTCACGATTTTTGACACAACTCTGGTAACGATTTCTCGCGCAAGGCGCGGGTTGCTGCCGTTCGCAACACCCGGCAAGGACCATGCCGCGCACCGACTCGCGAACCTCGGGCTAGGTCATCGCGGCGCGGTCGTCCTCATGTATGTATTAGGCCTGTTCGCAGGGGGCGCCGCGGTTCTGGTGAGCTATCTATCGGCAGCCGGCGCAATTTTGGCCGCGGCTGTGGCATCCGCAATCGTACTCGTCGGAGTCGCAGTTCTCGAGAAGGCGCCGTTCGAACGCCAAGTGCCCAAGTCGGCTGCATCGTCGTAACGCCTTACCCACCGCCATTTCATGTCATGCAGAGTCTTTGGTGTGCATACGCCGGAAACGTTTGTCCACGCACTCGGATTCGCTATACTGACGTGTCGCGACCTGACTCATTTCTGGTGGAATCGCCTACGAGTGGGTCGCGAAACTGTCAAAACACTTTGGGGATTTTGGCGCAAGGGATCTACCCGCCAGGGTCATAGGGTAGACGCGCGAACTTAGAAAGCGGAATCGTGTCCAGTACCGAAAGTCACACCTCGCCGTGCGGCAAAAATCGTGAAGTTCTGGTGGTTGGCGGCTCTGCGGCGGGCCTCTTCACCGCGGCGACGGTGGCTTCGGGGGGCAGGGCGGTGCGCGTTTTGGAGTCGCGGCCGGGGTTTGAACCAGAAGCGCGGTCGCTGATTGTTACGGATGAATTTCGAAACCAGCTCGGTTCAGACGCGTCGCAAGTCATCGTAAACGAGATTCGCCGGTTCGAGTTGTTTACGGATGGGCGCTCCGCGCAAGTCGCGTTGTCGCGGCCGGACCTTATCATTGAACGATCGAAGCTGATTCCGTTGCTTGCACAAAAGGCGCAGCAGGCTGGAGCGACCCTTTCCTTCGACACGCGTTTTCTTGGGCTGGCACCGAACGGCAACGGACTGCGCGTAGAGGTAGATTCCGCGGGCCGGCGGGAGGAGTTGCACGCAGACAGTGTCGTGGGTGCGGACGGCGCAGCAAGCCGCGTGGCACGCAGCGCGGGATGGCCGCCCATCAAAACCGTGCCGCTGGTGCAAGCCATCGTTCGCTTGCCGAAAGACCATGCGCCGGATACTACGCGCGTGTGGTTCGTCCCGGACGACACTCCCTATTTTTACTGGCTGATTCCGGAGTCAGCGGAGCGCGGTGCGCTGGGGATTATCGGCGAAGACGGGCGCGACACGATGAAGTGTCTCGCGAGATTTCTCGAGAAGAAGCACCTGGAACCGTTGGAATGGCAGGGTGCGCGGATCCCGGTCTATCGTGGCTGGGTTCCGGTACGGCGACGCGTCGGGAACGGCGAGGTGTACGTGGTGGGCGACGCGGCAGCGCAGGTGAAGGTCTCGACGGTCGGCGGCATCGTCACAGGACTGCGGGGCGCGCTCGGAGTCGGACAGGCTATCTTGCGTAAGGGCTGGAACAAAGAGCTGGCCGCGCTGCGACGGGAGTTGGGCACGCACTGGTTGATTCGGCGCGCGCTGCACCACTTTCAGCAGACCGACTATTCGCGGTTGGTGGATCTCCTGGATGCCTCGGCACGTGAATCTCTCGGGGAAATAAATCGCGATGAATCCACACGGCTGCTGTGGAATGTCGTGCGCCGGCAACCGCGACTTGTGCTCCTCGGACTGCGCGGGCTGTTGATGGGAAAGAGCCTGAAGGGCTGAACAGGGGCCGCGCGGACAATCGACCACGCAATAGTGCGCCGCCGCGCAGCGTGTTATGTTCGGCATAGTTCGGTCGCGAGAACGCTTGATCCAGCGACGACGTTGTAGTTTCGGCAAGAAATTTAAATCGTTCGAGGAAATCGTAAGGAGATTTGGAATTGCGTCTATCAGTAATCGGCTGCGGATATGTGGGGTTGGTGACGGGAGCATGTTTCGCTGCCGCTGGGCATGAAGTCACATGCACGGACATTGACGCGGAACGCATCGCGTGTCTGCAACGAGGCGGCGTACCGATTTACGAAGAGCACCTCGAAGAAGTTCTCGCGTCAGCGCGGCAAGAGGGACGGATTTCCTACACACCAGACGCCGCGGAGGCAATCCGCGCGGGCGATGCGATTTTCATATGCGTAGGAACGCCGCCAAAGGAAAATGGCGAAGCGGATCTATCCGCGATCGACCAAGTGGCGCGACAAATTGCCGAGCAGGCGCGGTCGCCCAAATTAGTGGTCGAGAAAAGCACCGTGCCGGCGCGCACGGGACTCGAGTTGCAGCGCGCGCTCGCGGCCTACGCGCAAGGTGCCAAGTCCACATTCCGCGTCGCTTCCAACCCGGAGTTCCTTCGCGAAGGTACGGCCGTGGGTGACTTCTTTCATCCTGACCGCATCGTCGTTGGTGTTGAGGAAGAATCGGCCGCGGCGCAACTGCGGGAAATCTATCGTCCGATCATGGAGCGTCGGTTTCACTGCCCGGTGCACGCAGGTCCCTGCCCCGCGAGCGAGGAACCGGACTTCCTTGTAACCACGATTAACAGTGCGGAACTCATTAAGCACGCTTCGAACTCCTTTCTCGCGCTCAAAATTAGTTACGCCAACGTCATCGCGGACCTTTGCGAAAAGCTCGGCGCGGACGTGAAAGAAGTCACGCACGCAATGGGGCTGGATCCCCGGATCGGCGGACAATTCCTGAATGCCGGCCTGGGCTTCGGCGGGTTTTGCTTCCCGAAGGATGTTCAAGCGTTCATACACCTAGCGGCTTCGGTGGGCGTGGATTTCGAAATGCTTAAAGCGACCGAGCGCGTGAACAAGCAGCGAGTCGACCGCTTTCTTGAAAAAGTGCGCAAGGCACTATGGGTTGTGAAAGGCAAGCATGTGGCCGTGCTCGGGTTGGCGTTCAAGGCCAACACGGACGACATTCGCTTTGCGCCGGCGTTGGAAGTCATCAAGCGTCTGATAGCGGAAGGCGCGAATGTGCACGCGAGCGATCCCGAAGCCATTTCACGGACAAAAGCGCTCTTTCCGAATGTGACCTACCACGAAGACCCGTACGAAGCGCTGCGCGGAGCGGACGCCGCGCTGGTGTGCACGGAGTGGAACATCTTTCGCAATCTGGATTGGAAGCGTGCGAAGACTCTAATGGCACGAGCTTTGGTTGTTGACGGCAGAAATCTGTATCCGCCAAAAGAAATGCGCGACTTGGGATTTGAGTATTCTTCGTTCGGACGGGCCTGACTCAATCCGCTGAACTCGCGCTAATCTGCTGCTTCGACGAGAATTCCTGTTTGAAGTAATCCAGCGTCAATTTCAACCCTTCCGCGAGTCCAATCTTCGGCTCCCAGTGCAGGACGCGTTTGGCTTTGGAGATGTCCGGGCAACGGCGCTTCGGATCGTCCTGGGGGAGCGGTTCGAACACGATCGGCGGAGCGTTTTCGAAATTTGCGCGGATGCGCTCGGCAAATTCGAGAATGGTAATCTCTTGCGGATTGCCGATATTCACCGGGAGGTGCTCGTCGGATTGGATGAGGCGGTAGATGCCGTCAATCAGGTCTGAGACGTAGCAAAAGCTGCGCGTTTGCTGGCCATCGCCATAGACCGTGAGCGGTTTGTCGGTCAATGCCTGGTGGACAAAATTTGGGAGAGCGCGGCCGTCATTGAGGCGCATGCGCGGACCGTAAGTATTGAAGATTCGCACGATTCTCGTATCCACGCCGTGATAGCGGTGGTAAGCCATGGTCATGGCTTCGGCAAATCTCTTGGCCTCGTCGTAGACGCCGCGCGGCCCGATGGCATTGACGTGGCCCCAATACTCTTCGTGCTGCGGCGAAATCTCCGGGTCACCGTAACATTCGCTGGTGGAGGCCAGAAAGAACTTCGCTTTTTTGGCAAGCGCCAACCCGAGGGCATTGCTCGTGCCGAACGCTCCGGCTTTCAACGTTTGAATTGGAAGCTTGAGGTAATCAACCGGGCTGGCGGGCGAAGCAAAATGGAGGACGTAGTCTACCGGCCCGGGGACGTCAATGTACCTGGAAACATCGCAGCGCGCGATGCGGAACGCGGGATGGTGGATTAGGTGGCCGACGTTGGAGTCAACCCCTGTCACCAGGTTGTCGAGCGCCAGGACTTCCCATCCCTCGGCAAGCAAACGTTCGCAAAGATGTGATCCGAGGAAACCCGCGCCTCCCGTGACGACCGCTTTCATGAGCCCTCCCCGAAAAAATGAAAAGTTAGTTTATCTTGCGCCTGCTGATTTGACCATATTTCTCGCGGAAGATACGATTCGCAATTCCGGCGAAGGGATAAGCCTTGACGACTTCGACCGTTAACGAAGAGAGTCGCAAACCAGCGCGGTCTCACCGCGCGCGAATAATGCTGGTGGCCGTGGCAGCCGCTTTCTTCGCCGGCGTAGTTGTATTCCTCGGTGTCGGCCGTTGGTTGGATTCCGAAGACCCCTTGGAGAAAGCGCACGCGATAGCGGTGCTCAGTGGCCGCATGCCGCTGCGAGCTATCGAGGCGGCGAAACTGTATCGCGAAGGTTACGCGCCCAAAGTCTGGCTAACACGATCGGTGGAACCTGGCGCGACTCTCGAGACCATGGGTATCGCCTTCGTTGGAGAGGATTCTTACAATAAGCAGGTCTTGCTGCACGAAGGCGTGCCCGCCGATGCCATCCGAGTGCTGGATCCGCCGATCGTGAATACGGCGGACGAAATCATCGCGATCTCCAAAGCTCTTGGCCAGGAAAATGGACACTTCGTAATTATCGTCACCAGCAAAGTACACACGCGGCGGACGCGAATCCTGTGGCGAAAACTAAATACGGACAACGGCAGAACGATTGTTCGCGGAGCATCTCAGGACCCGTTCGAACCGGGCAAGTGGTGGAAAACGTCGGGTGATGCGCTGGACGTGGTTCGTGAAGTTCTCGGCATCTTGAATGCCTGGGCTGGATTGCCGCTGCGGCCGGCGGCGTAGCCTTTCAAAAAAAGAAGAAACGCTTCCGCGCAGGCCGCGCTTGTTCATCTTTGGGCTGCGGGACGAAAGGAAGCTCGCGCCCTTCAAAAGCAGCCATGGGATTCCCGCTGAATAGCGCTTCCGCGACTTCGGCTCCCGCTTGCTTCCGCACTTTCGCATAGGCTGGAGTCAGTTTCAGCGGCCGGCCGCGCAAATTATGTGCGTCGCTCGCGACAAAATGGACGAGACCACCGGCGAGCCAGCGCCATGCGTCATCGTGCGGCCCTTGGCCGAATACTCCGGTCAGCGAACCGGCAGTGATTTGCACGAAGCAGCCGAGGCGCACCCATTTTGCGAGCCGCTCGCGCTGCACACGCAGGATGGCGTTGCGTTCCGGATGGGTAACGATCGGCCTTAGTCCGAGCAATTGGATTTCGTGCAGGGTCTGATCCATCGCCGGTGGAATCGAGAATTCGTTGAACTCCACCAGGAGGTAATCTTTCTGGTTGATGCAAAAAGGTTCGGGATTAGCGCGAAGAGCATCGAGGTTCTCCGGGTTCAGGTGAAAATCACAGCCGGTCGCCACGGTGAGCCGGCCGCCAACCTTGGCCTGCAATTCCTCACGCAATCCCAGCACGCGGTCGTATTCAAATCTGTAGTGACTGTCCGCATGCGGAGTGGCAACAACGTGTGTGATGCCATCTGCAATGGCCGCTTCCGCCATCGCCAAGGAAGTTTCGAACGAGTCGGCGCCATCGTCTATACCGGGCAGGATGTGGCAGTGAATGTCCACCATAATTCGCGGGAATCTCCCTCAGCGCCACCACGCAGCCACAGCCTGCCACATCCCCAGCGCGAACATAAGTCCGGCGAACACCTGACGCATGCGATGCGGGTTGAGCCGTTTCGCCAGCCGCCCACCCAGAATTCCACCCACGAACACGCCTGGGATCAACAACACTCCGGTTTTCCAGGATACGTCACCCGCGTTGGCGTACGCGAGAAACGCGAGCAATCCCGTCGGCGGAATCAGCGCGATCAAGCTCGTGCCCTGCGCGCGATGTTGCGGGAAGCCGAATAAAAGCGCGAGAAGCGGCACGAGCAAAACGCCTCCGCCGATTCCAAAAAGGCCAGCAGCCATGCCGCAGGCACCAGCTGCTATGAGAATCCCCGCGCTGCGGAGCGCATCACAAGCCACCGCGAGACTCCCGAGACGGTGCGGGCTCCGCAACAGGTACTTCCGCCTTGCGCCAAAGGAGCAATGCCGCCATCATCAAAAAGCAGCCGAAGAGACCCTTTAGCTGGCGCGAGTCCAGCGGCACGGCAATCCGTCCTCCTAAATAGCCGCCCACGAGCATTCCTGCGGCGCAAAAAATTCCCGCGCGCAAATCTACTTGCCCCTGCTTCCAGTATTCTCGCAGCGCTCCGATTCCGAGTGGCGGCAACAGGATGAACAGGGAAGTCCCCTGCGCTAGATGCTGGTCCATCCGCAACAAGTAGACCAGGGCGGGGACCAAGACGACTCCGCCGCCGATTCCCAAAAGTCCTACAAGCACGCCCACGCCGAGTCCGAGCGCCAATACGAGTACAATTGTCACGAGGCATCCCGGGGAAATCGCGCACCGCGTATATGGTTTGTATTCACGACGCCTATCTTCCCGCTCCTCCGCCGCATACTGCAACTGTGCGCAAATAAAGTGTAACTCGCAGAATCAGCCGCGTTTTTTTGTTCGCGGGGAACCTGCTATATTGGAATGTTGTTGTCCAGTCGGCCGCGTGGCCTGTTTGATCCCCATAATTGATAAGGAGACCCACGTAACCAATGCCAATCGATCGCAAACCCGAATTCTTCAAAGGCGCTCAACTCAAGGTCGCCATCATTGGCTGTGGATACGTCGGGCTGCCTCTGGCGCTACGCTTCGCGGAAGCCGGCCATAAAGTCACCGGCTTCGATACGGATCCCGCAAAAATCTCCAGTCTCAACGCCGGAAAATCATACATCGAGCATATTCCGCAAACGAAAATCCAGCAATTTGTGAATTCGCGGCACTTCACTGCCACCACGGATTTTGCGCGCCTGAAGGAGGCTGATGCGATTATCATCTGCGTCCCCACGCCCCTGGATGAGCGGCGCGAGCCCGACCTGACATACGTCGAACAAACCGCGATCTCCATCTACCCGCATCTGCAAAAGGGCCAGTTAGTGGTTCTCGAATCCACTACGTATCCGGGGACCACCGAAGAACTCGTTCTTCCTATCCTCGAGAAGAGCGGATTGCACTGCCCGATTGCGTCAGGACTGGAAAACGAAAATGTTCCTTGCGATTTTTACCTAGCGTTTTCTCCCGAGCGCGAAGATCCGGGGAACAAACAGTTCGGACTTGCGCAAATTCCGAAAGTGGTTGGCGGCGTCAATCCGCCGAGCGGACGTGCCGCGCAGTCGCTCTACGCGCAGGTTGTTGCTCGCGTGGTTCCGGTAAGCTCCACACGCGCTGCGGAGATGGCTAAGTTGCTCGAAAACATCTTCCGCTGCGTGAACATTGCATTGGTCAATGAACTGAAGATGCTAAGTCTGCGCATGGGCATCGACATCTGGGAGGTCATCGACGCGGCTTCCACAAAGCCGTTTGGCTATATGCCGTTCTATCCGGGACCTGGCCTGGGAGGGCACTGCATCCCCGTCGATCCGTACTACCTTACCTGGAAGGCGCGAGAATACGATTTTTCGACGCGCTTCATTGAACTGGCCGGCGAAGTCAATACCGCCATGCCGTATCACGTCGTAGACGCCGTGGCGGGCGCTTTGAACGAGCACCGGAAGAGCCTGAAGGGCGCGAAAGTGCTGCTTCTCGGCGTAGCCTATAAAAAAGATGTGGACGACTTGCGCGAGTCGCCGTCGCTAAAAATTATCCAGCTTCTGCTGCAACGCGGCGCGAAGCTCGATTACAACGACCCCTACTTTCCGCGCATGACTAAAATGCGTCATTACAATTACGAGGAAATGAAGTCTGTCCCGCTGGACCCACAATCCCTTGCTTCTTACGACGCCGTCGTTATTGCCACGGACCACTCCAGCTACGACTACGTCGGAATCGTGGGCGCCGCGAAGCTCGTTATTGACACGCGCAATGCCACGCGGCGAGTGGTCCGACACCGCGAAAAAATCGTTCTTTGCTAGGCTAAGCTCAACGAAGCGGATTATGCGAAGCTATGCGAAGCGTACTGGGAGGAGGCCTGCGCTCCTATTTGGCGCGCTGTAGCTCGACTCTGGCTGTTGCAAACGGCAAGATCGCTTCCAGGAGGACGGGCGTGCGCGCCACGTTATTCGCGATATAAATCGTAAACTGCGCGTCTTTCATTTCTTGCCCGTTGTCGAACACTCTCAATTCGATCTTCGATGTCTTGTAGGTTCCCGCCGGCACGCTCACCGCTTCGCCAGGACTCGCGACCCTCGCGCGGACGTCATACAGCTTGTGCCCGTCGTAGACCGGACACTTCACTTCGGACGTCTTCGTCCAATCCACGTTGCGCAGGAATTCCAGCATCCCCAGCGGGTCGCGCGTCCCCGGGAGAACCTGCGTTTCCGTGGCATCTTTGGGCGCGGGCTCTTTGCCGGTCGTAGTCATTCTTTGGATTGAATTCACCTTCTGTCCGCGCTCGTCCAAGTGCATTTCGTATTGCAGGCTGTTCATGGTGGAGGCATCGCTGTATGAATCGAACTGGTCGTCAAGCGTGAAGATCATCCGCAGCGGATTCTCCGTGTGCGCGAATGCCTGCAAATGCCAGGCATTCTTTCCAAAAAAGTCCCTGCGTTCCACCACCTGTAATTTGAGATTGGCCACGTTGTTCAGGTTTGCGACGTTCGCTGAATACTCCAGGACTTCTCCTCCGCGTAGCGGAATCCCGGAGTTTGCGGCGGGCACAGTGTTATTCATCGGGGGTACGCCCGCCGGCGCATTCGTTGGCGTCACTGTACCTGCCAGCGGAGAGTCGGGTGTCGCGGGTTCAGGTGCGGTCGCAGTTTCGGAAGCTCGCGCCGCGGACTCGCCCCGCTCTTTGACCCAATAGTAGCCGCCCGCCGCGCATCCCACGGCTACCAACGCCACAATTCCGAGGAATCTCTTTCCGTTCATCAGCCTTCCGCGACCGGCATCCGAAACTTTCCCGAGCCCAGATTTTTCCGTCGTACAATAACAGTTTGTTCGCGGTAGCGCGGCTCCGTCCCGGGCCGCATCCCGCGAACTCTGAGGTTACCAAATCGCGATGTCCACGTCTTTCCGGGAGCCACAAAATGTACTGAAAAGCTGGCAGAGACTGACAGGCGAGAATCGAGGAGGACTCTCTTAATGCGCTACCTTGTCACAGGCGGCGCCGGATTCATCGGCTCAAATACCGTTGACGAACTCGTGCGGCAGGGCCACAGCGTGGTTGTTCTGGACGATCTATCCTCCGGCAAAGAGGACAACCTTGCCGAGGTGCGCAACAAGATCACCTTCATCAAGGGCACCATTACGGACATGGAGACCGTCCGCAAAGCCATGCATGAAGCCGAATACGTCCTGCACCTCGCGGCGCGAACTTCTGTGCCGCGCTCTGTGAAAGACCCCATCGAGACAAACAAGATCAACATTGACGGCACTCTGAATGTCCTCGTGGCTGCCCGCGATGCGAAAGCAAAACGCGTCGTTTTCGCCGCCTCTTCCGCTGCGTACGGTGAGACCCCGACCTTGCCCAAAATCGAGTCCATGCAGCCTGCGCCCGTTTCCCCTTACGGCGTCACGAAGTTTGTCGGCGAACTCTACGCCCAAACATTCGGCAGGTGCTACGGGCTCGAAAATGTTTCGCTTCGCTATTTCAACATTTTTGGCCCGCGACAGGACCCCGGCTCGCCGTACTCCGGTGTTCTCGCGAAGCTTTGCGCGTGCGTTCTGGACGGGACGACGCCCGTCATTTTCGGCGATGGCGAACAGACGCGCGATTTCACGTTCGTGGAGAACGCCGTTCAGGCTAACCTTCTCGCGTGCGAAGCGGCTACTGCTTCCGGCAAAACGTTCAACGTCGGAACCGGTGGTCGCTATTCGCTCAATCAGACCTTGCAGTTGCTAGGCAAAATCTCCGGGAAACCGCTGGAAGCAAAATACGATCCTCCGCGGGACGGCGACATCCGCGATTCGCAGGCAGACATCTCCCTCGCCCGCGAATTTCTCGGCTATGCTCCGCAAGTAGGGTTTGAAGAGGGCCTCACCCGCACCCTCGAATGGTATCGCTCGGCTCAGGCGAAGGCTGCAGAAGCCAAACCAAAAGACTGACGTGCTGCTGCATGCAGTCGAAACTTCCTGTGCTTCGCCGCGCTTTCCTTCAGTTCTGAACGGAATGTGACCGCATCGCTAGGGAGTCGCGGTCTTCCCATAACTGAGCGGCTCGCCGGCCTTTGGCTTGTCGAAATTCCAGAAGTACAGTGGCTCGAGTTTTTTCTGCTCCGGCCACACCTCATTGAGTGTGTCGCCTTCATACAGCTCTCCGTTCTTCATCACCCAACGAATCGTGTTCGTGTTGTGAATGTCGTCCAGCAGACTTTTGTCCATAATGATGAGATCCGCGAGCTTCCCCGGTTCGATGGAGCCGAGTTCGTCCGGTCTGCCGATAATTTTCGCACCATTCGACGTCGCACAGCGCAGCGCTTCCATCGGTGTCATTCCGCCGCTGGCCAGCATCCACATTTCCCAGTGGTAACCGAGCCCCTGCAGTTGCCCGTGGCTGCCGACTCCCACCAGGCCACCGGCTCGTTCCAGTTTCGCCATCTGCGCCGCCAGCTTCGGAAACGCGTACTCATCTTTGCGGAACCAGCTCGGCCTGCGGTTGGTTTTTTCGTCGAGAATGTTGTGCGGCGTGAAATGATTCAGCTTGGCGTTGTCGTGTACGTCCGTGTATTCGTACCAGTAGTTCTCGCCCCATGGGCCGCCGTAATTCACGATGAGCGTCGGCGTTTCCGCGATTCCCGACTGCGCGAACACCTGCAGCACGTCCTTGTAAAGCGGTGTAATCGGCAGCGTGTGCTCGTTTCCGTGGAAACCATCGAAGACGTGCGTCAGGTTGAGCTTGAGGTCCAGCGCGCCTTCCGTTGTCGGCATCATCTCCAGTTCTTTCGCGGCCTCCACCATGAACTGGCGCTGCTTGCGGTTTCCCACCATGTAGCTCTTGATGTTGTGCGTCCCGTAGTAGTTCCGATATTTCGTCAGGACGCCTTTCGCTTCCTCCATCGACTGAAAATTGTTGTCGGAAAACACTCCGGGTCCGGTTGAGAACGGCCGCAGGCCGACGATCTCGCCACTGTCCACCAGATCTTCGTACGCAAATGTGTCGTTCGTGAAGGTCTGCACGTCCAGCCCGGAAGTCACGCCATAGGCCAGATTTGCAAGGAACGCCCAGTTTTGCGTATCAAGGATGCCGCGCCGGATTTCTGTCCAGTGCGCGTGCGTATCAATGAAGCCAGGTACGATGGTCTTTCCCGCCACGTCAAAAACCTTGGCTCCTGCCGGCACTGCGCCCTTCATTCCGACGCTCTTGATTCGATTATCTTCGATGACCACATCGGCGTTTCGGATCACGTCGTCGCCTTTCATGGTCACGACCGTTGCGCCACGCAATACGATCGTGCCCTTCGGCGTCTTTCGCGGAACTTCCAGGTGTACGGCAATCTCCTGGACGTTCTTGTCTTCCTCCTTTAACTTTTTCGGCTCTTTCTTCTCGTCTTTCGCCGCACTGGCGGCCTGTGCATCGCCATCTTTTTTGTCTGCATCCTTTTTTTCTTCGTCCTTCGGCGGTTCGAAGGAAATGGCGCTCAAAGGTTCGCGGAACAGGCTCGCTCCCACCGCCCAGGTGATCGTTTTTCCGTCGTCTGCCCAGTCAAAATAATCCGCTCCAATGTCTGTCAACCGCTTGACCGGCACCGACGGCGTGCTCACATTCACCGTTGGCGCCTCGCCGCCCACTACTGGCATGGGCATGACGTACAACTGATTCATGACGTGCGCCAGCACCCACATTCCATCCGGGCTGGCTTTCACATCGCTGGCTGAGACCGGCTCTTCTGCGAAGTAGGCTCCCGTGCCCTTTACCTGAATGTGGGTCCGCCGATCCGTCCCGTCATACCGCAACGACACAAGCCCTTGCTGCGTGTACACATAAATTCTGTCCTTGTCATGCGTGAAGTGCGGCGCGCCTGCGCCTCTCGCCGGCAAAATCAGGTTCGCGTCGCCGCCATCCGCCGGTATCCAGACAAGATCTGCATTCGGCGTCTGCCCTCTGTCGATTCCGACGAATTCGCGGTCGTACGTGTTGCCGCGCAAGGCCACGATGCGCGTTCCGTCGGGCGACCAGACGGGATTGCTGTACAACGCAGACGTCTTCGTGAGCTGCTGCGGTGTTCCTCCGCTCGCGGACACTTTCCACATCTGTCCGCCGCCGTTTGACCACGTTACATATACAATGGATGTTCCGTCGGGCGACCACGCCGGCTCGAACTCCCTGGCGTTTCCGCTAGTCAGCCGCTGCGGCTTTCCATCCGGAATATCCATCACATAAAGGTGCGTCATCGCCGAAAACGCCAGCTTTTTTCCGCCCGGTGATTGCACCGGGCCCTGAATCAAGCGCACTTTGATCGGTCCCTGGTCCACTTTTTGCGGGAAATCCAGCTTCGGCCCGATGTCCTGCGAGACCTGCGCGGCAAACGGAATCACGCTCTCCGCTCCAGTGGCCAGATTCAAGCGCCGAATCTTTCCGTCCTGGTTGTAAACAATCTCTTTGCCGTCCGGCAGAAACGCGTATCCCGGAAATAAGTCGCGCGTAAAACGCGATTCCTGATCGTCGCGCGTGATCGGATATCTCACCCAACGGTCTTCACCCGTTTGCAGATTTCGCAGGCGCAGGCCACTCTCCGTCTCGTATCGCGTCACGTAAAGCAGTTGCGTTCCATCAGGGGAAAGAACCGGCCGGAAGCTGCTTTCCGGTTGTTCCAGTAAAATATCTTCGTCGCCGGTTTTCTGATCGCGGCGCGCAATCTGCCACAGGGGAAGTTGCGCGTTGTACTCGAAGCCGCCCTGGCGCTTCGCATAGTAGAGGTATTTGCCGTCGGGTGACGCCACCACGCCGATCGCATTTCCTCGCTGATTTCGCGGAGTCGTCGGAGTCGGCTTCGCCTTCGTAATCTGGACGCCCGTGCCGCCGTCGATGTGGTACATCCAGATTTCGAACGTCGTGATCCCGAATCCCGCCTTCGAAACGTAAATGTAGTTCCCATCCGGCGACCAGCTCGGGGATGCGAATTCGTTGTTGGGGTCCTTAGAAACCTGTCTCGCACCGCTTCCGTCGGGACGCATGACCCACACGTTCTCGCTTCCTTCACGGTCGGAAATAAATGCGATCCACTTGCCATCCGGAGAGAATTTCGGCTGGCTGTCGAACGCCATGCCTCCGTCTATCAGCTTGGCGGTTCCGCCCTCGATGGGCAGCGTGTAAATGTCGCCAAGCAACTCGAAGACAATGGCCTTTCCATCCGGCGAGACGTCCAGCGACAGCCAGGTGCCTTCATCCGTGGTGAACTCGATTTTGCGTGTAGGCTTCAGCGACAGCCCTTTTTTTTCGTCCTTTTTTTCTTCTTTCTTGTCGTCTTTCTTATCCTTGTCTTGCGCGGCAGTCAGGCCATTTGGACCTTCGGCCCGCGCTGTCGCGCTCCAGCTTCCAGAAAGGAGCGCCAACCCCACGAACCACACCACGCACCCTCCCACCGTCGTCCACTTCGCGTTCATGCTCGATCCTCCGACGCTTCCTGTCTTTGCGAGTCTGGATGAAACTCGCTGGCTACACGCCCGTATGCACCAGCGCAGCAACCCCCGCGTTTCCCAACCTTAGACGCACGCCTTGCGCGGCTGTTTCCGCGTTCGGCATGCGCTATCGCGAATGGCTTCGTTCGCTATTCGCCGTCTTCTCCGCCGCGCCGTCCCGTAGGTGCGGGAGTGATGGGCACGATGTGCGGTATACCCGCGTCATTCATCTTTTTATTCAACGCCGGCAAGTCTTCGTCCGCGATCTTTTTCACTTGCGCCGACGCTTCTTCCACCAGCGGCTTGAGCTCCGCTAGCTTGTCCTTCTGCTGTCCGCCGGGTGCTGCCCAGAAACCGTCAAGGTCTCTCAGCAGGCTCTGCACCTGTTGGGGAAGCGGTTCGGGCTTCCATTCGAACGGTGGCCCCGCATTGCCAAGACCTTCCTGGTCCCGCGCGTATTTCTCAGCCACTCCGTCAACCTTCTTCTGCAACTCTTCCGCAGCCTTCTGGATTTCTTCGGGGATCTTTGGAGCATCGGGTTTGCCGGCGTCTTTTTTCCACTGGTCTCTCGCCGTCTTCAACCCTTCCTTGATTCCTTCGATGGTCTTGCGGTCTTTGTCTGCCGACTTGGCCATCGCGTACAGCTGATCGATGGCCGCGCGCCGCGTCGCCTGGTCCTCGGCGGTCATGTGCATTCGCGGGTCGTCTTCCACGACTATGTCCTGCGTCGCTTCTTTGCTCCCGACTTTAATTTTGATGGTGTATTTTCCGGCAGCCACCAGCGGCCCGCGCGGCCCGAAATCGAATCCCGCCGCTGCGGCTTGCAGTTGCTCCGGAGTAGGCACCGCGGGCGAATTCCAGCGCAGGTCCCAGTTCGTGCGATTGACGCCGGCTTTCCCCGGCCCGTCAAACTCGCGCACCACTTTGCCGTCTTTGTCCAACACGGTGATTTTCACTTTGCCCTCGCCCTTCGGCGCGGCATCCGCTGTGGCTTTATCGTCGACCGGTTTGGCCTCCTTGCCTTCGTCTTTCTTTTCGTCCTTCTTCGCCTTGCCGTCCTTTTCGGACTTTGGCGCTTCCGCAGGCACCGCTTCCTTGAGGTAGTAATTCAGAATCGCGCCATACGGCGGGTTCTTCGCGGTAAATGCTTTTTGCCCGCCGCTCCAGCGGCGCTGCCGCAGGTCATACTCAATCGCGGACCTCGGCGCGAAGAACGTCAGGTCCGACGCCGCCACGCTAGAATCCATCTTTTCGATCGGTGTGATGTCGTCAAATATCCAGATAGAACGCCCGTGCGTTGCGAGTACCAGGTCGTTCTGCTCGGACTGGATTTGAATGTCGTCCACCGGCACCGTCGGAAAATTGTTCTTCAGCGAAGTCCAGTTTGCTCCGCGGTCCCATGACACCCATAATCCGAACTCTGTTCCCGCGAAAAGCAGATTCGCGTTCCGCGGATGCTCGCGTACCACGTGCAATGTGCCGGCGGTGTCCGGAATTCCGTTTCGAATGGATTTCCACGTCTCGCCGTAGTCGGTCGTAGCGAACAAATAAATGGTGTAGTCATCGCTGCGGTGTCCGTCGAACGTCACGTACGCGCTTCCTTCGCCGTATTTCGAAGCCACCACGCGGCTGACGTAAGTTCCCTTCGGCACTCCTGGCACTTTACCGGCCACATTTTTCCAGGTCTTGCCCCCGTCCTTCGTCACTTGCACGTTTCCATCGTCCGTCCCCACCCACAACACATTCGCGGTCAGCGGCGATTCGCTGATCGTGGTGATCGTCGGATAGTCTTGCACGCCGTCGTGTCTCGACAGCGTGTTCTTGTCCGGAACTTTTCCGAAAATTGGCTGTTTGTTCCGGTCCACGCCCGTGGTCAGATCCCCGCCGAGCCGCGTCCACGAATCGCCCCGGTCTGCCGACTTGAACAAATAATTTCCGCCGTAATAAATCGTTTTGTGGTCGTGCGCGGAAATCTCCATCGGCGAATTCCACTGGAACCGGTAGTGCGGCTCGCCGTACTTTGCTTCAGGCATGATTTCGCGCTGCTGCGCCGTGCGCATGTCGCGTCGGGAGATGTGTCCGTCCTGCGATTCCGTGTAAACGGTCCACGGCTCCACAGTGTCGATCGCGGCGTAGAAGCCGTCGCCGCCTGGCATCAGCGTCCAGTCCTCGTTCGTGATGCCTTCCCGCGCAAGCGAAGCGCTCGGCCCGCACCAACTGCCGTTGTCCTGCAAACCGCCGCAAATCATGTACGGTTTTTCGTTGTCCAGCGCGATTTCGTAGTACTGGCCGATCGCGATCGTGTTCACGAAATCCCACGTCTTCCCGTTGTCGTAACTCCAGTTGATGCCGCCGTCGCATCCGGTGATCATGTGGTTCGAATCCGCGGGATCGATCCACATCGCGTGAAAGTCTCCGTGAATGCCGCGAACTCGCTGCGTCGCGAACGTCTTCCCGCCATCCTCCGAGAAAAACATTTGCGCGCCGAGTTCCCAGATTCGCAGATCGTTGTTCGGGTCAATGCGAATTTGGCTGTAATACGACGGCCGAGGGTTCGTATCGCCCATCTTCTTCCACGTCTCGCCCTTGTCTTCGCTGCGATAGGTCCCACCTTTTTCGTGCTGCACGATGGCGTACACGATATTCGGGTCTTTGCGATAGATATCCAGCCCGATGCGGCCGGTGTCGCCGCCGTTTTCATAGGGCAGTCCTTTCACCAGCTTTTTCCATGTCGCCCCGCCGTCTACAGTCTTATAGATTGCGCTGTTCGGGCCGCCGCCATTAAAGCCGAACGGCGTGCGCCTTCGTTCGTACGCCGCGGCATACAGCGTTTCCGGGCTTTCCGGGTCCATCGCGAGGTCGCTGACGCCGGTATCGTCATTAATCTTCAGCACCTGCGTCCAGGTCTTTCCGCCATCCGTCGTTTTGTAAACGCCACGCTCCGGATTCGGCCCCCACAAATGTCCTTGCGCCGCGACGTAGACGACGTCTGGATTTCGCGGGTGAATGACCACCCGCCCGATGTGGTGCGTGGCCTTCAGCCCCATGTTCTGCCAGGTCTTTCCGCCATCCAGCGACTTGTAGATGCCGTTTCCCCACGAGGAACTTTGCCTGTTGTTCGGCTCGCCGCTGCCTACCCAGAGCACCGACGGATCCGAAGGCGCAATCGCGATATCGCCGACGGTTGGCGAATCTTCCTTGTCAAACAACTGCTCCCATGTCGTGCCGTTGTTTGTTGTCTTCCATACTCCGCCCGTCGCCGGACCCACGTACACGATGTTCGGGTTGCTCTCGACGACCGCAATGTCGTCAATTCTTCCGCCCATCACGGCCGGGCCGATCTCGCGGAACTCCAGATTCTTCAGTTTGTCCGTCAGGTTCGACGGCGTTCCCTGCCCTGCCACCGTGCTCAGCGAAACTCCCGCAAACACCGCTACAAAGGCAAACTTCGTTCCGAGCTCAAAAAAACTTCTGCGCATTTCTTCCCCCTTCGGTGAGGCCGGGCATCATACCTCCTCCATGCCGCGGCGCGCATCAATTGTTTCTGTAATGGCCACCGACTTCGTGTTCAGAAAGACGCCGCGAGCGTCCATCACGTTTCGTTACTCCGTCCGGTGCCGACTCTCCGCTCCGCTACACATCCGCGCAACCGCATGCTAGGCTATCCGTCTGTTTTCAACTTCAAAATGTTTCGCGCCCATGGACGCTCTTCCGCCGGGAGTTTTTCCGCGCCGCGTTTCTTTTTCTGCCCGACCGCGCTTTGTTTCGTAGCTATTTTTTCAACGAGTGTTCCCGCCGTGGCGCAACAAATTCATCTGCGCTCTCCAAAAGGCGGTGAAGTAGAAATCTGGTCGTCCGGCCCGCAGGAGAAGCGCGGCGATCTTTTCATCGCGGATGGTGATGTGGACGTCCACTATGGCGACGAACGTCTTCGCGCCGATCACATGGAATACAACGAGCAAACCTCCGAGTTTCTCGCTCGCGGCCACGTCCAGTTTGACTACAACAACCAGCACCTCGATGCCGATGAAGCGCATTACAACGTCAGCACCAGTCACGGCGTCTTCACCAACGTTCGCGGCGCCGTAAAGCTCGAGCGTCGCGCCAATCCCCTGATCCTGGTCTCGCAAAACCCACTTTCCTTCGAAGCTCCCGAGGTCGAGCGCTTCGCCAATGACATCTATCTCGTCCGGCGCGGCTGGATTACGGTTTGCGATCCGGAGCATCCCACCTGGAAATTTTATGCTCCCCACGCGCGCATCCGCCTAAACAAGAGTGTTGCTCTCGTCAACGCCAATTTCCGCCTTTTTCGCGTCCCTCTAATCTGGCTTCCGTACGCCAGTGCCCCTGCCGGCGAGAAAATCCGCCAGTCCGGATTCCTTCTACCCATCGTCAGCGAAACTAACAACAAAGGCTTCGTCATCGGCGATGCCTTTTACTTCGCGCCCAAGCCGTGGTTCGATGCCACCGTCGGTGCGGACTGGCTTTCCAGGCGCGGCTCCGCGGAACGCGCCGAATTGCGCGCGCGCCCCTTCGAAAACACCTCCATCAAGTACACGTATTTCGGCGTGATTGATCGCGGTCTGCAGCTACCTACGGTGAGCGGTGGGACCGTGCTCGAAAAGCAGGGCGGCCACCAGCAACAGCTGGAAGTTCAGTCACTCTTGTCGCATAACTGGCGCTTCGTCGCAGATATCAACGAACTTACTTCGCTCACGTTTCGACTCGCTTTTGCCGACACTTTTGGTGATGCCATCACTTCCGAAGTGCGTAGCGCCACGTTTCTCACCAACAATTTTCGCGGGTTCAGCTTCAACGTCGCCGCACTTTCTGACAGGACGTTTCTCAGCATTCCCATCGTGAACGCTACGACCGGTGCGGTGACACCCGCGGTTAGCGTTTCTCTGCGCGATAGCCCGGAGGTCCGTTTCGGCTCCGTCGAACAATCACCCTGGGAGCGCGTGCCGATCTATTTTTCCTTTGATGCCTTCGCCGACGCGCTGCATCGCGAGAACGACAGTCCGCTCAACCCGCTCGGTACAACCAGCTTCGTGCCACGTACCGAGTTCGCGCCTAAAGTCACCATCCCGCTTCACGCCGGCCGGTGGCTCGGCGTCACGACTTCCGCCACATTCCGAAGCACGTACTACGGCGATTCGGACAGCCCGACTGGCCAATTCACCATGCCACCTATTTATCGCAACACCGGCGAACTCTCTGTTGAGCTCCGCCCGCCCACTTTCGAACGCTTTTTTGACCGCGCTTCTCTGAAAAAAGACAAGCCTCGCAAACGCTACAAACACACCATTGAGCCAACCATCACCTATCGGTACGTAACCGGTGTCAACAACTTCGCCGACTTCATCCGTTTTGATTCCGACGCGACTCTTACCGACACCAACGAAGTGGAGTACGGCGTGACGCAACGCCTCTTTACGAAGACTGGCGACGACCAGCCGACCGAACTACTGACATGGAGCGTTTACCAGAAGCATTTCTTTGATCCCACCTTCGGAGGGGCCATCGCTGACGGCCAGCGCAACGTCTTTCAGGCCTTTGACTCCATTTCGCCGTTCGCCTTCGCTTTTGGCCCGCGCAACTGGTCTCCGATCGTCAGCGATTTCAGGATCGCTCCCGGCAGCCTCTATGACGTTGAGCAGATTCTTCAATACGATCCGCAAATTCAGCGCCTCGTCACCGTCGGCGCGCTCTTGAAGGTGAAGCCGTACAGCCAGTTTTTCTCCACCGTGGCATTCTTTCGGCTGAACGACAATCCTGTAGCCGCCGACCTTCCTCCCAATCCGCCTCAAAATTTCGTCATTTTCAATCAACCGCTCTCTAATCAGGTTCGCGCCCTGCTCGGCTACGGCAATCTGACCCGCAAGGGCTTCAATTTCACAACCGGCATCAGCTACGACTTCACCAACCAAACTCTGCAGAACCAACTCGTCCAGGTCAGCTACAACGGCAGCTGCTGCGGTCTTGCTCTCGAATATCAGCGCATCAACCTTGGCCAGGTGCGCACCGAGAATCGTTTCACTGCAACATTTATCATTGCCAACATCGGTTCCCTCGGAAATCTCCGCCATCAGGAAAAAATCTTCTAATTCCCCCAAACGATTTCCTTATTTCCGCGCATACATCCACCCTGCACCGTCGCAACGGCCGCAACTAGCCGTTCCTATGCTTCCTGCGCCCCCGCACGCATTACACGGTTTCCAATCGTCCCCGTTGAGAGCGCTTCCATTGACTCCGACGCATCGCTTCCCAGCCACCAAGTTCTGACACTGGCCGTTGATTAGGCTTTTAGCGTAAGAGACAGCGCCGCATCTCGTGCATACCGCTACAGGCTTGGGTTTCGCCTCCGCTTTCTCTTTAATTTCCTGTTTTTCGACGGTTGTCTCCCCTTCCGTCCGCGTTGGAGTCCGGCACACGTGCGTCGGGGGCGGCGGGAGCTCGCTTTCTTTCATGGGCGTCCTGGGCCAGTCGAAGGAACAGGAATCACACACGTATCGAAACCGGTCTGGGAAAACTTGTCTCTTTTCCAGTGGCATAGGCCCTCATGTGCGATATGCGGGAGACAGAAGCCCAAGTCTCCGCATGACCTGTCGATTTTACGACAATGAATTGACCCGTTCAGCTGCCGACGCGGCCGCGTGTTAGTGATGCGTGACTTGCTCTTGGTCTGCTGCTCGAAGGGCTTCCCGCGCGTTCGTTTGCGCGCACAAAGTAAAAGCCAAAACTCCAAGGGGCCAGTATAATCCCGCAGGCTACAAGCAAGTTTAGCGGAGGGAACCGAATGGACTCACTGTACTGGGTTCCGTTGGCGGTCGCAGTTGCTGTCGTGCTCTATCTGATTATGGGCAGCTTTTTCACCGTCCGCACGGCCGAAGTTGCCGTGATCACCCGATTCGGCAAATTTCTTCGCGTCGCCCAGCCCGGATTGAACTGGAAACGCCCGTTCTTCGATTCCGTCGCGGGAATCGTGAGCTTGCGTGTGAATCAGATAACTCTGACTATGGAAACCAAGACGAAAGACAATGTGTTCGTCACCATTCCTATTTCCGTGCAAAATCGCGCGCGGCCTGAAAAAGTCTACGACGCGTATTACAAGTTGTCGGATCCCGTGGCGCAAATCAAATCCTACGTCGAGCAGGTGATCCTCGGACATGTTCCCGGAATGACGCTGGACGAAGTCTTCGCTACGCAGTCCAGCATTGCTGCTGCGGTCAAGCAGGAGCTGGATGCGGATATGGCGTTATTCGGCTACGAAATTGTGAATGTTCTGGTGACCGATATCGTTCCCGATGCCAAGGTGAAGTCGGCCATGAACGATATCAACGCGGCACAGCGCGAACAGGTGGCCGCCAACGCTCGGGGTGAGGCGGAGAAGATTCTAGTCGTCAAAAAAGCGGAAGCCGAAGCGGAAAGCAAAGCTCTCCAGGGACAAGGGATCGCCAATCAGCGCAAGGCCATCATCGAGGGCCTGCAGGTGTCCATCGAACAATTCCAGAAGGTGGTCGAAGGAGCGTCGGCCAAAGAAGTCATGCAGTTGGTGATGGTCACCCAGTATTTCGACACCCTGAAGTCCATTGGCGAGACGGACAAAACCAATACGCTGTTTCTGTCTCACTCCCCCTCCGCCGTCAGGGATGTCTCCGACCAGATCCTGCAGTCCATGCTGGGGGCGGAGAAAGCCGGCGGCTGACACGCGAAAAATCGCGATCCACAAGGCAGGTGGCCAGCGCCCGCAGCGATTTACGGGCAGCCGTCGTAGCATTACTTCATATGTCCGGCAATCCGTGCGAGCTTGACCGAAAACCAGCCCTCAATTCCCGCTAACGTGCTACATTCCCCTGCCGCCGCACCGCTACCTTCCACAATGACCGACACCGACCTCGCCTTCGCTTCCATCGCCGAAACCGCGCGCCTCTTCCGCCGTCGCAAACTTTCTCCCGTCGAGCTCACCAAGCTCATGCTCGCGCGCATCGCGAAACTCGATTCAAAGCTGAATTCCTTCATTACTGTTTCTGCGGATCTTGCGCTGGAACAGGCGAAACGAGCGGAAAGGGAACTCTCCGGCCGAAAGTCCTCGCGCGATCGCGGGCCTCTTCACGGGATCCCCATCTCTTTAAAAGACAACATTTACACGCGGGATATCCGCACTACGGCGGGGTCAAAAATTCTGGGGAAGTTCGTGCCTCAGCACGATGCCACGATCGTCAGGCAGCTCAAGGAAGCGGGCGCGATCATTCTCGGCAAGACCAACCTGCACGAATTCGCCTACGGCGTTACCACCAACAACCCTCACTTTGGCCCCGTTCACAATCCCTGGGATCTGTCGCGCATTCCGGGAGGGTCCAGTGGTGGCTCCGCTGCCGCCGTCGCCGCAGGCCTTTGCTACGGCAGCATCGGTACCGATACCGGTGGTTCCGTTCGCATCCCCGCTTCGCTTTGCGGCATTGTCGGCCTCAAGCCCACCCTCGGCCGCGTGAGTGTTGACGGCGTGATCCCGCTTTCGCCGCGCCTCGATTGCGTCGGTCCGCTTGCTCGCACCGTCCACGACGCTGCCCTTCTTCTTGAACCCATCCTCGCCCGCGTCAAAGGCGAGCCTGGACCTCGCTCTCTCGAAAAAGCGTCCTCCAAATGGCGCAAATTCAATCTCGGAATTCCCAGAGAGTTTGTCCCGGATCCTCTCTCGATCGACGTCTACTTGATCTTTGAAGCAGCAGTCCGCCTTTTGAAGAAGCAAGGTGCTTTTGTCAAAGAAATCTCTCTGCCACTGCTGAACGAAACCGAAGACGCTGGCAACCAAATCGCGTGGGCCGAAGCCACTCATTATCATCAGCAAGCCGGATGGTTTCCCTCGCGCTCAGCCGATTACGGCGACGACGTTCGCTCGCGTCTTGAGATGGGTGCCAAAGTCTCCGCAACCGCCTATCTTTCCGCCCTCGAATTCCGCGAGAAGTTCATCCAGCAGTTCCATCTCGCTCTGGAAGATGAAGACGTCGACGCCGTAGTTTGCCCCACCACTCCCATCACCGCCCCCCGCATTGGTCAGGACGCGATCCAACTCGGGGACAAGGAGCATTCCGCCCGCGCCTTGCTTCTCCGCCTGAACCGCCCCGCCAATCTCGCCGGCCTCCCCGCGATCTCTGTCCCCTGCGGGTTCACTCCTGAAGGGCTCCCCGTCGGACTGCAATTCATCGGCGCCGTCGCCGACGAACACCTTCTGCTGCAGATTGCCCGCATGTTCGAGCGCGCACATCCGCAATCCCACCGCCCAGCCCTTTGATAACGGACTTGCGGTATTTTCGCTTTCCCAGCGCCGCCAGCTGTTGCTTGCGGCAGTTACAGGGACACTCCATGGGCTATATTCGATGTAAACCTGACGCGCTGACGGAAAACATCAAGGGCCGGCACTCTTGCTGCTAGGAACTTGACGCAGCGCCACGCATGACGCCGCGCCAATCATCGTGCCGAGCTGCCGCTTCGGGCGGCCATCTCGACATGAGCGACTTCCCAATCAGGTAGCCCAGCGTTCCGGTCACCAAGCCCGCCAGCACGTCCGCGACGTAATGATTCCTCACATACACCGTAGACGCGCACATACACACCACGAATGGCAGGAACGCCCAGAAAAGCCAGCGCCGGTGCTGCCACGCGCCCCACAGCGCGGCCATTGCTCCCGCAACGTGTTGCGAAGGAAACGCCGCGCCATGCACGCGCCCGCACTTCTCGATCAGATTGATCACCGCGGTGAATGGCCCGCCGGTCAACTCAACGTGCCACATTCCCGCCATGGTGAACCACGGGCTTTGCACCGGAAACATCACCGCGATGCCATAACCCAGTGAATACCCCACAGCGGAGTACGTCATCACCGCCCAGTAGCTTTGCCATTCGCGGCGCCAATAGAGGTTTGCGCCGAGTATCAGCAAGAACAAAAAATATGTGAAATATGCGAACTGCATGAACTCGTTCAGCGGCGGGTTCGCGATTTTCTCGAGCCACAGCGATGGATTTACGCCGGTCAGCCAACGATCGAACGCCATCAGCTTCGCGTCCTGCCATTGCGGTTGTACCAGGTGCATCAGCTTGCCCATTTCCTCGAAGCAAAAGAGAAAAAAAAGGTGTGGATACCAATGCCGCCAGAAGTGCCAGAAGCGTTCCGCGAACGCGGCATGCGTGTGCTTGATTGCACAGTGGTTCGTGGCGATAGCGGAAGTATTTTTCGCAACGGCGCGCGCTCCCGCGCGGCACAAAATCAGAATCGTTGCCGCCACGAAGGCACGGGTCCCGAGAATGCGCAGCGGATGCGCCAGGTTTTCCGCGAACAATACGATCAGCGAGCTCGAAATTCCCAGATAGCCCAGCGCGACGTACTCGAACATGCCGCATGCAGCGAAGGCTGCGGCGAGTTCGCGGCGCAAAATTCTCCACACCTCGCCGAGCGCGAATCGTTCGGATTCTAATTGCGTCAGGTCGTCGCGCCGCGGCAGCACTCCTTCGCGCACGGAAACCGCGACGCTCGCCCCGCTGCGCGTGTTTCTTATTCGACCATTCATGTGCGATACCATCGTCTTGCGGCGGAAATTTGCGCTGCATCGCCGGCCCTGCCCGGAAAATTCTGTTCCTTCGGGAATAGCCGCCTACACGGCTCGTTTCCTTCACTCCGCCGCCGCTGTGAACCCTTCGTCTTGGTTCCAGCTGCATTCCACCGCAGGATGTCCCAACCATTCCGCGCTGCGATTCGCGCAAGATCACTCGATGGATTTACAGCGATAGCGTTTCCGCCAGTCTCGAGCATCCGCCGGTCATGCACGCTGTCGCCATACGCAAAACATCTTGCGAGATCGACGTCGCGGCCTGCCGCGAATCGCCGCAGCGCTCCCGCCTTCGCTTCGCCAAACATCGCTTCTCCAACGATTCTTCCCGTCCAGGATCCTGCGGCCGCCTCCAACCGCGTCGCAATCACTTCGATATTTGCGACGATTCCTCGCCCCGCAAGTTCCTCCTCCAGAAGTTCAGCCGCTTTTTTCGCGAGCGGCTCCGGTGCTCCGCTGATAATCACGATGGCGTGTCCGTGTTCGGCGTGCCACGCCACGTACTCGACGGCTTGAGGAAAGAAAGCCGGAATAGCCAGTGCATCTGCGTGCGATTCGCCGATTCCTCGCAACCAAGCTTTGTTTCGATACAAAACCGCATTGATTCCGCGCGGCACAAGCCGCAGCGCTCCGCGCAGCCATGCACAGTAATTTCGAAGCCCAAGCACTCTCTGGCGGTGCAACACGCGCAGAAATCTCTTTTCCAGCGACGGCTTGGGGATGAGCGTTCCATCCAGATCGAAAAACGCCGCGACTTGTGTGATCACGTCAACTCCTGCGCGAACGCCTTGGCCGGTCGCGTTTCGCTGATGCTTCCCGCGACATACTTCCAGCCTTCGACTAGCACCGGCACGGCGCGTAGTAAACAAAACGCTGCCGTCCCGAGCGTCAGCACATGCGCGCCCGCTCGCACCATGGCATGCAAGTCCGCGGTCATTCCTCCGAGCAATGCCACGGGCCCCCGCGTCAGGGCCAACTCCAACCCCAGGTAGCAGAAGCACAGGCACTTCATTGCCGCATACAGTCCGCGACTCCAGCGCGACGCAACCAAAGCGCGCCCCCACCACGTTTTCAGCATGGCGTTGGCGCCCCATCCCGAGTACCCGGCGCGCAGCGCCAAGCCCCGCAAAAAGTCTGTCGCGGCGCCGCGCGCAAAGAAAAACACGGGCAGCCACAGCGAAACCATCCCTACCACCGCGAAGTATGTGAAATAGACGTTTTCGATCATGCGATCGCCGAGAATATCGATCTGCGCGCCGAGTGGTGTGGCGAGATTCTTCCGGCGCGCGATGTGTCCATCCAGCGCGTCGAGCGCGATCGTAGCGACGGTCAGGGCTACTGCTGCTAGATTGGCCCACGGTCCGCGGCCAAAAAGGCTGACCGCCGCAAATCCGAGCGCTACGCGCAAGGCAGTTACTTTATTCGGCGTCCATCGCATCGCCATGCAAGGGCCCTCGTTGACCCAGTAGTGCTTTGGGCACGAGCTCTGCCAACTTCTCATCCCTTAACGTCCTTATTGTCAACACTTTAAGAATCGCAACAAAAGACCGTGCCTTATGGCGCGTCGGGAAAATCTATCAGCTGTAGCGGTTTCGCTGGCGGAGCGAAAGCGGCCCAGCGAGTACAAAACGCGCGCACGCAGTGCATAGCGCTGGCCGGGCACGGGAATAAATTCGCGGCTCGCTGCGTCTAACGCGAATGCTGCTTTGCGTGGAGCCGCTTCGCTGAAATCCACCAAATTTGAAGCGGAAACGCGTTAGCAGTTCGCGCTATTTCCGCGTCTTTGTGGGAGAATGCTGGGTTTCCAAAACATGTTGGATTCGGCCGAACAATGATTGACGTTTCCCTTTCTGCGGCGTTTCTCGCCGGACTGGTGTCGTTTCTGTCGCCCTGCGTGCTGCCCCTTGTCCCGGGATACATCTCGATGCTTTCGGGCGTCGGCATGGAGCAACTTCGCCAAGGTCAGCAGCCCCGCGGAGGGCTTTTCGGTTCGGCGCTTTCGTTCGTCGTCGGTTTTTCCGTCGTGTTCATTTCATTCGGCGCATCGGCGAGCGCCGTGGGCACGTTCCTCCGGCAAAACCGCGCATTACTTGCGCCGGTCGCTGGCGCGCTGATTTTGCTGTTCGGACTGCATCTGCTCGGCGCGTTGATGAAACTCAGTTTTCGCATCGGGATGCTTCTGGGCATCGCGCTCGTGCTATTGGGAGTTGTGGCGATTTTCCGCCACGGACCGCTCTTCTTCGGAATGGGATGGGTGCACTTTTTTTCGCTATCGATGATCGGGTTTTTTGGTCCAGCACTGGCAAGGTGGCTGAACCGCGATGTGCATTTGCGCAGCGCGAGCACCAAGCCGGGAATTCTCAGCGGATTTTTTCTGGGATTTGCTTTCGCATTCGGCTGGACCCCGTGCATCAGCCCGATTCTCGCGACCGTCCTGGCGCTGGCGGCGGCCAGCGACACCATTGCTCGCGGGATCTTGTTGCTCGCAGTGTACTCCGCCGGACTGGCCGTGCCGTTCCTTTTGACGGCTCTGGGCATCGGACAATTTCTGCAGTTCTACCAGCGCTTCCGAAAGCATTTGCACGCCGTCGAACTCTTTAGCGGCGCGTTACTGCTCTTTGTAGGCGCGCTGGTCTTCGTGAACAAGCTGACCTGGCTTGCCGGAAAATTGAGCTTCTTGAACGACGCCGTATTGTGGCTGGAGAAATCCCTGACCGGCGTCAAGTAGGCGGCCCGCCCTCGTCCCCGCAGGAATTCGAATTGATGCGGTTCGGGTATAATTGATCTGAGGCAGGAAATGCAGAAAATCTTATTGATCATCGGCACCGTGTTCGCGCTGATCGTGGGCACCTATTTCGCCGATAAAGCCACGCGTGTAAAAGCAAAGACCGATAGCCCGATGATGAAAAGCGATGCTCCCGTTGGCGCGGAACCCGCTCCCGACCTGACGTTGAAAGATCTGAACGGAAACGATGTTTCGTTGAGTTCGTATAAAGGCAAAGTGGTGTTGGTGAACTTCTGGGCCACGTGGTGCGAGCCGTGTCGCGTGGAGATTCCGTGGCTCATCGAGCTGCAGCAAAAATATGGGGATCGCGGGTTCGTGATTTTGGGCATCGCGCTGGATGAAGAAGGAAAAAGCGTGGTCGCGCCATTCGTGGCGAAAGAGCGATTCGACGTGGATGGCAAAAAAGAACCGATGAGCTACGAGATTTTGATCGGCAACGACGATGCCGCGGATAAATTTGGCGGATTGTTCGGCTACCCGACAAGTATCCTCATCTCCAAGGATGGCAAGCAGATCAAGCGCATCACGGGAATTATCAGTCCCGATGAAATGACGAAATTAATCGATTCCCAGTTATAAAGCGCAACGGAACTATGCTCGACGAAAAAGATTTTCAGAGGAAAGCGGATGCGGCGTTCGCGGAGCTGAAGAAGCGGATGCTGGTGCTGGCGGACGAGCACGACTTCGACGTGGAAGGAGAGAGTGGAAAGTTGGAAGTGATTTTCGAGGAACCGGAAGAAGCCAGGTTCGTGATTTCGCCGAACACGCCGATCCGTGAAATCTGGATTTCCGCACTTTCCACTTCGTACAAGCTGGGCTGGTCGGACACAAGAAACGCATTCGTACACGAAAAATCCGGTGCGGATATTTTCGGCGTGATGAACCGCGTCATTTCGCAGCAACTGGGAACGGCGGTAAGTCTGTGAGAACCGCGCTGGGATTCCTCGTGAGCGCCCTGGCGCTCGCCGTATTGGCGGCCCTGCCTTCCGCGCCGCAGCAGATCCCGTCGCCGCGAGATGTGGTGTCCCCCGCAACATTCGTTTCGATGGATCCGGTGGGCCGCGGAAGCCAGTTTCAAATCGCCGTTGTCGCGAAAATCCGGCAAGGATTTCACATTAACGCGCGTGAAAAATCGGAAGCGTACCTGATTGCGACGGATCTGCGCGCCGACGTTCCTGCGGGATTCCAAGCCGGCGAAGTCTCCTACCCCAAGGGCTCTCTGCAAACATTTACGTTTTCTAGAACGCCGCTTAATGTTTATCAAGGTATAATTACACTGAAAATGCCGGTAAGCGTTCTCTCAAGTGCCGCGGTCGGCGCGCAGCATATTCCACTGAAATTGCGTTATCAGGCGTGCAGCACGGAAATCTGCCTGCCGCCCGTTACGCTGTCGCTGGACGCGGCGGTCAACGTGGCGGGTGCCGCAAGCGCGTCGAAACCGGCGCACTCCGAAGTATTCCAACAGAAATAAGCGCCGAATAACTCCGCTAAACAGCGGAACATTCTCGCTGTAGGAACGTCTTCTAGGGCATGAACCTCTATAGCTATGTCCGCATGGCGCTGCGGCAGATGCGCCGCAATCCGGGCTTCTTCACCGTGGCGCTGGCGGCGTTGGCGCTCGGAATCGGCGCTAACACCGCTATTTTCAGCGCGGTAGAGGGCGTGCTGCTGAAGCCGCTGCCGTTCAAAGATCCCGGCCGGCTGGTGATGGTTTGGGAAGACGCGTCATACGTAGGATTCGCGCACAACACTCCGGCGGTGGCGAATTATGTGGATTGGCGGGCGCAAAATCAGGTGTTCACGGACATGGTGGCGCTGCGCTACCACAACTCCGCATTTACCGGAGGGCAGGCGCCGGAGGAGGTGCTGGGTCGCGGCGTGACACCGAACTTCTTCGACGTGCTGGGAGTACAGCCGGCGCTGGGGCGGCCGTTCACGAAAGAAGAAGATGCTGCGGGGGCGAAAGTAGTGGTGTTGAGCTACGCACTGTGGCAGCGGCGCTTTGGCGGCAATCCGGCGGTGATTGGGCGCACCGTGCAGATGGACGACGAAGCGACGACGGTTGTCGGCGTGATGCCGCGAGGGTTCTTTTTCCCCGACAAGCAGACGGAATACTGGGAGCCGGCGTCATTCACGCCGGAGCAGTGGGCGAAGCGCACGAATCACAATCTGGAAGTCGTAGCACGAATGAAGCCGGGAGTAACGCTGGCGCAAGCGCAACAGGACATGGATGTGATTGCCCGGCGGCTGCAGCAGCAATATCCGGATTCGAACGCAAAGATTGGCGCGGTGGTAGTTCCGCTGCATGAAGAATATGCCGGCGACACGGCGACAGGATTATGGGTGCTGCAAATCGCGGCAGTGCTGGTGCTGCTGATTGCGTGCTCGAACCTGGCGAATCTTCTTTTGGCGCGCGCGGCGGGGAGACGGCGGGAAATTGCGGTGCGCATCGCCATGGGAGCGAGCCGCGGGCAAATTGCCGCGCAACTGGCGACGGAGAGCCTGCTGCTTTCGTTGGGCGGAGGCGTGCTCGGTTTGTTGATTGGGCGGATTTGCTGGAGCGTGTTCGAGAATCTCGTCCCATCGCAAATAGCGGGAAGCGGCTTTGCGCTGAACGCGCCAATTCTGCTTTTCACAGCGCTCGTTTCGGTGGTGGCGGGGCTGCTTTTTGGACTGGCTCCGGCGATGCGCGCGGCGGATGTTTCTCTGCAAGAATCGTTGAAAGAAGGAGCGCGTTCGGGAGAATCGCGCGGAGGATTGCGGCTACGCGATGCGCTGGTGGTGACGCAATTCGCGATGGCTTTCGCGCTGCTAGTTGGCGCAAGCCTGATGATCGAGACGCTGTGGCATCTGCGAAACCAAGATTTGGGATTCCGGCCGGATCATCTGCTGACCATGGGCATGCCGCTGCCGCGCGCGAGATACGACACGAACGAAAAACTGCGGACGTTTTATCGCGACGTGCTGGACCGCGTGCGCGTGCTGCCGGGAGTGAAAGCCGTGGGTTTTGGCAGCGATGTGCCGTTCACGTCGATTGGCGACACGGAAGGCTACGTGATTGAGGGTGCGCCGTCGCTCTTGCCGGGACAAGACAATGACGCGCTGTATCGCGAAGTGACGGCCGGATATCTCGAAACGATCGGGGCGACATTGCTCGAAGGGCGGCTGCTGGAGGACCGCGACGCTGAGTCCGCGCAGCCGATTGTCGTGGTCAATGAATTTCTGGCCACGCGGCACTGGCCGGGGCAGGATGCAATCGGAAAGCGGTTGAAGCTGAGCGGGTCGAAGGAGCCGTGGAGAACGGTGGTGGGTGTGGTGAAGGACATCCGCGAGCGCGGGCTGCTTCTGGATATGAAGCCGGCGGTGTATGTGCCGGTGAACCAGGTGGAGCGGCCCAGCGCGGATTACCTGGCGGTGCGAACGGCGCAAGATCCCACGAGTGTGAAGAATGCGGTGCAAAGCGCGGTGTGGGCGGTGGATGGCGAGCAGCCGGTGGCGTTGATTCGAACGATGGACCAACTGCTGGAAGAAAGCGTGGCGGATCGCACGCGACCGATGACGCTTCTAGGAATATTCGCAGGGCTGGCGCTGGTGCTCGCGTGCATCGGCGTTTATGGAGTGCTGGCGTATTCCGTGGCGCGGCGCACGCGGGAGATTGGCGTGCGCATGGCGCTGGGAGCACGGCCGGGCGACGTGACGCGCATGATTCTGGGGCGCGGAATCAAGTTGAGCGCGGTTGGTCTGTTGGCGGGGACAGCACTGGCGACAGGGCTCGGCGCGTTGCTGAGGTCCCTGTTGTTCGGAGTGACCGCGGGAGCGCCGCTGGTTTATGCGGGGACGGGGTGCTTACTAATCGTAGTGGCGCTGGTGGCTTGTGTTATCCCGGCGCAGCGTGCGGCGCGCGTTGATCCAGTGGTGGCGCTACGAGACGAATAGAATATTTCGCGTAAACAACTTTCGCCGCCTGTTCGCGAGTTTTCGTCGAACTACGCGAAGGCTTTGCGCAGACGCGAGACGACGCGCTGCTGGCCGAGTACGACCATGGTATCGAAGAGCGGCGGAGCGACAGCCTGACCGACGATCGCGACGCGGCAAGCGTTGATGAGCAGCCCAGCTTTGACGCCGGCGGCTTCCGCGACAGCGCGTGAGGCGCGATCGCACGCGTCGTGATTCCATTCCGTGAGCGCGGCGAGCGCATCAGCAAGTTTGGCGAGCAACTCGGGAACTTTCGGGTCCTTCCAGAATTTGTCCTTCGCGGCCCGGTCGATCGGAAATTCATCACTGAAGAACGCGCGCGACCACGACGCAAAGTCCGGGAGCAGGCGAATGCGCGGGCGGAGCAGATCCACGGTGCGCGAAAACCATGCGTGATCGCGGCCGTCGGGTCCGGGTGCGGCGCCGGCGGCCCATTCGTTTTTCCAAAGGTTGTTGCGCTGCAGTTCCGCTGCGACTTCCGGCAACAATTCCTCGATAGGAAGCTTTTGCAAATACTGGGTGTTGTACCACTCGAGCTTGGCGCGGTCGAAGACGCCGTTGGTGCGGCTGACGCCTTCGAGAGAAAATCGCGCGATTAGTTCGGAGGTGCGGAGATACTCGTCGTCGTTGCCGGGAGACCAGCCGAGCAGCGCGAGGAAATTGCGGAACGCTTCGGGAAGAAACCCTTCGGCGCGGTACATGTTGACGTCGGTGGCGCCGTGACGCTTGGAGAGGCGTTTCTTGTCGCCGCCAAGAATCAGCGGAACGTGCGCGAAGACGGGCGGCTTGGTGCCGAGCGCGTTGTAGAGAAGAACTTGCTTGGGCGTGTTGGAAAGGTGATCGGCGCCGCGAATGACGTGCGTGATGCGCATGTCAATGTCGTCCACCACGACGCCAAGCTGATACATGGACTGGCCGAACTCTTCGTCACCTTTGCCGGAGCGAAGCAAGACGAAGTCTTCGATTTCGTCGTTCGAGAATTCCGAGTCTCCGAACACCACGTCGTGAAACTTCGTGGTGCCGCCGGTGGGAACCTTGAAGCGAATCGCCGGTTTCGTGCCAGGAGTGGAGGGCTTGCCGTCGCGGCAACCGCAGCGGGTGACGCGGCGCGCGCCGCCGCCCTTGGGCTCGTCGTCCTGACCCGGCTCGGCGTAGTCACCGCCGGCGTATTTTTCGGCGGGGCAATAACACAAAAACGCGCTGCCGTTGGCCACGCATTTTTTTGCAGCATCGCGGTAGAGCTGCGAACGCTGCGACTGGTAAAAGGGACCTTCGTCCCAGGCGACGCCCAGCCACTTCAGGCCCTCGAGGATGCCGGTGACCAGCTCTGGCTTGTTGCGCTCGGCGTCGGTGTCCTCGATGCGGAGAATCATTTTCCCTTGCTGGCGGCGTGCGAAAAGCCAGTTGAAAAGGGCAGTGCGCGCTCCGCCGACGTGCAGGTAGCCGGTCGGGGAGGGAGCGAAACGAACGCGAATGGCATCGGACATGTTTGTGGGCATCCGGGCGGCACGCGCAGGCGCGCCAGAAACTGCTAATTTAAACATTCAGTTTAACGAAAGCGGTGGAGGCCGTCCAATCGCCGCTTTGGCAGTGATTGGCGCAGCTGTGGCGGGTCAGTGGCAGGGAACTGTGGAAATGTCGCTAAAGCGTCAACCTGAGGCCTGCTGCTTGATAGGCAACCGGTACCGCGGTAGGCTTGCGTCCAGAAAAAATCATCAGCCATAATCAAAAGTACTTTGTTTTGTGCATCGAAGTGACGGTTCGTGCTGGCGCACCATTGTCCCCGCGTGCGCCTCGCGGGAGCTCGGCTACGTCCCGGGGATCACTGTCTTTGCACGGCACAGCGGAGCCGTCCGCGAAGCGGACGGAGAATTGATCGGGCCTTGACCAACCAGAGCTTTATCGCACTGGCACTGCTGGCGGCTACCTCATTGGTGGCGGGCTTCTTCGCCTACATTTACACCATCAAGCGGCGGCCGTACTTGCTGCACTGGACATTGGGTTGGTCGTTCGTCGCGCTGAGTTATCTGGGGCCGGTGCTCGCGCCGGGGCCGACAGCGCGGCCACTCGTAACCGCTCTCAATCAATTGGTTTACGCTGCCGCGGGACTATTTTTCTTCCTCGGCGCACAGCTCTACGCGCAGCGGGAACTTTGGAGAATCCCCGCGGCGGTTGCCGGAGGCGTGCTGGTTGTCTGGGCCGGCGCAAATTCACTCAGCTTGTTTGCAATACCTCCGATACTTCCGGCGGCGGCAATATTTTTTGCGGCGGCATACCTGTTTTGGCAGGAGAGCCGCAGACAGGAAACCCTCGCGGATTGGTTGCTGGCGGTTTCGTTCGTGGTGTGGGCCGCCGTTGAATTGGCGTTTTCTTTCTTCCGGGCTGCGCCCTTTTTCCGCGATATCAGCTTCCAAACCGCGGCCGCCGTACCCTCCGCGTTCGTGGCGATGCTAATGGTAATGGCGCTGTACGAAGAAGAGAAGCGCGGCGTGGAGCGCAATATGCTCGCGCTGTCGAATCTGAACCTCGCGACCTCAAGTTTCGTTGGCGGAGAAATTCAACGCATGCTTTCGCAGGCGCTGGAGCGCGTGCTCGGCGTGGTGCGCTTGCCGGCGGGCGCATTGTTCCTGCATCACGGCGATCCGCAAGGACCGACGTCAGTGGTCGCAGTCGGGCTCAGCGACAATTTCTGCCGCACGGCCCAAGAGCAAGGCTTGGACGATTATCTCGTCGGCCTCGTATCCCGGCTTGGAGGATTGCTAGGATTCCGCGATTTACGAAACGACGACACGGTTGCGGCGTTAGAGCGCGATGAGCCGATTCGCCGTTTCCGGAAATTAGCGCTGCAGCAGGGACTGCGCAGTATAGTCGCGATCAGCCTGCAAGCGAAAGAGCACGCATTTGGCGTGTTATTGCTGGGAACTCCGGACAGCCGGCGCTTTACTCCGGCGGAGTATCGCCTGCTGCTCGCGCTGGGGCACCAGATCGGCATGGCGGTAGAGAATAGCTACCTGATCCAGCAGACGTCGCGCCGCTCAGAAGAACTTCATGTCCTGAATGAAATCGGACGCGCACTGAGCTCCACTCTGCATAAGGACGATTTGCTGCGGAAGGTGTGGGAAGAGCTACGACGATTGTTTGACGTCGAGAATTTTTACATTGCCTCGCTGGATCCAGGGCGCGATGAAATGCGATTCGATCTCGAGGTAAGGGACGGAACGCAAGTCGCCGGGCGAACGCGGCCCGCCGGAAATTTCCTGACGGAGTACATCATCCGGACGAGGCAACCGGTATTGATCACGGAAAACTATGTCGAGGACGTGAAGAAACTGGGCGTGGAACCGATTCGCAACGGCGGATGTTTCTGCGGAGTGCCGCTCGTTGCGTATGACCGGGCGATTGGCGCGATGGCGGTGTTTTCCGACCACGAGCGCGCGTTCGACGAAGGGCATCTCGAACTGCTGCGCGTCCTGGCAAGCGAAGCAAGCATCGCGATTGAGAATGCGCGGCTGTTTCACGAAGAGCGCACCAAAGCGCGGCACCTGTCGCTGCTGAACACGATTTCGCGCAACGCCATCGCGACGCTGAATCCGGACGAGATGCTGGCAAAAATCGCGCAGCAACTCGAAGTCGGATTGACATACGACCACATCGGGATGAGCGTGCTGGAGTACTCGACGAGGGAGCTTATCGTGCAAGCCGAGGCAGGCGCGCGCCGAGGCGCGCTCGGAAGGCGCGTTCCGCTGGGCAGCGGGCTGATCGGCCACGTGGCGCGGACCGGGCAATTGGCGGACTATCACGCATCCGGAACGATTGACACCCCGCAAAAGCCGCTGCTGCCGGATTCATTGGCTGCCATCGCCTTGCCCGTTTTCTATGCGGAACAGTTGCACGGCGTGATGTACGTCGAGTCTTCCGTGGCGATAGAATTCTCTGACGAAGAAATCCTGTTGCTCCGTACTCTCGCGGACCTCATCGCCGGCGCGCTGCATAATGCGTATTCCTTCCAGAAAGCGCAGGAACAGGCGATCACCGACGGCCTTACCGGCGTCAAGACGCATCGCTTCTTCATGGAAGCACTTTCCGCGGAATGGAAACGCTCGACGCGCGCGGGAAGAGCTTTTGCTCTGGTGCTGATGGACCTGGACCGCTTCAAATTTGTGAATGACTTTTACGGCCACCTCGAAGGCGACCTCGTCCTGCAACGTGTAGGGCACATTCTGGAAACGAATTGCCGGCGATCAGATGTGGTCGCGCGGTACGGAGGAGACGAATTCGTGATCCTCATGCCGGAAACGAACATGGAGCATGCCCGGCAATTGGCCACGAAGCTGCGCGGCTGGGTTTCCGCGGATCCGCTGCTGCGCGAGAAAAACATCAGCGCGAGCTTCGGGATTGCCTGCTATCCGCTGCACGGTTCGTCGCCGCAGGAACTCATCCAGGTCGCGGACGCTTCGATGTACTTGTCGAAACACCAGGGAGGCAACGCGGTATCCACCGCGGATCACTTTGACCCGAACGAGGCGAAAAAGTGGAAGCGCGACGTTCTGGAAGCGTATCTCGGCGTCACCTTGAAAAGGCTCTTCGCTACGGGTCCCGACGCTTTCGAGGAAATCTATTCGCGGCTGAAACAATTCACGGAATCGCTGGCGGCGACGGAATCTGGCAGCGGCAACGCAGCGAGCGCGACTGTCGAAGTGCCTCAGAACCTGCCGCAGGCGGTGCTGGACACGGTTACATCTTTGGCGTTCGCCATCGACGCGAAAGACCACTACACGCAAGGTCACTCACAAAAAGTCTCGGCTTACGCGGCGCTCATCGCCGAGTCAATGAACATGAGCGATGCCGAAGTCGAAGAGGTCCGGCTGGGCGGCGTGCTGCATGACATTGGAAAAGTCGCCATCCCTGAAAATATCCTGAACAAGAACGGTCCGCTGAATCCTGAAGAATGGGAGACGATGAAGTCGCACGTGAGCTTCGGCGCGAAAATTCTCGACCCGCTCACGCCGCTGGCCAGAGTTCGCGAAATGGTTTTGCACCACCACGAATTTTTTGACGGCTCAGGTTACCCAAACGCGCTTGCGGGTGAGCAAATTCCGCTTGGCGCACGGATCATTGCCGTCGCGGACGCGTACGACACGATTACAAGCGACCGCACCTACAAGAAGGGCCGAAGCTCGATCGAGGCGCTGGCCGAGCTAGAGCGTTGCGCAAACGCACAATTTGACGGAGCCATCGTCGAAGTATTCGTCCGCACCATGCGCCAGCTGCCGAATCCGATTATCGAAGTAGCGGCGAGCGCGCCCCGGAACGGCTAGTCCCGGCCATCCACCCTTCTTAAGTTGCTACCATTCTTAGCGGTCTTGCCGTCAAACAGGGCAGTCCGGGGCTGCCGAGGTGTCGAACGTCAAACCGCTGAGTGTCTGAGGCCTCGCTGAGGAACCAGTTCGAGTCAAGCTTTTCTGGAACTGGTCCAGAGGGAGCGAATTTATGAAACGTTTTGCGCTGGCGTTATTCGCGCCACTTCTGCTGTTCATCGTGTCCGTGCCCCTCCTGGCCTCGCTTCATTCCGCTGCGGCATTCAAAAAGCTGCAATCGCTGGCCGGTGATTGGGAAGGCAAAGACGAGCACGGCATGGACGTGAAAACGAATTTCAAGGTTGTCGCAACAAACACGGCGGTCATGGAAACGCTGTCGCCGTCCGGGATGGACGAGATGGTTTCGCTGTATAGCGTGGATCAGGAGGCCATCGCGCTGGTTCACTATTGCCCGACAAACAACCAGCCCCGCATGAAGGCCACGCCGGATTCTGACGACATCAAAGAGCTGGTTTTTGAATTTCAGGGCGCAGGAAACCTCAAGTCACCTGCAGCCGGCCACCAACATCATCTCGTCATCCGGTTTGAAGACGCCAGCCATATTACCGAGACGTGGACCTGGCGAGCGAACAACAAAGATACGCTGATGGTCTTCCATCTGGCCCGCAAATAGACGATCCATTGCGCATTACCTGGTCCCAGAGGGAGTTAGCTCGCTGCGCTCGACAACACTCCGCTTTTACTGGGCGGTCAGATCGACCTCCTTGGTGGGCAAGTCCCAATGCGCATCGAGAATCTCGAACCGGCGCTGCTCTTCTTTTTTGAAGGTTTCTTGATCCGGATAAAGCTGTTTGATGAGCGGGGCGCTATCGAAGTTGTCGTTGGCGGTCGCGGCGTTCTTAAACACGATGGTCACGCGGTAGTCCCAGCGGCCGTCTTCCGTAGCATGAAATCGCGGATTGGCCATGCTGACTTTGAGGATGCGTCCCAGTTCCATCTGCTTCTTGAGAACCGGGTAATGGTTTTTCTTGAAAAGCGCGAGAAATTCTTCGGCATGCCCCCACTTGGCTTTGTAGTAGTACTCGATCACATAAGGCTGGTTCGCGGAATCACCGGCCTGCAACGCTTTCGCTCTGGCATGTGCAGTCCAAAGCGCCGCGGTCATCACGAGCAAAGTGATGAAAACCCACTTCAACATAGCCAATCTGCTTGTCGGCATTTATTCCCTCCGTCGTTTCGACTTCACGCAGCACATATCCTAACCTCAAAACGGGACAACATCGCGGCGAGGCCGCTCGCCTGCTATTCTGTATGCCCTCAGGCGTGTCGCGAGGAGGAACCATGCAAACGGCAGCGGTGCGTTGGATAGGCGAGGAAAAATTCGTGGCCATCAGTCCGTCGGGACATGCGATCGCGCTGGATTCGGAGAGCGCTTCGAATAAGGCGCCGACGCCGATGGAGCTTCTGCTGATGGCGCTGGGATCTTGCACGGCCACGGACGTGGTAAGCATCCTCAAGAAAAAGCGGCAACCGCTGGAGGCGCTCGAAGTCATCTGCTCCGGCGAGCGCGCTCCGGAGCCGCCGAAGGTCTATACCAAACTCGAAGTTTTCTATCGCCTTCGCGGGAAGCTCGAAGAGGCCGCCGTGAAGCACGCGATCGAGCTGAGCGAACAGAAATACTGCTCCGTTTCCGCGATGCTGCAAAAGACCGCGACGCTCACTTGGCGGCACGAGATTCTTCCGCCGGAGCCGTGACGAGGGCTTATCGGCGCGGGCCATCGCACGGCTCGGCAGTCGGTTTCTCACCTTGTATCTCCGTATGGGCATCGCATAGAATTTTTCATTCATTCGGTTTGTAATACGGCCAAGGAGAAACATGTCTCACCGCATCGCGGCAAGAATTACGGGTGTGGCAGGGTACGTGCCGCCGAACGTTCTTTCGAACGCCGATCTCGAAAAAATCGTAGCGACGAGCGACGAATGGATTCGCACGCGCACCGGAATCCGCGAGCGCCGTAAAGTTGATGCGGGTGTGGCCAGTTCGCATCTGGCAACGGAAGCCGCGAAAGCCGTGCTCGCGCAAACGAAGACGGACCCCGCCGAAATCGATATGATCGTGCTGGCCAGCGTTACGCCGGACATGATGTTCCCCGCCACGGCCTGCCTGGTGCAGGATCGCATAGGCGCAAAAAACGCGTGGGGTTTCGATCTCTCCGCGGCGTGCTCAGGTTTCGCGTACGCACTGACCGTGGGCGCGCAATTTGTTGGCTCGGGCACGCACAAAAAAGTGTTGGTTATCGGCAGCGACACCATGACTTCTATCCTGGACTACACGGACCGCGCCACATGCGTGCTATTCGGCGATGGCGCGGGCGCCGTGCTGCTCGAGCCGAGCGGAAATGGCGACGGAATTCTCGATTTTCACCACGACATTGACGGCAGCGGCGGCCAGTTTCTCTACATGCCCGGCGGCGGCTCCCTGAATCCCGCGTCGGCGGAGACCGTCGAAAAGCGCATGCACTACGTGCACCAGGAAGGCTCGCAGGTATTCAAGTATGCGGTGCGGCGTATGGCTGAAGTTGCCGTGCATTTGCTTGAGCGCAACGGATTCACCAGCAAGGATCTCGCGCTCGTGGTGCCGCACCAAGCAAATCTGCGCATCATTCGCGCCATGCAAGAGCGGCTTGGCTTGGACGATTGCAAGGTCATGGTGAACATCGACAAGTTTGGAAATACCACAGCCGGAACAATTCCTCTTGGACTGCGTGATGCGGTAGCGCAAGGCCGTCTTCACAAGGGCGATCTCGTTCTGCTGGTGGCCGTCGGAGCAGGCTACACGACCGGTGGCGTGCTGCTTCGCTGGGGCTATTAGCGCACCCACCGCGAGACGCCGTATTGGCCATGATTCAGCTGCCCTTGCTCTTCGCGCAAATCCGGGTGGATGTCAATCCGGTGGAGTTGCGCTGGGAGGTGCTGCGGATTGCTGTCGCCATCGTGTTGCTTTCCTTCGGCGCGGTGGCCATCGTGCTGTACTTTTCGCGCAGCAAAGCGCGCGAGCTGACACTGGTCTGCTTCGGATTGTTCTCAGTGCTGTATGCGGTGCGGCTGCTCGGTGCTTTGGAAACAGTCCAACTCTGCTTTCCGCTATCGCGTCCGTTTTGGGCGTATTTCAACTGGGTGATCACCGCCGTCATCATTCTCCCGTTCGAGCTGTTTCTTTATGAACTCTCTGACGACCGTCTGAAAGCGTTTCTCCGCTGGCTGGTGACGATTCAGGCGATCTTATCGGCACTCGGCATTTTGCTCGCCGCCGCCGGAATCAGACTCGAACGGTTATTTTTGGCCAACAGCCTTACTGTGCTGGCGACATTGTGTTCTGTTCCTGTATTTTACGCAGTCACGGGCATACCTGGCACGCTGCGCCGTCCGTGGGCGCGCGAAATACGCGTTTTCCTCGCGGGCTTTATTACATGGCTGCTGTTCGTGCTCTATGCGAATCTGCTGGGCATCCGAGTCTTGAAGGGCCGCGATGTCGAGTTTCTCGGATTCCTGATATTTGTGTGCTGCCTCGGCTACATCACGGCGTCGCGAAGCTTTGCTAAAGAAGAGCAGCTTGTGACGCTCAACAAGGAACTGGATATCGCACGGCAGATTCAGGCTTCGACGCTGCCGCGCGAGGTCCCGCGCTTCCCGGGCTTGGACATCGCCGCGCGGTATGTGCCGATGAGCGCGGTGGCCGGCGACTTCTATGATTTTCTCGTGGTGGATGAAAAGCGCGTTGGGATCCTGGTGGCCGACGTGACCGGGCACGGGGTGCCGGCCGCGCTGATCGCCTCGATGCTCAAAGTGGCCTTCGCCGGACAAGTCGAACACGCGGCGGAACCGTCGCGGGTGCTGACCGGATTGAATCGCGCGCTCTGCGGAAAGTTTGAAGAGCATTTTGTCACCGCAGTGTATGTTTTCGTCGACCTCGCAACGGGAGTGATGCGGTATGCCGGTGCAGGGCACCCACCGCTGCTGCTGGCTTCCGCTTCGAATGGCGGCGTGCGTCCCGTCGAGGAGAACGGGCTAATGCTAGGCCTTTTCCCGGAAGCGGAGTATACGTGCGCGGAGATTCGATTTCGCCCCGGCGATCGCTGCCTGCTCTACACCGATGGCTTGCTTGAAGCTATGAATTCATCGCACGAAGAGTTCGGCAAGACCCGCGTAGGAAAGTTTCTTGAGGCGCAGGGCGGCCTGCCTGCGCCGCGACTGGCCGCCTCGCTGCTTGACGAGATTTCGCGGTGGTCGGGCCATGCTGCCGGTCGGCGTCAAGAAGACGACATCACGCTTCTGGTGCTCGACTTCCTGAATTTGGCGGAAGTCGCGCGCTAACCCCGGCTCTCCCGTCAAAGTTACTCATATTCCGCTAATGCTGATGGCGGGCTGCGCTTGCCTCGTCGCAGGATTGCTTCGCAAACGATCCAACAGCACGGCCAGCCGGCGGCGATCCTTATCACTGATTGCGGTGAATTTCAGCCCGATGCCGTGCGGTGGGTCGGAGTGACGCACCTCGGCTTCCACGCGAATCTGGCCTTCCGGAACGAGAAACTCCATTCTCAGCCTGACTCCTTCGCACGTGGACCTTTCCGTGGCTAGAAACAATCCGCCGACGCTGAGATCTCGGACGCGCGACACGTCGTCAATCTCCGGCCCCCGCCAGCACGCCCACACATTGTCTGCCCCACTAAAACGCGAAGATTTGCGCCTACAGATCGACCGAGACAAACGAAGGTCCTGCATAGAACTTGCTTCACTTTCTCCAAGCTTGAATTGAATTGCCGCTTGCGAAGTCAGACTGTCCAACCGCGGGGCGAACGGGTATTGCGCGGAACGGCTAGCGACCCCCTCAGCAAGACGAAGGTAGCGGGCGAGGGGCGGGAGCGCACTCCGGGAAAGGCTGTAATTTTTCCGCAGGGCAAGCCTTTATGGATTTATGGGCGTGAATGCTCCGGACTTTCGAAAGATCTTAGCCGCGGAATACAAACGCGCTCCGGGAATTGCTTATCCCTGGAGCGCGTGGTTGTTTTCGCAAGACTCTATTTCGAGTGAAGAATCCGAAAACGGGTTAGCTGTTCTGTTTGGGCCGGCAATGAGATCCGGTCCGGCGGAATTGCAGCGTGCGCGCTAGCGCGCATTGCCTGCTTTGCGGATGTAAATTCCCCCATTGAAGTTAGTGAACTGATATTCCGGGCCGCCGCCGTTGATCGTGCCGTGCACCGTCTTGTCGATTCGCACGCGGTACTTTCCGCCGTCTTTCCGGCCATCTTCTATCACTTGCTGCGGCTGAGACGTCTGGAGCTGTACGTCGAAGTCGCTAAAGACGTCGCCGCGGTCGGACTTGATGCTTACGTTGCCTTTTACGTCCGCCGGCAAGGTCACGTCAATGTCGCCATTTAATGAGCTGAACGCCATCGGCTTTTGATTTACGTGGACAAACGTTGCAGTCAGTTTTCCGTTCAGCGCGTGCGCCACCGCGCTGCCGGAAACATTGTTCAAAGCGACCGGTCCGTTGACGTTGTTTACATCCATCTCGCCGTCCACGCCGGTGACGACGATCTCTCCGTCATTCACCGCGCTGAGCTTCAGCGACGAGTGCGTCGGTACACTGATCGTGACGTCGATGGCACGCGCGTACGATTCCGTGCTGACGCGCACCTCGTTGTTCTCTTCTTCGACGCTCAGGCCAGTTGTCGAAATATTCAGGCGCTTCAGGCCGCCGGGGGTCGCCTCCCGTTCTCTTTCCTGGTTCCGGTTTCGCGCTTCCACGATGACTTGTTTACCGTCGTAGCCCTTCACGATGATGCTGCCGTTCACCATGCCGACCTTCACGAAGGCCGGCCGCGAAGGATCGCTCAAATTCACCGAAATTTTGTCTCCGGCGGACTGCGCCTGCCCTACCGGCGCCGCGAACGTGGTTCCCAAAATCGCGGCTGCGGCCATCATCCATCGAAATTGCTGTTTTTGCTTATTCATGGTTTTCAAGTATGCGAATGTCTCCATTTAAATTTTCGACCTGTATCTGCGGACCACCCGCGCTGACTCGCGCTTCCGTGTAACGATCCGCGCGATAAATCACCTTCGCGCCGCGGTGCTCTTCCTGCATCGGATGCACCGGCTGCGCGGTCACCGGAAAATCGCTGTAAATCGCTCCATTGAAAGTCTTGAAGCGGAAGTCGGCGGATAAATCGCGGGCAAACTTCAACTCCACGGCCCCATTGATCGTCTTGAAGTCGGAATCTTCTTTCGGATTCTGGCGAAATGAAACCTTCACCGGCCCGTTCACGGTTCGTGCCGTTCCCGAACCCGCGACGTTGTCCATCTCGATTTCGCCGTTTACGTTGCGGACGAGGAAATTGCCGTTCGTTCCGCGCACCGTGACATGCCCCTCGTTTACCGTCTTCACCTTCAGGTCAATATCTTTCGGCACGTGCAGTTTGAAATCCATTTTCACGACGTAGCCGTCGTCGTCGCGATGCGAGTGCCGGCAGTCGTCGCACTGGCAGCGGAAGGGCCCGTTGACGTAGAGCTTGAGCGCCCCACCGTCCTGGGAAATATCGAGCGTGACTTCTTTCTTGGACTTATCGAGAGCGTCTTTCGATTCCGCGCGATTCGTGCGATGAACCGTCATGTCCACTTTATCTGTGGCGTCGGCAACGACTTCGATGGATCCCCAGATGTTGTCAATTTCAAGCGAGCGTTGCCCGGCGGGCATGGGAAAACTTTTCTGAATGTCTTCTTCGTCTCGCGTGTTGAAATATCTCCCGTCATCATCGTTGAAGTCTACGATCGCCGGAATTGGCGGAATCACCGGCTCTATCGCGGGTACAACCACTTGGGGAATTGGCGGCACGGCAACGCGGACTTCCACCGGTTGCTGACCAAGCATTCGCTTTGCGCCAAAACTGACGAGCAAAATGGCACCCAAGGCGTACGCCACGCAGATTGCGACAAACGGCGTTCTGTTTCCGCGCATGCTCTTCTCCTTCAATTCAGCTTGCTGACGGCCCACTCAGCACGTTGCTTAACGGTCGGATTCAAGTTCGGGGTCTGCTCGAAGCTCCGTAACTGCTTCGCCGCTTCCGGGCTGCGCCATTCCAGCAACTGGTCGATCAACGCGACCTGCACGAGCGGCGATTGTTGAGTTTGCATCGCATCAAGCACTCCGGCGCGTACCTGCGGCTGCGAAGCATGCTTGCTTAACGCGTTCAGTGCGGCCAGCCGCACATCCACACTTCCGTCGTAACGCAGCGTGTGCAGCAGTGCCGCCGTAACCTGCGGATCCAGTTGTTCTTCGCGCTGACTGTAACTCACGCCCTGCAGCCGTTCGCTGGCCGACTGCTGCTGCAGCATCGAAAGCACCACCAACTGCCGCATGCCCGTCATTTCTTTGTGCAGCTCCGCTACTTCGTCGGCCTGCGAGCGCCCGTTCCCGCTGCCTGCGCCGACGCCAAAGTGTCCGCCGGCAAAAAGCCCGATGACCAACAGCGCCGCGCTCCACGCCACCGCGCCCACGGGCGTGCGCAACCAGTTCCAAAAATTCCATCCAGCGGGGCGATTCTCGCGTTCGAAAGTTTGGCTCGTACGATCGCTCCGGCCCGTTTGATACGCGTGCAACATCGCTGCAAACCGCATGCGCAATTCCGTGCTCGGCTGCTCCACCGGCAACTGAGCCAGCTTTTTCCATATCGCAACTTCATCGCGGCAGTTTCCGCACTGCGCCAGATGCAGTTCCACGACTTCGTTTTGTTCAGCGTTCAGCTCGCTCTGCAGGTAATCCGGCAGCAGCTCGCCAATCTGTTCGCACTTCATGATTCGGCCCTCCGTGGAGGAATCGCTTGCGCGACCGCGGCGTTGGCTCCCGCCGCAGCCGCTCCGCCTTCGAGCCGGCGGAAATTTTGGCGCAACTCTTGAATCGCGCGGTGAATGCGCGTCTTGACCGTTCCCAGTTCGCAGCCCAGCAGCCGCGCAATCTCTTCGTACTTCAATTCCTGAAACCGGCTGAGAACCAGGATTTCCCGTTTTTCTTCCGGCATCTGCATCAGCGCGCGGTGCAGCAGTTCCGATTCCTGGGACTCCTGCGCCGTGTCTTTCGGTATTACCGGCGGCGCCATTTCCGGCTCGAAGGCAACCGACTTGGGCGTTTTTCTGTAATGATCCACGCGCGCGTTCCTCGCAATCTGATAAATCCAGGCGCGAAACGGAGTTCCTGGCTGGTAGCTACGGCTGTACTTGAGGATGCGCAGAAAGACTTCCTGCACCAGATCCTCGCTAAGCGTACGGTCGCCGGTCAACTTGGCGTAGAAGTTGTAGAGTGGCGTCTGGTACCGGTCGAACAACACGCCAAGGGTTTCCCCCGCGCCATTGCGCACTGCGAGCATCAGATCCTCGTCGGGAGCCAAATTCATGTTCAGGTCAGATTCCGTTTCGGCCCGCTTTTGCTCTTTCCAGGGATGAATACCGCGAGGCCAGGAAAAGGTTACATCCGAAGCGCGCGCGAGCGGGAGACAGAATGCCGGGCAAGGTGCACGTAAGCCTGGAGTTACGATGGCAAACGCCAGTTGAAAGCTTGGTGGATTGTGTCAAGGGGGCTGAACGAAATTAATGATGAAAAGAGCCGTTCGACAGCTCAAGCTGCGTCGTGAAATGGAATTTAGGTTGTGGGGAGAGGGATCACGAACGATGCGGCATCAGCAGGAGCGCAGCGCTTCCACGAGCGCGAGATTGGCCTGCAAACGGCGGTCAACCTGGACCGCGGCGTAGCGCGCGCAAAGAACGCGTTCTTCTTCGCACCACGCTGCCAAAGATGACATACGTGGGCCGCAAAGGGCCGCGAGCCAGCCGAGCGCGCGGTAGTACACGCGCACAGACATCAGGCCATCGCTGCCGGGCTGCAAATCGGGAGTAAGGTCGTGGAGGCCTGCGAGCTTCTCGAAGTCGCGGCCCTGCATGGTCGTGGCGTTGAGATGGGCCGCTTCCAAAACGCGCTCCGAGACCGGCTGCGCAGCGACGCCAGCCAGTATGGCGCGCCAGTAGTAGGCAGCAAATTGCGTCAACGCAACGATCGAGATCGCAAGTAGCATGGCGGCGAACATCCCTTAGATCCTCTACGCACAGTCTGGCGGGTGGGTCGTGCGCGTCCAATAGGCCTGAGGTACCAGTGTGGTAGGACGCTGCGGTATTTGTGCTAAGGCAATTAGAATCAGCAGCTTAGAAAGCTGTCTCGTTGAAGTGTGCGCTCGACTTCGCGCTTTAGGCACACGGGCGGTGTCAAGCCCGCCGAGCATAGCCTTGAGGACGCCGGTGGGGCAAACTATCCTCATCCCGGCTGCGATTCGAGGAGATTCCGCATGAAAACGAGGCCTAGATGGAAAGTGGTTCAGGCTGCAACGGCGCTTCTAAGTGCCGTGCTTTTTACCCAGATCTCGTACGGTAACCCGGGGCAAAAGCGTGATGCCGATGAAGCCGCAATCCGGAAAGTTCTTCAGGAACAGCAGGCGGCGTGGAATCGCGCCGACGTTGATGCGTTCCTCACCGGCTATTGGCATTCGCCGGAACTAACGTTCTCGGGCAGCAGCGGCGTTTCGCGCGGCTGGGACGGTGTTCTCGCGCGCTACAAGAAGAACTACCCGGACCGCGCCGCCATGGGCCAGCTCGATTTCGCGGGGCTGGAATTCCGGTTCCTAGGTCCCGACGCGGCGCTGGTACTTGGCCGGTGGCATCTCAAGCGGGAGAACGGCGACATCGGCGGCGTATTCTCCTTGGTCTGGCAGCGTTTCCCGGACGGTTGGAAAATCATTCACGACCACACCAGTGCCGTTCCTTCTATAAATTGACAGCCGGGCCAGGCTTGCTGAAGGCCCACGGCGAAATCGCCAGCAAAGTCAGGCGGTCTCGCCGAGCGTAGATCGATGTCGCTCTCGCTTTTTTCCGCGCGCCACACGATGCAACCGAGGGACAACACACTTCTCCGCTAAAATCATAGGGCGGAGCTCACTTGAGGGGAAAGTTGGCTGGAGTTGTAAAAGGCATCGTTCCTCAGCGGATATTTGCGCTGTTGCGAGAGGGCGTAAGTCCGGAGAAACTCGCGCTCAGTCTTGCGCTGGGCGTAGCGCTGGGAGTGTTTCCAGTGCTCGGCACAACCACCGCGCTTTGCGCGATCGCTGCCTTGGTCTTGCGGCTAAATCTTCCCGCGATTCAGGTTGTGAACTACGTCGTGTACCCGGCGCAAATTGCCTTGCTGATTCCGTTTTTCCGGCTAGGCGAATGGATTTTCCGCGCTCCTCGTTTGCCGTTGTCCATCACGCAAGTCGTCGGCATGTTCCGCGCGAACTATTGGCATGCGATGCGCTTCCTGTGGGTCTCGATGGGTCACGCAGTCGTTGCGTGGTGTTTGCTTGCACCGTTCGCGGTGGCGTTGTTGTATGGAGTGCTCCTGCTGTCATTGAAAAAAGTGGCAGCGCATCGGCAGCCGGAGGCCGGTAGCTGAGAGACTAAAGAGTACGAATTGCGGCGACGAAATATCGGGCGGGCTACAGAATGTCCAGAACTTCTTCGTAGCGCTTGAACGGCGGAATGAGATACGCGCCGGCGAGTTCCGTGCGCGCCCACGCCAGCATTTGCCGCGCGACTTCGAATCCGCGATCGCGGGCCGCAGTGCCCGCGGATTCCAGAGACGCCAGCACCCCCTGCGGAATCACGATGCCCGGAACTTCGTTGTTCAACCGCAACGCCTGCTTGTAGCTGTTCAGCGGCCAAATTCCGACGAGGACCGGAATGGGCGGCTTGGCCCCAAGTTTCTCTACGAACGCGGTCCAGTGCTCCGGATCGAAGATGGGTTGCGTCATCGCGAAATGCGCGCCAGCTTCGATTTTCGCGTGGAACCGCGCGATCTCGGTGTCGAGATCGTCCGCGACCGGATTCACCGCCACGCCAATCGCGAAGTTTGTCGCGCCGCCAAGAGTTTTGCCGGACCAGTCCGTGCCTTGATTCAACCGGCTCAAAACCTTCACCAGTCCTACGGAATCGACTTCGTACACGCCGCTGGTCTCGGGATAATCGCCGACGGCGGGCGGATCGCCGGTAATCGCCAGAATGTTGCGAACGCCCCCCACGGTCCAAGCCCCGAGCAGCACCGCCTGCAACCCGATGATGTTGAAGTCGCGTGTAGTGAGGTGGGGAACCGTTTCGACGCCGCGCGCCTCGAGCGCTCCTGCGGTGATGAGCGCGTCCATTCCCACGCGCGCCATCGCGCCGGAATTGATGTCAATGGCATCCACTTTGCCGGACGCCATGATGCGGTCCACTTGCTCAAAAATGCGGTCGAGCGACAGGCCCTTCGGCGGATCGATTTCCACACAAACGGTAAACTCTTTTTGCTGGAGTTTTTTCCAGAATTTGCTTTCCGGGTCGCGCTGCGCGATTGGCGCAGGTTTGGCAACCGCTTTGACCGCCGCTCCCGTCGCGTGCGTTTTTGCCGGGCGCAGGGACTTGACCGCTTCCGCCATCGCGCGAATGTGCGCCGGCGTCGTGCCGCAGCAGCCGCCGAGAATCCGCACGCCGAGCGCCGCGGCTTCGCGCGCGAACAGCGCGAAGTATTCAGGAGAAGACTTGGGATAGACGATTCTGTCGCCCTCGCGTTTGGGCAAGCCTGCGTTCGGCATTCCACTCACGCGCAAATCGTCCACCGAAGTCAGCTCGCGAAGAATGTTGAGCAACAGTTGCGGGCCCAGCGTGCAGTTCGCCCCGATCACCTGTACGTTTTTCGCCTTCAATTGCGCTGCGGCATCAGCGGGCCGCAAATCTCCGTGTGTCGTGCCTTCCTCGGAATAGGTCAGCTGCGCGACGATCGGCAAGCCCGAGAACGAGCGAATCGCGTCAATGGCCAGAACCATCTCTTCGATGTACGTGAACGTTTCCAGAATGTAGAAATCCACGCCGCGTTCTTCCAGCGCCAGAGCTTGCTCGTGGAAAACGCTGAGAATTTCGTCAGGTTCCGGATGCCGCGACTGCACGCCGAGTCCGAGCGGTCCGATCGAGCCGGCGATGAGCACTTCGCGCGACGCCGATTCCCGCGCCTCACGCGCAATTTTCACTCCACGCGAATTCAGCCGCTGCACTTCATCTGCAAGCCCCAGCGGCGCGAGCTTGAAGCGGTTCGCTCCGAATGTATTCGTTTCGATAATCTGCGCGCCCGCTTCGATGTACGCCTGGTGCACGCGAAACACGGCTTCCGGCTCCGTAGCGTTCAGTTCATCAAAGCACCGCTGCGCGCCCACCGCTTCGTGCAGCATCGAGCCCATCGCGCCGTCCGCGATGAGAATGTGCTCTTTCAACCGCTCGTTGAAATCCAGAATCTTCAAGAGTTTGCCGCCTTGATTTTCGGGAGTGTGCTGTTTGATTTCGCGCTCAACGCTTTTGTTCCATTAGCGTGGCGACCGTGCTCATCAAATCGTATTTCGTTAAGATCTCGAACTTTGCGCCGTCCATTTCCACGAACACGGCCGGATTTTCGTGGCTCAAGATGTACGTCACCCGCTCCACCGGCGACGACGCTGGCACCCGCGGCAGCGGTTTGCTCATCACTTCGCGCACTACCAGCTTCCGCAAATCTTTACCCTGCAGCGCCATCGTCAGAATTTGGTCCTCATAGATCGTGCCAATGGGAATGTTTTCCTCGAACACTGGAATCTGTGAAATGTCCTGCTCCTGCATTGTTTTCAGTGCGTGAAACACGGTCTGATACGGCCGTGCAATCACCAATTCGCGAGCTTTGCCGGACGTGTACTTTGCGTTCACCACTTCCGCCGCTGTCATCTGTACCGCGGTTTCCGCGTACCCGCGTTCGCGCATCCACTCGTCGTTGTACACTTTGCTCAAATACCGCATGCCCGTGTCCGGCAGAAACGCCACGACGAACGCTTCCGGTCCCAGATCCTTCGCCAAGCGCAGCGTCGCGGAAATGCAACCGCCGCCCGATCCGCCGGTGAACAATCCTTCCTGCTTTACCAACCGCCGGGCCGCCACGAAGCACTCTTCATCGTTCACTTGCAGCACGTCATCGAGGATTCTCAGGTTCATCGTCGTTGGGAAAAAATCTTCGCCGATGCCTTCCACTACGTAGGTCTTTGCCTTCACCGTCTCGCCGCTCTTCATGAAGTCGTAATACAATGACCCGTAAGGGTCCACGCCGATAATTTTGACCGCGGGATTTTTCTCTTTCAGGTATTTACCGACGCCGCTGATCGTCCCGCCCGTTCCCATGCCACACACAAAATGCGTGATCTTGCCCTGCGAATCTTCCCAAATCTCCGGACCTGTCGTCAGGTAATGCGCTTCCGGATTCATCGGGTTTTCGTACTGGTTGGGGTAATACGAATTGGGAATCTCCCGCGCGAGTTTTTTCGCCACCGAGTAGTAGCTCCGCGGATCCTCCGGCTCGACCGCCGTCGGGCAAACAATTACTTCCGCGCCCAGCGCTTTCAGCAAATCCACTTTTTCTTTCGACTGCTTGTCCGTAATCGTGAACACCATTTTGTAGCCGCGCACCGCGGCCACCAGCGCCAACCCCATGCCGGTATTGCCCGAAGTGCCTTCGATGATCGTTCCGCCTGGTTTCAGCAGCCCGCGCTTCTCCGCGTCATCAATCATGGTGATGCCGATACGATCTTTTACCGAGCCGCCCGGATTCGTGTAATCCGCTTTCACATAAATCTGCGGCTTCAGACCGTGGTTAATGCGGTTCAGCCGCACGAGAGGGGTGCGGCCCACGGCTTCCAGAATGTTGTTACATAGCATGAGAGAATCTCGCGCCAGTTCTTCGGTCGCGCCGCGTGGCAGCATCTCCGCGCTGCGTCTGTGACATAATTCTGTCAGTTTAGCATGCGGCCCCGCCGCGGACGCACCGGGGTGACGCGAAGGAGACAAACTTGCCACGGGAAAATGTCACGAGCGGAACGCCTTGGGAGCCGATCGTCGGTTATTCGCGGGCGGTAAAAATCGGCAATGTCATTTCGGTATCCGGTACGACCGCCACCGGGCCCGACGGTAGAATCGTGGGTATCGGTGATGCTCACGCGCAAACCGTGCAGACCATTCGCAACATCGAAGCCGCCCTCGTGAAAGCAGGCGCCGCACTTAAAGACGTAGTGCGGACACGCATCTTCGTCACCAATATCGCGGAGTGGGAAAAAATCGGCCGCGCGCACGGCGAGTTTTTCGGCGCGATTCGCCCGGCCACCAGCATGGTCGAAGTCAGCAAACTCATTTCGCCGGAAATGCTCGTCGAAATCGAAGCCGACGCGATCGTCGAGTGAAGTATGCGAAGCAGGTTGTGCGGACGGGATGATTTGTTTCTGCACGGCCGAACCCTCGGGCGCAATCGCGAGCGTCATGAGGTATTTGCTTTGCTCATTTCTTGTCCGCCAACGCCAGGCACTTAGGACTTTTCACTAAGCACTGCGCTTCTATGACCACCGCTCTTTACGATTCGTTCATCGCTGACTATTACGACGAATCCCCACTCGTGCGGGGACGCATACGCGACGTTGCCTTTTACCGCGACGCCATCCACGAGCACGGCGACCCCGTCCTCGAGCTTGGCTGCGGCACGGGACGCATTACGATCGCGCTGGCGCAGGCCGGCCATCGCGTCACCGGCCTGGACATATCCGAGCGCATGCTCGAACGCTGCAAGCAGAAGCGCGCTGCCTTGCCTCACGAAACGCGCGAACGCGTCCATCTTGTGCAAGGCAACATGGTGCGCTTCGATCTCGGCGAAAAATTCCGCGTCGTGATTATTCCATTTCGCCCCATGCAGCATTTGCTCGAGTTGGACGAGCAGATTTCGTGTCTCGAGTCCGTCCGGCGGCATCTCTGGTCCAGCGGGCGGCGCGCCGCCGAGCGCCGCGGCCGATTGATTCTCGACGTCTTTCAAACGGACGCCGAGCGCATGCACGATCCAGTTCACCTGCAGGAAGCGTTGGTCACGGAATATTCGACGCCGGATGGCCGGCACGTGCGCATCATGGAGCGTGTCGCCGCGTTTCATCGCGCCGAGCAGCGCAATGATGTCGAAATGATTTTTTACGCCAGTGGCCCCGGCGGCAAAGAAGAACGCCTCGTCTTTGCCTGGACGCTCCGCTATTTCTTCCGCTACGAAGTCGAGCATCTTCTCGCCCGCTGCGGCTTCCGCGTAAGTGCCGTCTACGGAGATTTTGACCGCTCTCCCCTCTCCGACGTCTCCCCCGAAATGATCTTCGTGGCGGAGTGCCTGTAAGAGCCAGCGCATTTGACGCGCCCGGCTAAGACCATAAGGTGAATACCTGAGCCTCGATCGCAGGCTTTCCTTGCTTGCGGCACGGCATTATTTCAGTAGTTTGCCGGGATGGCGGGATAGCTGATTCCATGCTGCCCTACGCGGGGGCCCCGCACCGTAACCTTCAACACGCAGAGCAGCTTGTGGCGGTAGCTTTTTTGGAGACTTGCGGCGTTCCCGAGGCCCCAGCCAGGAACGGGAGATTGGGACTTGGGAAAAGTCCACACCTCCGATAAGGGCGTCCTATGGTGGTGGGGAAAAAGGCGGTGGTCATTGGCACGTCAGTGGGAGCGGGCCTGCTTCTTGTCCTCGTACTGATTCTAAGCGCGTTCCGCAGCTCGCCTGCGAAACCACCCAGGTCCTGGAACGAAAACACCATAAAGGCCACGTACGTGGGAAGCCAACTCAGGCAGATTGACAAGTCGCGAGCTAGTTTATTTCTCTCCTACGATCTGGAAAACAACGCGGACAGCGATTATCACCTCACCGATGGCGCCGGTGTCGTGATTATGAGCAGGCTCAAGGCCGACCACAGCTTGAGCCAGGAGGAGCCTGTGAGGCTCAGCTATCCTGCCTTCTTACCCGCGAAGCAGCGTGCCCGCATCGCCATCGAGATTTCCTATCCTTTCGTGTGGCCCGCGCCAGAAGACCGGGCGCTGGAGACGAAACTCAAGGATTTTGTGAAGGACAGACTAAGGAAGGTGGAAGAGTTTGTGCTGTTCGATGAAGTGAACCGCTTTCAGGTGGAGCTTCCGAGCGCTTGGCAAGGACTGGATGCAAGACTGAAAAACTAATCTTCAGGACTTGGAAGGCGACATCGAACGCGGCCTGGGGACCCTGGTTGGAGCCGACGGAATCGAGAGGGAATGGCAATGCGAGCGATGCTGACAACGCGGAAAGGGCAAATCGAGACTAACAATCGGCGTCTCTATACCAGGGGGACAATGGGCGGGGTCACGCTTGTGTTCTTCGGTCCAGCCAAATGGGGCAAGCTAGTCAATATCAGCGAAGGGGGAATGGCCTTCGAGTTCTATGAACTCCCACCCAGCGGCCAACGCATCGGCTTCGATCTCGAAGCGATGGGCCGCGAGGCATCTGAAGCTTCCGCAGAAGTGCGCGCCGATTCGATCCACGTTGACGGTCGAGTTGTATGGAGACGCGATTTTGAGAGGTGCGCGGGGGTGCAGTTTCTAGAACTTTCCAGGCCCGTACGGCGACAGATAAGCCAAGCGCTGTCCATCGAACCCTCCTCCGAAGGGCACGAAAAACGCGAATGCAATGCGATAGAGGCAGGCCAGGACGTCAAGATCGAGACAGATCTCGTTCAGCCGTCACTGACGCTGGACGGTCCAGCGAGCGAGGCGACCGACCAGAGACCGCTCTTCCATACTGAGTTGGCTCAGGCCGGCAGTCCAGTGGTGGTATGGGAATTCGGCGAGACTCCGCAGCCCACCGTTGACGAGCCAGTCGCCGCAAAGCCTCGCATCAGTCGTGCCCAACTGACGAGCGTGGCGTTATCGCTCAGCGCCCTTGCGATGATCGCCGGGATAACAGCAGAAATCCTGTTGCAGCGCTCTCATTTGGCGGCGCCGTTAGAGCGAATGCGAGAGCGGCTCGCCTCCAATGATGCATCCCGCCCCGCAGGCGAGCACCCGATCGGCGAGAATCCACTCGCATTTCAAGTTGAAGCTGTGGACGCCAACAACAAGAGGAGGCTCCTACGGTTCGATGACGATGCGTCCGCGCTCGAGACATGGGCGTCCTCGAGTCCGGCGGCTTCTCGTACCGCATACAACCCGCTCTCGGTCAAGAATGCTGCGCTACCTACCGAGAGGAGCGTAGCGAAGAAGCGACGATCGCTCTTCAATTTCACGCTGGGGAAGCCCACGGTAACACGCGCCGCATCGAATGCTTCGACTGAAGTGGCAACGCCTGCTATCGATTCAGTGGCTTCCAGCAAAGGGCCGATTGTTGCAGGCGATCCTTCGGGAGAAATTCTTGCGAACACGGCGCGGCAGGCCTTAGCCGCCCCTCCCGTTCCTGCGAGCGGCGAGGTCCAGCAGGCGCGCCTGATTTCGTCTGTGTCTCCGGTTTATCCTGCTTTTGCCAGATTCATTGGTGTTCAAGGAGACATCATTATTGATGCAGTCGTCGATCCGACCGGTAAAGTAACTTCCATGAAGCCACTCTCCGGTCCGGCACTTCTCCAAGGGGCCGCGATGGACGCGCTGCGGCACTGGAAATACGAGCCGGCGCGATTGAACGGCCAGCCGGTATCGAACCATCTGTCTGTGAAAGTGAAGTTCCGGCTTAACTAGAATCCGTTCCAAAGTAAGCGTCAGTTAGAGCGATCGATACTACCAGTGCGCCCGAATGCGGTATTTCAGGACCGATGTGCCGTTTTTCTCGACCGGCACGTTGAACTGCGCAGCGAATGCTCCGGTTTTGGTGAATTTGTACGTTGAATTGATCATCTCCCAGTCACCGCCAATCGGTTCGTTCACCTGCACGGTGATGGGAACGTCTTTGTGGTTGCGCAGCGTGATTTCGTACTCCAATTCCCACGTGTGCGTGTCAACCTTCTTGAAGTCGGTCTGCTTGCGCTCTTCAACGACGTCGAACGCATTGCCAATGTGAATGGAGATGTTTTCATCTTTGGGAGTGTGGTCAATGCGATCTTCGCCGGCGAAGAGGATGCCGCCCTTGGAATCCTTCTGGTAGACGCGCACGTTGCCCGCGGGCAGCGGCATGCCAAGCCCGGCTTTTTCTTCGTTCTTGAATTTGTAGTAGACCATCACGGGATCTTTTTGCGGCTGGCCGGGAGCCAGCGCCTGGCGATAGTAATAATTCTGGCCGTTCACCACGAAGATCTTTTCGACGGGAACGCCCGAAGCTTCGAGCAGGCTGATCTGCTTGGTTTCTTTATCCTCAACCGACGTCCGGCGGCCCAGCGTATAGAGATGGTATTCGCTGAAATTTTCTTGCTGGAATTGCGGAGCGGCTTTGGCTGCGGGTACGGCCTCGTAAACCGCGTTAGCGGACATGCGGGTACGCTCAACAACTCGATTGATGTCACCAGCTACGAGTTGCAAGCGCGCGTTGTGAAACGCCGTGCCGCTGTTGTTCGTAAGCGTGACCCAGCCGTCTAGGTCGGCGGATTTATCGTCGCGCGCGACGGTGAGCACGTAGTCAGAATTCCAAGAGAGGTTGTTGGCGAGATAGCCGGCTTCAATCTGCTGTTTGTGTGCGCCGGAATTTTCGAGCGACATAAGCAGCGTGGGGCGATCGTAGAGATTCGCCGGAACCTCTGGGAAGCGATAGCTTTCTGCGTAATTCCCGGTGACGATGTCGTTTCCAATCTTCCAGACCTGGCCGTTGTTATCGGACAGCAGCGTGGCTTTGATTTCTTCGTGTTTGGTCGTGCCGTTGTCCTGGTAGGAACGGACGAGCGTCACTTCTTTCCCGACGTATTTGTGCAGGAGCTTCGCCGGCTCAAGCAGATCGTATTCGTAATTCTGCTCGATAACGCCGAGTTTGTCGGGATCGGTGAGCGAGCGGAAATGCACCGTGGCGGGATTGACGGTGGCCGCGATATCCATGAACTTCAGACGAAAAGAGCCGCTGGGCAGCGTGAGATTGCGTACGTCACGCACGAGCGCGATGTTGGAATTATAAACCGTGACATTGAGGTCGGTCTGATCGCTCAAGCTTGTGGATTGGTCCAGCGCGCTCGCGCGTGGTGCTTCTTTTTCCTGGCCCCGTTCCTCGTCCGCCTCGACACGACGCGCGCAGAAGTGCGGCCTGACCACGGAAATGACCAGGAACGACGCGGCGGCGCCAGCGATGATCCACGGCGAGCGCGTTTTCCAAGAGCGCTTGGATTTTCTTTCGTTGCGGATTTGCATGTTGTTTCCCTCGTGACGAATTTTTTCTTCGTAGTTGCCTTCCAGGTTTGAACGTCAGGGCGGGAATTTCTTGCACGTGGCGCGCCCGTGGCTCGCTACTGGTTTGGCACGGGCGACCAGTTGACGCCGCCATCGCTTGTTTTGAAGGACTTGATGGCGCCTGTTTTGGGATCGTCGATGAACCATACGATGGCGTGAAACGCGTCCGTCGAGCGAATGCCGACGAGGTCGGCGGCCACCGGCGAAGAAATTTTGATCCAGTGCGCGCCGCTGTCGGTCGTGCGCAAAATCATGCCGGATGCTCCGACGACCCAACAGACTTTTGGAGAAAGCGCATAACCCGTGATGAGGTTCGCGGTGACGCCGCTCGCTTGCGTTGACCAGGTCGTGCCGTTGTCCGTCGAGTGTTCGATAGAACCGGCTGCACCTACGCGCCACAAAACATTTCCAGCCGGAGGTCCAAAAATTGGCGCCGTCGGAAATGCATCCGCTCGGACATTCATGAGCGCCGTCGAAGAAGTGTCAACGGTCACGGTTTGCGCCATCGCACCGGACGCCGCGCCTGCGGAGACACCCGCGCCAGCTTTTGCGCTTGCCGCAGGCACTTGAGCGGCAGCCAGTTTGTCCGCAGAGCGTCGGCTGAGCGCTTCGTCGCCGAGAAAGCTCGGCTGGGTTTCAGGAGCAGGTGCCGGCGAAGGCGCCGCAGGAAGAGCTTGCGCAGCGACGTCACGCTCGGTCTCAGAAATCCTAGGAACCGGTTTCGGTTCGGCTTTCTTTTTGTCTAGCGCCGGACCTGCACCGCGGCCTTCGCCGAAGCCTGAAGCCATTTGTCGTTGCTGTTGCTGCTGGCTCACGGCAGGGCCGTGCGCGGAATTCTGCGCGTATAGGTACGGAGTCTGCTGCGCCGGTTGCCCTGCTTCGCGCTGCGATTTCAACTCGGCCGTTCGCGGTTGCAAGTTCCCGGACGCCGAGCCAACAGACGACGCGGGACCCTTCGCACGTTCTTCCGCAGCATCTTTGGGTGACACCTGCTTCGCCCGGACAGAGTCGCTTTCCGCCGATGAACTCGCGGCAGGCGAAGGCGCCACAGGAACAGGCTGCCGATTGCTCGCAGTTTCGATTTGCTCGGACGGACTGCGGAGAATGGGGTGCGAACGTTCGACGACGAGCATGGCGAGGAGAACCGCCGCGATAGCTCCGGCAGGTGCGAGCCAGCGCAAGTACATTTTTCGCGGACGAATTTCAGCAATTGGTGGCGAAGGAGCCGTTCGTACAGGAGCGGTAGTCTGCAATTGCAGTCGACTGGCACTGCCTGCGTGTGCCGCGGAAACCTCTTCGGCGGATTGCTGTCCGGCCGCAATGTCCAGTGGCGCCGCGAGGTGCTCAAGCATGAGTTGGCAGTTCTCGCACGAAACAACATGCCGTTTCCAAAGCGCTAGCTCGTCCGCGTCAAGCGATTCATCGTGATAAGCCGCAAGGATCTGTGGATCCGGGCATGGCATGGACACAGACGAATCAGAATCCCCGCCAGCCGGCGCGATGTAACGGAGATGACGCGCCAGCGCTTTTTCAAAGGATCGGTCGCGGTCGTCGAGCGCCATGGCTATCTCCTTTCTTAGAACGACAGATTGTCGCGTTCTTGCGCCCCGGGTTCATAATTCCGATCCCCCTGGGGCTGGGCTTGCCGGCCGGCGGCGCTGGAGAAGTTGTTCCAGATCGAATGGCGTGTCGGCCGCCGAGTATTCGAAACACAGCGCAATCTGCGCGTCGCTCAGCCCCGCCTCGCACGCGGTGCCATTTACGGCCGGACAGCCAGTGCGCAAGGTTTGCTCGATGGCGCGGCGCAGAACAAGTCGAATGCGGTCAAGATTGCGCGAAACGCTGGACTCATGTTCGCCGAGCTGCCTGCCGATTTCCGCGAGAGTAAGTTCCTCGGCGTAGTAGAAACGCAAGCGCTGGTCATCGCGTGGTTCAAGAGCCGCGAGCGCAGCCTGCAACGCGCGAACGAAAAGCGAGACGTAGCGTTCACGGTGCGGGTCCATTGAGTGCCGAGAGTCGCGGGCGGGCAGCTTGGCCACGGCGTTGTGGGACTCATCGTCATCAAGAGATTCAAAACGGCGGCCGGCGCGGATCACGTCAATGTGGCGCTGCGCAATAACGGCCCGGAGCCACGTTTTCAGCGAGCTGCGTCCATGAAAGTAGCGGAAGAGTGAGCGTTCGCGGCCGGGGCCATCCGCAAGCCCGTAGAGTTCGGTGAACAAGGAATCCGCAAGATCGCAGGCTTCGGGAGACCCGGCGCGGCAGCGCAAAATTGCCGCAGCAGCAGCGCGCAAATAACCACGGTATTCGCCTACAAAGTGTTCCCACGCCGCTTCGCAATTCTCAAGGCATGCGGTCGCGAGTGCTAAATCTTCAAGATGAAGCGAGTTGAGATAATCGTCGACTTTTTCGGTCGCCAGCGCTCCGGAAGCCAGCCGCTTCTCTACGCTCCGTTGCAACGCCGCGGAAAATCTCTCACGAGACAAACCCCAGCGCCCGGCACCGGACTGCGCGAAGAACCATTCGGCGCGCGCCGAAGGTATGGAGACATCCAGCCTCCCGGCAGAAGCCCTCGCGGTTTTTCCGGCTTGCGAGACGTCTCGAAGTTCTTTTGCCATCTCAGGTCCAGCTAGGCCAGTATCGCAGACGCGGCAACGCTCTGGGCATCCCTGGCATCCTAAGAGCTTAATCCAGCATCGGCTAGGGTGGTCCCGAAAAGTCGGCGAAAGTTGCAACGGAAGCCGTCGGATTGGAGTATCCTAGCAAGTGTTGCGCACCCATCCCGCAACTAGAACCGCCTCGCCGGGTTAGCAGACTGGGTAAAACCGTGCGCCCGTGGGAACAGGTAGCGAATTCGCGACGCTAGTACGAAAGTCCTATTCGGACGCCCTCAGCCCCGTAATTACCCTAGTACTGGTAATGCGCACGTCGTGAATCACTGGCGAACTTGGGAACGCTAGGACCTCCCAATTTGTTCAGAGTTCCCGAAAGTTAGAAATTCTGAGGCGGCACGCGGATGACAACTATGATAGCGGATCCACCAAGGGGCGCGACGCGGTTAGGCGTCGGTCTTGACGCTCATCGGCGCCAGGCACCGAATGCAGACGCGTGGAAAGCGGCGATCGGAACCAAGAGAATACCCGCTCGCCTGGCGATGCTGCCGGAATCAAAGCCGCGCTGGGACAAGATCGGTATAAGCGCCGGAGTCCAGATTACCATCCTGATTTTCTGCTTGCTCATCCCGCTGCTCTATCCAGACCAAATCAAAACTGCTCTCCACCTTCAAATGGTGTCGATGCCGAACCTCGTGACGGAGATTCCGGTCGCACCGCCACCGCCGCCTCCGCCACCTAAAATTAAGGCCAAGGCGCCGGTTCAGCCGAAGCCCGCAGTCGTAGAGCCGGTAAAGCTGGATCCGAAGAAGATGCACATTTTCGAAATTCCCAAAGCGCTCCAGCCGAAGGAAAAGAAGGTTGAAGCGTTGGCGCCGGACATGCAAGCTCATCTGGAGGCCGTAAAAGTAGCTACACCTAGCACGCAGCCGAAGCGCCCGCGAGACGAAGTGAAAATGAATAACCTCAGCACCGGTAGTGCGGCGCCGGCTACGGTGAAAGCGCCGATCGAAAAAGTGCAGACCGGTGGATTCGGCGATCCCAACGGAATTCCCGGTAAAGGCGACCCGCAGCATGCGACAAACGTTGCGCGCCTCGGTTCGCTGTCGCTGCCCGGTGGCCCGGGCTACGGCAACGGCACCGGTGGGGACAAAGGTATTCGTGGCACGGTGGCGAGCACGGGATTCGGCAACGGCGTTGCAAACCCGCCCACGAGTTCAGGGAAGCAAGGGAAAGTAGAATCAGCAGGCTTTGGAGACCAGGCCGTTGCGGCAGATGCACCGAAGAAGAAGGCGGCGTCGGCTGCGGCTGCCGACACGCCTGTTGACATACTGGACAAGCCCAAACCCGAGTACACGGCGGAAGGGCGTAGTCTGAAGTTGGAAGGCGACGTGGTCATCGACGTGGTGTTCCTGTCGAACGGCACCATGCAGGTGAATCGCGTCATCAGCGGATTGGGACATGGCCTCGATGAGGCTGCGGTCCGCGCAGCGCAACAAATCAAGTTCAAACCAGCAAAGCGCGACGGCCAGCCGGTGGATTTTCCGGCGCGCGTGCGGATTGAATTCCGCATGGCTTATTGAGGGGAGAGAGAGATGCGTAAGGTAGCTATTGCTGTCCTCGGGCTCATCCTAGCTGGGTCCGCGGCCATCGCCAACGCAGCGCGGCCAGAACCGCAGCAGGCGCGGACGATGGACCAGGTCATCGACCGGGTCATCACCAACGAGAACCGGTTGAACCAGCAGATCCGGCAGTATTCGCCTCTGGTGGAGACGTACATTCAAAACCTGAAGGCGGACAAAGATCTGGGCGAAGTCCCCGCCGGCGACAAGTATTTTCTCGGTCGCGCGGAGTTTACGAAGGGAGTCGCGCTTGTTCCGCTCAGCGATGCCGAGAGCAAGGGAAAGAAAGTTTTCGGCTCCGTCGGCAATTTCTTTTCGTTCGCCATGCAGTTCCTGCCCGACGGCTTCCTGCAGATGATCTTTATCGACACCAACGGATTCGACAAGCAGCACTACAAGTTCGACTATGTTAAGCGCGAATTTGTCGGCGAAGTGCGTTGCCTGGTTTTCGACGTGACGCCGCAGGAAAAGTCGGGCAAGGGGCGGTTCCTCGGGCGTATCTGGGTTGAGGATCAGGACTACAACATAGTCCGCTTTAACGGCGCGTACAGCGGCGGCGGTCATTCCAGCTGGTACTTTCACTTCGACAGCTGGCGCACCAACGTGCAACCGGGCTTGTGGCTGCCTTCATTCATCTACAGCCAGGAAAGCGGCCTGCACTACGCGGTGAGCAAGAAGCTGGACTTCAAGGCGCAGACGCGGCTTTGGGGCTACAACATCGGTCACGCGCAGCAAGAACAGGAGTTGAGCAAGATTCTCGTCGAGACGCCGGTAAACGACGACACCAAGACCGCAAACGACATGAGCCCGGTTCAGGCACAGCGTACCTGGGACCACCAGGCGGAAGATAACGTGGCGGACCGGCTCGAGCGAATTGGATTGCTGGCGCCCAAAGGCGAAGTGGACAAGATTCTGGACACGGTGGTCAACAATCTCGAAGTCACCAACAATCTGGACGTCGAGCCGGAAGTTCGTTGCCGCGTGTTGATGACCTCGACGCTCGAATCCTTCACCATGGGCCACACGATTGTGTTGAGCCGCGGTCTCATTGACGTGCTCCCGGACGAGGCTAGTCTGGCGGCGGTGGTGGCTCATGAACTCGGGCACGTGGTCCTTGGACACCGCATGGATTCTACCTATGCGTTCTTCGACCAATTGCTGGTGGATGACAAAGAAACGTTCCGCCACTTCGGTTTCGGGCGCACGCCGGCCGAAGAAGAAGCCGCCAACAAGAAGGGCGGCGAGTTGCTCGCCACGGCCCTGAAGGATCCGCAAGTAGCCAAGAGCTGGCACATGGAAAATGCCACGCTCTTCTTCCAGGCCATGCAGGCCCGCCAAAAGGAAATTCCGAACCTGATCAGCCCGCACCTGGGAGATCGCGTTCCGGCTCTTGGTGCCCTCGCAACTCCCGCTCCGGCGGTCCAACAAGTCGCTCAGGCGGGGACGACGGATGCGAAGCCGAACTCGCAGGCCGTCGTGGCACTTCCGATTGGCGGACGCGTGAAGCTCGACCCCTGGAACGACAAGCTGGAAATGATTAAGAGCAAGCCTGTGGGAACGATTGCTGAGCGCGAGAAAATGCCGTTCGAAGTTACGCCGTTCATGCCGTATTTGACTCGCTACGGAAGCGACGCAGGGAAACCGATCGCGGCAAGTGTGGCAGCGCAAGGCGATGCCAAAGCCGGCGAAGCGCCAACCAAGCCGAACAATAACAACTAAAATTCAGCAGCAGAAATCGCGGCCCGGTGAAGCACACTTCGCCGGGCCGTTTTCGTTTGGTGTACGAAATCTGTCAGCACCTGCCTCAAATCATCGCAGACTTCTTCACAACGTGCATCCAGGCAATTGCTTCTTGTCCTCAGGCGCTCACGCGAGCGGCGGAGAAGAACCCGGTGGCGGCAGCGAAGCCAAAGCGCGCCGCATGCACGCGGAAATATAAGAGATTGCAACGAAGAGCAAAATAAGCGCCAGGCCCGGATCGAACAACGCCCCGATGAGAAAGGCGGCCAGCATCATGACTCCAGCCATGTACGGTCGCATGAGCGGTTGCGAGAATCGCGAGTTCACGAATCGCGCGATCTCCAGCGGCCATTTAAACATCCAGTAAAGATAAAAGATCGGAATGAAGTGAAAGCCAACCGCACGCCCCGGCGAGATTGGGTGTTTCCAACCAGGAACGAATTTCAGAATCATGTGCAAGCGATGTACGCAGACCAGCCAGTAGACAATCCCCACGAACACCAACAGGAACAGGTAAAGCGGCGCAATCACGCGTTCGCCCTTGGCGATTTCCGGGTGCAGCGATACGGCGACGTATTCCGCGACGATCGCGGCGAAGCCAAGCACATAACCGATCCACAGCTGCGGCAGCGGAGGGAGATTCTGCGGATACGAAGAGCCCGTACTCGGGCCGCTGGGCGAAAAATTCATGCAATCCTCGGTACAGTCGCTCCGGCAGCGTAACGGTCGCAGCAACGGCGCGTCAAACCTCTTGGGGAGCCGAGCGCGATAGTTCGCTCCAGAAATTTGTGCGATGTTGCCCGGTTCAGTCGGATTTCATAGACTGGCGGAGGAATTACTCAGGGAGGATGACGTGACGTCAACAAAAATGCGCGCGGCGCAAATCGCGGCAGGCATGCTGATTTTTGCGGCGGGAGCGGCGGCCGGCTCGCAGCACGCCAAGAGCGTTGCGGGCCAGAATCATTTTGGCCAGCCGAAAACCGTGCTGCACGTCGTAGTGTACAAATTCAAGGACGCGACTTCCAACAATGATCGCGAAAACGCCGTCAACGGCATCAAGGACATGGCCGGAAAAATTCCCGGCATAAAGAACATCTGGATCAAGACAGAGCGCAACCAGATTAAGGACTTCAGCGGCGTGTACGCCATCGAGTTCACAAGCGCCGAGGCGGCCGCGGACTATTCCGAAAGCCCGATACACGAGGCGTGGTCGAAGAAGTGGCAGGAGCTGCGAGACAACAGCTTGTCGTTCCAAATTTCGAATCCGTGAGAAGTCCGCGGCTTGAAGCTCGCGGGGGTGAGTATCCCCGAGGCCATGCCGCACTTCGCGATTCGGCGGTAATTCAGCGCAGTCCGTGTCGCCGGCCGCCGCGATGTTCTATTGGCGGATGATGCCGAATCGCCGGCGAAAAATCGCATCTACCATTTTGTCGGAAAGCAATCGTTTCAGCCATTTTGCAACCACCGCGAGTCGCGTCACCGTGTAGCGGATCTTTGGATTTCGAGCTTCGATCGCTTCGAGTACTACACGGGCACAGCTCTCCGGCGTCGCCTCCGATGCGGCCCGGCTCTTGGTCACGCTCTCCAGGAACCGCGAGTAGAGCGGTGCATAAGGACCTGAACTCACGCTCTCGAGGTATGGTCGCGAGAGGTCCATCGAAGCCTGCTGGATCCCGGTGATGATGTAGCCCGGCTCGATCAACACGACCTGAACATTGAATGGGAAAAGCTCAAGGCGGAGCGCGTTGCTCATGGCCTCGAGCGCGAATTTGCTGCTGCTGTACGCGCCTTGTGTAGGCGCCGTCACAAAACCGGATACCGAACTCATCATGATGATGCGGCCCTGCCGGCGTCCGCGCATATGCGGAAGAACAGCCTGCGTGACGCGCAGCACGCCGAAAAAATTCGTTTCGAACTGCTGCCGCCAGTCCGGCAGTCGCAAATCCTCGACGGCCGCGGAGATGTTGATACCCGCATTGTTGAGGAGAACATCTATGGCGCCGGCTTTTTCGAGCACGTGAGAAACTGCGCTTTGCACGGATAAGTCATCACAAACGTCGAGCGCCAGCGTTTCCAGCGCGAAGCTCTCTTCCCCCGCCAAAGCATCGAGCTGTGCGCGTTTTTCCGCGGACCGCCCGGCTGCAAACACTCGATAGCCACGTTGCGCCAGCAAGATCGCCGTGGCACGCCCGAGCCCGTCCGTTGCGCCGGTGATGAAAACCGTTTTGGTTGTGTTGGCGCTCTGCGGCATCCTTTCCTCCGTATAAAAGAAGCAATATGCTACCCGTTCTTCGCCTGCGCGTGTATGCTGCAAAGCTCTTGAAACGGACGTTGCAATTCTGGCGTCACACGGTGCAGCGGCCGGGTCGGTGCTCCGAAAACGGCAAAAGTGAGGGGATGATGGAATTGCAGCGGGGCGGTGTCTGTAAGTCTGGTTGGATGGGGAAAAATCGTTTCATGCGAGTGGCCGTTTGTGCGCTGGCCGCAGCCGTCGTGATGAGCTGCGCCACTGCGCGGCTCTTGGCTCAGAGCGATTCCGCCAGTAACGAAGAGTACGGAAAGAAGATCCGCGAATTCACGACAGAAAAGTTTTTTATCACCGACCTGGTCGACCACCTCCCGGCGTCGGCGAACGTTCCGTCGCCAGACAAGATTCTCGGCCACATTGTCGGCGCGCCGGGCTTCCTCACGTACTCGAAGGACATTTACCGCTACTACGACGAACTCGCGAAGGCCAGCCCGCGCGTGAAAGTGTTCCGCGTGGGAAAGTCGGAAGAGGGACGCGATTTCTTGTTAATCGCGGTCAGCGACGAATCCAATATTTCGCAGCTCGATAAACTGCGCGATATCACCGCGAAGCTTGCCGATCCGCGGAAAATCAGCGACGCCGACGCCGCGCAATTGATCTCCACCGGCAAGCCGTTTTATTGGGCCTCGGGTTCCATCCACTCGCCGGAAACGGGCTCGCCGGAAATGCTGATGGAACTGGCCTACCGGCTGGCGGTCGAAGAAACCCCTTTCATTCAATACATCCGCAAGAACGCGATTTTTCTGATTACTCCGGTCGTCGAAGTAGATGGCCACGATCGCATGGTGGACTCGTGGAACTACAAAAAAGCCAATCCCGACAAGCCGCAGCCGGACCTCGTGTATTGGGGCCACTACGTTCAGCACGACAACAACCGCGACGGCATCGCCATGGGACTGAAGCTCTCCCAAATGATGATGCAAACGTTTTTCTACTGGCATCCGCAAGTGCTGCACGATCTCCACGAGTCCGTCCCGTATCTTTATGTTTCGACGGGCACGGGGCCGTATAACGCGTGGCTGGATCCTATCGTCGTCAGTGAATGGCAGAAATTTGCGTACAACGATGTGCAGGGATTAACCGAGCGCGGCGTGGTCGGCGTTTGGACGCACGGCTTCTACGATGGCTGGGCGCCCAACTACATGTTCTATGTCGCGAATGGGCACAACTCGATAGGCCGGTTCTACGAAACGCAGGGAAACGGCTTTCCCGATACGCGAGAAGTGGAACTGGGCTCCGGCCAGACGAGCCGCACTTGGTTTCGACCAAATCCGCCGCTGCCGAAGGTCAAGTGGTCGCTCCGCGACAACACGAACTTGGAACAGAGCGGCGTGCTGATCGCTCTGGACTATGCCGCGCATCACGGTCAGGAATTGCTGCAGGACTTCTACGACAAGAGCAAGCGCTCGGTAGCCAAAGCAACGACCGAAGGCCCCGCGGCTTGGGCCATCGTGAACGACGGCAGGCGTCCGGCGCTCGCTGCGCAACTCGCAAATCTGCTCCAGCGGCAAGGCGCGGAAGTGCAAAAGCTCGAGCAGGATTTTGAAGTGAAAGAAGCTGCGCCGCTCACGGCGAAAAGCGCTGAATCGAAACCCGGCGAAACAAAATCCGAAGCTAAACCCGGCGAGCAAGCCAAAGGTGAAAAAGGCAAGCCGGAGGCTGGCGCAAAGAAAACCGAAGAAACCAAGACGATTAAACTGCCGCTCGGAAGTTACATCATTCGCATGGATCAGCCCTACAGTCGCATGGCTGACATGCTGCTAGACACCCAGTATTACTCCACGAACGATCCGCGGCCGTACGACGACACGGGATGGACGCTGGGTCCGTTGCGCAACGTCAAGACGGTGCGGATCACCGACACTTCGATTCTGAAAGCGCCGATGACGCTCGTGGATTCCGCCGCGAAATTCGACGGTGGTGGCGTGACTCCTCCCCACGCCGGAAAAGGCAAAGCGCTCGCGGTGAAGTATTACGTTATCAACGCGACCGGCGAGCCCAGCCTGGCAACGCTTCGTTTTCGTTTGAAAACCGTCAAATTTTTTGCCGCCGAGGACCCCTTCGAAGCCGCCGGTCAAAAATTCGTCGCCGGATCATTCATCCTTCCCGTAGACGGCAATCCGGCGGACGTAGACCTGCAACTGAAATCCGCGGCGCGTGACCTCGGCGTCCGAGTCGCGAGCGTCGACGCCGTGCCCGATGTAGCGCGGCACGAAGTCGGCGTGCCGCGCATCGCAGTTCTGCACAATTGGACCGATACGCAGAACGAAGGATGGTTCCGTCTGGCGCTCGAAGAGAGTGGCGTTCCGTACGCCTACATTTCCGACTCCACGGTACGCACCACCGCGAACTTACGCGAAAAATACGACGTCATCGTGTATCCCCCGACTTTTTCCGGCGTCCAGCAAGCCCTCAACGGCTTTCCCGTGCGACAACAACCGGACGGCAGCGCTGGCCAGCCCATTCCGTGGCAGAACTCCGCGACGACCCCAAATTTCGGGGGCATCGACGACACCTCGGATATTCGCGGCGGACTCGGTATGGACGGCATCGACCACTTGAAGAAGTTCGTCGACAACGGCGGCCTGTTCGTCCCGGTGGGCAGCAGCATGAACCTGCCGATCGAGCTGGGACTCACGGACACGGTGTTTGTGAACGAAACCAGGCAGTTGCAAGCGCGCGGCATGGTTGCCCGCGCCAACGTGGAAGATAAAGGCAGCCCGATTACCTACGGCTACGACGATTCGCTCGGGGTCTATTTCAATCAGGGGCCGGTGTTGGGCGTTTCCGTCGCGGGAAGATTCGGCCGATTCTTTGGCGGAGAAGGTGGCGGGAATGCTCGAACAAGTGGTCGCGGCTCCGTGACCGATCCCGACATTCCGCAAGGTCGCGCGTGGACGGAACCCGAACCGCCTGTCCACCGGTCCCGCGCCGAACAGGAACTCTATGTCAATCCGGAGCTGCGCGATTATTTGACGTCCTTCATCCCTCCTCCGTCGCTGTATCCCCGCGTCGTGCTCCGATTCGCTCCGGAAAAAGAGCTCTGGATTAGCGGAATGCTAGCGGGCGGCGGGGAACTTGCAGAGTCTCCTGCGATTGTGGACGTGCCGCTGGGCAAAGGGCACGTTGTGCTGTTTGCCACAAATCCTATGTGGCGCCAGGAGACCGAGGGCAGCTTCATGCTGCTGCTCAACGCTGCACTCAACTTTGATCACCTGAACGCCGGGCGGAAGGCTGCGGCTTCGGGCTCGGCTGGTGCTCCTGCGACAAAATAATCGCCTCGCACAATCTCGTACCGCCTCGCCAGTGGCTCAACCGAAACCTCATGGCGCGACGGATTGGCGTCTCCCTTTCGGCACAATGTCCCGCGTGTGCTGCCGCTCGTGCAAGATTGGTTGCTAAGATCGTTCTACCACTGTAGCTTCCATCGGAAGGCACGGGTGCGCCTGCATGTCGGACGACGGAATCCCTAACTCACAGCCAGCGGAGCGCAAGTGGCGATTGGGCTTTTGGAGCCTCATCGCCACGCAATTTCAGGGCGCGTTTAACGACAATGGCCTGAAGTTCTTCGTCATCTTTCTCGTTCTCGGCACAAATCCCACGGCCGAGCAGAAAGACCTCCTCGTATTTTACGTGGGGAATCTCTTCGCCATTCCGTTTCTGCTGTTTTCGATGGGCGGCGGGTTCCTCGCCGACCGCTTCAGCAAACGCACCGTCGCCATCGGCACAAAAATCTTCGAAATCCTTGCCATGCTTTTCGCCCTGTATGCCTTCGCGCACGGCAGCACGCGCATGGCGTTCGCGGTCATCTTTCTTGCCAGCACGCAAGCCGCATTCTTCGGACCTTCAAAATACGGGCTGCTCCCGGAACTGCTCCCCAGCGAGCGCCTGTCCTGGGGCAACGGCATCCTCGAGCTGACTTCTTTCCTCGCCATCATCGCCGGCGCCGTCGCTGGTCCTTTCCTCGCCCAGAAATATCACGGTCACGAAACGTACGCCGGATTGATTTTCGCCGCATGCACCGTAGTTGGCCTGTTCATGAGCTTCGGGATCTCGCGCGTTCCCCCAGCGGATCCCGCGCGAAAGTTTCGCTGGAACATTTTCAGTGACCTGCGAAAGCAGCACCAACTCGTCGGCCCCGACCGCACGCTCTGGCTCGCCATCGTCGGCAATACCTACTTCTGGTTTCTCGGCGCTTTGCTGCAATTCGTCATCGTGTTTTACGGCCGCGAGATTCTCCATCTCGATGAAACGCGTGGCGGCTATCTCCAGGCGGCGCTCGCCATCGGCATCGGCGTCGGCAGTTACGTCGCCGGCCTGCTTTCCGCCGGAAAAATCGAGTACGGCCTCATCCCTCTTGGTGCCGTCGGAATGTCCGCCGCAGCGCTGGCCATTTCTATCCACGGCCTATCCTTTGCGCAGGTAATTCTTCTCCTCGGCGCGCTCGGATTCGCAGGCGGTTTCTTCGCCGTTCCCATCAACGCGCTCATCCAGCATCGCCCCGACGACGACAAAAAAGGCGGCATCATCGCCTACGCGAACTGGCTGTCGTTCGTCGGAGTTATCGCGGCGTCGGCTGCCTATTCAGGGTTTACGCATTACCTCCACGTAGGTCTCGAATGGTTTTTCGTCTGGACCGCGGTACTTACCCTGGCCGCGACAATTTACGTGGTCTGGCTGCTTCCCGATTCGCTCCTTCGCCTTCTTCTTTGGATGCTGACGCACACGCTCTACCTGCTCGACGTCGAAGGCCGCGAAAATGTCCCGGCTCGGGGCGGCGCGATGCTGGCGCCCAATCACGTTTCGATGGCCGACGCGGTTCTTCTGCTCGCCGCGCTCGACCGTCCTGTCCGTTTTCTGATGTTCAAAGGCTCCTACGAGCATCCGTTGGTCAAGCCTTTCGCGAAAATTCTCGGCGTCATTCCCATCGCGTCCGATCAAGGTCCGCGCGAAATGATTCACTCGCTGCGCCGCGCAACGCAGGCGCTGCAGGACGGCGAGCTCGTCTGCATTTTTCCCGAAGGCCAGATGACTCGCATCGGCCAGTTACTGCCGTTCCGCCGCGGCATGGAACGCATCATCAAGGGCGTCGATGTTCCGATCATTCCTGTAAACCTCGACGGCGTCTGGGGCTCGATCTTCAGCTTCGCTGGTGGCCGCTTTCTCTGGAAATTCCCACGGCGCCTTCCATATCCCGTGCGCGTCACCTTTGGCGCGCCGCTGCCATCCACTACGACGTCTCAGCAGGCGCGGCAAGCCGTCCAGGATTTGAGCGCGGAGGGCTTCGCGCGCCGTAAGCATCTGATGAAGCCATTGCCGCGCACCTTCATCCGCACCGTGCGCCGCCATCCGTTCCGCTTCGCGATGGCCGACGGCCAAACGCCCAAGCTGAGTTTCTTCGCCGTGCTCGCGCGAACGCTATTCCTCGCGCGGCGGCTGCGCAAAACGTGGCAAGACCAGGACATGGTCGGCATACTGCTTCCGCCTTCGATACCTGGAGCGCTCGTCAACTTCGCGGCAATGCTGATGGGCAAAGTGCCCGTCAACTTGAACTACACTGCCTCGAACGAAACCCTCGAATCATGTGCCACGCAGTGCAATCTCAAAACGGTCATCACTGCTCGCGCCTTTCTCGAGCGCGTGCACGCGCAACCGCCTGCCGAAACCGTTTTCATCGAAGATGTTGCGCAGGAACCTCGCTTCAGCGAGCGCCTCGCTGCGGCTTTCGCAACACTTCTCCCCGCTCGCCTGATCGAGAAATTCGCCGGTTCGCGGCGCAAAACGCAGCTCGACGACATTGCCACGATTATTTTTTCCAGCGGCTCGACCGGTGAACCCAAAGGCGTCGTCCTCACGCATTACAATGTCGCTTCAAACGTCGAGCAGCTCAGCCAGGTGTTTCTCCTGCATCCCGACGACCGCATCATGGGCATCCTCCCTTTCTTCCACTCCTTCGGATTCACCGGAACACTCTGTTTGCCCGCCGCAACCGGCATCGGCGTCGTGTTTCATCCCAATCCGCTCGACTCGCGCGTCATCGGCGCGCTCGTCGACAAATACGCCGTCACCATGCTGCTCGCCACGCCCACTTTTCTGAATGCCTACTCGCGCCGCGTTGAACCCGAGCAGTTCGGCAGCTTGCGCTTCGTCATGGCGGGCGCTGAAAAATTGCCCGAACGCGTCGCGCAAGCCTTCGAAGATCGTTTCGGCATCCGTCCGATGGAAGGCTACGGTTGCACGGAGTGCTCTCCGGCGGTTACCGTGAACACCATGGATTTTCGCGCTGCATCTTTCCGCCAGGTCGGCGCAAAGCGCGGCAGCATCGGCCATCCGCTTCCCGGCATGACCGTGAAAATCGTCGACCCCGAATCGCAGGAGCGCCTCGGCGTGAATCAACCTGGCCTCTTGCTCGTGCGCGGTCCCAACATCATGCAGGGCTACTTGAACCAACCGGAAAAAACCGCCGCCGTGTTGCGCGACGGCTGGTACAACACCGGTGACATCGCTATGGTGGATGACGACGGCTTTCTCCGCGTCACTGACCGCCTGAGCCGCTTCAGCAAGATTGGCGGTGAAATGGTTCCGCACATCAAAGTCGAAGACAAACTCCACGAGCTCGCCGGCGCCACCGAACAAGCATTCGTCGTTACCGCAGTCCCCGACGAAAAAAAGGGCGAGCGGCTGATGGTCCTGCATACCCTCCCCGAAGAAAAACTGAAGCCCGTCCTCGAGCTTTTCGCCAAATGCGAATTGCCTTCGCTCTGGCGTCCGCGTCCGGACCAATTCATTCGTGTCGAAAAACTTCCCTACCTCGGCACCGGCAAGCTCGATCTTCGCAAAGCGCGCGAACTGGCCCTCGCGGAAGCGCAGCGCGCGTGACACGACCACTGCAAAGCAGCCGCCCGCGCCTCGACACTTGTCAGCTATGAGCGAATTGCCGCGCGATAACGCCAGCCGCCGATTGCTCGTCCGCATCGCCCTCACGGCGCTTGCGCTCGTCGTCTGGTTCTGGACGCAATCCCTTATCGCGCATCGTGAACTTCCCAACGCCGGCATCGGCGACGCGCTCCACACTGCGACCGCCGGCCTGAACACCTATTTTCTTCATTCACCGCTCGCCGCAAACGCACTTCTGATCATCAGTTCCGCTCTCATCGACGCTCTCGGACTATTTCTCCTCGCGCGCTGGCTCTGCGGCCCAAGTGTCCGCCCTTTTCTCGGCCTCGTGCTGCTGCTCGGCCTGCGTCAAATCCTGCAAGCCATCTGCGCTCTTCCCGCTCCTCCCAGCATGATCTGGCACTACCCCGGCTTCCCTTCGGCGCTTGTTACCTACAACGTCGGCAACGATTTCTTTTTCTCTGGCCACACCGCCATCGCTGTGTTCGGCGCGATCGAGATTTCCCGTCTCGCCAAACGCTGGCTCACGGGGCTAGCAGTCCTCACCGTGTTCTTCGAAATCATCGCGGTGCTGGTTCTTCGCGCGCACTATACGATGGACATTTTCACCGGTGTTCTCGCCGCCTTCTGCGTGGCTGCGGCCTGCACGCGACTCGCCCCGCGCATTGACGCGTGGCTCTCTCCGCCTCGCGCAGTAGCGCCGTAGCTGCTTCAAGGCACCGTGCTCGGATTGTTTTGCAGGAGCTCCCGTCAGTGAGGAATCAGCTCTGCGAGGCTGTAGCTGGCTACTCGTACCGCAACGCAATCACCGGGTCTACGCGCATCGCTCTCCGTGCCGGCAAATAGCATGCCGCCGCCGCTACCAGCGGCAGCAACGCCGCGACGCTGATAAACGTCAGCGGGTCGGTCGCGCTCACGCCATACAACAAACCGGCCATGAGCCGCGTCAGCGCGAGAGCCGCAACGAACCCTGCAGCCACGCCGGCCAGCGTCATCTTCATTCCATCGCCCAGCACCAGCCGCATCACCTCGATCCGATTTGCTCCAAGAGCGATGCGGATACCGATCTCCTGCGTTCGCTGCCCGACCACGTAGGAAACGACGCCGTAAATGCCAATCGCTGCGAGCAACAGTGCGGCGGCGGCGAACACCCCCAGCAGAATCATCGAAAAGCGCCGCGCCGAAAGCGATTGCGAAATGATTTCATCCATCGTCTGCGCCTGCGCCATCACGTTCTCGCTGCTGACGCGCAGGATTGCTGCATGGATAGCTTCCGCTATCCCCGAACTTCGCGGATCGTACCGCACCAGCATTCCCGTTCCGTTCCACGACAGCTTCATCGCTTCGTCCGGCAGTTGCATGTACGGCACGTAAAGCTGCGCGCGCAGCGACTGCGTGTCGTCCGTATCCAGCCCCCATTGCTTTACGTGGCCCACGACGCCGACGATTTGCGCTCGCCCGCCTTTGTATTCCAGCACCACGCTCTTCCCGATGGGATCCGCGTTTCCAAAGTATTTCTTTGCGAAGACGTCGTCGACCACGACCACGTGCGGCGAATTTTCGTCGTCTTGCGGCGTGAAGAACCTGCCGCGCTCCAGAGGAATGCCCATCAATTTAAGGTAGTCTTCCTCGACCACGTAGCTCAGCGTCCATTTCTTGTCGTTGTCCGTGGCCGGTTTTGGTTCGCCGTCGAACCAGAAAAGATCTTCGTCGTCGCCCGTCAAGGGCATCGCTCCCCACGAGAGTGAAACGCTCTGGACTCCAGGAACGGTCTTCACTTCGCGGTCTATCGTCCTGAGTGCCTGCCGGATTGCTGCAGCGGAAGCGTCGCGCATCGCCGGAGGCGGCGCTACGCTTAATGTGAGCACGCCGTGCGAGTTAAATCCCGGATTGACGTTCCAAAGCGCATTCAAGCTGCGAATCATCAAGCCCGCCGAAATCAGCAGCACAAGCGCAAGTCCGGTTTCCGCGGCCACGAAGAAGCCTTGCGCGCGCGTTCGCGTTCCGCTTCGTCCGCGTCCCGCCTCCTTCAGCGTGTCCTGCAAATTCAGCCGCGCGGTTCGCAGTGCGGGTGCGAGTCCGAATAAAAGTCCGCAACCGAGCGAGACGACCATCGTGAACAGCAGCACTCGCCCGTCTACTCCGACTTCTGAAGAACGTGGTAGCCCAGCGGGTAACTGCCGCAGCCCCGCCTGCGTGCCCCAGGCCGCCAGCAGCAATCCGAGCCCCCCACCGATGACCGACACCAGCAGGCTCTCCGTCAGCAACTGGCGTAGCAGCCGCGCTTGCCCTGCACCGAGAGCGGATCGAATCGCAAATTCGCGGGAGCGCGCCATCGACCGCGCGAGAAGCAAATTCGCAACGTTTCCGCAGGCAATCAAGAGGACGAGCGCGACTGCCGCCAGCAGCACGAGAAGCACCGGCCTCGCCTGCCTCACAATCTCTTGTTTCAGCGGGAGCATGCTCGCGCCGATTCCCGTGTTCGTATCCGGATACGTCGCCGCGAGCGCGTTCGAGACGCGCGCTAGATCCGCGCGGGCTTGTTCGATGGTTACTCCCGGTTTCAGCCGGCCGATTCCGTGGATGCCGAGCCCCGCGCCGCGTTTCGGAAGCAACGGATTGTCCCACTGGCCCAGTGGAACAAACACATCAATACTCCGAAACGTTCCCCACGAGAGATCAAAATTCGCCGGTACAATTCCTACCAGTGTGTATGCCCGCCCGTCGAGCGTCAGGCTCTTTCCAATCGCCTCCGGTGAACCATTGAATTTGCGCCGCCACAATCCTTCGCTGATCATGGCCACCGGCGCGGCTCCGATTCGGTCTTCTCCCGGCGCAAAATCCCTCCCCAACAAAGGATGCACTCCCAGCATGCCAAACAGTTCAGACGTGATGAGCCGCGCGCGGACCTGCTCGGCTTCGCCGCGTCCCGTGAGGTTGTAGCCGTAGCTTCGCGAAACCGCCATCGCGGAAAACGAACTGTTCTCTTTCTGCCAATCCAGGAAATTTGGGTAGGAAATCGCTCCATCCACAAAGTTCGGCTTGCTTTCGTGAATCGCAACGAGTTGTTCGGGATGCGGATACGGCAGCGGATTGAACAATACGCCGTTCACGACCGAAAAGATCGCCGTGTTCGCTCCGATTCCGAGCGCCAGCGTCAGGATTGCTACCGCCGTGAATCCGGGCGACTTGATGAGCACCCGGAATCCGTATTTCACATCCTGCATCAGCCGCTCGACGGACGCCCAACCCCACATCTCCGCCGTCACCTCCCTGACCAGACCAACGTTCCCAAACTCGCGCCGGGCTACTCTCTCTGCGTGCTCTAGCGCTTCGCCGCGATCCATGCGATCGCGCGCCGCCATCTCCAGATGGCTTCGCAACTCTTCATTCAGCTCTTCACGCCTGCGCCCGAACATGGTTCCTTCTCCTATTCGTATCTCAGCGCCACAATTGGGTCTACGCGCGCGGCTCGCTGCGCGGGAAGGTAGGCGGCCAGCAGCGCCGTTGCGGACATGAGCAGGAACGCAATCGCGATTGTCGTGGGATCCGTTGCCTTTACTCCAAAAAGCATTCCCGAAATCAGCCGGGTGGCCGCCCAAGCCGCTGGCACACCGAGCGTGGCCCCAACCCCGACCAGGAGCAAGGCTTCATGCAAGACCATCCACAACAAGCGGCGCCTTTCCGCGCCGAGCGCGAGTCGAATTCCGAGTTCTTTGGTTCTTCGCTGTACCACGTAAGTCATCGCTCCGTACAGGCCCAGCGCGGCAAGAAGCAGCGCCAGCCCGCTGAAGAAACTCACCAGCGTCCCCATCGAGCGCCATCCGCCAAGATAATCATCGAGCTCCGCTGCCTCGGTCTCGACGTTGCCGAGCGGCAAACCCTTGTCGACGGATTGCACCTGAACGCGGATCGCCGGCGCCATGCTAGCGCTACCCCCCGTGGCTCGCACTAAGAGCGTCATCTGGCCGTACATGTCCTCCGGCGCTTGCGTGTAGGGAATCCATGCGGCCTCCTGCCGTTCTTCTTCGCCAATGCGGTGCTTTATGTCCTTCACTACTCCGACGACCTCGACGTCTCCGCTGGACTTCTCCCCATCGAATCCGAACCGGCGTCCCAAAGGGTTTTCGGCCGGGAAGAACTTCCGCGCCATGCTTTCGCTGATGATCGCCACCTTCTGCGAAGTCTCCGCATCCCGAACGCTAAACTCGCGACCCAGCAGCAGCCCGATCCCCATCGTTTCAAAGAAGCGAGGGCCAACAGGGTCGCAATAAACCTCGGGCGCATCTGCCGATTGTGCAGCCTCTCCTTGCACCCACACCCTTCGGTACCATCGGCCGTAGACCATCCTGAGCCTTGAGAGGCTGGCGGATTGCACGCCCGGGACCGTGTTCAGCTTGTCGTACAATTCGCGGTAAAGGTTCATTTCTCGTGCGCGGTCGTGGTAGGTCATCGCCGGGAAAATCCACATCGTCAGGATTTTTCCACCGTCATAACCCGCGTCCACTGCGTAGAGTTGCTTCAAGCTCCGCAGCAGCAATCCAGCTCCGACAAGCAAGGCGAGAGACAACGCGACCTGCGCGATCACGAGCGATTTTGCCAGCCCGCGATGCAAAATGCCGGTTCCTTCGTGTGCCTCCGCTCCTCTCAAAACCGGGTTCAGATCGACGCGCGTCCCCGCCAACGCGGGAACCAGTCCGAAGAGCACTCCGGTGAGAGCCGAGATCCCCGCTGTGAACGCCAAAACTCTAACGTTGGGACTCAGGTCAAACGGAACCGGCGCGTAGCCGTACGAAAGCACCGTGAGCAGCAGCCCCACACCCCACTTGGCAAGTAGCAATCCTAGCGCGCCTCCTAGCAGAGCGAGCAGCACACTCTCTGTAAGCAATTGGCGGATCAGTCGTCCGCGCCCTGCACCAATCGCCACGCGCACGGAAATTTCTTTTTGTCTGTACCACGCGCGCGCCACCAGCAATCCCGCGACGTTCACGCAGGCCATCAGCAACGCCAGGCCAACAACCGTAGCGAGAATCCGCATTTCTGTTCCGAAGTTTTCCGTCGGCTGGCCTTCTCCTCGAAGCGCCGGTTGCAGCACGATTCTTCGTCCGCTGGCCCCTTTCTGAATTTGCGGAGAGTCGGGGGAAGCCTCCTCCTCCATCAACGCTTGACGATATGCCACGTCCAGATCCGCCCGGGCTTCCTCGAGACTGACTCCGGGCTTACGCCGCGCCATAATCTCAAATGTGTCGTGATCTCTTAGGCGCAGCTGCGGCTGCACCCACATGGGCAGCACCACGCTTGCCGACCTTCCCGCGACGCTCCTGCCAAAGAACCGCTGAGACGTGACGCCAACAATGGTAAATGGCATCTGTCCGACGTAGATCGTCTTGCCAAGGGCCTCGTCGCTTCCGGCAAATCGCTTCTGCCAGTATGCGTAGCTGATGACTGCAACGGGTCTTCTCCCCTTCTGATCATCGTCGGGAGTAAGGGTACGGCCGAGAAACGCGTTAACGCCAAGAACCTCGAAATAATTCCCGGACACGAAATCGTCGGGCAGGATCTCGGACTGGCCGTCCACCGTTATGTTGTTGCGTGAGTCGTCGAACGCAAACATTCCCGAAAAGGAGCTGTTGTGGTTCCGAAGGTACTCGAATTCTGCGTACGGAAATTCGCTAAACCCGCGTCCGTCCGATGCTATCCCCCGAATGAAGACGAGTTGCTGGGGATCTTTGACCGGGAGCTTTGCCCACACGAAGGCGTCCATCAGGCTGAAGATCGCCGTGTTCGCTCCAATGCCTATCGCAAGTGTCACTACCGCCACGGCGACAAAGCCAGGACTGCGGCGCATCGTCCGGATGCCGTAGCGCAAATCCTGCGTCAGATCGTCGAGCCAACGCCAACCCCAGTTTTCCGTCGTGATCTCCCTAACCAGCCCAACGTTTCCAAACTCGCGCCGGGCTGCTCTCGCTGCATGCGCCGGCGCTTCGCCGCGATCCATGCGATCGCGCGCCGCCATCTCCAGATGGCTTTTTAATTCTTCCTCCAGTTCCTGTTCACGCTTTTGACGACGCCAGAATGAGAAAGTCACGATTCGCTCTCCCGCTCCGCCGGATTGAGCACTCCCGCAATCGCATCTGAGAGCTGCGCCCACCGCGAGCGCTCGGAATCGAGCTGTTTCTTGCCTTTGACGGTCAGGCGGTACACTCGCACGCGTTGTTTGTTCTCGGAAACTTTCCAGTCCGCCGCGATCCACTTCCGCCGCTCCAGCCGGTGCAGCGCGGGATACAGCGAACCGGTATCCACCTGTAGGACTTCGCCAGAACTCACGCGAATCGCCTGGCTGATGCCATAACCGTGCTGCGCGCCCCAGCGCAGCGTCTGCAGGATGAGCAAGTCGAGCGTTCCTTGCAGCAGTTCGATACGGTTCTGATAGCGCGGTTTCACGTTGACCTCTGGCTGTAGAGACTCTACATCCCGGCATGTAGCATGTCTACATCCTTCTCCGCTGCAATATACGGACCATCCCGCGCTCCTGCCATCCCGCTGAGCCGCAAGTACTTAATTTTCACCGTCTATGAACCCAGGCTGTTCGCTTGACCGCCCCCGGGACGGTTTGTCTCGCTTCCGGTCGTTCTTTCTTCGCCGCTCTCTCCGGCTCCCGCATATCAGTTCGCCTCGTATCGTTCGCGCACATCGTTACTCTTGGTGTGTTTCTCTCCTCCCGCGGATTGTCGGTGCTTCCGGCGAATGTTAACGTCTTCTTAATACGATGGTGAAAAAACTATGAAGTTTTCCGCGCGTCGATTCCTTCTCCCGGTTTCGATGATTGGTTTGCTGTATGCTCCCGCCTCCCGCGGACAGCAGCAACCCGCCTCCTCGGATAAGGCTCTCGTAAAAATCGGCTACTCGATGGATTCCTTGAAGATCGAGCGCTGGCAAACCGACCTCGACCTGTTTCAAAAGCGCGCCAAAGAGCTGGGCGCCGAAGTGCTCGTCGAAACCGCCGAGGGCGACGACGAACTGCAATTCCAGCAATCGAAAAAATTGTTGGATGCCGGAGCAAAAGTTCTCGTCCTTGTCGCGCACGACACCGACAAAGCCGCCCGCATCGTGCAGGAAGCCAAAACGCGCCATGTTCCCGTTCTTTGTTACGAGCGTCTTGTCCGCAATGCGGATGTAGATTTCTTCGTTGGCACCAACGCGGAATTCATCGGCGAGCTCCAGGCTGGTTCTCTCGCGCGGCTCGCTCCGAACGGCAATTACGTCCTGATTGGGGGTTCGCCCACCGACAACAACGCAAAGTTATTGCGCGACGGCCAGCTTCGCGTTCTGAAGCCGTTCGTCGATCGCGGCGACATCCGGATTCTCGGCGATGGCTGGGCTAAAGACTGGGATCCCGCCGAGGCGTATGCTGCGGTGTCCAAAGCGATTGACCTCGCGCATGGAAATATTTCCGCTGTGGTCGCCTCCAATGACGGCACCGCCGGCGGGGCCATCCAGGCGCTGGCGGAACATCAGTTGGCGGGCAAAGTCCTCGTTTCCGGCCAGGACGCCGATCTCGCCGCCATCATCCGCATTCTGGACGGAACGCAAACCATGACCGTGTACAAGCCCGTTGGCCAACAAGCGCGTCTGGCGGCCCAAGTTGCCGTAGACCTCGCGACCGGCGCGCCCGTAAAGAATGCCGCGCCGATTTCGAACGGATCGAAAACGGTAATGGCGTTGTTTTTAAGCCCCGTCGTCGTTACGAAGGACAACGTCAAGCAGACCGTCATCAAGGACGGTTTCCAAAACCTCGAAACAATTCAGAAGAGCCTGCCGAAGGAAAAGTGGCCGAACTAAGGCGCAGGTGTAAAAGGTCTGCGAATTCCCTCGCAGCCGAGCGCGCGAGTCCAAAGAATTTCAGGATAGATATCTAGAACTTCACGCCCCAGAACGATGCATCGGGCTTCACCAACTCAAGTCCGACGTCCCACGCTTCGTGATCGCGCCACACTACGTGCGCGTCCGCTGATCGCCCGCTCGCGGAATGGATTAATCGAACGCGCTGCCGGAGCGGAAGTCCCGCGCCAACCACGGCAAGGCACCCGGATTTGCTTACGTCTACGGTGACGCCGTTGGCGCGCTGCTTGACAGGACCCTCGTCCCACTCTACCTGGAATCTCACGCGGGAAACGTGGCGCGGATGCGTCCGCAGCTTTTCCCAGCGCTCTTCTAATGCTTTGCCTGAAGGGATAGCCGGGGTATTCGTCTCGGTTTCGGTGGCCATACGGACCTCAGTAGGAAACTGCTAGATGGAATTGGCCGGATCAGCAAATACCAAGATAAAGATATTTCTATGCACATGCGCAGTCAATAGTACTTCTCAGATTTTTTGCACACAAAATCTCGCCCTGTCCGTCGTGACTCCGTGCGTCCGACCTTCGAAGTGATTGAATTTAATGGACTTATATTTAAATCCGCAGTTAGTTTTCCTCGCATTCTCTTTTTGTTCTCTCATTCTATTCGCCGCCGATTTCACTACTCTCACCACCGCCTCGGCTTCTAAGTTCGATTCAAAAAATCGCGTCCCTCGCTCGCAGAACGTGGTAAGTTCTCTTCGTCAAGATTGCTCCCCAATCACAGACATGAAGGAGGTATAACGACATGTCCATTGTGAGAGATCGTTCCCGTCGTTCGCGCCGCTCGTTCCTACAAGTTTCCGCCGCCGCCGCCGTTGCCGCTGCGGGCATTCGCATCGTGACCGAGCCGATGCTCGCAAACGCCGAGTCCCACCCCTTCCCAAAGGACGCCGTCGTCATTAACGCCAACGAGAATCCGCTTGGACCGTGCGGGGTAGCGTGCGACGCCGTGAGAAGCATCGCCTCGCAGGGCAACCGCTACTCCAGCTGGCTGACCGACGACCTCGTCAAAACGTTTGCCTCCATGGAAGGCCTCAAGCCGGAATACGTTCGGGCTTTTCCCGGATCGAGCGGGCCGCTGCACTATTCCATTCTGGCGTTCACGTCGCCGGCCAAGAGTTATGTAACCGCCGATCCCGGATACGAAGCCGGCACGCACGCCGCGAAACAATCCGGCGCGCGCGTCGTCTCCGTTCCGCTGGCGAAATCGTACGCGCACGACGTAAAAGCGATGCTCGCGGCCGCGCCCGATGCCGGCATCTTCTATATCTGCACGCCGAACAATCCCACGGGAACGGTCACCAGCCATTCGGACATCGAATATCTGCTCGCGAACAAACCAAAGGGTTCCTACCTCCTCGTCGATGAGGCGTACATCCACTTCGCGGATACCACCAGCGCGATTGATTTCGTCAAAGCCGATAAAGACGTCATCGTCCTCCGCACTTTTTCGAAGATTTACGGAATGGCCGGATTGCGCTGTGGATTCGCCATCGCGCGTCCGGACCTGGTCGAGAAAATCGGCGCCTTTTCCGGCTGGGGCGCCATGCCGATCACCGCGGTGGCCGCGGCCACGGTCAGCTTGAAAGATCCGCGTCTGGTTCCGGAACGCAAGCAGATCAATGCCACCGTCCGTGAAGCAACGTTCCAGTGGCTGGCGAAGAACGGCTATTCGTTCGTGCCGTCCCAATCAAATTGCTTCATGCTCGACGCGAAGCGTCCCGCAAAAGAAGTCATTGCCGCGATGTCCGCGCAAAATGTGTTCATTGGACGGCCGTGGCCCGTTTGGCCGACCCATGTGCGCATCACCGTCGGCACGCAGAATGAAATGGAGCGTTTTCAGGAAGCGTTCCAGCGCGTGATGTCGGGCGCGGCCTCGGCGAGTCTCATTTCGCCGCCCGACCCGGCGCGTCTGAATCTCGACGGCGTCGTCATTCCCGGCATCTCGTCGTAGCGGCACGACATGTCGGGCCCGCGCCGCGCATAGTGACCCGCTCCGATTCGCAGCGGCCGGCGTAACTAAACTTCGGATCGACGCAGGCGCCACGTGCTGCGCGCCGGAAAACGCGCAGAAACTGCGCCTCCGTTTGAAAATCTCCTGCCCCTCCTGATCACCCGGACGGTAATTCCCACGCACATCCCGCGCGCGAAAGTCTTGTAGGAAACGCCCGGGTTCGAGAAGCTGATTCCAGGCCTCCTCTTCTACTACTGATACGCAAATCTGTCGTTGGCCCTTGGGAAGTAAACGAGCAGCCACGAAGCTCGCGTTCAAATCCAGAATTTCGCAGGCATCAGGCGAGTTGTGCGCCCACACCTGCGACTCTGGAAAAGGGAAATCATGATCACAAAACTGATGTGCGGTGTTATTTTGTGCGGCGTGTCTTTCGGCGCAACTGCAATTCCTGGCGAGGCCTGCGCGAAGCAGGAGCACGCCTCGAAGGCGCGCAATGCGAATGGCATTGCACCGGTCAGCGTGGAGATGCCGGCTCCAGATGTGGCCATCGTGCCGGAGAGAGCTGCATCGCTCCGCACTGAGAACGGAACTGCGAATTGTGCCGATCCTGCAGCTAGCCCGGAACCCTCCGCCAAGGCTGGCGGCAGCTCCGATCGCGGCTTGGTCGGCGTGGACGTGCGTCTATCGCTGCTCGGAGTAGGAGCGGAAGCAGCGGTCTCGCTCGCGAAGCATTTCGACGTGCGCGGCGGCTTCAATTATTTCAGCTACGGCCGTGACTTCACGCACGATGGCGTCACCTACCACGGGCAACTGGACTTGCGGTCCGGAGAAGCGCATCTCGACTGGTCGCCCCTGGGCCAGTGGTTTCACCTTAGCCCGGGACTGCTCATTTACAACGGCAACCAGCTGAGCGGAAAAGCGAACGTTCCGGGCAACAGCACGTTCACGCTCGGCGGAACCACGTACTTGAGCGATCCGGTCAATCCGATCGGCGGAAACGGCAAAGTGGAGTTTCGCAAAGTCTCACCCACGGCCATGATCGGATTCGGCACCCTGGTGCCGCGGCACAAGCACTTCAGCGTGACTAGCGATCTGGGCGTGGTATTCCAGGGCCAGGCGCGAACCACTCTTGGATTTACCGGAAGTGCGTGCGCACCGGACGGTTCGAACTGCGTGAACGCGGCGACCGACCCGAACGTGCAAGCCAATGTGCTCGCGGAGCAGGCGAAGATCAACAACAAGATGTCGTCCTTCAAATACTATCCGGTGCTCTCGTTCGGCTTCGGCTATCGCTTCTGACCTGGGCGACTTTCGGAACCAGCAGCCTCAATTAGGTCGCAGCGGATATCCGCGCGAAAAGGGAAAGGCCGCGCTGACTTTATCAACGCGGCCTCTACTATTCATTACGACGAACCGAACTCGGGAAGGGCTTGCCCTTACCCTTGTCGCACGGAGGTCGCCTAGAAGCTGAACCTGGCCATTACCCGCATGCTGCGTGGGCTGTCGGGGGTTTGCGCTTGGTTCAAGAACGTACCCGTTGGCGAGGTAGCCACATCCTGCCCGTTCCCAAAACCCAGAGTTGTGTAGCCGAGATTAAGGGTGTTCAGAGCATTGAACATGTCCAGCCGGAGCTCCAAGTTCTTCCTCTCGGTGAACCTGAATATTTTCGCGGCGGCGAAGTCTAGGTTATCGAGGCCGGGTAGGTGGAGGGCATTCCGTCCCAGGGTGTTGGCGTTCGGAAGTCCAGTACCTTCGATGAAGTGAACGCTGGTGGGAGCGACACACGGCGTGCCTGTCACGTCGGGATTGGCATAGCCGGTGGCGCAGGACGCCTGCAAGATGGCTCGCGTGTTGAGCGGAGCCGCAGGGTTGCTAACGTCAGGACGATCAGGAACGAGCTGGCCGTCACCGTTGCGATCGAAGCCGTTGAGCAGAGTATAAGGTATGCCGGACTGCCAAATGGCGATAGCGGAAAGCTGCCATCCGCCGAGGAGCGAACCGACTACGCCGTTCCTGGGCCCTCGGAGGCCCCAGACCAAGCCAATTGCGCCTACGTGTCTGCGGTCGAAATCGGAGTTGCCGTAATCCAGGTGCCGGCTTCCGCCGACCACCTGGGACACGGACTGAAAGGAGCTAGGCGTCGAGTCAAAACCAAAAACGTCACTGATCTCGTCGAGGTAGTGCCCGTAGGTGTAGGAGCCATCAAATTGCAGATCCCCGACAGGAGTCGACTTGAAGGGGCGCTTAAGCTCTGCCTGAAATGATTCGTAGTTGGAATTGGCGGAGGTCGCTCGCACGGTCCGGACACCCACTTGCGGCATGAAACGGGCACCCGTTGCAGGGTTAACAATCGGATTCATATCGATGGTGCGGAACAATTTGTGTGATACCGATCCGACATAGGAACTGTCCCAAATTAGCCCGAAAGGCAATTCCCGCTCGAAGCCCAAAGACCAGCGGTCCGTATAAGGGTTGCGGAATGGGAGGAGGAAGAGATTCGTCTGCGCCGAGAGCGCGGTCGGAGGTGTCGGTTGAATGCTAGCGAATTGCGTGCTGAAGTTCGCCGTCCCGCGGCTCGTTGACCCCGTAGGCACGGTAGATTGAATGGTGCCGCCAAGCGTGTTTGGCGAGGAGCCGGCGATGTTGGAGAGCAGGTTGTTAAACCAGGTGTCATAGCTGGTCTGAAACCCTCCGCGCCACACCATGTGCTTGCCGCCCATTATGCGGTCGATCAGGCGGTCCCCCCTGGGATTCCAGGCAAATCCTACCGTCGGCGCGAAGTTGTTGTTGTCCCCGGGAACCTTGTGCGGCGCAGCGAAATTCACCGGGTCATAATCCGTGAAAGCCGCGACAGCGAAGGTGTTCACCGGCATGCCGAAATTCTCATAGCGCAATCCCAGGTTTAAGGTCAGGTTCTGGGTGGTTTTCCATGAGTCCTGGAAGAAGTACGATTGCCGAAACAAGTTGGGGTGGTAAATCGAGCTTCCGAACTGGCGGTTTAGGGACCCGCCGCCGCCCCCGAAGTCGTCCAGGAAATTGGAATAGCCGGTCACTCCGGGGCTGACCGCATAGGTGAAGGAACCACGTTCGTTAAACGGAGGATGTTGGCGGGCCAATTGCCGCAGGAAGTCCACCCCGTAGCGGAAAGTATGCGTCCCATGGACATAGCTCATCGTGTCTTCGTACTGCCAATTGTTGGCGAAACGGAACTGCGGAATGTTGGTGGCGCCTCCAAAACCAGTGACGCCGGAGATCGCATAATTCGCAAGGGTGCCGTGGAACGTGTCGGGGGCAGCCAGCGGGAAGACGAATCCGATGCGGCCATAGTTGAAGCGGAATTCGTTGGTCCATCTGGAGTTAATGACATACGTGTCGGTGAAGCTCCCGGAAAGGGTCAAGCCTGTGAAGTTGTTGTCAAAGCCGGGCAAATTGTTCAGCGAAGGGCCAACGACGCTGCTGTCGTACAGCCAGCGGAAGCTCATGGTCTGCTTGTCAGAAACTTTGTGGTCGATACGGATTTGGTGGTTGTTATCCAAATTAGAAAAGGATTGCCTGCGGACGAACAGTCCGGTGGCCAAGGAGAGACCGGTGCGCGTGGAGTTGTCGCAAGTGCCGGTAGCACTAGGAACCGCGAGGCTGATGTTCGCGGGGCTGTTATTCGGATTTCCTCGCAGCGTGCCCAATACTTGGAGGTAGAGCGCGGCATTCGGGCATTGGGAGGCCAGCGCTTGCAAGGTGGCCACACCAGCATCGGTGGGTATGCGCAAATTGCGTCCGCTCGTGTCGCCAAACAGCCGGTCCCACTGCGCCGCAGCAAAGAAGAAAGTCTTGTCGTGGCCATTGTAGAGATGAGGGAGAACTACAGGGCCTCCGATGGTAAAGTCCGGAATGTTCTCCACCTGTCGCGGCGGGTTAACGAAGCCCGCAGCCTTCTGGACGTTGCTGAGGGCTTGGAACACGCTGCCGGTATAATCGTAGGTAGCCGTCCCGTGTAACTCATTCGTTCCGGACTTGGTGATTTGATTGATGACCGCGCCACCGGCCCGGCCGAATTCTGAACTGAAATTCGAGGTTTGCACGTTTACTTCTTCGACCGCATCAGGATTCTTTAGGGTGTAGGCAGGGCCGGCGATGGAGATATCGTTGTTCTCCACGCCATCGATCATGAAGTTGTTGCCCCGCGGACGCTGCCCATTCACGGAAAAAGCGAAGGTCCCGTCTTCGTTGATGTTACTGGCGGGTCCGCGATTGGCAGTGACCACCCCGGGAAGTAGCTGCGTGAGGGTCAGACTGTCCAGCCCGGTGATGGGCAGATTTTCCACGGTGCGGTCGGAAAAGTTTGCGCCGCGCACTTGCTCCGAGGTTTGGAGGGCTACCTCAAACGTCGATGCCTCCACTTTTACCGTTTCCGAGGCCGCGCCAATCTCCAAAGTGACGTCAATATTGGTGGTATGCGCCGCCTGGATATCGACCCCAGTCGTGTCGCTTGTCTTAAAACCAGCCGCCTTCACCTGAACGGAATAAGTCCCCAAGTCTACGGCGTCGAATCGGTAGACGCCCGCCTCGTTGGTCGTCGTTTCCCGCTGGACGTTCGTTCCCTGCTGCGTGACGGTCACCGTGGCTTTGGCGATCACCGACCCCGAACTGTCCGTTACGATTCCCGTTAGCGTTCCACGGCTGGTTTGGCCATAGCTCGCGCTGACCGCTAACACGAGCAACAACACCATGACAAAAGAAGCAAAACCCACACGCGAATTCTTCATTCCGTTCCTCCGAAAGAGTCGGGGATGCCGAATGCAACTACCAAACGCGCCCCGCAACAATATCCGCCTGGGGCAGCTTAAAGTCAGAATCGGCGCCAACACTTTGAAAAATTTGATTGCAAATCTCGACCCAAAATTGGGTGAATCCTATATCAAGCCCTAATTGGCACACAAGCAAGTACTTATGTTTCACCGTAGAAAATAGACTGCGGAGATTTCTGGGGGAATCCATTATTCGGGATGCGAATTCCCGAAATTAATACGTAGTTATGTAGATTAATTATGCGTTCGATCGCCATTCCCATCACCTTGGGCAGCGCGCGCTATGACTGGTGAATCGTGGCCCCTGGCGCGTGGGCCGGCGTTCCGTGTCCAGTAAGCCGAGAATCTGCGTGGATTAAGTCCTTTAGAATCATATTCTTTGCAGACCCCCGGTGCGTAAGTCCTTTGGAATCACATTCTTGCGAAAAATGGGGAGGGGGTGGGGTCTAAGGGCTGCGGAGTCGGGGGCTGCAGGAAGGGTCAAGAGCTGCAAATTCTTGCCGTGCGACTGGACAACCATCGAACTGGGGGAAGAATAGCACGGGAGTGCCGAAGAGTTAAGTACTTTACAGCGAACGGTCGAAAATCGGGGTTGAACTGCTATTAGCAGGATTAAACTGCGGGAAGAAGAAGCAGGACAATTCAAAACGCACACCGTTTGATGAAGCAAACACAAACGGATGCAGCACCCGACCGGCATTCTGTGCTCCGCTCGCCTATGACAGGGATTGGACGGCGGGCACATGTGAGTTCGGTGTGGAAAACGCCACGTCATCTGTCCCCCGGTTCCGTCCCTCAGTTCCCAAGCTCCGAAAGCTTTCCTGAACGCCATTACCTGTTTCGCCAGCGCGCCGCCGGCGTCTGTCGAGGTGCGCCGCCGCGCTCCTACAATGGTTTGCAGGGAGTTTCATGCCACCTGCGATGCGCTGCCCCAAATGCCAATTCGATCATCGCCTGCAGACCACCGAGTGTCTGAAGTGCGGAATCGTTTTCTCGCGTTACCAGGCCGCACTCGAGCACGCGCAGCAGGCGAATCCTGGAGTCGCGATGGCGGTGTCCGCTCCGCCCGCACTGGCCGAGCGTGCTACTGATGCCAACGACGCCTTCACGCGCACCGATGCCTTGGGCGAATTGAAATACCGCATGCTCGCGCTTCCGTTGGCGTTGCTTCTGGCACGGCTCGTCGCGGGGACCGGTCTGCGCATGGCGGCAGGCATGCTCGCCATGGTGCTGCACGAAAGCGGGCACGCCATCACGGCCTGGCTCACGGGCCGCTGGGCGGTGCCACTGCTGTGGGTCACGCCGCACGGCGAAGATCGTTCCTG
>Ga0209166_10000038_pt1 | contig 182018 bp, 127 predicted proteins | sample Coa_R1_3_FD_187151 | JGI IMG/M metagenome (GOLD analysis project Ga0209166, IMG submission 187151) | Surface soil microbial communities from Centralia Pennsylvania, which are recovering from an underground coalmine fire - Coalmine... | ecosystem: Environmental > Terrestrial > Soil >... | reverse complement strand
CGGGGCATGGAAGTTTGTTCCGCGTGCATCTGCCGGTCGTTGCCATGCCGGCGCACGCCGAAACGAAGATTCAGGAAGGAAAGAGGCCGGCGTTCGAACTGCGGGGCAGCGAGACGGTCTTAATCGCAGAAGACCACGACTCGGTTCGCGAGATGGCGAGGCAAGCATTGCTGAATCTGGGGTATCGCGTGCTTTCGGCGGTGGATGGCGAAGAAGCGTTGCGCCTTTGCGAAAGCGAAATCCCCGACTTGGCGATTCTGGACTTGATCATGCCGAAAATGGGCGGCATGCAGACGGCAGCGCAGCTGGCCTCACGCTTCGGAAAATTCCCCACCATTTTCACGAGTGGATACTCGCAGGAATCCAGGGGGCCCCAAGTGGAAACCAAAGATGCGCGGTTCCTGCAAAAGCCATATAGTCCTTCGACCTTGAGCCGAATGGTTAGAGAAATCTTAGACGAAGCGAAGGGGCCGAAGTAGGCCGCCTGAATCGCTGTGTCGCGGTTTTGCGTGGAGAGAAGCCTGCAATTGGCTGTTTTCTGGTTGACACCCAACAGGCGCGGTGCTACAAGACCCCCAAGGCAAGCCCTTTGGTGGTGAGTCTCTTACCGTCTGTAGATTGCGAGTGAGGCCGCAGACCTGCCTGGCAGGGCAGGCCTGCTGAGCTGCCCAGGGGCATGGCCGTGTAACACCCCACCCCACCCCGGGAGGTGAGAACCATCTGGTTTTCACCTCCTATTTTTTGTCACTCGCGTTCGGCGCGAGCGGGGCCAGAACTGACCCCATCGTTTATTTGGCATCGTTCTCCCTGCTTGCCGTGTTCCGCCGCTCGGATAAGATAGAACGCATCTTGCCTGAATGCGACAAGTCCACCCCGCCGCTCCTTGCGTTGCGAAACGTTACTGTCGTGCGCGGAGAATTTTCCGAACGGCCCGCGCTCGACCGTGTGTCGCTGCAAATTGCGGCCGGCGAACACGTTTGCATCCTGGGACCGAACGGCTGCGGAAAATCCACACTCATCAAGACGATTATGCGGGAGTGCTATCCCATAGCCCGCGAAGATTCGTCGATTGCGATCTTCGGCCGCGAGCGCTGGAATATTTTTGATTTGCGGTCGCTCCTAGGAATCGTTTCGCCGGATTTGCTGGCTGCGTGCACGACGGACGCTACCGGGCGAGACGTGGTGCTCTCGGGATTCTTCAGCAGTACACGAATTTTTCCACATCATCATCCGGATCCGGGCAACCTTATGCGGGTGGAAGCCTCCCTCGCCCGATTGGGAATCTCCCACCTCGCAAATCGCCCGGTCGCCCAGATGTCCTCCGGAGAAGCCAAGCGGACGCTTATCGCGCGTGCGCTGGTTCACGATCCGCGGACGCTGCTCTTTGACGAACCGAGCAACGCTCTGGACATCGCGGCGCAACTGCAATTGCGAGATACGATGAGGAATTTGGCGCAGGACGGATTGGGAATCTTGCTGGTGACGCATCATGTTTCGGAGATTTTTCCGGAGATCGCGCGGATCGTGTTGCTCCGGGAAGGGCGCATAATCGCCGACGGCCCGAAGCAAGAAATCCTGACCGCCGAACGCCTGTCGGCGCTGTTTAGCGTACCGGTCCGCCTGGGACAACAGGACGGCTATTTTCATTTGTATTAGGACGAAGTGGAAGGTTCGGCTTCCTGCGCCGCCGCTTGGCGACACAACATGAGCCATCGCCCCATTTCCATGACCCCCGCGGCAGTCAGCAGCATGATGACGGGATCAATCGGATGGCGATAGCGCAACGATGTGTGCGTGACGTAGTAGAGCACTGGGAAAACCGCCGCGAAAGAGACCAGCGGAAATCTGAAAGGGTTTTTTCGGAGAATCAGGAAGATTGATCCCAGCAACGCGCCAATCGGCGCGAAGTAGTTGCACAACAAAAAGCAGCGCAGGAGTAGAGAATCCACTTGGCGAAATGTCGCCTGCGGCGTTGAAGTGCCCATCCAAAAATCGACGAAGCGCAGGCCGATCAGCTGGATTTCAGTTCGTGGGTGCGCCAAAATGAAAGCCAGGGCTTTTCGTCGCTCCTCTTCCATGAACGCCGTTTCGCCCATGCGGAAGTAACGCAGGATTTCGCGATCCTGCGTTACAGCGCCCGGCCGAAAGCGGTTTTCATCCGCGTAATTCTCGTTGTTGCCCACGTAAAGTTCGAACGCGAAATTGGACCGCATCGGAATGAATGCGCGAAATCGCACCCAATTGCGAACTGTCCACGGCGCGCAACAAATTGCAGCAATGGCGAGCGCTAAAATTGGCTGCATGAGCTGCCGCTTGTTCAACGGGCCGAACCTGAGCGCCGCCCAGCCAAACAGTAGCGGAAACGGAAGCGTGAGTGCCGGGTTCGTGAGTGCCGCCATGCCCCAGAACAAACCGTACACGCACCAGTCGCGGAGGCGTGCGGATTCCGATATTTCAATCGTCATCCAGACAAGCATCGCGGCCAAAAGAGCCGAGAGGGATGTATCCCAAATCCATTCGAACGGAATGAGAATCGCGTTCGGGAAAAGCGCCCAAAACCAAGCCGCACTACACGCAGCAGCGGGACCTGCGATGCGCTGGCCTGCGTAAAAAATCGGCACGCACGTCGCGGTGGAAAACAGGATATTCAGGAACACCGCCACGTAGAACGACCGCAGCGAGTAAACACCGAACAGCTTAAAGATCCCTGCCAGTAGCACGGGATACGCGGGGGCCAGCCACGCGGTTGGTCCAGTGTCTCGTTGAAATGGCGAAGAGAATCCTTCTCCCGCAGCGAGGGAATACGCGATGTGTCCCGTTTCCGTTTGAAAGGGAACGACGCGAAGAACCTGCGGCGGAATCCGCCGCGCCTGGTAATACGCAAACGCGAATCGCGCGGAGAAGGCCACAAAGGTAATCAGGGCCAGCGACGTCGCCAATTTTTGCAGCGCTTTCATCATGAATATGCGCCCGTCAAGAGCGCCAATGCGATTCGGTCAGGCTCGCGTGGCGAAACGCTCTCAGCCGCCGCCGCTGGCTTCAAGCGTCGCTTCGACCACGCGTACGATGCCGCGACAGCATGCTAGGATGTCAGCCCTCGGCGATGAACACACTCGCGCAAGATATTCGCTTTGCCCTGCGGTCTTTTGCAAGCGCTCCGGGCTTCGCCACTACCGCAATTCTGTCGTTAGCCATCGGCATCGGGGCCAACACCGCGATTTTCAGCGTCGCCGATGCGCTGTTGTTTCGTCCCCTTCCGTACAAGGATGCCGACCGGCTGGTGATTTTGTGGAATCGCTCGCCCGGCTTGGGCATTTTGCAAGACTGGTTCTCGACGGCACAGTATCTCGACGTCAAGAAGGGCCACCACGGTTTCGAAGAAGTGGCCATCGCTTCGGGTGGAATAGACACGCTTACCGGTGAAGGCGAACCCGCGCGCGTTGGCACCATGCGAGTATCGTCCAATCTCCTGCCGATGCTTGGAGCGCAGGCGACCGCAGGCCGGTTATTCTTGCCGGAAGAGGACGAAACGGGCCATGCGCCTACTGCAATATTGAGCTACGGCATGTGGGAAAGGCGATTCGGAAGTGATCCCCATGCGATCGGCCGAAGCATCACGATAAACGGCAAGCCCTATCAAGTGGTGGGACTCCTGCCAAAGACTTTTTCCGTGCCCCACGAAGTTTTGCCGACACTGTATGGCCCGGACCAGCCTGACGTATTTCTACCGTTCTCGCTGGGACCAAACGCCGCGGCCATCCGCACGCATGAAGATTACAACATCCTCGGAAAGCTGAAGCGGGGAGTGACTGTAACTCAAGCGCAAGCCGAAATGGACACGCTCACCGCGCGCTTACGGCGCGACTTTCCGGAATCGTATCCGCCGAACGGCGGACTTACCTTTGGCATCGTACCGCTGCTCGATCAGGTTGTGGGCGACGTCCGCCGGGCGCTCATCGTACTTTTGGGCGCGGTGGGCTTCGTGCTGCTCATTGCCTGCGCGAATGTCGCGAATTTGACGCTTTCCCGCGGCGTCGCGCGTCAGCAGGAAATCGCCGTGCGCTCGGCTCTCGGCGCAAGTCGTCCCCAGCTGCTTGCACAGCTTCTGACAGAGAGCGTCCTCCTCAGCTTATTTGGTGGCTTGCTCGGTGCGCTTTTGTGTGTTTGGGGCGTCCGATGGATTCACGTCCTCGGTACGCAAAGCATTCCGAGGCTTTCCAACGTAGGAATCGATGCGCGCGTGCTTGGATTCACTCTGCTGCTTTCCGTGGCCACAGGAATCGTGTTCGGGTTGGTGCCTGCTCTGCGCTCCTCTCGCCTTGACTTGAACGCGGCATTGAAAGATGCAGGACGGAACGCGGCGGGCGCCAGCGCGGTTTGGGGGCACGGCAACAATTTGCGAAGGCTGCTGGTCATCTCGGAAATGGCACTATCCGTGGTCCTGTTGATTTCTGCCGGTTTGCTGATCCGCAGCTTCGCTCATCTGCAGAGTGTGGCGCCGGGGTTCAATCCGCAAAACGTTTTGACGTTTGACCTCGCATTCAACGGCCCGCGTTATGGCGACCGGCAAACAGTTCTGAATACGTACCATCAGCTTTGGCAGGATCTCAACGAAACTCCCGGAATTACTGCGTCTGGAGGAACGACGTCACTTCCGTTGAGCCAACAGTTTGCCTGGACTCCCATCATCGTCGAGGGCCGCGCTCCACTGCCCGGCGAAAAGTTCCTTAACGCGGATGCGCGCGTGGTCGGCGGCAACTATTTCCAGGCCATGCAGATCCCACTCACCGAAGGGCGACTTTTCAACGATGACGATACCGACAAGAAAACGCCGGTGACGATCGTCGACGCGAATATGGCCCAACAGTTATGGCCGGGGCAGGATCCCATCGGCAAACGCATTCACATGGTCGAGTCCAAAGAGGGCCAGTGGAATACCGTTGTTGGCGTCGTCGGGCGCGTAATGCACGAGTCGCTCGATTCCGAGCCGCGCATCGCATTTTATCTGCCGCACTTGCAGTATCCTGCGCGCGAACTCACGGTGGTCTTGCGCGGCCCGGGCAATCCCGTGTTGCTGTCCGATTCCGCAAAGGCTGTTTTGCGCCGCATTGATCCGGACGTTCCGATGTATTCCGTGCGCACCATGACGCAGCGTGTGCAACAGTCGCTCGCGCGCCGCAAATTCTCGATGCTCTTGCTCGGGCTTTTTGCCGCCGTCGCTCTGGTTCTCGCGAGCATCGGGATCTACGGCGTCATGGCCTATCTTGTGAACCAGGGGAAACGCGAAATCGGCATCCGCATGGCGCTTGGAGCCACCGACCGCCAGATTCTTCGGCTCGTCGTGATTCAGGGAATGTCCTTGGCCGGCGCTGGACTGGCGATTGGCCTGCTCGGCGCCCTGCTCTTCACTCGGTTAATGAGCAGCTTGCTCTTCGGGATTCGTTCAACAGATCCGATTACATTCGGCGCGATCGCGATTCTCCTGACACTTGTTGCGCTCTTCGCGACCTACATTCCGGCCAGGCGCGCGGGCCGGGTAGATCCGATGCAGTGCCTCCGCGCGGAATGAACCACGCGCGCACTCTTAAATCAATCGGCCAAGCGTGAGGGTGCCGATACGTACACTACCGATTCGTGTTATTTTCGGATGCGCGTTGTCGAGACGGTGCGCGCTTCGGGATTTCTTGGGGACCAGTCCGGCGGTGGAAACGCCACGCGCCAATATCCGGGTCGCGGGCCGGAGAACTCCAGGCCAATTTCCGATTTGCCTGCGCGCACCGGCCCAAGGAAAACTACGCGGCACTCCTGCTCTTCTTGCGTGCCCTTGTGCAGCATCTTCAACGTACTCCCGCTCGTGACGCGCGTGTTCAAAAGAATCAGGGCGCCATGCGCATTCACGGCCAAAGTCTCGGCGTCTTCGGTGAACGAGTTTCCCTGCGAATCGGTTCCGTTGACGCGAACCGACACTTGCATCAAGACGCGTTGGCTGCGGCGGCGCGGTATGGCGCCTCCCGAAACGCTCTGGCCTTCAGCCACGGCACCTCTCTTCAGCTACGTTGACCGTCGAACCACTACACATTGATATCCACGGTCGCACGTTCTCGCACGCAACAACAAAACAATCTTGCATGGATGCGCACATTTTGAAATGGGCCTGCGCTCAGCCTCGTTGTTCCATGGAAACGTAGCTGCGCGTGTCGTGCCCGAGATAGATTTGGCGGGGCCGGGCGATCTTCTGCTCGGGGTCGAGAAGCATTTCCTGCCACTGGGCGAGCCACCCGGACGTCCGGGGAATCGCGAAGAGGACCGGGAACATGGAAATCGGAAAGCCCATGGACTGGTAGATAAGACCGGTATAAAAGTCCACGTTGGGATACAGCTTGCGCTTGATGAAGTATTCGTCTTCGAGCGCGATGCGTTCGCATTCGAGAGCTATTTCCAGCAGCGGATTCTTGCCCATCAGCTCGAACACTTTGTAGGCCACGTCTTTGATGATGCGCGCGCGCGGATCGTAATGCTTGTAGACGCGGTGGCCGAAACCCATGAGCTTGGTTTCGCCGGCCTTCACGCGCCTAATAAACTCCGGCACTTTCTGCACCGAACCAATCTGCAGCAGCATGTGCAGAACTTCTTCGTTGGCGCCGCCATGCAGCGGACCGTAAAGCGCCGCGATGGCCGCGGCCGTCGCCGAATACGGATCGACGTGCGAACTGCCGACTCCGCGAATGGTGTTGGCCGAGCAATTTTGTTCATGGTCGGCATGCAGTATGAAAAGGACGTCGAGGGCATGCTCAAGCGTCGGGTTCGGACGATATTTCATTTCCGTAGTGCGGAAGAGCATGTTCAGAAAATTGCCGGGGTAGCTCAGCTCGTTGTCTGGGTACACGAACGGCATCCCGAGAGTGTGGCGATAAGAAAACGCGGCAATGGTCGGCATTTTGCCAACCAAACGGTAGGTCTGTTTGCGCCGCGACTCTTCGCTGAATATTTCTTTGGCGTCGTGGTAAAAGGTCGAAAGCGCCGCGATCGTCGAGATAAGCATGCCCATGGGATGGGCGTCGTAGTGAAAGCCGTCGAGGAATTTTTTGATGCTTTCGTGAATAAACGTGTGGTGCGTGACGTTATAAGTCCAATCCTTGAGCTGGGTAACGGTGGGCAGTTCGCCGTGCAGCAAAAGGTAGGCCGTTTCCAGATACGTGCTTTTTTCCGCGAGTTCCTCGATCGGATATCCGCGATAGCGGAGAATGCCTGCGTCGCCGTCAATGAACGTCACTCTGCTGATGCATGACGCGGTGTTGTTATACGCGGGATCGTAGCTCAGCATCCCGAATTCATCCGGATCGACCTTGATTTGGCGGAGGTCCATAGCGCGGATGGCGCCGTTTTTGATCGGGACTTCGTAGGACTTCCCGGTGCGGTTGTCAGTGATGGTGAGCGACTCGCGGGAAGCAGCGGGTGTGTCCTGCTTTTTCGCAAGCGATGCGGTTGTGACAGAGTCCATAGAGCGATCCTCGAAAGTAGGAAGGCAAATGCGGCTTACCTACTCACTCTACACCAAAGGATGCGTGCCGGGAATGCCGGGGATGCCCTGTAACTGCAAGGAATTATTGGCGTTGGCGGCACGGGCGCTGTGAAGCGTTCTGCCGGTCTCCGCATCTAATGTGCGTATAAACGATAGTTGTTAGCACGACTACAATTCGCACGATGCTCGGGGAGATCACACATGATTCAGATTCGCAAAAGCAACGACCGTGGCCACGCGGATCACGGCTGGCTGAACACGTATTTCACGTTTTCGTTCGCGGATTATTACGACCCGAAGCACGTCCACTTCCGCACGTTGCGCGTGCTGAACGACGACCGTATTGCGCCGGGCCAGGGCTTTCCTACGCATCCGCACCGCGACATGGAAATCGTCACCTATGTGCTGGAAGGCGCGCTGGAGCATCGCGACAGCATGGGTACCGGCTCGCTGATTCGTCCTGGGGACGTGCAGTACATGAGCGCGGGTTCCGGCGTGACGCACAGCGAATTCAACGCGTCCGACAAGGAACCGGTGCACCTGCTGCAAATCTGGATGTTTCCGGAAGCGCAAGGGCTCAAGCCGGTTTACGGCCAGAAAACTTTCAGCATAGAAGAAAAGAGCGGCAAGCTGCGGCTGGTGGCCTCGCCGGACGGCAGGGATGGCTCGGTGAAAATCCGGCAACACAACGAGCTTTACGCCACGGTCCTGTCCAAGGGCCAATCCGTCCGCCACGAGCTAAAGCCGGAGCGGCATGCTTACGTGCAAGTGGCACGGGGCAGCGTCACCCTGAATGGCACGACGCTGGACGCAGGCGATGGCGCAGCCATCTCCAACGAGAAAGCCATCGACCTAACCGGCGTTGCTGACGCCGAAGTCTTGCTGTTCGACTTGGCGTAACGCGCTGCGATGTTTCAGTGGGATCGCGAGAGCCGAGCGTGTGTGGGAGCGCTGCCGAACAGCGCTCCATGCGCGCTTTCAGTTTTCGCAGCATTTATTCGTACCGCAGCGCGATGATGGGATCCACGCGCGTGGCGCGACGCGCCGGGATGTAGCACGCCGCGAGCGCCACCAGCGCTAGAAGCAGAGCCACTGCGGCGAATGTAAGTGGGTCCGTCGCGCTAGTTCCGTACAGCAGTGTCGCTATAAATCTCGTGATTGCGAGGGACAGTAGGATTCCCAAGCCGATCCCGAGTAATGTTAAGAGTGCACCGTGGCGAAGCACCAGGCGCAGCACGTTGCGGCTGTTCGCGCCGAGGGCCATGCGGATGCCAAACTCCTGGGACCGCTGCGTGACGCTGTAGGCAATCACGCCATAAATCCCCACCGACGCGAGGATCAGTGCGATCGCCGCGAATATCCCGAGAAGCAACATAGTAAATCGCGATCGCGAAATGGAATCAGAAAGAAGCTGCTCCATCGTCGCGATCGCCGCTATGGGCAGCTCCGCATCCATTTGCTTGAGTTCGTTGCGAATCGCGGGAACCGCCGCCAATGGGTCGTTAGACGTGCGCACGAGAATCGCCATCGCGTCGTAAGGCAATTCCGGGTGCGGCCAATACACTGTCGGCTCGGAAGGTGTGTCCAGGCCGATTTGGCGCACGTCGCCGACGACTCCGATGATTTCGGACACCGGGTTTTTGCTCTCTTCGAGGCTCATCATGAAGATGACGGCTTTTTGGCCTAGTGGATTCACGCCCGCGAGATATTTGTTGGCAAACGCCTGGTTAATGATGACCACATGTCGCGCGTTTGCCAGTTCCTCAGGCTGGAAGTCGCGCCCCGCCACAAGCGGAATTTGCATCGTTGAGAAGTAGTTCGCGCCGACGACACGGACAAGACTGTCCGGAAGGTCCATCAGTGAACGGGTTGGCTGACTCAGTATGTGCACGCCCGTGCCGGCGCCGAGCCCCGAAAATGGCGGAAAGCTGTTCATCGTCACGGCGCGCACGCCGGGCACACTGGCAACGCGTCCGAGGAACTCGCGAAAAAATGCGACTCGCGCCGGGTCGTCTTTGTATTTCGCCTGCGGCAAAGAGACCTTGAAGCTCAGCAGGTGGCTCGCGTCGAAACCGGGATTAACAACGACCAGGCGCATGAAACTTCGGATGAGCAGACCGGAAGCCGTCAGCAACACCAGCGCCAGGCACATCTGCCCAACAACGAAAGCACTTCGCGCGTAGCCACGATGCCGCGCCGCGGATGTTCCCCGGCCGCCCTCTTTGAGCGTTTCCAAGGTTCCGGATTGCGAAGCGATGAATGACGGCAGAAATCCGAAAAGCAATCCCGCTGCAATAGTGGACCCGGCGGCGAACGCCAGCACTTTCCAGTCGATTGAAATGGCGCGCAGGTCGAGCAAATTCGCCGGGCTTGCCGCCAGCAACGCGTTGGAACCCCAGAACGCCAGGCCAATGCCGATGGCGCCGCCAATAAAGGCGAGCAAAACACTTTCGACGAGCAGTTGCCGCGCGACCTGCCAGGGGCTCGCGCCAATCGCCATCCTGACGGCGAGTTCTTTCTCCCGGCTCGCCGCGCGCGCTAGCAACAGACTCGACACATTCGCGCAAGCGATCAACAAGACCAGCGCCACCGCGCCAAACAGGACGAGCAGCGCCGGCCGCAAATCGCCCGAAAGCTGGTCGCGCAGCGTCACAACGTTCGTGCCCCAGTACGCGTTGAAGTCGGGATACTGCTCGGCAATCCGCGCCGCAACCGCCGACATTTGTGCTTGCGCTTGCCCTGGGCTAACACCTGGTTTCAGTCGTGCGACGACGGTAAGAAAGCGGCCTACATTCTTCCGTTCGGCGAAGTCTTTGGGCATCACGAACGGCGACCACATTTGCGGCTTCGCGCCGGTAAGCGAACCGTCCTTGATGAACCACTGGAAGTTCTGCGGAGCCACGCCGACAATCGCCAGCGGATGCCCGTTGAGCGTCACGGTCTTGCGCAAAATGTTGGGATCTCCGCCGAACCGTTCTTTCCAGAATCCGTAGCTGAGAATCACGACGTTGTCGTGGCCCTCGCGGCCGTTCTCCTCAGTAAAGCCGGCTCCGATAACCGGAGTAACGCCCAGCACGGAAAAGAAATCCGCCGAGACGTTTTGCAGAACGATCTGTTCGGGCAGACCGTTGCCCGTGAGGTTCGCCCGTTGGTCGAAAATCGCCGCCATGCCCGAGAAAGTGTCCGTCTGTTTCTTCCAATCGAGATAGTCGGGCGGCGAGACGGTATTGTGAGGATTCGGATGTTGCGAATCGTTTTCCCAGACCAGCACCAGACTTGCAGGGTCCGCATAAGGCAGCGGCCGCAGCAGGACTGCGTTAATCACGGAAAAAATCGCCGTCGTCGCGCCGATTCCAAGCGCAAGAGTCACCAGCGCGACCGCAGTGAATCCGGGATTTTTTCTCAGCACGCGGAAGCCATACATCACGTCGCGTTTCAGTGAGTCGAAGAAGTTCACACCGCGCGCCTCGCGGCACTCCTCCTTCAGTTGTTCGTGCCCGCCGAACGCAAGCCGAGAACGCCGCATCGCTTCTTCGCGCGTCAATCCGCTCGCTAGGAGCTTTTCGACGTGCTTCTCGAAATGTGCTTTCAGTTCTTCGTCCATTTCCGCGTCGAGAGTGCCGCGTCGAAGCAACGCGCGAAGGCGGTATTTCATGTCATCCAACATGGTTCTCTCCTGAAAACGTTGGATTCCTGGAAAAGTTCCTGCTGGTCATTCGTACCGCAGTGCCACCATCGGATCGACTTTCGTAGCGCGCCGCGCGGGCAAGTAACCCGCCAGCAACGCCACCGCCGAGAGCACGCCGATGCACGCCAGCAGCGTCGCGGCGTCTCGCGCGGCCAGTCCATACAGCATTTTTTGCAGCACGCCCACCGCAGCTAGCGAAATTCCCGCCCCGGCCAGAACACCACCCGCCAGGACCAGAACTACATCCCGCATTACCAGCCCCAAAATGGACGTTCGCGGCGCACCCAGAGCCATGCGAATCCCGAACTCAGCTTGCCGCTGCGCTACGAGATAACTCAACGCTCCGTATAGCCCGATCATCGCCAGCAGAAGTGCCAGCGCTCCGAAAAACGTGGACAATGTGGCCAGCAACCGCTCCTGCACCAACGAATCATCCACCTGCTGCGCCAGCGTCGAAAAATCCAGCGTGATGGCCTTGCTCACTTCGCCGACCGATTCTTCGACCGCCGGAATTAACGCCGAAGGAGCAGCCACTGTGCGCATCTCAAACGCCAGGTCACCCACGTGCTCCGTGATCTGCGCCACAGGAAAGTACGCCAGCGCCAAATCGTCGTCCCGCAGCGATTTGTACTTCGAGTCCTTCACGACCCCTACGATTTGCACCGGCTCCGCCGCCTTTCCCGGCTCCGGGTGCACGCGAAAATATTTGCCGAGCGCGCTGGCGTTAGGAAAAAATCGGCGTGCCAGCGTCTCGTTCACCACCGCTACCTGCGGCGAGTTCTTCGTATCGTCTTTCGTGAAGTCTCGCCCAGCGAGCAGAGGCGTCCGCAGCGTTTCAAAGTAACCCGGCGAAATGAAGTTGAAATACGCCAGGGACTTTTCGCCCGTCGGTGGATTCGGGATGTCCACGTCCAAGAAATTGTTCCAGATCATTCCGCCCGCCGGCGTCGTCACTGAACGGCTCGCCGAAACTACACCCGGCAATTGGCGTAGCCGGTCTTCAATCTCCCGGTACTTTCCTTCCTGCTGTTCGTCGGGAATCTTTGCCGCGTCCAGGTTCGCTTCCACAATCAGCACGCTGCTCTTGTCGAATCCCGCGTCCAGCGTCACAAGTTTCACGAGGCTGCGCAGAAACAGCCCGCTCACCACCAGCAGCACCAGCGAAAGCGCCACCTGCGACGCCACAATCCACTTTCCCGACCTGAATTTTGTGCGCCCTTCCGCATCCTGCGCTTGGCTGCCCTTCATAGCGGCAGTCAAGGAAACGCGCGTCGAGCGAAATGCCGGAAGCACGCCAAAGAGAATCCCCGTGAAGACCGCCAGCGCCGCCGTGAAACCCAGCACGCGCCAATCCAGCGACAAATCGATCGAGAACGTGGAACTTGTCGTCGAGATAAGCCGCACGAGTAGTGCGCTCCCCCAGCGCGCGAAGAAAACTCCCAACAACGCACCCGCCGCCGAGAGCAGCACGCATTCCGTCAGAAGTTGACGGATTAATCGGGCGCGCGAGGCGCCCACGGCTTTTCGCACCGCGATCTCCCGATGACGTGCTGCCGCTCGCGCCAGCATCAAGCTGGTGATGTTGGCGCACGCAATCAACAAAACCAGCCCCACTACTCCCATCAACACGTTAAGTGGGTGCGTAAATTGGCGCCGCAGATATGCGGTTGGGTCGCCGCTTGCCGCGGACGTCGTCTCAAACTTCCGCTTCAGGAAATCTTGCTGTTCTTTCGGCTCCCAATTCGGCGGCAGCGCCGCCGCAAACACCTGCGGCGACAGCACAGCCAGGCGCGCTTTTTCCTGTTCCCGGCTCACCTGCGGATTTCGTCGCGCGATGACCGCGAGCCACCACCACGACCGCTGGTCCAGCCGTGTTCGCGGGCCATCCAGCAAGGCAGCCGCACAGATCGGAATCGTGACGTCTGTTTTGTCTCCGGCATACACGCCGAAAAACCCAGGCGCGCTCACGCCGATCACACGAAACTCGTGATCGTCCAGCGAGAGCGAGCTGCCAATGGCGCTCTCTGCGCCGCCATAGTGTGTCTGCCAGAATGCGTACCCGAGCACCGTCACCGGCGCGCAGCCGCGTTTGTCGTCGGTTTCCGTAATCAATCGCCCAGCAGCAGGCCGCACGCCCAGCGTGCCGAAGTACGACCCGCTCACGAACTTTCCTTCCACGCGGTTTACGGCGCCGCCTTGCGACAGATTGAATTGCGTTCCGCCCGACGCGAAGATTCCCGCAAAAACGTCTTGGTGATCGCGCAGTTGCTCCCAAATCGGATTCGTAAATGAGGGTTCCGCCTCGGTATCCTGCGGTGAGCGAATCTCCACCTGCTCGAGCTCCTGCGGATTGCGCACGGGCAGCATCCGGAGCACCACCGCATCAATCAGGCTGAAGATGGCTGTGTTGGCTCCGATGCCGAGCGCCAGCGACAGAATCGCGATGCTCGTGGTTGCCGGCGTCCGCGCCAGGATTCTCACGCCGTAGCGGATGTCCTGAAAAAACGTTTCGATCACGCTCACGCCTCGCGCGTCCCGGCTCGCTTCGCGGAGTTGTTCGTGCCCGCCAAACTCGATCCGCGCTCGCCGCGTGGCCTCTTCGCGAGTCAAGCCGGATTTCAGATGCTTTTCCACCTGCCGTTCAAAATGCTCGCGAAGTTCCTCTTCTACTTCCGCTTCCACGGACCTTCGCCGGAAAAGTGATCGCAAACGGTACAGTAAATCGTTGAGCACGCGACCCTCCTTACGCCGTCTCCAGAACCTGTGCCACGGCGGCAGTCAGCTTCTTCCACGTATCTTTTTCGAGTTCCAGTTGCTTGCGGCCCGTTTTCGTCAGCTCGTAATACTTCGCGCGGCGGTTGTTCTCCGACGTGCCCCATTTCGACTTGATCCATCCCCGCCGCTCCAGCCGGTGCAGCGCCGGATAGAGCGAGCCTTGCTGTATCAACAGCACTTCGCTCGAGATTTGCTGGATGCGCTCGGAAATGGCCCAGCCGTGCTGCGGTTCCAGCGCCAGCGTCCGCAGAATCAACAGGTCCAGCATTCCTTGCGGCAAATCAATCTTTTTGGCCATAATCGTCGCAGCTCCCCTGATGCTTCGTCAAGAGCCTACCTCTCTTCCTGTCGAAGTGCAAGGGGAACAGACGCAGACGTTGGACGTTACGGGGACGTTTTCGTTAGTCGGAGCAACTCAGCCCCGCGTGCGCTGGAACTCCCGCATGAAGCTAGTTAGCACATTAACCGCGTCGGGGCCCACCGCGTTATACAGCGACACCCGCATCCCGCCGACCGACCGGTGCCCCGGCGTGCCAACCAACCCTGCCGCCGCGGCTTCCTTGCCGAACAGTTTTTCTTTCGCCTCATCGCCGCCCGCCACGCGAAATACCACATTCATCTTCGAACGCGACGCCGTCTCCACCGGGCACTTGTAAAATCCGCCGCTTCCATCGATTGTGTCGTACAGCAACTTCGCCTTCGCGTTGTTACGCTTCTCCATCCCCGCGATTCCGCCTTCGCTCTCGATCCACTCCATCACCAATCCCACAATGTAAATCGCAAACGTCGGAGGCGTGTTGTACAGCGACTTATCCTTGATAAACGTCCGGTACTGCAACGTCGTCGGCAGATTTTTATCCGCGCGCTCCGCCAAATCCTTGCGGATAATCACCACCGTCGCGCCGCTCGGCCCCAAATTCTTCTGCGCTCCGGCGAATATCAGCCCGAATTTCTTCACATCCATCGGCCGCGATGCAATGTCCGACGACATGTCCGCCACCAGCGGCGCATTCCCCGTCTCCGGCATCTCCGTCCACTGCGTTCCTTCAATCGTGTTGTTCGTGCAGATATGCACGTACGAAGCGTCCGGCGAATACTTGATCTCGTTCTTGCGCGGAATCCGCGTGAATTTTTCCGCTTCCGTCGATCCTGCGATATTGTGCAGCACGCCCTTTTTCAATTCGCCCAGCGCCTTCGCCGTCCACGTTCCCGTATGAATCAAATCCACCGGCTTCCCCGGCAGGCATAAATTCATCGGCGCCATCGTGAACTGCAAACTCCCGCCGCCCTGCACGAAAATCACAGCGTACTCTTCCGGAATTTGCAGGTGCTTGCGCAGCCCCGCTTCTGCCGCCGCGTTGATGCTCTCGAACTCCGGCGAGCGGTGGCTCATCTCCATCACGCTCATCCCGCTGCCGCGCCAATCCAGCAGCTCTTCTCTGATCCGCTCCAGCACCGGCAGCGGCAACGCCCCCGGCCCCGCATTGAAATTATGTACGCGCGTTCCGCGTTGTGCGCTTATGGTAGAAACTCCCATGGTTTCGACTGCTCCTCTTGAAATAACCGATAAGGTCCCACATGCCGTGCGCTGGCTGCGGCTAAAGACCTGTCTCAATTAGAGTAACAAAGATCAGTCCGCTGAAGTGTGCAGCCCATATCTGGCTGCGAGATCTGCACGGAGAGCACGCAAGTACCATTCGTCTAAACTCGAATACTCGGCAATCTCTTCGTACCTTTCGTTCAGAGTTACTAACGCTCGGTCGCTCCGCCGGACAGCCGACAAGAACGCACCATCGTGGAACGCAAGGTACGATTTTGGCATGCCGTCCTTCTTGCGTTGTTCGTTGGCCGCAATCAGGTCATCCCCGGAAACGAAAAAAGGCATCGAGCTGGGGATAGACGTAGGCCGGAAAATGGTATCGGACTCGAAGAGATCTCCCCCACCGGTTTGACTCCAAAATTCGAAAAGGTCAGAGGGCACGAGAAGACCGGACGACCTCACCCAGGACTCTAACTGCGATCGTTCAATTGCTCCGAACCAGTAGAACAAATCCGGTCTTCTCACAGCGTCTTTGAGAATTTTTAGCATTTTCAGGTATTGATTACGTGCCAACTGCAATCGCGAATTCAACCCGTCGCCGCATCGGATCAATCCGCTCCGCCCGCACCTTCACCCGATCACCCAAGTGCCACGCCGTCTCTTTTGGTTTCGCGCCGCGACCTCGACCTGCTTTCCCCTCGCCGCGTTTCCCGCTTCCCGGCATCGCCACAATCGCATGATCCCGCTCGCGAAACACGCACCGCGCTCCGCTCGCCTCTTCGAGCGCATTGATCGGCAGCAATCCTTCCACAAACACCTCGAAGAGCTCGACGAAGCACCCGAACTTTTGCACCGATGTAATCAGCCCTTCGTACTCCTCTCCCAGATGCTGCTCCATGAACTGCGCCGTCTTCCAGTCCATCAACTCGCGTTCCGCTCCCTGCGCCCGCCGCTCCGCTTCGGACGTCTCCGCCGACATCTCTTCCAGTTGCGTCGGCGAATAGAGCGTCGCCTCTGCTCCTCGCGGCGCCGCCGCCGGCGTCTTTGGCGCATGCCCTTCGGGATGCTCCAACGCCCACTTCAAAACGCGATGCACAATCAAATCCGGATACCGCCGTATCGGCGAAGTGAAATGCAGATACTCATCGAATCCCAGCGCAAAATGCCCTAACGATTCCGCCGCATACCGCGCCTGCTTCAACGACCGCAGCATCAAATACGAGAGGATGCGCTCCTCCGGCTTCCCCGCTATCTTCTTCACCAATCTTTGATAATGCTGCGGTGTAATCTTGATCTCCTCCGATCCCGGGAGCGTCACGCGCATTCCGCGCTCTCGCCCATGCCCATAGGAATCCGGTCGCCCCGCCTTTGCGGGAGCCGGCACGCGCCCATGCCGCACCGCAACTTCCCGCTGATGCAAATCCGCCACGCCCAGCGAGTATCCAAACGCCTGCGCCAACTCTTCGAATTCCAGCACTTTCCGCGCGTCCGGCTTTTCGTGTGCGCGATGCAGCGTCCCCAGCCCTCGCTTCAGCAAATATCCCGCCACCGCGCGATTCGCCGCCAGCATGAACTCTTCAATCAGCCGGTGCGCAATATTCCGCTCGCTCCGCGTGATATTGACCATCTGCTGCTGCTCGTCAAACTCAATCACCGGCTCCGGCAAATCGAAATCAATCGAGCCGTGCTCATTCCGCCGCGCATTCAGCAGCAGCGCCAGCTCTTTCATATTGCGAAAATGTTCTGCCAGCTTCGCGTACCGCGCAGTCGCCTCCGCATTCCCTTCCAGCACGGCGTTCACCAGCGTGTACGTCATCCGCTCCGCCGAACGAATCACTCCCGGCGTCATCCGTGACCGTAAAATATTTCCGCGCGCATCCAACTCCAGCAGCGCGCTCATCACTAGCCGCTCTTCTCTCGGCTTCAACGAACACATTCCGTTTGAAAGCGCCTCCGGCAGCATGGGCACCGCGCGATCCGGAAAATACACCGACGTCCCGCGCAGCCGCGCCTCCTGATCCAGCGCCGTCCCCGTTCGCACATAGTGCGCCACGTCCGCGATGTGCACTTGCAGATTCCATCCGCCATCCACGCGCCGCTCGACGTATACCGCGTCGTCAAAGTCCCGCGCCGTCTCGCCGTCAATCGTCACAATCGGCAGATGCCGGAAGTCCTCGCGCCCCGCTCGCTCGCTTTCGCTCACTGCTTGCGCGCGCTGCTCGGCTTCTTGCATCACCGCCGCCGAAAACTCGTGCGGCAGTTGGTGCTTGCGAATCATAATTTCGGTATCTACTCCGATGTCGCCCGGTCTTCCCAGGACTTCGATCACTCGCCCGGTCGGCGCCGCGCCTCCTCGCGGAAACCGCAGCAGCTCGACATTCACCACCGCGCCGTCCAGATCTGAGATCCGCCCAATCCGTTTCCCGCACACACCTCCCTCAGCCAAATCTCCAACTCCAAGCTTTCCCTGCAGTTCCGCCGACAATCCGTCATCCTTCGGAATCTCGATTTCGTGCTGCATCCGCGTGTCGTACGGTACCACTCTGCTGCCCCGCGCCCCGTAGCGGAACAATCCCACGACCGTCGCATGCGCACGCCCCAGCACGCGCAGGATTCGCCCCTCCGCCCGCTGCCCGCCGCCTGGCCGTCCGCCGCGAAAGCCGCCTGTGCGCTCCATCTTCGCCAGCACACGGTCGCCGTGCATCGCGTCCTCGATCGCATGCGGCGGTATGAACAGGTCCCCATCCAGCCCCGGAATCGGCTTGTCCGGCACCACGAATCCGTACCCGTCGTGGTGCAGCACCAATCGCCCCTGCACCTCGTCCCGCGCTTGGCCCACGCCGCCAGTTACCTTCGCAGCCGGGTGCTCCCTCCGGGCCTCCTCGGCGTTGCCCGTCGGCTGCCGGCTTTGCCTCTCCCCCCCATCGCCTCTCGACTTCCCCGCCAGCCGGTATTTACCTCCTGGCAACTCCTCTATCAGCCCTTTTTTCTTCAACTTGGACAACATTCGGAACAGCGGCTTCCGGTCCGCCTTTCCCACATGCAAAGCTCCAGCGATCTCGTTTGTAGACGCCGGATCCCTTCTAACTTGCAGAAAACGCAGTATGTTATCTGGACTAAATTCCGAAGAACGTGTCATAAGCGCAGGGCACCTCGCCGGCGGACTTCCCGCCCTGGGGATTCTATTCACTTTTTTTCATTTTCACCGGAACTTTTTTCTCCCGCCAGGGATTATATAGGTAGGCCAACACACGACCGGCTGGCCGCCCTCCGTCAGGCCAGCCGGACTTCCCCGAAAGGGGAGCAGAGGAGGCGGGACGACCTGGCCCGCCTCCTCTTTCATTTTCTCGGTGCCTTTCTTCGGCCGTGCTACGGTAAATCCGACTGAACTCCGCGCCGGTCTCAATCCTGCTCCGATTTTCCGCAGCTCGTTGCTCGCGCACCTGCTCCGCGAGCCGTCCGCCATCTTTGCTATCATCTCCGCTGCCTTCAAGTTTCGCCGCATCACTTGCGTTTCAGGAGCCGCCGCATGTCCGGATCTTCCGACAACCTCGCTACCGCCCGTCGTTATCTCCAGGCCATCGAATCCGCCGCGGGCGCCGACGCCGTAGCCGAATTTTTCGCCCCGGAAGTCATCGTCGAAATTTTCCCCAGCATCTATTTTCCCAAAGGCAGCCGCAGCGATCTGTCCGGAATCCGCATCTCCTATGAGCGCGGCAAAAAGGCCATGACCAGCCAGCGCTATCTCGTCAAAAACGCCATCGCTTCCGCGGACCAGGTCGCCATGGAAATCGAATGGACCGGCACGCTCGCCGTTCCTTTCCAGGACATTCCCGCCGGCGGCCAGATGCGCGCCCACTTCGGCGTCTTTCTGCAATTCAAAAACGGCAAAATCATCTCCCAGCGCAACTACGACTGCTACGAAACCACCTGATTCATCCGGTTTCCTTGCTCTGATTTATACTTGACGTGCGTTACGTTACGCATTACGCTTGACTGGTCATCCTCTCGATCCGCCACAAGGGACTCAAGCGGCTCTTCGAGGATGACGACTCCCGCGGCGTGGCCTCGGATCATGCGGAAAAGTTGCGCGACATTCTCGCTCGCCTCGATGCGGCGGCTTCCGCCGCGGACATGGACTTGCCGGGCTTCCGGCTGCATCCGTTGAAGGGCGGTTTGAAGGGCTTTTGGGCCGTTACCGTTCGCGCCAACTGGCGAGTCATGTTTCGGTTTGTCGGCCCCGACGTCGTCGACGTGGAATACGTTGATTACCATTGAGGAGGATTCCGTTATGCCCATGAAGAACCCGCCACACCCCGGCGGCACGGTTCTGCGCCAGTGTATCGAACCTCTCGGACTCACCATCACGGATGCAGCCGCCGCTCTCGGCGTCACGCGCACGACCCTCTCGGAACTCGTGAACGGCAGACGCGGCATTTCCCCGGAAATGGCTGTCCGTCTTTCGAAGGTCTTCGGTGGCAGCGCCGCAAGCTGGCTTACGCAGCAAGCCCACTACGACCTTGCTCAAATTGCACCCGGCGCGATCAAGCTCAAGAAACTCCTACTCGCCTGACGGCCCAATGCATTTTTAAAGCGCCACTTCGACAAAATCGTCGCACTTTGTCGTTTGAAACTTCGCCGGCAAGAACTCCGCAATCACCTCCATGTTCGTTCGCGCGTGCTGGCTCAGCTTTGTCGCCGTGAAACTCCCAGCTCCTGCCAGTGCCATCGGCAGCAGCAATTGGTCCGTCAGATGTTCGCCGGCAGCGGCGCGCGACGCCAGGTACGCTCGCGCCGCGCCCGCTGCTTCCGACGCTACTTTCTCCGCGCTCGCGCCCAGCCGCCCGAACCCCGTGAACACTTCCGTTACGCTCTCGCTCCCGATTTCAATCATCACGATGTTGCCTGGTCCGATGGAATTTTTCGTCTCCACAATTTCGAAAGACTCCGCCGCCCATCCGAGAAAGTGCCCGGCCGTATCGATTTCCCTCTGTGCAATTTGCCTCGCCAGATTTGCCACGATGGCCACGCCGCGGCGGCGCGTTATCTCTTCGCGCTCCCCCAAGCGCAGCGTCCTCAGTTTTTCGCAGGGTTCGACTTCCGCGGTAATTTTGCCGCCTCCCGCAGGGTAAAACCCGTATCGCTCGAGCGTCACGCTTACCTTCGGCCCCATGCGCTCGATCGCCGGCAGAAAACTCTTCTGCAAAAACTCAAACGGTGGCGCCTGCGTATTGTGAGTCCCGCCTTCCACCACCAGCCGGCTGTGCCCGCTCGCCGTCATCAAAGCCGGCAGCACGGTTTGCAGGACCAGCGTCGCGCTTCCCGCCGTGCCCACCGCAACACGGTACTCTCCCGCGCGGACTTTCCCGGGTGAAAATTCCAGCGTCTTGGACGCAAGCACCGCGCCTTCGACCTTCGCTGCGCCGATCTCCGCAGCCGCCAGCACCGCCGTCAGGTGTTGCCGCAGCAACCCCGGCTTCTCCCTCTTCGCCCGAATGTTCTCGATTCGAAACGCTTCCCCGGTCACTAGCGACAGGCTCAGCGCGGTCCGTAGCATCTGCCCGCCGCCTTCTCCCGTTGCTCCATCAATCCGAATCATCGCCAACCTTTTCCACGCCCTGCTGCATGCGAAGAAGGCCCCGCCTCGAACAGGTCAGGGCCAATCGCTAGTTTGTCGTTCAATCTATCCTTTCACGCACACCACCTGCCGCAGCGTGTGCACAATCTCCACCAAATCGCTCTGCGCCGCCATCACCGCCTCGATCGGCTTGTACGCCGCCGGCGTCTCGTCAATCACTTCCGCGTCTTTCCGGCATTCCACTCCCGCCGTCATCCGCTTGTGATCTTCAATCGTAAATCGGCGCTTGGCTTCGGCGCGCGACATCGCGCGTCCGGCGCCGTGACTGCAGCTCGTGAAGCTTTCCAGGTTCCCCTTGCCGCGCACAATGTACGAGCGCGCTCCCATGCTGCCCGGAATAATTCCCATGTCTCCTTCGCGGGCGCGCACTGCGCCTTTCCGCGTCACCAGAATGTTCTGCCCGAAGTGCCGTTCCCGCGCCACGTAGTTGTGGTGGCAGTTGATCGCTTTCACCGTCGCGCTGAACGGCCGCACTTCGCCCGACCCGCGCACCGCATTCACCACCTGCTCCATCATCAAGTCGCGGTTCGTCCGCGCAAAGTCCTGCGCCCATTCCACCGCTTCCACGTAATCGTCGAAGTGCTCGGTGCCCTCCGAAAAATATCCCAGATCGCGGTCCGGCAAGTGGATGAAAAACTTCTCCATGTCCTTGCGCGCCACTTCAATGAAGTAGCTTCCCATGCGGTTTCCCACGCCGCGCGAACCGCTGTGCAGCATGAACCACACCGTCTCCGCCTCGTCCAGGCACACTTCGATGAAGTGATTACCCGTTCCCAGAGTTCCGAGGTGGTTCGAGTGGTTTCCACGATCCAGCTTCGGGTGCTTTTCCAGAATCGCCTCGTAGCGCGGCTTCAGCCCCTGCCACGCTTCGTTGTTGCGCATCGGGATTTCGCCCCATGCGCCCACGTCGCCGCGCCCGCCATGATTCGTGCGACCGTGCGGCACGGCCTTCTCAATCGCCGTGCGCATCGTGTGCAAATTGTCCGGCAAATCGCGCGCGTTCAGGTCCGTCTGTACCGCCATCATCCCGCAGCCGATGTCCACGCCCACCGCCGCCGGAATAATCGCGCCCTTCGTCGGAATCACGCTGCCCACCGTCGCGCCAATGCCCCAGTGCACGTCCGGCATCGCCGCCACCCACTTGAAAATGAACGGCAGTTGCGCCACATTCAAAAGCTGTTTCCGCGCCGCCTCTTCCATCGCCACCCCGCGCGTCCAGCTTTTGATCGGCACCCCCTTCTCCGCCGCAAACACGTCGTAGCTCGTCTCGTCGCCCATCGCTGCGCTCCTCACTCTCGGCGAATCTATCAGCAAATCCCTTTTGCTCTCTCGTTTTTGTGCAGCGAGGAGACCGGTGACCGCCAATTCCACCGGTTCCTCGTTGCCTCATCGTTCCTCATTCTGCTGTATCCATTGCAAGGCACTCGCCTTTTGTCGCTTCCGTCTAACGTGCTTATTTGCTTATAGTTGCATGACCAGGCATGATTATGGATTCTAGAAAACTATTCTACAGAATAGGAAGATAGCCTATAATCTAAGTTATGCACCGCAATGTCGTTATCGGCCTGCTCGGCCCCACCCTCGACTCCGGTAAAGGTCACGATCGCTGGCAAACTTGGCGGCCCTCGGTTTCTTTGTGCCGGCAACCCGACTTCGTGGTCCATCGCTTCGAATTAATCTACAGCCGCCGCGATACCACCCTCGCGTACACCATTCAAACGGACATCGCCGCCGTATCCCCGGAAACCGAATTGCGCCTCCGTGAAATTGAATTCGGCGATCCCTGGGACTTCGAACGCGTCTACGAAATACTATTCAATTTCGCGCGCGCGTATCCCTTCGACACCGATGCCGAAGACTACCTCATCCACATCACCACCGGCACGCACGTCGCTCAGATTTGCCTGTTCCTTCTTACCGAGTCGCGCTATCTCCCCGGCCGTCTCCTCCAGTGCTCTCCGGAGCGCGACCGCAGCGCTCCCGGAACCATCAAAATCATTGACCTCGACCTTTCCAAGTACGACCGCATCGCGTCACGCTTCCAGCAGGAGCAGCGCGAGGGCGTCTCCTACCTCAAAGGCGGGATCGAGACTCGCAATGCGGAATTCAACCGCCTGATCGACCGTATCGAGCAAGTCGCTATCGCCACTCGCGGTCCGCTGCTCCTCATGGGACCGACCGGCGCCGGAAAGTCGCGCTTGGCCCGGCGCATTTTCGAACTGAAAAAACTGCGCCATTCCGTCGATGGAAACTTCGTTGATGTGAATTGCGCCACTTTGCGTGGCGACGCCGCCATGTCCGCGCTCTTCGGACACGTTCGCGGGGCCTTCACTGGCGCTCTGAAAGACCGCCCCGGCTTGCTCCGCGCTGCTGATCGCGGCGTCCTATTTCTCGACGAAATCGGAGAGCTCGGCCTCGACGAGCAAGCCATGCTCCTGCGTGCGCTCGAGGAAAAAACCTTTCTGCCGCTTGGCTCGGACAATGAATCACACAGCGATTTTCAGCTCATCGCTGGAACCAACCGCGACCTTCTCTCTGCCGTGCGCAGCGGCCGCTTCCGCGAAGATCTGCTGGCGCGGATCAACCTTTGGACGTTCACGCTCCCCGGTCTCCACTCCCGTCCGGAAGACATCGAACCCAACCTGCATTTTGAATTGGATCAGTTTGGCGAAAAATCCGGCCGCCGCATCGCCTTCAATAAGGAGGCTCGTGAGGCGTTTCTCAAATTTGCTTTATCCCCTTCCGCCGATTGGCTCGGCAATTTTCGCGACCTCAACGCTGCGGTCGTCCGCATGGCCACGCTCGCCGAAGGCGGCCGCATCACTGTCGAAATCGCCCGCGAAGAAATGGATCGGCTGCGCGCGTCGTGGGAACGGCTGGAAACCGATGGTTCGCGGGATGAACTTGCCGAATACCTTTCTCCGGAAGCCATCGCCGGCATCGATGTCTTCGACCGTCTGCAACTTGCCCGCGTCATCGGAGTATGCGAAACCTGCCACTCTCTCTCCGAGGCCGGCCGTCTTCTCTTCAACGCCTCTCGCGAGCGCAAGAAATCACCCAACGACGCCGACCGCTTACGCAAGTACCTCGCCCGCTTCTCCCTTGACTGGTCCCAACTTCAGCGTTAGCGATAACGTGGGCGTCCACCCGCCACCACGATCCCAGATTTCCGGTTCTCCAATCTCACACCTCCGCCGTTTAATGCTCCTAATAGCAATTCAACCCCCGTTTTTGGCCATTCGCTGTAAAACACTTAACAACTTCGCCAATTCGTGCTACCCTTCCGCATGTTCACCTCGCGAATTACCTTCTTGTCGTCGGTAGCGCGCTCCCCGCGTCGACCTTCTCCGCCGTGCCCACCTGTCAAGATCGATTTTTTGCCGGAGCCCCTTTATTTTCATACTCTTACGCACTCTTTTGCGTTGTGCGAAATGTTATCTCCCTTCTTTTCAAGCAGCTCCGCACTCTTTTCGCAAAACACCGGGGGTGGGGGTATGCGCCGTTGCACCGCAGCACGAAAATGTGCCCCTGTAAGTCCTTTCATTGCCACTCTTACAGACCCGCCCTCCCGCAAGTCCTTTGTTTGCCACTCTTACGAAAACCACCGGGGGGTGGGGTACCGCGGCTCCAACTTCAACGCACAAACCCGACACATCCGCCACCATCACTTCGCCCGCAAACCCTTCGCTATCAATCGGCTGCGGACGCTTTCCATCACCAATAGGGGGTGGGGGGTCGCACACCCGCAATCTCTTCAAGTTTTACTTCAGATCCTCCCCGTGCTCCTTCGACCAGCGAAGCTTTCAGCCCTCGAACCGTCGATCGCGCCTTCGCGCTCTACTGCGCCATCGCTGCGAGCGTCACAAGCGCTACCAAGCGAACCTGCATCGATCGCCTCCACCTGTTGCGCACGGATGGTAGCATCGAGGGCGGGTTAGACTACCAGCGCGGAGAAGCGGAGTTTCGCATTGGGAGTACCACAACAAAGCACAGCAAGCAGTATTCCGGCCACGATCGAGGAAATCTATCGCGCGGAGTCGCGCCGCGTTTTCGCCACGTTGATTCGTTTGCTTGGCGATTTCGACCTCGCCGAAGAGGCCCTGCAAAACGCGTTCGTCGCGGCGATGCAGCAGTGGCCGAACGAAGGAATTCCAGCCAATCCGCGCGCCTGGCTCGTATCCGCCGGCCGCTTCAAAGCGATCGACGCGCTGCGCCGCCGCGCGCGCTTCGATTCGACTGTCGCCGAACTAGCCAAGCAGTTCGATTCCGTTTCGGAGGAGCCGGCAGCCGAAAAGCGCGACGTCGAAGACGACCGCTTGCGCCTCATCTTTACGTGCTGCCACCCGGCTTTGTCCGTAGAAGCGCAAATCGCGCTGACGCTGCGCGAAATCTGCGGCCTGACCACCGAGGAGATCGCCAGCGCGTTTCTTTCATCGCCTCCTACGATTGCTCAGCGCATCGTGCGCGCCAAAGCCAAAATCCGCGACGCGCGCATTCCGTACGATGTTCCTTCGCGCGAGGAACTTCCGCAGCGCCTCGACGCCGTACTGCACGTCATCTACCTGGTCTTCAACGAAGGTTATTCCGCGTCATCCGGCGCTTCGCTCACGCGCCACGATCTTTCCGGCGAGGCGATTCGGCTGACACGCCTTCTCATCGCGCTGTTGCCGGACCCGGAAGCGGAGGGTCTTCTCGCGTTGATGCTGCTTCACGAGTCGCGCCGCGCGGCGCGCACTTCAGCGGTTGGTGAAATTATTTTGCTGGACCACCAGGATCGTTCGCTGTGGAATCGCGAGCAAATCGCGGAAGGCATCGCGCTGGTGCAACGCGCGTTCGCTTCTCGTCGCTTCGGTCCCTACACGCTTCAGGCGGCCATCGCCGCGCAGCACGCCCAGGCGCGCGACGCGGCTGCGACGGATTGGGCGGTGATCGTCGGGCTGTACGATTTGTTGCTGCGCGCTGATCCCTCGCCCGTCGTGGAGTTGAATCGCGCGGCCGCGGTGGCCATGCGCGACGGTCCGGCGAACGGCCTTGCCCTGATGGACGAGCTGCTCGCGCGCGGCGACCTTGAAAAATATCACCTCGCGCACGCGGCCCGCGCTGATCTGTGCCGCCGCCTCGGCCGCCACGGCGAAGCGCGCGCATCCTACGAACGCGCGCTCTCGCTGACGCGCCAGGAGCCGGAGCGCCGCTTTCTGGAAAAACGAATTGCCGAACTTTCGCGCTGAACTCGTCCATCCGCGCCGTTCGCGTCGAAATTTTACGCTAACGTGCCAAACGCACAAGCCGCCGAACGCGTGGTTTCGTCCGGGCTGCCGTCAAAATATTTTCACAGCGGCTTGCAGATTCATCTTGGATTCATGCGCGGCGGTGAGAGAAAATCTCGCCCATGCGAAAACCAAACTTGGGAACGTTACTGTTCGCGTTGACTGTCGGGATCGCTTTTTCCTTTACCTTTTCTGAGCGGCGTGCCGCCGCGCAAAATCCACCTGCGGCATCCGCGGCGCAGGATGCGCCGAACGCTCCGTACCTCGATACCAGCCTTCCGATCGAGCAGCGCGTAAACGATCTGGTGTCGCGCATGACGCTCGAAGAAAAAGTTTCGCAGATGCAGGACGTGGCGCCGGCGATTCCGCGGCTGGGAATTCCCGCGTACAACTGGTGGAACGAAGCATTGCACGGCGTGGCGCGCGCGGGAAACGCTACGGTTTTTCCGCAAGCCATCGGCCTTGCCGCAACCTGGGATACGGACCTGCTGCACCGCGTCGCGGATGTGATTTCCACGGAAGCGCGCGCGAAGTACAACTTCGCAAGCCAGCACGGAAACACCGGACGCTATTTCGGGCTGACCTTCTGGTCTCCGAACATCAATATTTTCCGCGATCCGCGCTGGGGCCGCGGACAGGAGACTTACGGCGAAGATCCGTACCTTACGGCGCGCATGGGCGTGGCGTTCGTGAAAGGACTGCAGGGCGACGATCCGAATTATCTGAAAACAGTTGCGACGCCGAAGCACTTCGCGGTGCACAGCGGGCCGGAAGTTCTGCGACACCGCTTCAACGTGCCTGTTTCGCTGCACGATCTCGCGGACACCTACACACCAGCGTTCCGCGCGACGATCACGGAAGGAAAAGCGGACTCCGTGATGTGCGCGTACAACTCGGTGCTCGGCGAGCCGGCCTGCGCGAACCATACCCTGTACGGACTGCTGCGCGACAAATGGGGTTTTCAGGGTTATGCCGTTTCGGATTGTTGGGCCATCAGCGATCTGTACCAGGCGCACGGTTACGTGATGACACTGGAGCAGGCCGCAGCGCTCTCCGTCAAAGCGGGGACAGATTTGAGCTGCGGGCCGGAATTTCGTTCGCTGACGTACGCCGTGCAAAACCGGTTGTTGGCGCGCGAAGACGTGGACCGTTCCGTGAAGCGTTTGTTTGAAGCGCGCTTCCGGCTGGGCATGTTCGACCCGCCGGCGCGCGTGCCGTGGTCGAAGCTGACGCTTGCGGATAACGACACCGTGGAGCACCGGAAACTGGCGCTGGACGCCGCGCACGAATCGATCGTGCTGCTGAAGAACGATCGCAACACGCTGCCATTAAAGGCCTCCGCGAGAACGATCGCCGTAATCGGGCCGAACGCCAACGCGGAAAACGTTCTGCTCGGAAACTACAACGGCACTCCGTCGAGCTACACGACGATTCTGGAAGGAATCCGCAAGCGATTCCGCGGCGCAAGAGTAGTGACAGCGGTCGGCGCGCCGTTGACGGAAACGAGCCCGGTCGTGCTGCCAAGCGAATTTTTGCACCCGGGAGGCGGAAGCACGAAGCCCGGACTGCTTGGAGAATATTTCGACAACACCACGCTTACCGGAAGCGGAGTGCTGCGGCGCGTGGACGATAACGTGGATTTTGAGTGGAATAATGTTTCGCCGGGCCTGGGAGTTCCCATGCGGGATTATTCGGTGCGCTGGAGCGGAGAGTTCAACCCGCCGGTGGAAGGCGACTACCGCATTGGCGCGGACGCGGATGGCGGTTACCGGATTTATCTGGATGGAAAGAAAATTCTGGATGATTGGGCGCCGCACGGCGAGCGCACGACGTCGGCCTTCGTGCACCTGAAAGGCGGCCGCGCATATACAATCCGCATGGAGTATTACCACGGATTCGGGGAATCCACGGCGCGACTGGTTTGGTTGCCGCCGAACTTGACGCAAGACGCCGTCGCGCTCGCCAGGAAATCTGATGTAGTGGTCGCGGTCGTGGGAATCAATCCGCGGCTCGAGGGAGAGGAGAACGATTCGAGCAACCCGGGATTCTTCGGCGGCGACCGCGTGGACATCAACCTGCCGCAACCGCAGGAAGGATTGCTCGAAGCGCTGGCGGCGACGGGTAAGCCTGTAGTCGTGGTGCTGACGAACGGAAGCGCGCTGGCAGTGAACTGGGCGCAGCAACACGCAGCTGCGATTTTGGAAGCGTGGTATCCGGGCGAAGAAGGCGGCACGGCGGTGGCCGACGTTCTGGCGGGAGACTACAATCCGGCGGGGCGCTTACCGGTTACGTTCTATAAGTCCATGGCGCAGTTGCCGCCGTTTGTGAATTACTCGATGAGCGGGAGAACGTACCGCTACTTCGCAGAACAGCCGCTGTATCCCTTCGGATACGGGCTGAGCTATTCCACGTTCAATTATTCGGACACGAAAGTCGGCTCCGAGCAAGTGACGGGTGACGGGACCGAGACGGTTTCGGTGCGCGTGAGCAACTCCGGACCAGTGGCGGGAGACGAAGTGGTGCAGCTGTATATTTCGCACCCGGGCGTGGATGGCGCGCCGATCCGCGCGCTGACGGGCTTTCAACGGGTGCATCTCGCCGCGGGAGCTTCGCAAACGGTGAATTTCACATTGTCGCCCCGCGACATCAGCATCGTGGATGATGCGGGTGTCCGGCGCGTGGTGCAGGGGCCGGTTGAAGTGTGGATTGGCGGAGGGCAGCCGGTGGCGGGGCCTGGTCAGCCGCCGGCGAAGGGGCTGTCCGTAAAGTTTACGAGCTTTTCCGCAGCGGTGCTGCCGGAATAGCGCCGGATCGTCACGGGGTTTGAGCCGAGGTTACTTGTCGCAGCTGCACGGGCAACGAAATTGCCCGCAACTGCTTCTGCACAGAGGATGAGGCGCGGCCTGCAATGGCGGCCGCGATGAAAATTATGGCGATGACCAAAAACTGCCGGCAAGTTGTGTGGCGAATTCTGATCGGTGCAGGAGTTATGGCCGGAATGTACCTCGCGACTTCCGTATGGTTCGGCCCGCGCGCGGAAGCGCAAACCGCGGACGAAATTGTGGCCAAAGTGCTGGCGGCGCGCGGCGGGTTGGCGAAAATCAAGGCGGTCAAGTCTCAACGCATCACAGGCACGATCTATTTCAGTCCGGAGTTTTATGGACCTTTCGTCGCGGAGTTCAAGCGGCCGGGAAAGATGCACAACGAAGTCGTAGTGCAGAACAAAACGGTCGTCCGAACGATCAACGGAAAAAACGGGGGCTGGGTACTTAATCCATTCGGTCCGAAAACCGGCGCGGAACCGATGTCGGAAGCGGAAATTAAAGATGCAATGAATGAAGCGGACTTCGACGGTCCGCTGGTGGATTCCAAAGCCAAAGGCATGACCGTCGAATTCGCGGGAACGGAACAGGTGGAAGGCCGCGACGCGTACATCCTGAAGCTGACGCACAGCGACGGCAAGGTTTCGAATTATGCGTTCGACGCGAAGACCTATCTGATGGCGAAGTGGAGCGGGACGGACATGGTGAACGGCGAAGCGGTGGCGCGCGAGACGCTGTTTCACGATTATCGTGGGGTAAATGGTCTGAAATTCGCATTTGAGCTGGTTTCGAACAACCCGGGAACGGGCATGTCGCAAAGAATCGTCGTAGAGAAGGTGGAAGTGGACCCGGAAATTGACGAATCGCGATTCGGAAAACCGAAGGAATCCGCCGCAGCAGCAGGCGCGGTCGCGCCGGCGACGCGTCCTTAACGGACTGCGCATGACTGCGCACGAGCCCCGCAGTCACGCCCGGAGAGTGATATCCTGTTGGCCTGTATCCTGAGAAGTTGAACGCCGGGTCGCACTCGAAAATGCTGGTGTCCTTGTCTAGCCATACGAAGAAACGCGCGCCACGAGCAGCGTTGCCGCTATTGTGCGCGGTAGTGTGGCTCTGTGGGCTTGCCCGTCCGGCGGAAGCCAAAAGCGGTGGAGCGCAGGAGACGGCAAGCTCGTCCGCACTCGCGAGCGCGCAATTTGCCATTGGCGATTTCGACGGTGACCGGATTCCGGATCTGGCCACCGTGGAAGCCAAGCCGAACGGAACGCAAGGCGACAGCCGCTATTCGATTCGGCTTCAGCTCACGTCCGGCGCAGCACAAGTGTTCGGATTGACGGCACCGGCCGGCGGGCTGCAAATCGTGGCGCAGGACATCAACGGAGACAATGCGCTGGACGTGCTGGTGCGCACCGCGTGGCAGCATCAGGCAATCGCGGTGCTATTGAATGATGGGCACGGAAATTTCACGCTTGCCGATCCCGGCGCCTTCGCCGCATCCATGCAAGAGCACGAGACGCAGTGGGGCGCGGGTTCCATCGCCTTCTCCGAAAACGGCGTGCTGGTCCGGCTGGAAAGCAGCCAGGGCGGCGTGGAAATTCAAAGTGCTGGTAACGCCTCGCAAGTGCGGGAGACGCTGCCGTTTCACCGCGGCAATATCCGCGCCATCGCTCTTCTGATTTGCTCGGCCCTCGGCCGAGCCCCGCCAGAAATTCCCGTTCAAATCTAAACAATTCACCCGAAGTAGCGTTCGCCGTGCACGCCGATGAGCAGTGTCTGAGCTGAAGCCGGCGCGTAAAGGCATCCACACAATCTAGAAAAAGGCGGCGAGGCCGAAGCTGAGCGGTGTTCGCACTGTTTGTATGCGAGCGCCAAACGCCAGAATGAACGGTCTCGCGAAACGAGAGGTCAAAAAGATGTGCGGTACGCGGAGCAGGACGGGGTATTTGGTTGGGGCGTTCTTTGCGATGGCCTGGTTCGCCGCGACAGGCTGCGGCGAAAGCAAAGGCAATGCGAAGGCGGAAGCGCCACCGACGGCGCAAGTGGAGCGCGAAGGCGATGCGAACACGGTGAAGGTGGATCACCCGGAGCAATTTCCATTGTTCACTGCGCTGCAATACCTGGCGAGCACGGAACTTGTTGCGACGGGTGTGGTGAGCCCGGACGTGTCAAGGACGGTGCCGGTGATATCGCTGGCGACAGGGCGGGTCGTGGAACTGGATGCGCGGCTGGGCGACACGGTGAAAAAAGGGCAACTGCTGTTGCGAGTACAAAGCGCGGATATTTCCTCAGCGTTTTCCGACTATCGAAAAGCAGTGGCGGATGAAACGCTGGCGCGGGTGCAATTCGAGCGAGCCAAGGATTTGTATGAAAATGGGGCATTCTCCCTAAACGAATATCAGACCGCAGACGATGCGGAAAAGAAGGCCAAGGTGGATGTGGAGACGACCGCGGAACATCTGCGAGTGCTGGGCGGGGACGTAAATCACCCGGCCGCGGTGCTAGAAATTCGCGCACCGGTTTCCGGAGTCATCACCGACCAGCAAGTGACGAACGCCGGTGGCGTGCAAGGATTGTCGTCCGCAAATCCGTTCACAATTTCCGACCTCAGCCACGTGTGGATCTTGTGCGACGTGTACGAGAACGATCTGGCGAACGTGCACGTGGGCGAGACGGCGGAAATCCGGCTGAACGCGTACCCCAGCCGGACGTTTACGGGACGGATCAGCAACGTATTGCCGGTGCTCGACCCGACCATCCGGACGGCAAAAGTGCGGATCGAAGTGGCAAACCCGGGCTTGATGAAAATCGGGATGTTTGTGACCGCGAAGTTCCACGGGCAGAAAAAAGAGGTGCACGCGGAGGTTCCCGCGGACGCGATTTTGCATCTGCACGACCGCGACTGGGTATACGTGCCGGCAGGCGCGAAGGAATTCCGGCGTGTGGAAGTGACCGCGGGAGAGATGCTTCCCAAAAAGATGCAGGAAATCAACGCGGGATTGCAGCCCGGACAGAAAGTGGTGAGCAACGCTCTGGTGCTGCAAAACACGGCGGAGCAATAGGTGATTCGCCGGGTCGTCGATTTCGCGCTGGAGAACCGGTTCCTGGTGCTGACGGCAGCGGTGCTGCTGCTGGCGTGGGGCGCGGTGTCGTTTCACCAGCTTCCGGTCGAAGCGTACCCCGACGTGGCGGACAACTACGTGGAAATCATCACGCAGTGGCCGGGAATATCCGCGGAACAAATCGAACAGCAAGTCACGATTCCACTGGAAATCGTGATGAACGGCATCCCACACGTCACGCACCTGCGATCTTTTTCCCTGTTCGGATTGTCCGACCTCAAATTGATTTTCGACGACGAGGAAGAGAACGCGTGGAACCGGCAGAGAGTGCTGGAACGGCTCTCGCAAGTGACGCTGCCGCCGGGCGTGGTACCGCAAATGGGCACGGACTGGAGCCCGGTGGGGCAGATTTATTTTTATACGTTGAAAAGCACAAATCCGAGCTACGACGTAATGGATTTGAAGTCGCTCGAGGATTGGGTCGTCGAGAAGAATTTCAAATCCGTGCCGGACGTGGTGGATGTGGCGAGCTTTGGCGGCCCGACGCGCGAGTACCAGGTGCGCGTCGATCCCAACAAGCTGATTTCCTACGGGCTGAGCCTCGCGCAGATAGAACAGCAACTCACCAACAACAACGCGAATGCGGGCGGCAGTTTTATTGAATCGGGACTGCAACAGATCAACGTGCGGGAGGTGGGCCTGGTTCGAACGGTGCAAGACATCGAAGACACGGTCATCGTGACGAAAACCGGGACGCCGGTGCGGGTGAAGGATATCGCCGAAGTCGTGCAAGGGCCGAAAATCAGGCTGGGGCAGTTCGCGCGCGCGATACACCGGGAGGACGGGAAAATCATCGACAACGATGACGTCGTTTCCGGGATCGTGCTGCTGCGCAAGGGCGCGAATGCGGACGCTGTGCTGACGGCAATTCACGCCAAAGTCGCGGAGATGAACGACCGCATCCTGCCGGCGGGTGTGAAGATCGTCCCGTTTCTGGACCGCAGCGACCTGGTGCGGTACACGACGCATACGGTGCTGCACAACCTCGCGGAAGGAATTTTTCTCGTCGCGGTAGTGCTGTTTCTGTTCCTCGGAAATGTCCGCGGGGCGCTCATCGTGGCGCTGACCATTCCGTTTTCGCTGCTCTTTGCCGCGACGTGCCTGAAGTTAAAAGGGATTCCCGCGAATCTGCTCTCGCTGGGCGCGCTGGATTTCGGAATGGTGGTGGACGGCGCGGTGGTCATGGTGGAAAACATCGTGCGGCACATGACGCGCGGGGAAGCGAGTTCCAAGAAGCCGATGGAACGCATCCAGGAAGCGGCGCACGAAGTACAGCGGCCGGTATTCTTTGCGATCGCCATCATTATTACGGCGTACCTGCCCATCTTCACGCTGCAGCGTGTGGAAGGGCGGTTGTTTCATCCGATGGCGTGGACGGTTTCGTTTGCGCTGCTGGGAGCGCTGGTATTTTCGATGCTAGTCGCGCCGGTGCTTTCGAGCATGTTTTTCGGAAAGGGAGTGCGCGAGTGGCACAACCCGGTGATGGAATATTTGAAAGCGCGGTATCGCGTGGCACTGAAGTGGGCCATCGGGCACCGGACAGCTACATTCACGGCGGCGGGTGGCTGCCTGGCAGCGACGGTGTTCTTGGTGGTCGGCGGCGCGATCGGCTCGGAATTTCTTCCGCACCTGGACGAGGGCGCGCTGTGGGTGCGGGGAACACTCGCGCCCAGCACCGGACCCACGGAAGGCACGCGGCTCGCGAACCAGGCGCGCGTCCTGCTTTGTTCGTTTCCGGAAGTGCCGCAATGCACGAGCCAGGTGGGACGTCCGGATGACGGCACGGACACGACCGGATTCTTCAACACCGAGTATTTCGTGGATTTGAAACCAAAGGAGCAGTGGCGGCCGGTGTTTCACGAGGACAAAGACCGGCTGATCAATGCGATGCAGCGCGAGCTGGACAAGATTCCTGGAGTGGTGTGGAACTTCTCGCAGCCGATTGCGGACAACATGGAAGAGGCGGTAAGCGGCGTGAAAGGCGAGCTGGCGGTCAAGATTTACGGCGACAATCTGAAATTGCTGGAGGAGAAAGCCGATCAGATCGTGGGGATCATGCGAAAAATCCAGGGAATCGAAGACCTGGGAGTTTTCCGCGTGCTCGGCCAGCCGAACCTGGACATCGAGGTGGACCGCGTACAGGCAGCGCGGCACCAGATCAACGTGGCGGACGTGCAAGACGCGATCCAGACGGCGGTGGGAGGAAACGCTCTGACACAGGTACTGCAGGACGAACGGCGCTACGACCTGGTGCTGCGTTACCTGGCGCAGTATCGCGACACGAAAGAGGCGATCGAGAATATCCGCTTGCTTTCGGCAACCGGCGAGCGCGTTTCACTGGCGCAGCTTTGCAAGATCCAGCAAGAAGACGGGGGCTCGGAGATCTATCGCGAAGGAAACGAGCGGTATATCGCCATCAAATACAGCGTGCGCGGGAGAGACCTGGGAGGGGCAGTGGAGGAAGCGATCCGCGACGTGAACGCGCAAGTGCAACTGCCACGCGGGTACCACATCGATTGGGCGGGCGAGTATGAGAGCCAGAAGCGCGCGGAGGCACGGTTGCTGTTGATCGTGCCGCTGACCGTGGTCATCATATTTGGAATTTTGTACGGTATGTTTCGAACGTTCAAATGGGCGGTAATTCTTCTGGCGAACGTGGCGATGGCGCCGATTGGCGGGCTGCTGGCGCTGCTGATAACCGGGACGCATTTCAGCGTGTCGTCGGGAGTGGGATTTCTGGCGCTTTTTGGCGTTTCGGTGCAAACCGGAGTCATCATGCTGGAATATATCAACCAGATGCGCGCGCGAGGACACAGCATTGAAGACGCTGCCGCAGATGGAGCCGTACTTCGCTTGCGGCCGATCATGATGACGATGCTGGTGGCGACTCTGGGGCTGCTACCGGCGGCGTTTTCGCGCGGCATCGGCTCGGATTCGCAGCGGCCCTTCGCCATCGTGATTGTGGGAGGGCTGGTCGGGGCGTTGCTCTTGAGCATATTTCTGTTGCCGACGCTTTACGTGTGGATTGCCCGCGATGGCGACAAGCTGCCGCAACCGGAGGCGGACTTCGAGGCGACAGAATGAATCGGGAATGAGGCGCGGGCTGGTGTATCGAAATCCGCGGCGAGGCTAAACCGCCAGTGCGGCGCGGGGAAGTGGCGGGGAATCGGAACGAGGTGCGGTGAGCAAACGGGAAGCTGCGACTGAGGGGCTATGTGCGGACTGCGTGAACGCGCGGGCGATCGAATCGAGCCGCGGGTCGCAATTCCTGTTGTGCGAATTGTCGCGTGCGGATCCGCAATTTCCGAAATACCCGCGTTTACCAGTGCTGAAGTGCAACGGCTACAAGAAACTCGAAAGGTTCAAGCCTGAATAATCTATAAGTATAATAATTTGTGATAGTCGTATGGTAAAATTCGCCCGGGGTTGTTTTTCCGGCGAGGTCTCCACATGGCTTCCCGCGCGCGCGCTTGCGCTCTGGCAGTTGCCGCCTGGGTAGTGTTGCCGGCGCAGGCTTTTCCCGACACGCTGAAAATCACGAGCAAACCCTCCGGAGCGAAAGTCGAAATTGACGGAGTCGTTGCGGGAAGCACGCCATTCGAGAAGGATTATCCGAACGGCTATTTCCGCAGGCCAATGACCGTGCTTAGCGCGCGCCTCGAACATGCAATGACGGCGCGAATCATCCTGGACGGCTACGTCACGAAAGAAATCAAACTGACCGACGGCCCGCGGGATTGGAATTCCCTGAACGGGCGAAAACACTTCGAATACTGGGTGCTGCGGCAGAGCCAGTTTGATGTGGAGTTGAAACCGATCAAGCTGGTGTTTTCCGGCGACGTAAACGTCAAGCTGGCGGACGGAGAGACGGAACTGGAGCCCGAGCTTGCGCTCGCGCAACTGGCGAAGCGCACGAAGCCGGCAGTCGTCTATTTGAAAGGGGCGGACAAAGCCGGGACAGGATTCTTCGTGACGGACACCGGAGTAATCGCGACGAACGCGCACTTGGCGCAAGGCGAAGAGTCACTGCAAGCCGAGTTATCAGACGGGAGCGTGCTGGAAGCGAAAGTCGTGTACGTCGATCCGGATCTGGATATCGCGTTAGCGAAAGTGGAGGGCAAAGGCTTGCCGAGATTGACGCTCGCGGACGCCGTCACGGTGCAGCAGGGAGAAAGCGTCATCGCGATCGGAAATCCCGGCGATGCCATGAAGTTCAGTATAACGAAAGGCATCGTGAGCGGCGTGGGACCATTTCCCGCAGCCGGGCCGGGAACCTGGATTCAAACCGACGCGCCTATCAATCCCGGAAACAGCGGAGGACCGCTGCTGAACGCGAAGGGCGAAGTTATCGGCATCACGACGCTGAAAATCGTGAAGAAAAATGTGGGCGGGATTGGGTTCGCCCTGAGCGCTTCAGACTTGATTGAAGTGTTGCAGCGGTTTTATCCGAGCGCGGTTCCGGCCGTGAAAAAGCTGGCTGCGCCGGTGAGCAGTGCGAGCGCGACTTCCGCCGGACCAGCGGCGGAGGCGGTCGGTTCGGTGAAGTTCGACGGAGCAGACGGCGCCGGAATTTGGGTGGATGGCGTGTATGTCGGCAATCTACCGGCGACGCTCAAACTGAGGGTGGGGCGGCACGACATCGTCGTGCGAGACGGCGAGCATGCCGACTGGACAAAAACAATTACGATCATTAAAGACAGCGAAGTGTCTTTGCAACCGCGGTTTGAAAATAAATGAGGGGACGACCGTTAAGTCGCCCCCTCGCCAAAGCCGCGATCGTAAGCGATCAGAACGGATGCGGCTGTTCCGGCTGTTGCGATTGCGGAGGCGGTGGCTGAGGTTGCTGCTGGTCCGGCTGATTCGGAGTGGTGGCCGGAGTCTTCGCGGACACCGGTGTGACCGCGGCGGAACCGTTGCCCGCCAGTTCGGACGGCGTGTATTTCGGCGCGCTGACGTAGCCGTGGACGGAATCCTTGCCGATTTTGTTGACGACAATCTGGACGGGCTGCGATTCGTTTTCCGCGTGAATCACGATGGGCTCGAACAAGTTCACATTCTTTTTCTGAAGCTGGTCATCGTCCACGATCATCGCCAGATTGTAATTCTTGTGCTTGGTGTCGGCCTTGCGGAGCGAGAGGGTAACCGGGCCGACGCGCGAGAACCGCTTGGACTTGGAAAGATCGAATTCGAAGTAGCTGCGCTCGCCGCGCCTTTCAAGGGCTACGAGTTCTTCGTGAGTGCGCGCGATGGAGCCGTTGAGGTCGTCGCGAGTGGAGCTGAGGGAGCCCTCGAGGTCAGCGCGATTCTTGTCGACGGCATCCTGCGTTTCTTTCAACTGCTTCTGCTGCTCGTCCAACTGCGCCTGAAGCTTGTTGTATTTGGCGTCCACCGGGGGCGTGCGGTGCTTGGTGGCGGGGCGCTTGGTGTGCGCGCGCTTCGCCGACGACGAGGTTGCAGCGGCCGTCTCGGTGGTTTCGCTCGGCGTTGCCGAAGAAGCAGAAGCGGGAGCGGAGGCGGGCGCGGAGGCGGAAAAGTCAGAAGCTGGAGCCGGCTGCGGAGTGGTCACTTGGCTAAGCTTGGCGGTCAAAGTGTTGACCTGGTTTTGCAGCGCATTCATATCCGCGGTAGAGGCCGCGGCTTGCGTGGAAAGCTGCCGCACGAGCGACTCCTGGTGATAACCGTAAACGAAGCTGACGGCCGCTATGCAGAGAAGCACTACGGCCGCGACCACCAGCCAGCGTTGCGCGCCGTATTGCGGCGCGGGCTCCGGCTCAGAGTGGTTCGACTCTCGATACTCTTCCATGATTTTCCTCCTGTGATCTCTTGTCCAAATCTTACGAATCCGTTTCGGTGCGCCGGGAAATCAGTTTGATGAGTTTTTGTGGGCGCAAGGCGACGAAAAACTGCACTCCTGTTGATGACGACAAATATCCCAGAGAGGGGCGATGCAAGCGGAGGGCCGACCGGGGCGGATGTGGACGGATATAAGTGCAGCAGAATCAAAAGTTAGGGAGCGATTTTGCTCGGCGGGTTTTAGGAGGCGGTACTAGTCCTTGAAAAATCTGCATAGCGGGTCGAAGAGATTATCTATTTTCTGGTTTTCCTTGGAGCCGCAGAAAATCGGATTCGCCGGCGAATGGGTGACCGGAGGCGCGCCTTTCGGGACGCGAAGGCGTGCGGCTTTGAAACACGCTGCGCGATTGCTCCGTGCAGGGGCGTGTGCTAGCATCCGCGGAGTTGGAGAACGGACCAGGGGTAGAACTGCTCCAGCGTTGCACCCGCGAGCGCCGGAATCGGCCCGCCATCTCCTTCAGCGAAAAGCACACCCAGGCGCAGGCCCGCGCCTAACATCTGTTGGTGGCGTTCCGGAGCACGCCGGAAAGCCGCGCAGCGGACCTCGCTCAATGGAGGCCTGAATGAAAAGCTACGCGACAAAGGACATCCGAAACGTTGGCATTGTAGGCCACGGCGGCACCGGAAAAACGCAACTGGTGTCGTCGTTGCTCTTCACCGCGGGAATGACGCCGCGATGGGGAAAAGTTGCGGAAGGAACGGCCACGACGGATTGGGATGAAGAGGAAATTGCGCGCAAGATATCGCTTCAGACGGGGATTGCGCACGCAGAGTGGCCGACGTCGGGGGGCGAGAAGGTAAAAATCAATTTTCTGGATTTGCCGGGATATTCGACGTTCATCACAGAGACAAAAGCTTCGCTAATAGCTGCGGATGCGGCGCTGATCGCAGTGGACGCGCACACGGGCGCGCAAGTGACCACGGAAAAAGTCTGGGATTACTGTACCGAGTACGACATTCCGCGCGCGTTCGTGCTGACGTGGATGGACCGCGAGCTGGCCAGCTTTGAACGCTCGATGGAATCGCTGGAACAAGTTTTCGGGAGAAATGTGGTCGCGCTACAACTGCCGATCGGCTCGGAAAAAGGATTTCGCGGAGTGATTGACCTGGTGGGGATGAAGGCGCACCTCTACAAGCCGGACGGCGACGGGAAGCCGTCGATCGAGGAGATTCCCGCGGCGCTGGCGGACGAGGCGAAAGAGGCGCACGAAAAATTGGTGGAGATGGTAGCGGAAGGCGACGACGAGTTGATGGAAGAGTTTTTCAGGGAAGGCACGATTCCAATCGCGGACTTGATTCCCGGAGTACGGAAGGCGATCGTGGCGGAAAAGATTTTTCCGGTATTGATGGTTTCGTCGCTGCACAATATTGGAACGGCAAGCTTGCTGACGTTTCTGGCGGACGCGTTTCCGCACCCCGATGAGCACGCGCAGGTTGGCTACAAGGACCCGCAGGGCAAGGGCGACCGCGTGGAACGAAAGTACGACGACTCGCAGCCACTTTCGCTGTTCGTGTTCAAGACGCTGGCGGATCCCTTCGCGGGGCGCATCAACTATTTCAAGGTGAAGAGCGGTGTGTTGAAGAACGACGCCACGCTGACCAATTACAATCGCAACGCGCCGGAGCGGTTTCAGCATACGCAGGTCGTGCAGGGAAAGCAGTTGACGGAAGTGCCGGAGCTCCACGCGGGCGACATCGGCGCCATTGCCAAGCTGAAAGAAACCACGACTGGCGAGACGCTGGGCGACAAGGCCGCGCCCATCTATTACAAAGGCGCGCAGCTTCCCGAGCCCTCCATCACGTTTGCCGTGGAGCCAAAAACACGCGCCGACGAAGACAAGATCGGCGTGTCCATTCACAAAATCATCGAGGAAGATCCCGCGTTGCGTTTTATGCGCGATCCGCAAACGAAGGAGTTTTTGCTGGCGGGATCGGGGCAGCAGCATATCGAAGTGGTCGTGGCCAAGCTGCACAAGCGCTACAACGTGAATCTGACGCTGAAGCCGCCAAAAGTGCCGTACCGCGAGACCATCCGCGGGAAAGCGGACGTCGAAGGAAAACACAAAAAGCAGTCCGGGGGGCACGGGCAGTTTGGCGTTTGCCGCGTCAAGATGGAGCCCATCGAACGCGGCAAGGGCATCGAGTTTGTAGACGACGTGTTTGGCGGAGCGATTCCCAAGAACTGGATTCCTTCGGTGGAAAAAGGGATTCGCGATTCCGCAGCGCGCGGCTTTCTGGCAGGCTTCCCCGTCACCGATTTTCGCGCCATCTTGTACGACGGCAAATATCACGACGTGGATTCCTCGGACATGGCCTTCAAGATCGCGGGATCCTTGGCGTTCAAGGAAGGCATGAAGCAAGCGCGGCCGGCGCTGCTCGAGCCGATCATGCAAGTGGAAGTGTACGCGCCGGACCAGTATTCGGGCGACTTGATGGGCGACCTGAGCTCGCGGCGGGGGCGCATCTCCGGCAGCGACACGCGTGGGCACAACGTAGTTGTCAAAGCGCTTGTGCCGCTCGCCGAGATGTTGAGCTACGCGACGGACTTGACGTCTATGACGCAAGGGCGCGCGAGCTATTCGATGGAGTTTTCACACTACGACTACGTGCCCAGTGAGCTCGCGGAGAAAGTGATCGCCGCGCACAAGCCCACGCACGTGGAAGTGGAAGAAGAAGCGTAGCCGCGACCAGTTGCGTGCGATGGAACATAAGTTGCTCTCCTACCAGGACCGTACCCTGAGGAGAACATGAATCACACCAAAAAGCACAAGCTGAATTTGGCGACATGGCTGGTGGGGATGGCACTCGTTTGTTGTTTTTCAGTTCGCAGGGCAATTGGAGAAACTCCCCAGGCCAACGGAAAACAGAAAATTTCCGAAGGCCAGTACGTTCGACTGAAGAACAATGCAAGAGTTCCGGGCAGTGAGCAGAACTGGATTCTTTGGCGCGCCCCCGATGGGGGACTTGAGTTGGAGGACCACTTCACGCTTGTTAATCCGGCGGATCAGGTACTTGCGGCGTTATCGGGTGCCCAGCTCAGCCCCGACCTTCGGAACAAATTGCGGACGGCAGTGAGCCTCGACGAACTTGTCGCCCGTCTCGCTGCGGATCACAAACCGGAATTCCTGAAGGTACGAGGAACTAAATTAGTCGACGGGCGAGCAGTTGAAAGCCTGAACTGCGAATTGGAAGCCAACGAAGTGCGATGCAAGGGCATAAACCAAAATGCGAAACTGAGGAGGAAGAGCGCGGAAGAGTTCTTCTACGCATTCCCTTTTCCCATGCTCCTGAGCGGGTGGCTAACGGATCGGCTTGCAGGATCCGCCGAACCTTCGACCAGCAAACTTGTGTGTCTCGATGCGGGACCAAACTCCGAAGACAGACTTCGCCTTTTTCCATGCGACCGCCAGATTGCCCCGATGGATGACGAAAGCTTGACAATCGGAGATCGGGAATTTCACGCGCACAAAGCAAGAATCCAGTTGCGAGACGGGGACCGCGTATCGCTGGATCTGACGGTATGGTATGGAGGCCCGGGTCTTGTCTATGCGATGGAAGGCGGAGGACCACCGGGAGAGAGGATCGCTCTCGTAGCTTACAAGAAATACGCCGAGTTTTAGCCTTCGTCGCGCAGCGCTTGAGAGATTCCGAAGTGCTGCTAAGACAGGTGCGGCAAGAACATGCCGGTGTGGCGGCGATGCTCCGCGAAAGCTGGCCCGAATTCCTCGGTAAGAAACGATTCTTCGCGGTGGGCCTTGATATAAAAAGACGAGAACGCAACAGCCACGGCGATAAGCCCGCGCACTTCACCGATGGTGACCGCAGTCCCCAACAGCGCGAGGAGGATGCCTGTATAAATCGGATGCCGAATCGCGCGGTATGGACCCGTGCGAATCAGTTCGTGGCCTTCCTTGAGTGTAACCACGCCACTCCAATTCGTGCCCAAGTGCCAGCGTGCCCAGATCGCAATCGCCACGCCCGCGGCCGTCAGCGCTACTCCCAGCCACAACCAGAACGGATCGACCGGCACAAAGCGCGTCCCAAGCCAGCCATAGTGCGCTTCCGGACGGAACAAAAACCAGAATGCTACAAGCAAAGGAACGGTGTAAATGAGGCGGTCAAGATAAGTCTCGCGCTTCTTGGTACGCTTGCGCTTGAAAGCGGAGATGAGCCAGTACAGGCCGAAGACCGCCCAAAAGAGATTGATCCAATCCATTGGCGATGCGAGGTTCATGCCGACTCCGCGCGATGACTACCAGTGTTCTTCGCCGATAACGTTCGTTGCGATGACGGTACTTTGGATTTTAACCGCCAGCTGAAAGCGCGTCCGCAGCGAAAGCTGAGCAGCAAGAAACTAACGTCCTCTCACTATACTTACGGCTAGCGCAATCGTCATATTTCAGCGCCGGCGCCGCCAAATTGGTGCTTGCCGGGAATAGGCGTTCAGGAAGAATGGTGCCTCTATGAAAAACCAGCCATCCGCAAAAACTAATGGAAAAAAACACGAGCCGAGCCCCGCCAAGCACGGCCCGCAGACGACAGCGATTCACGCGGGTGAACCGAACCGCCACGGAGTCGGCGGCCCAGTGGTGACGGATATTTGCCGGACGTCGACGTTTACATTTTCCTCGACGGAGGAAATGAAGCTGTGGGCGGAAGGAAAGAGCAAGGCGTACATCTACACGCGGTACGGCAATCCGACACTTGCGGTAGCTGAAGGGAAGATCGCGGCACTTGAAGGCGCGGAGGCTGCGGTCGTCACTTCGTCCGGCATGGCGGCGATCTCGCATGCGCTGCTTGGCGTTCTGAAACACGGGGATGAGTTAATTTCGACAGCGCAATTGTATGGTGGAAGTTATCGCTTGATGCGCGACGTGTTTCCAGACATGGGAATCACCGTGCATCGCGTGGGAATGGATCTCGAGGGAATCGAGAAGTTGGTGACGCCTAAAAGCAAAGCTCTGTACGTGGAGACGCCCACAAATCCCACGCTGCGCCTGGTGGACATCGCGAAAGCCGTCGCGTTCGCCAAAAAACATAACTTGGTTTCGATCATTGACAATACGTTCGCGACGCCCGTGCTCCAGAATCCTTTGGCGTTGGGCTACGACATGGTCGTGCATAGCGCGACGAAAGCGCTCGCAGGACACTCCGACCTGATTGCCGGTGTAGTCGCGGGAAGCAAGCACTGGATCGACCGCATCCGGCACATGGTGATTTACCTCGGCGGTTCGATGGATCCGGGCGCGGCGTACCTGTTGATTCGTGGCGTGAAAACGCTGGGAGTGCGCGTCGAGCGCCAGTGCAAGAACGCGATGGCGGTGGCGCAATTTCTCGAAAAACATCCCAAAGTTGCGAAGGTGCATTATCCGGGACTGCCTTCGCACCCCGACTACGAGCTGGCGAAAAAGCAGATGCGCGGTTTTGGGTCCATGCTGGCGTTCGACATGAAGGGCGGACTTCCGGCCGCGCGCAGTTTCTGCGACCGCGTGAAATTGTTTCTGTTGGCGGCAAGCCTTGGCGGCGTGGAATCTCTCGTGATTCTGCCCATTTACAGCTCGCACTACAATATGACGGACGCGGAATTGAAGAGCGCCGGCGTAAGCCCGGGAACCGTGCGCGTTTCGATCGGACTCGAGGAAGCGGACGACCTTATTGCTGACCTGCAGCAGGCACTTGAATAGAGATTTAAGGAAGCGAAGTGAAGTGCAAAAGCGAAACTATGTGGTGGTCGCCTGGACCGGCATTTCCCAAGTCTGGCCTTCGGGAAGCAGCGACTTCACGATGTCCTCGAGTTCGTGGGAGCTTTGCACATTTTCCGGATAATTGTGCACGGCAATCTCGAACGTGACGCCATACACAGCCCTGACGGCTTGCAGCGCTTCCTGGAGCCGCATGGCGACGCGCTTGGCGTTTAGGGTGTCGGTTTCCGGAAGTACGATCGCGAAGAGTTGCGATGAGACGTTGTATATGGAATCGGTCGGACGGAGCTTGCCAGCCACCGCTTTGGCGGCATCACCCCATGCCGCTTCGCGCTGCTTCGGATTCTTGTCAGCTGCGGAAGCTGCGGCTTGCACAAGCAAAAGACTGAGTGTGGTGTGCATAGTCATGGCCCTGCGGTGCTCCATCGTCAGGCGATCCCAGAAATGTTCCTTGCCAGGCATGGATTGCAAGATGTCCGCGCTCGCCTGTTGGCGGATCTGAAGGTTGCGTTCCAGTTGCTCGATGAGCGTCTGCTTCAAGTTGCGGACCACGCGCTGGCGGTCCAGCAAGTAACCCGCAAACAATACCGTCAAGACACAGAAGCCGACGTACGCCACGCGCATCGTCCATTTGTTGGGGCCGTCGGGCCGTAAAAAGACGAGCGGGTACATCAGAACAGCGAGTCCGGCAGCCTGCACCAGGACGAACACGGCAGCAAGCACTGTGAGGTGCAACTCTCTCCGTTCAAGATGATCGAGCTGCTTACGATCTAGTGTTGGCGTCATCTGTGTTTCACGCTGCTTTGAGGCTCAGTGCCTCTACTGTTCTGGCTTCGACTTAGATTCCCTCTAGGATGGCTGGACGCGGCACGGGCGGCAATGGCGGAGAGGTACTATGCTGCGAATTTGATACTGTACTTTCCCGCAGCAAGACCTGCCGCGCTGAATACCCTGGTTCGTGCGGGGGCCGCTTGGGGCATGTGGGGGAGGGTTAAAACAAAACGGGCGGAACGTTGAAGCGTTCCGCCCGGCCTGCAAAAATTGTGAAGTGCGTTAGAGGGGTTGGACGTTCGAAGCCTGCAGCCCTTTCGGACCTTTCGTAACTTCGAATTCAACCGCCTGGCCATCGTTCAGAGTCTTATAGCCATCAGCCACGATTGCGGAGAAATGGACGAAAACGTCCTCACCGCTCTGGCGCTGGATGAACCCAAAGCCCTTGCTGGCATTGAACCACTTCACTGTTCCTTGTTCTTTACTCACTGCTTTACTCGTTTCTGTCAACCGCTTAGCGGCTGAGCATTTCTAAATTGAGCTATTTGGTGCTTCGAGTTCCGAACCCCTCTCGAGATACGGCAGGCCCCAGGCGTAAAAAAAAGGCCGCAAGAGTGACCTTGCGACCGCTTTACAAATCCAAAGGCGATACAAGAGCAACAAACGCAAAAACAGAGTAACACAAAACTTCAGCGATCTCAAGAGAAAAATCCGCAACGTGCAATAGCGACCGGGTTGCAGTGGATTACTTGGCGTCGCCGAGCGCGACGTACGCGCCCAGGCCAATCATCCCGAGGCCGGACGCAACGCGCTGGCGCGGACGAAACACCGCGCTGCCCTTCAATTTACGTTCGAGCGGAGCTGCCAGCAGCACGACAACAAGATCCGCGGAGGTGTTCAGCGAAACCGAAATCGCGCCCAGGATGAGAAATTGGAAAAACACGCGGCCAAGTTCCGGGGCGACAAATTGCGGGATGAACGAAAGAAAAAAGAGCGCAGTCTTGGGATTGAGAACTTCCGTCAGCACGCCTTGACGAAACGCGCCCTTCGAAGGACGCGACGGCACGAGATTCATTTCCACGTTGCGGCTGCGAATCATGCGGATGCCGAGAATGATGAGATACGCGGCGCCGGCGTACTTGACGGTGCGGAATGCCAGGGCGGACGCCGCCAGAATCGCGGAAACGCCGAGCGCGGCGGCGAAGACGTGAAACAATCCGCCGATGAACGTCCCAAATGCCGAGAGCACTCCTTCGCATTTACCTCCAGCCAGGCTGCGAGCCAGTACGTAGAAGATTCCCGGGCCGGGAGTGATCGCCAGGACCACCGCCGCGGCGACGAAAAGCGTGAAACGGTGCGCGTCGAGCATCTCGCAATTTTAGCGGCAGGGCTTATCCGCTGCAATCTGCGGCGTTCATTCGATGCGCAGCGCCCGGATGGGATCCAGCCGGGAGGCGCGCCACGCGGGAAGCAGACAGGCAAGGGTGGCGACCACCAACAAGAGGAAGGCGACGCCGACAAAAACGCCGGCGTCTAAGGGCTGCGCGCCATACAGCAGTTCCCGAATCATTTGCGTTGCGGCGACGCTACCAGCCAATCCGAAGAGCAATCCGATGCCGGCAGGGCGGAGACCATCGGACAGCACGAGGGCCAGGACTTGACCGCGCTGAGCGCCAATCGCGATGCGGATGCCAATTTCCGAAGTGCGCTGGCCAACAATGAAAGAGAGTACCCCGAAGAGGCCGACGGCGGCGAGAACAAGGGACAGAATAGCGAAGGCCACAAGAAGGGTGGCGTTAAAACTGGCGTCCAGAGTGGACTTGCCGATGACTTGGTCCATGGTGAGGATGTCGGAGACCGGCAGTTCACGATCGAGTTGGGCAACGATTTGCTGGACAGGGAGAGCGAGGGCAGCAACCTCCTGCGTCGAACGAATCACCAGCGTTCCGCCGGGCTCCGTGCCGCTGTAAAACGGGAAATACATCGTAGGCTGAGCAGGCCTGGCAATCTCATACCGCGTGTCGCCCACGACGCCGACAATTTGGTAGGGGCGTTCACCGAGGGTAAGCAAATGTTTCCCAATGGGGTTCTCGTCACCGAAATATTGCCGGGAAAAGGAACTGCTGATGATGACTTGGCTGGCATTGTCGAGGCGCTGGTTCTGGTCGAAGGTTTGCCCGCGCAAGAATGGGATGCCGAAGGCTTCGAAATAAGAGGACTCGACCCAGCGGTGAATGGCGAACTGCATTGTGCCTTGTGGCAGCGGGGGATGTTCCTGGATGAGGAAACCATTGTCGCCGTCGTAGCCTTCGCCTGGGGCCGCGGTGGTGAATGCGGCGAACTGGACGCCGGGAAGGCTGCGCACACGCGCGAGGAGAGTTTCAAAAAAGCTTAAGCGCTGCGGACGCTGGCTGTATTTCGTCTGCGGAAGATCCAAATGCATGGTGAGTATGTTCTTTGTGATTGCGCCGAGATTTGTGGTGCGCAGGCGTTCGTAGCTCTTTAGCATGAGGCCAGCTCCGATCAGGAGAACCACGGTAAGGCCGACTTCGAGCGAGAGGAGCAGCTTGCGCATTCTTACTTGCGACTGTCCCGCGCTGTGAGAGCGCGAAGATTCCTGGAGCGAAGCAAGAATGTGATTGCCCTTGATGGAAAGCGAAGACATGAAGCCGGCGAAAAGGGCGGAGAGAAAAGTCAAACCGACGGCAAAAGCTACGACGGGTGCGTCGATACGAATGGCTTCGACGCGGTTCATGTCCTGTCGCGTTGCGACGAACCAACGGATCGCAGCATTTGCGAAGATGAGTCCGGCAATGCCACCCGCAGCGGAGAGCAAAAAACTTTCGGTGAGGTGCTCAGCGAGGAGACGCCAGCGGCTGCCACCAAGCGCGGCGCGAATGGCTAGTTCCTTTCGGCGGGCGGTGCCACGCGCGACCAAGAGGCTGGCGACATTGAGGCAGCCGATCAAGAGTAAGAAGCCGGTCGCGGCGAGCAACACATAGAGAGGGGTCTGGTAGTCTCCGACAATATCCTCCAACAAGGGCCTACTGTTGGCCGCTTTGCTGATGAACGGATTATCGAGATGCTGATCGTGCAGATTGCGTGTGATCAGAGACAGCTCCGCCGTCGCGGCAGTCTCCGTAACTCCGGGCTTAAGGCGGCCAACGACCCTAAACATGTGGTTATCGAATTCTTGCCATCTTTGCGGCGACTCTTCATGTTGGATGGGAGTCCACACTTGCACGCCCGGTTCGGGATAGGCGAACCAGGCCGGCATCACGCCGATGATGGTGTAGGATTTTTCGTCGAGATGAATGGGCTGATTGAGGATCGCGGGATCGCCGCCGAAACGCCTCTTCCACAAACCCCAACTCACGAGAACGGTAGCATTAGCGGAAGCTTGATCGTCTGAGGCAGTAAAACTCCGCCCGAGCGCAGGCGCGACACCAAGCGTTGGGAATAAATCCCAGGAGCACTCCGAAGCCCGCACTTTTTCCGGAAGCTCGCCGTCAGTTCCGGAAAGGCCGTACTCGTATCCAGCGGAAAGGATCGCCAGGTCGGAAAAGCCCGTGCTTTGCTTTTTCCACGCGGCAAATACTCCGCCGGCAGAGGCGTTGTAAGCAAACTTGTCGTCGGCGCTATGTTCGTACAGGCGAATGAGCCGCGACGGGTCTTTGAAAGGCAGCGGCTTGAGAAGCACCGAGCGAACGACGGTGAAGAGCGCGGTGGTGGCTCCGATTCCGAGAGCCATGACCAGAACGGCGACAAGTGTGAAGCCTGGTGCACGCAAAAGGGTCCGCCAGGAATAGCGCAGATTGCGAACGAGGTGGTCGAAGAATCCAACAGTGTTGTTTTGCCAAAGCTCTTCGCGCACGCGGACGGGGTTGCCGAACTTAAGCTGTGCCCGGCGGCGGGCTTCTTGCTCGGACATGCCTCGTGCCAAGTTGTCGTCGATTTCGTGCTGGAGATGCGATTCAATCTCGCGCTTGAGTTCCGCGTCTTCAGACTTCCTTTGGAAAAAGTGACGAAGATCCATGACCCTCTCCTGTCGCTCCGGACCGCCTATTCCGGCTCTACGCAAAGAACTCGCGCGATGGCCGCGACTCTTGCCTGCCAGCGGTTGGTTTCCCTGGCCAGTTGCTTTCGCCCTGCAGGAGTCAGCTTGTAGTACTTGGCTTTGCGGTTGTTCTCGCTTGCGCCCCAATACGAAGTCAGCCAGCCGCGGTGTTCGAGGCGGTGCAGCGCCGGGTACAGCGAACCCTGTTCGACCTGCAAGACGTCTTCTGAGCTGCGCTCGATGACATGCGCGATGGTGTGCCCGTGCGCGGGGCCGAGCACGAGGGTCCGCAGGATAAGCATGTCGAGCGTGCCCTGCATCATTTCCTGGCTTGCCTCGTTTTTGTTGCGCGCCATCGCTCCGCGCTCCTTGCCCTAGAATGTCGATGGGAAGAAGTGTACTCCACTCGACATCCTACGGGAAGCTGAAAAATGAGGGCGATGCGACTCTCGGATGCGGGCGCGCGACGTTGGTTTCTCCGGGAGAGTCGATTAGAATCCGCAACGGACGGCGCTAATTCTGATTTCTCGCTTGCAGCCCGCGATTGCGGATGGGCAGCAGCGATTCGTGCTGGCGGATACTCTAGTGGCGAAAGACCTATCGACGTGTCACGGCCCGGTGAGCGCCCTGTTCCCTGGCTCGCATCAACCGGCGCAATGGAACGAATACCGATTGAGCGACGGCCAGGTTCAGTTTTTCCGCGAGAATGGTTATTTAGCCGGCGTGCGAATCCTGACCGACGAGCAAGTGGAGTTTTTGCGCGGCGAACTCGAAGTTCTGATGAATCCCGCGCATGAAGGCCGCGAACTCTTCCACGAGTACCATTCGAACGAATCCACCGATCCGAATCGCGTGGTCTTTCACGCTCTGGGTGCGTGGCGTGTCATGCCGGGATTTCACGATCTTTTGTGGAATCCGGCTTTTCTCGTTCCGGCGTCGCAACTCCTCGAAGGCCCGGTACGGTTCTGGCATGACCAACTCTTCTGCAAACCCGCGCGGCACGGAGGCGTCGTAGCGTGGCACCAGGATTATTCTTACTGGACACGAACCACTCCGCTTATGCACTTGACCTGCTGGATTGGGCTCGACGATTCGACGCGTGCAAATGGCTGCCTGAATTACGTTCCCGGGAGCCACAAATGGCCTGACTTACCTAAGCCAGTGTTGACCGGAGAGATGGACGGAATCCGCAGCAAGCTCCCCGGTGACCTGAAAGACAAATTTAATCCCGTGGCCATCGAACTCCAGAAGGGCGAATGTACGTTTCACCATGCGCGCACTATGCATGGTTCCGGTGCGAACGACACTCCGAAGCCGCGCCGCGCGACGGTGATCAACGTGTTTCGCGATGGCGTTATGTCCAACGCCGACGAGCCGCTTCTGGAAGGCGTCCCGGTGATTCCTCGCGGCACTCCGATGGGAGGGCAGTTTTTCCCGTTGCTGTTCGATCCGCAATCTGTTGCCCACCGGGCAGTGTAGCTTCGGCGCATCCTCGCGGGGAATCCATCGGCGCACATCGACTGTAAGCTGTACTTTGACCTATTATTAGCGCCCGACGGGGGTGTTCTCGCATGGAAGAACAGCTGAGCCTGGAATTTTTGCGCGTGGTTGAGAACGGCGCGGTCGCCGCGGCGAGGACCATGGGATTCGGCGACCGCCACAAAGCCGACGAGGTGGCTGTCGAAGCCATGCGCAAAACGATGGACGCCGTGCAAATGGACGGCACCATCGTGATCGGAGAAGGCGAACGCGACGAAGCGCCGATGCTCTACATCGGGGAAAAAGTCGGTCTCGCTACGCACGCACCGAAAGCGCTGTTTCCGGAAGTGGATATCGCCGTCGATCCTCTGGAAGGCACGAATCTCTGCGCCACCGGCGCGCCTAATTCCATCGCGGTTCTGGCCGCGAGCGAGCGCGGCGGCCTGCTCCACGCGCCCGATTTGTACATGGAGAAAATTGTCGTCGGTCCGTCGTGCCGCGGCGCCGTGGATCTGGATGCGCCCGTAGCCGACAATCTGAAATCCATCGCGAAACGTCTCGACCGCGACGTGGAAGATCTCGTCGTGATTGTCCTCGATCGGCCTCGGCACGAAAAACTTATTGAAGATATTCGCAAAGCCGGCGCGCGCATCCGGCTGATCGGCGACGGAGATTTGTCCGCGGGCATTTCCTCGGCCGTGGTCGGCACAGGCGTGCACGCGGTCATGGGCACCGGCGGCGCGCCGGAAGGCGTGCTCACCGCAGCGGCGCTGCGGTGCCTGAATGGCCAGATTCTCGCGCGACTCGTGATCGGCAAGCCGGAAGACCAGCTGCGCCTCGAAAAAATGGGCGTGAAAGATCCCAAGCGGATCTACGATACGGAAGATCTGGCGCCGGGCAAAAAAATGATTTTTGCCTGCACCGGTGTCACCGACGGCAACATTCTGAAGGGTGTGAGATTTTTCGGAGAGGGTATCCGGACATCCTCAATGATCCTGACTCTGGACGACCGGCAAGTGCGCTTCGTGGACTCCGTGCATCTTGAAAAACGCCCGGACCTAAAAGTGCGCTTTAACTGATGGGCTAGCGAAGACCACGACGCTTCGCGCGAACTTGCGGCTTAAGGTTGGCCCGGCTTCGTTGCGGCAAGCACGACATCATTCGCGACGGCGACGGATCGTATGAACAAAGTCGAAGTGTTTCCGCCAGCCAGCGCGATGTGATCGCCGGCGCCGCCTAGCGCAGGGCCAGCGGGCTTCCCGGAGTCGTCACTGCCGTCTCCCGGCTGCAGGGAAATCCGCGTGGTCGTCGGCGTGCAATTGCTGGCGCCCAGGCACGTGTCGCGGACAAATACCTGACGAACTCCGCTGTTCGGTGATTGCGTCGCAAGCGTCCCTCTCGTCGCCGTCACATCTGGCTTCGCTTGGCTCGGTGTGACTGCGAGGAATGCGACATAGCGTCCCGAAGCGCTTACAGATGGCAGAATCGCCTCGGTTCCCACCAGGCTGCCGTTCGCGTCGGTCGAAACCAGTTGCGTCGCAGGCGTGCATGCCCCGGTAGCGCCGAAACAGGTGTCGCGCAGATAGACTTGGCGGCCCGCAGGCACCGCGGCGTCGCTGGTCAAATTCGTCGCAGCGGAACTGAACGCGACATATCTTCCATCTGGACTCATCGAAGGCGCGTGACTGTCGTCGCTTGCAGCGGTGCCGTCTAACGCAGCCGAAATGAGCACCGTGCGCGGCTGGCACCCGGAACTTACGCCTTGACACGTGTCGCGCGCAAAAATCTGCGAATGGCCATCTTGCGTACCGGCGTAGGCAACGTACCTGCCATCCGCGCTCACCGCGGGCGTTTCGGGCTCAACCGATGTCGCGTTTGCCGTCGCCGTCTTGGCGCCCGCGGCGGAGATCGTAAATGTACACGCCGATATTACAGGGCAGGGACTCGTCCCCCCGCCGCCGTTTCCGCAATTCACTATGCACCCTTGCGGAGGCGGAACCGGCGGATTGTAAACCGTGACCGTGGCCGAGCCCGCGTTCGCAAGCAGGGTAGCCGGCACGGTCGCCTGAATTTGCGTCGCGCTAATGTTCGTCACTGCCAGATTCGTCAACGACGTGGTGCTCCACTGCACCTGCGAGCCGCCGGTCGGATCCGATGTCAGGAGGAAGTTTGAACCGTTGACTGTGAGCGTAATGGCCGCGCTTCCCGCCGTGGCTGCGTTCGGACTGATCGAAGATATCGTTGGAATCGGATTCGGTTTCGCGTTCACGATGAAGGTGAGCGGATTTGAAAGACCGTTATTACCGCTGCCGGAGTGCGGTTGCACCGTCTGGATAAAGTGCGTCCCCGGCTTGGCTGTCAGTGCAGCAGGGACCACCGCAGTCACCGAAACAACCGCCCCGGTGTCATTCGCCTGGGCGCACGATGTTCCCGAGGTAGTCGTTTGGACGCACGTGCTGAGAGGCTTCTGGTCCCAAGTCACGGTAGTTTGCACGACAAAGCTGCTATTGCCGCCGAACGCCGTCAACGAAATGGTCAGATCAGGGCCGCCAGCGTTCACATCGCTGGGCGAAACAAAAGCCAAGCCTACGCCCGTGTTGGCCTGAAATGTATTGCCATAGTCGTTGCAACCGGTTCCGGCGAAAATCGCGACCATCGCGACAGCTAAAGCTGCCAAGTACCGCATCATGCCTGCTCCTTCAAAGTCAAAGCCCGTCCCGACCGATCGGAATGGTCAAACCTGGTCAAACGGTGGGGAACCCCGGGTGCCAGTTTGCTTTTGGGGTGAGATGCGCAAATCGCGCGGCGCGTTGACCCTGCTCATCTGGTCCCGCACCATGGCGCGGCACGTGCGGCGAAGCGTCCCAGCCGCTCTTCGCGAGAAAACGTGGCCGTCCAACCCTTGTATCATTACCATTCTGCTTGAAGGAAGGTCAACCCGCAATGGCTGGCTGCCTGGAAACGCCGAACCGCGCGCAACCGTTGTATCTTCACTGGGCAGGCGCTTGCTCTACCGCTCCCTGCGCGGCCAACCCCGCCCGCGCCAGCGACTGGATGCGCGCGCGGCACTCCTCGTCCGCTATGAGCAGTGATTCCGCTTTCCGATATGCGCCAACCGCCTTCTCTTTTCGCGCCAACTTGCCGTAGAGGTCTCCGCGCGCCAGTTGAAACAGCGGATTGGACGGGTATTTATCCGCGAGCGGTCCGATCAGAGTCAGCGCCTGTTCGTACTTCTGGTCGTAGCGGAGCAAATCCAGCGCCAGATAAAAACGCGCCGCATCCGCCGTCAGCGCCCCGTCCGCGATGGCGTGCTCCAGTTGCCGGATGCCTTCCTGTTTGTTTCCTCCCGGAATGCCCATGAAGAAGCCGAGAATCTTCACCAGCGTGCTCAGCGTGTCTACGTAATAGTTGTACAAGCCCAGTCCAAAATCGGCGTCCGCCATCTGCGGATCGAGTCGCACGGCGTGCAGAAAATGTTCCCGCGCCTTCACTGCCGCTCGCGCCGTGGAGCGATTCTCGCCGCGCAGCCCGTACAGCCGCGCTGAAAACGCGCCCGCCAGTCCGGCATAAAAGTGCATTTCTGCCGTGTCGTGTTCTTTCAGTTGTTTCTCGGCGATCGTCAAGGCCGACGCTGCGAGATCGAGGTAGCGCTGGTCCGCCGGAAGTTTTTGCCGGCGTCTCGCGTCCGTCATTCCATACTTGTATTCCGCCGCAAAGCACCAAATTCTCCACCAGCGTGCTTCCGCTTCCAGGAGAAATCCGAGCGGGTGGTCGGGATGCTCGCCTTGCAGGCGTTTCGCGTCGCCGATCGCGCTGTCCAGGTCGAACGAATAAATCTTTCCGAGCGCCGCTTCCGCGCCCTCCGGCAGAATCAGTTTATCTGCGCGTGCGTCGCGTGCCAGAAACGACGCGAAGATCATCCAAATTGCACAAATGATGCCGCCGCGCCGCGCGACCACTCTCAGCGAAGTCATAAAAGTATCGGGCCAGTCGAGTGTAAATTGTCTCGCTCCCGCCACCAAACGGATTCCGCCCGCCACGCGAACGCCGCATGGCTATTTGCGAGTTCGCTCGGGCTAACGTCATTTGCTATCCTCTGCGGCGTGCTGAACACCGACGATTCGGCTCCCTTGGCCAACGCAAACAAGACAGCACCTGAACCCGCCTCCGGCCTTGAGCGCGGCCTCGGCCTGAAAGAAGCCGTCGCGCTCAATATGATTGAAATCGTCGGCATCGGGCCGTTCGTGGTCACCGCTCTAGTTATTAAGGCGATGGGCGGCCCGCAGGCCATTATCGCGTGGGTGGCAGGCGCGCTTCTCGCCATCTTGGACGCGTTTGTGTGGTCGGAACTCGGCGCCGCCATGCCGCGTGCTGGCGGGACCTACGTTTTCCTCCGCGAAGCCTACGGACCCGGCCGCTGGGGAAACTTCATGTCGTTCCTCTTTGTCTGGCAAACGTTAATCCAGGCGCCTCTCTCGGTCGCTTCCGCGGCCATCGGCTTTTCAGACTACGCCCAGTATTTTCACCCGCTCTCAAAATACGCAGCGAAATCTTTGTCCGGCGGCCTGGTCTTGCTCCTCGTTATTTTGCTCTACCGCCGCATCACCACCATCGGCAAAATTTCCGTCCTGTTGTGGGCCGGCGTCGTCGGCACTTTGTTGTGGCTCATTGCCAGCGGCGCCCGCCATTTCGACGCGCGTATCGCCTTTGATTTTCCTCCCGGCGCGTTTCATCTCTCGTGGATCTGGTTTGCCGGGCTCGGCTCGGCTATGGTCAATACCATTTACAGTTACCTCGGCTACTACAACGTCTGCCATCTCGGCGGCGAAATTCGCAACCCCGAAAAAAATATTCCGCGCGGAATTTTCCTGTCCATTCTCGGCATCACGATCCTGTATCTCGCTCTCCAGACCAGCATCCTCGGCGTGGTGCCGTGGCGGGAAGCCCAGAATTCACCGTTTATCGTCAGCCTTTTTATCGAGCGGCTCTACGGCGCGACCGCCGCTCGCTTTGCCACCATCATGGTCTTGTGGATTGCCATGGCCTCCGTGTTCTCCGTTTTGCTGGGCTATTCGCGCGTTCCCTACTCCGCGGCGCTCGACGGCAACTTCTTCCCAGTCTTTGCGAAGCTGCACCCAACGAAACACTTTCCGCACGTCTCACTCTTATTCCTCGGCGGCTTGGCTTTCGCATTCAGCCTCGCTTTCAAATTGAAGACAGTCATCGCCGGCATTCTCGCCATGCGCCTCATCGTCCAATTCATAGGACAAGCCGTCGGCGTAATCCTCTTGCGCCGCAGTTGGAGCCCGGACCGCCTCCCCTTCAAGATGTGGCTCTATCCGCTTCCCGCTGTGCTCACCATGATCGGCTGGGCGTGGCTCTTCTGGCAGACGGGCTCCGCGCGGAAATGGGGCCTCACGGAAATTGCGCTCGGCGCGCTTGCATTTCTCATTCGCGCGCGCGAAGTGCGACAATGGCCTTTTGCAAAAGCAGCAGAAACGGAGGCAGTGTGAGGTTACCCGTCCAAGGCGTGTTTCGTAGCGCGGTGTTCGCCGGCGCGCTCGCAACTATCTTTCTTGTCCCGGCCACGTCGCAATTTCCGCCCGCGCCTGGGACTGGCCCCGGCTTGCCCGAGACGGTCGAAGCCATCGAAAGCGCCCGCGTCACGACTCGCATCCTCTACATTACCGCGCACCCCGATGACGAATCCTCCAACTTGCTGACGTACCTTGCACGCGGCGCGCATGCCGACGTCGCCCTGCTGACCTTGACGCGCGGCGAAGGCGGCCAGAACGATCTCGGCCCCGAACAAGCTCCGCAACTTGGATTGATTCGAACGCAGGAATTGCTCGCTGCAACGCGCGGCTACGGCATCAAGCTTTTTTTCGCCAACGCTCCCGACTTCGGCTTCTCCAAGACGCCGGAAGAAACCGAGAAAGTTTGGGGAGATCCCGTCCTCGGCGCTATGGTTCGCGTGATTCGCACGTTTCGTCCGAACATCGTGATTAACGGCTGGGGCGGCGTCCATGGCGGCCACGGCCATCACCAGACTTCCGGTTTGTGGACCCCGGTCGCCGTGCAAATGGCTGCCGATCCTGCAAAATTTCCCGAGCAACTCCGCGAAGGTCTCCGCGCCTGGGGCGATGGGCCGAATCCCGTGCAGTTGCTGGACACCGAGCGTGGCGGCGCGAATGCCGGCGCGAACGGCGCTACGCTTCCCGTGGATGACATTTCCCCGCTCTGGGGAAAAACCTATCGCGAAATCGGCCTCGATGCTTTTGCCAGTCACCGCTCGCAAGGGATCACGAATTTTGTGGGCTCCGCGTTTCTTCGCCGGCCCGTCGTTCTGATTCGCGAAGATGGAGCCAAATTTGACGCTTCCACCCTCGACGAGAGCCTGACGCAATGGGCAAACAACGCCGCCCACGCGTCGTGCGCTAACGCGAGCAGTAACGACTGCAAATTCCTCTCGCTGGCCGAAGCCGACACGAAACTCGCGGCCGCGAAGGGCGCGGCTTTGGCGCTGGATTGGAAGACCGCGTTGTCGCAGCTCGTGGACGCCGCGAAAATTGTCGCTCGCCTCGCGCCGTCAGGCTCGGACAACGGTTCCGCTGGCCTTTCGCCGGATCAGGAATTCGACCTCACCAGGACTCGCCAGCGCATCGAACACGCCCTCGCGATGGGCGCCGGTCTCGAGACGCGCGCCGAATCCGATCGTGAAATGCTCGTCGCGGGAGAATCCTTCAACGTCCACGCCGAGGCGCACTGCCGCAAAGATGCCGGCTGCGAGCTTGGCGCATTGCAACTCCAGCTTCCGGACGAATTCAGCGAGACCAAAAAAGAAGGTGATGCCGCGAAGGGCTTCCAGTTCACTCTTGCCGTGAACCACGACGCGCCTCCGCTGAGCGTCTGGGACAAGCTTCTTCCCGAGCCGCCGCCGCTGCTCTACGCCGCGCAGGACGTCTCGATTGACGGCTACAAATTTCAGGCGCACTGGCCCGTAACTTATATCTTTGCCAATTCCACGCGCCTCGATCGCGTTCCGCTGCGCATCGCGCCCGCGTATACGCTCGCCGTTGACCCCGCGCAAGCCATCGCCGTGCTTGGCAAACCGCCGAAGCCTTTCGATGTTCTGCTTCGCGTGCATTCCTACGCCACGCAGCCCGCGAATCTCACCGTTGGTTTGGACTTGCCAAAGGGTTTCACCGCCGCCGCTCCGGTTGCTATCTCGTTTGACGTCTCGGGCGATCGCTACGCGAAACTTACCGTCATTCCTCCGGGCAATCTATCGCCGGGACCTTACCCGATCACCGCCTTCGCCAGGCGCCGCGATGAAAATTTCTCCACCTCCCTCGAGCCGCTGCCTTCTCTACCCACTCAATTCTGGAGCGAACCGTCGCAGTGCATCGTTCATGCTCTTGCCATCAACGTTCCTGAAAAACTCCGCGTCGGCTACATCACCGCCGAAGGCGAACCCATCCCGGAAGCTTTGCGCATGCTTGGCGTGCAGGTGGACACTCTCGACGCGCAGGCCCTGACTTTCGGCGATCTCTCGAAATACAACTCCATCGTCGTTGGTGTCCGCGCTTACGAATTGCGACCCGAACTCCCCGGTGCAAACCAGCGCCTGCTCGATTACGTTTCGAACGGCGGCACGCTCGTGGTGCAATACAATCGCGACTTCACCTGGAACAAGGAGCAATACGCGCCATATCCCGCCAAAATCGTTACCCCGCAGGGCGGTCCGCTTCCGCGCGTCACTGACGAGACTTCGCCGGTGAAATTTCTCGTTCCCGATGATCCGCTGCTGAACCGCCCGAATAAAATCACTCAGGATGATTTCAACGGCTGGATTCAGGAGCGCGGGCTTTACTACTGGACGCAGTTCGATCCCAAGTACGCCGCACCTCTCGCGATGCACGATCCCGGCGAACCCGATCTCAACGGCGGCCTCGTCTATACGCACTACGGCAAAGGCATTTACATTTACACCGGCATCGCTTTCTTCCGCCAGATTCCCGACGGCGTCCCCGGCGCGTATCGTCTTTTCGTCAATCTGATTAGCGCTTCGCAGAAGCGTTAACCGTTCCGCGAATCGCGCGTGCGGCGCCCGTTTGTCGAAACATCACGCACGCTGTAAATCTTCTCGATACAACGTCTCCTGGCGCAAATCTGCGTGCTATCCTCATTCACCGGGGGTCCCGTTTGTATGAAGCCTTGTAGCGTTTTTGCAGTTTCCGCGCGCGCACTCCGCTGTGCGTTTTTTCTCGCGCTTGCCGCGACGCTCTTCCTCGCTCTCAGCCCGCTCTCCAGCGCTCAACAAAAAGACAAGAAAAAGAAAACCGATCAGCCCGCCTCGAACGTCAAGCTCGACCTGCCCATGAGCGACGAGCAGCGCATTGATTACACTATCTCCGAAATGCTCGGCGCCTGGCAGGTGGGCGACACCGAACGGCTGCACAAGGATTACGCCGACGACGTTTCCATCGTGAACGGTCTGTGGGCTCCTCCGGTTGTCGGTTGGACGAACTACCTCGCCGCTTATCAAGCGCAGCGCGCGCGCATGCAGCAGGTGCGCCTCGATAGAGAAAACACCTTCATAAAGCTGAATGGCAACATCGCCTGGGCTTGCTACCAGTGGGACTTCTCAGCGGTTGTGGATGGCCAGCCGACCGTGGCGCGCGGCCAAACCACTCTCATCTTCGAAAAACGGACCGATCACTGGGTGATCGTTCATAACCACACTTCCATGGCGCCGAGCTCCGAACCCGTCGCTCCGGCGAATACCCCGCAGATCGCGCAGCCTACTCGCCCGCAGTCACACTAAGCGCGGAACCGGCCACCCGGGGCGTTTCCCGCGGTTCAGAAATTCTTCAACCCGTTGTACAGCCACAGCCCCGCGAGCACCAGCAGCAACGCTCCCGAAACGACTCCGCTGGTAAGCAATGGCCTCGAAAACCGGTTGATTTTTTCCACCAGCTCCCGTTGCTCTTGGGCCATGTGCTCTTCTGCCGCATCGAGGAAGATCTGGTCGTCCTCGTGGCTCGCCAGTACGGCCCGCCATATCAACAACAGCAGAAATATGGAGGTAACCGCTCCCCATGCGATAAGTACGTACAGGATGGGCCCCGTGATTGGTTCCATGGCAACCTCCCGTGGACTCGGGCCGCGCGTCTGGAATGTGCTGGGAAGGGGTAGGAACGCGACCCGCGCGCGGAGTATAGCACTTCGCACCGGGATTTCCACTATTCGTCACGTGCCTATCAGGTGGCGGACCGTCGCATTTCCCCGCGGCAAAGAAACGTGCTGTTTCCTCGTTTCGTCCCCGTTTTGCGGCGGGGTTTGCCGCCGCCAGCCCGCCCCCGCCTTCCGAAATTCGACCCCACCTTCCCGTTTCCGGCCTTTCCCGCTTCGTTGACAAAGCCTTACCCCGCGGGCACAATCAAATTGCCTCGTTTCAACGTGCACTCCGGATTTTTCCTGGGTTCACTCACGCTCTCGTGCCCGAGTGGCGGAACTGGCAGACGCGCTAGCTTCAGGAGCTAGTGATCGCAAGGTCGTGGAGGTTCGAGTCCTCTCTCGGGCACCAGTTTGATTTCACTTCTCAGCTATTCCGCCCGCAGCATCGCCACGGGATCGATTCTTACCGCTTTCATCACCGGTCGCAGCGCCGCCACCGCCGCTCCCACAAGAATCGCCGCCGACGGAAGCGCCAGCATCCGCAAATCCGTCGCTCTCACCTGGTAAAAAAGCGGCTCCACATACCGCGCCGTTAGCAATCCCAGGCTCAGCCCCGCGATTGCCCCCACCACGACCATCGCAAATACCTCGGCCGAGACCACTCGCGCGATTCCGCCCGCCTGCGCGCCCACCGCCATGCGAATCCCGATCTCGCGCCGTCGTTGCAGCACGGCATAATGCAGCACGCCGTAAAGTCCGACTCCCGCGAGCAGCAGCGCCACTATCGCGAAAAATAGCGCCAGCGTCGCCAGCAAACGCTCTCGCACCGTATGCGACTGGTTGATTTCCAGTTGCGTGCGGATTCTGCTCACGCGGAATTCCGGCCGTGCCTTCGTCACTTCCTGCCGCAGCAGCGACGACAGCGCCAGCGGATTCGCGCTCGCCGTCCGTACCATCAACACCGCCCGATTCCGCTTCCACGTTTCGCCATTTGATCTCACCGCGCGAAACGGTATGTAGAATTGCGGCAGCATCGGCTCGCGCAAATCCCTGTACCGCACGTCTCGCACATACCCCACAATCTCGATCCTCATTCGCTCGCTTTCCGCAAAGGAAAAGTAAAACGTCTTTCCCACCGGGTCCAGGCCGTCAAAAAACGTTTTGGCAAAGGTCTCGTTCACCAGCGCCACCCCCGGATGCGCATCCTCCGGCCGGAAATCCCGTCCGTCGATCAGATCGATCTTCATGGTGTCCAGCCAACCCGGCGAGACGGCGCGCATGTAGCACAACACCGCGTTCGCCCGCGAACTTCCGGCCGTAACAAAGTTGTTCCAGCCTCCACCGGCCAAAAGCGTGGCGTCCGCCACTGCCACCGTCTGCACTCCGCTCATCCAGCTCAAGTGCCCGGCCACCTGGTTCCAGATCTCCACTGCCTGCGGACTTTTCGCGACCGTGTCGAGCACCAGCAACCGGTCCGTGGAAAAACCCGTCGGCTGATGCGTCAGCCGTTCGAACGTCGCCACAAACAGCCCCGCCACGAACAGCACCAGAAAACAGAACGCCACTTGCACTGCCACCAGCGCATTCATCAGCCGCCGCTTCGAATGCGGGTTCTCTCCTCCCTTCAACGCGCTCACCGGGTTGACTGACGACGCTCGCAGCGCAGGCACCAGGCCAAACAGCAGCGTCACTCCCAACGCGAGCGCCAGCCCGAATCCCAACATCCGCCAGTCCGCGGGAAGCGTCAGGCGCGCCGGATTATCCGGCGGATTGATCATGCCCACCACCAGCGGTCCGGCCCACCATGCGAACAATCCGCCTATCGCCGCCGAGATTGATCCCAGCCACGCGCTTTGCATCAGCACCAGCTGCACCAGCCGCCAGCGTCCTCCGCCCATCGAAACGCGCACCGCCATCTCGCGCGCCCGCGCTGCGCCTTGCGCCGTCATCAGATTCGCCACGTTTGCGCACGCGATCAGCAGCACCAGCGCCACCAGCACTCCCAAAATTGTCAGTGGCCGCCGCGTCTCGGACTGCAACTGCGACACTCCCGTGCCCGCCGGCTCCAGCAAAACTTTCAGCGCCAGTTCTTGCTCGATTTCCTTCTGCGGCACTCCCAGGAAGCCTTTGGCTCGTTCCTCCTCGAACGCCCGCGAAGTCGCTTCCAGCTTTTGACGCATCGGTTCCAGAGCCGCGCCCGGCGCCACCAGGGCCAGCGTCCGGTGCCACGTCTCGTCTTTGTGCGTCACAGCGGGATGCATCATCGTCGGAACAAAAATGTCCACCATCGTTCCGGGTTCCGTCCCGGTGAAGCCCTCCTTGGCCACGCCGACGATTTCATACAGTTCGTTCCCCATCCGAAACGTCTTTCCCACCACGCTGCGGTCCTGCCCAAAGCGGTGCGTCCAGTAGTTGTATGAGATCACCGCCACGGGATGGCCGCCAGGTGTCACGTCGTCGCTCTCTGTCAACACGCGCCCCAACGCCGGCGCAACTCCCAGCGCGGGAAACATCCGCCCGGAAACGTATTGCAAGTACGCCTTCTCGATGTCCTCGTCCGATTTGTACGTCACGTCTACTGTGTCGGCGTACGACACGGCCAACAGCTCAGCCTGGCCCTTCACCGCGGCGCGCATCAACTCAAAATCCGGGTACGCCCACCTGTCAAACGTCGCCGGCTTGCCATCTGGCGCGATTCCTTGCCGCGACAGATCGTACAGTCGTTCCGGATTTGCCACCGGCATCGACCGCAGCAGCAGCGCATCGATCAGGCGAAACGCTGCCGTGCACGCTCCAATTCCCAGTGCCAGCGACAGTATCGCCGCAAGCGAAGTCATCTTCGTTTTTAGCAGTTGTCGCCACCCGAAAACGGCATCCGCCCGCAACGAATCCAGCCACCCCATCACTCGAAAATCGCGGCTCTCCTCCCGCAGCCTCATCTGGGATCCGAACGCTTTCCGCGCCGCGCCCGCGTCGCGCCCCTGCGCCACCGCTTCCGCGATGTGCGCCTCCATCTCCTCGTCCAGTTCGCGGTTCACGCGCTCCCCGCGAAACACATTCGCTATCCGTCTCCACTTTCCCATCTCACGCCTCCGCCGCAATAGTCCTCACCGCTTGCAACACCCTCACTGCGCTCGCAACATCTCTACGGGATCAATCCGTATTGCGCGCCACACCGGCGCAATGGCGGCGACCGCCGCCGTCACCAGCATCGCCGCCCACGGAAGCGCCATCATCGTCCAGTCCGTCGCTCGCACTTCAAACAGCAGCGATTGCATAAATCGCGCCGCGACCACTCCCGCCGCCAGACCTGCTACAGCTCCCAGCGCCACCGTCGAAAACAACTCAGCGGTCACCAGGCGCGCAATCCGGGCTGCCTGCGCTCCCACGGCGATGCGAATCCCAATTTCCCGCCGTCGCTGGATCACCGAGTAGTGCAAGACTCCGTACAGCCCAACGCCGCCGAGCACGAGCGCTACACACGCGAAAAACAGTCCCAGCACCGCCAGCAATCTCTCTCGAAACGTCCTTCCCCGCACGATCTCCGCTTGCGTCCTGACATTGCTCACAAAAAACTCCGGCCGTGCTCGCGCCACCTCTTGCCGCAATACCGGCGCCGTGGCCTGCGAATTCGTGCTGTTCGTTCGCACGACGAACGTCCCGCGCCCGCGCGCCTCCGGAGCGCCCGTCGCACCCATGGAGCTGAACGGCACATACGCTGTTGCTCGCACCGGATATCGAAAATTGTCACGCGACCGCGCATCCTTCACGTAACCCACGATCGCCACGCGCGCTGGTGTTCCCTTCGCGTCCATCGTTTCGAACGTTTTCCCAATCGGGTTTTCGCCTCGAAAGAATTCATTCGCGAATGCCTGATTGACGATGGCTACATTCGGGTAACTCTCCCCGCGCCGGAAATCCCTGCCATCCAGAAACGGAATCTTCATCTCGTCCAGCCATCCCGGCGACACCGCAAGAACGTCGGACAGTACATCGCTTGGCGCTCCGCCATTCACGCCGATCTCTGCCACCCAGCTCTCTCCGCTCATCAGCGGCCACGTCGTCATCGCCACCTGCTCCACACCTGGCACTTCCCGCAAATGCTGCGCAATTTGTTCCCACAATTCCGGCGGTTGCGGCTGATGCGTCAAAGTCTCTAGGTTCAGAATTTCTTCCGACGAAAACCCGGTTGGCTGGTGCGTCAGCCGCTCGAATGTCGTCACAAATAACCCCGCGACAAATAGCACCAGGAAGCAGAACGCGACCTGCGCGGCCACCAGCCCGTGCATCAATCGTCCCTTCATTTGCGGGTCGTCTCCGCCCTTCAGCGCCGCAACTGGTTTTACAGCCGACGCTCGCAGCGCCGGTGCCGCCCCGAAGAGCACTGTCACGCCGAGCGACAGCGCCGCGATAAACGCAAACACTCTCCAGTCCCCGGGCAACGCCAGCCGCGCGGGATCGTCCGGCGGATTGATCATCCCCACAACAAGCGGTGCCGCCCACGCCGCGAGCATCGCGCCCAATACCGCCGCCGATAGCGCGCGCATCGCGCTTTCCACAAGCACCAGTTGCGCCAGCCGCCATCGCCCCGCGCCGATGGAAACGCGCAGCGCCATCTCTCGTGCTCTTGCCGCCGCCTGCGCCGTCATCAGGTTCGCCACGTTCGCGCACACAATCAGCAACACCAGCCCCACCAGCGCCGCCAGAATCTCCAGTGGCCGCCTGTATTCGCGCTGCAGGTTCGACCGCCCGGCCGCCCCCGAATCGACGAACATGCGTTCTTTGAAAAACAATTCCTTCTGTTGCGGCGTCAATCTCCCGAGCGTTTTCGTGCGCTCCAGTTGTATCGCGTGAAATGTCGCGCGCAGCCGCTCCTCCACCGGTCCCACGGCCACTCCCGGCTTTAACTGGATAAAGGTCCGCATCCAGAAATTGTTCCAGCTCGCCAGGGTCTTCGGATTTTTCATCGCCATCGGAAGAAAAATTCCCGTCACCGTTCCGGTTTCCGTTCCCGTAAACGGACCCTCCGTCACTCCAATGATTTGATAAACCGTCTCGCCGATTCGGAACGATTTGCCAACAACCATCGGGTCATCGCCAAATCGCCGCGTCCAGTAATCGTGCGACAGTACCGCGTACGGATGCGCTCCCGGTTCCGTGTCGTCGTCCGCCGAAAACAATCTCCCTGCTGCCGGCCGGATGCCGAATGCGTCGAACATCCAGCCCGAGACGAACTGCACGTACTCTTTTTCCATTTGCGCGTCGGAGCCGTACGTTAAATCGATACGGTCCACGTACGAGACTCCGATCAGCTCGGCCTGGTCCTTCGCATCCTCACGCATCTGCCGGAACATCGGGTATGAGCAACTGTCATACGGCATCTTTCCCATCGGGCCGATATTCTCGAACGCGATGACGTGCAGCCTCTCGGCGTTTCGCACCGGCATGGGCCGCAACATGAGAGCATCAATTAAGCGAAACGCTGCCGTGCACGCCCCAATTCCCAGCGCCAGCGACAATATCGCCGCAACTGAAGTCATCTTCGTCTTCATCAACTGCCGCCATCCGAAAACCGCGTCCGCCCGCAACGAATCCAGCCACCCCATCAGCCTGAAGTCCCGGCTCTCCTCCCGCAGCCTCATCTGGGATCCGAACGCTTTCCGCGCCGCGCCCGCGTCGCGCCCCTGCGCCACCGCTTCCGCGATGTGCGCCTCCATCTCCTCGTCCAATTCGCGGCTCACGCGCTCTCCGCGAAACACATTCGCCAGCCGTCTCCACATCCCCATCTCACGCCTCGCGCAGCACGCGGTTCACCGCGGCCGTCACTTCTTCCCAGCGCATTTCTTCCATGCCGAGCTGCTTCTTTCCTGCTCGCGTTACCTCGTAGATTCGCGCCCGCTTGCCGTTTTCCTTCGTCACCCACTCCGCCGCAATCCAACCTGCCTCTTCCATCCGGTGCAGCGCCGGGTACAGCGACCCTTCTTCCACCCGCAAAACTTCTTCTGACATCCCCTGAATCGCCGTCATGATCGCGTATCCGTGCAGCCCCGGCCGCCGCGACAGGATTTTCAGCACCAGCAAATCCAGCGCCCCTTGCAGCGCATCCGTTTTCGCCATACTCAGACCTCGTAATACCTAGACGTCTTAACACGCAAAAAGTTCCATAGCACCCCTGGTTTTTTCCCCGCATCAACCCGCAACTTCGGATGCAAATCCCGCTCCTGCCTCTTCGGGCAGGTCGTAATTCATTGTGCAAGGCTCGCTCGCGCCGATGTTTCTCGTGCCTTCCGTCTTGTTACCATTGGAAGACTAGGGGAATAACTCTTTTCAAATCTTCGTTTTGCTCGCTCCCGAAAGGCGGCCCAGACTTTTGGCAAGCGTCTCCCGCCGCGGTAGCCAAGGAGTTTCACGTGAAAAAGGTATTCGCAACTCTCGCAACGCTCGGCCTCTTCGCCGCGCTCGCCGCATCCGCATTCGCGCAGGCGCCGCCCGCCGCAAAAGCGCCATCCGCCGCGCCGTCTTCTACGGCTGCGCCGTCGGGGTCCGCTACCGGCACCGTCTCCCGCACCACCAAAGCCATCAACTATCGCCGCGCCGGCGGTATGACCAAAGTCGATTTCAACGGCACCGAACTCATGCAGGGTGCCTCCGGCGAAGCGCGCGTCGAAAGCAAAAGCAATCGCATGGAAATTGACGCGAAGTTCGCCGGCCTCGAAGATGCCACGAAATTCGGCCTGGAATACCTCACCTACGTTCTCTGGGCGGTCTCTCCCCAGGGCCGCGCCGTGAACCTCGGCGAACTTCCGCTCAAGAACGGCGCCGGCCAGGTCAAGGCCATCTGCGACATGCAGACGTTCGGAATGATTGTCACCGCGGAGCCGTATTTCGCCGTGACGCAGCCCGGCAATATGGTCGTCCTCGATAATATTCTTGCTCCGGGTATGCAGGGCAAAGTCGAAAACATTGACGCACAGTACGAACTGATTGGGCGCGGCGCCTATTCGTCGTCGCAGACGAAGATCGACAACGCTATTTTCGGCATTGACCGCAAAACGCCCCTCGAGCTCTTCGAAGCGCGCAACGCCGTGCGCATTGCCCAAATCGCCTTGGCCGATAAGTACGCCGCATCTTCGCTTGCTCGCGCCCAGCAGCAGCTCAAGAACGCCGAAGACGTCTATCGCCGCGGTAGCGACAAGAAAGCCGTCATAGCCGCCGCCCGCGAAGTCGTGGAAACCGCGGAAGAATCCCGCGTCATGGCCGTGAAGCAGAAGGCCGAACTGGATGCCCAGGCTGCCGCAGCCGCCGCTAGGAAAGCGGCGGAAGATCAAGCTGCCGCCGAAGCCAGGCGCCGTCAGGACGCCGAACTCGCGCGTCAGCAAGCGGAACAAGCCAAAGCCGACGCCGTGCGTATGAAGCAGGAAGCGGAAGCCGCCGCTGCCGACGCCGCCAAACAGAAAGCAGAAGCGGAAGCTGCCGCCGCAGCAGCGCGCCAGCAACAGGAAGCCGCGCAAGCCGCCGCGGAACAGGCCGCGCGCGATAAAGCCGCTGCGCTTGACCAGCAGCGCGCCGCGGAAGCCGAAGCCGAAAAAGCGCGCCAGGCCGCCGCGAAAGCGGAATCGGAGAAAGCCGAGCTTCGCTCGCAGCTATTGAATCAGCTCAACTCCATTTTGCAGACGCGTGATTCCGCGCGCGGGCTGATCGTCAACATGTCCGATGTGCTTTTCGACACCGGCAGCTACACGCTGAAGCCCGGCGCGCGCGAAAAGCTCGCGAAAATCTCCGGCATTCTCCTCGCGCATCCCGGCCTTACGATGCAAATCGAAGGCCACACGGACAGCGTAGGCACCGACGAATTCAACCAGCAGCTCTCCGAGCGGCGCGCCGATTCCGTCCGCGATTTCCTTGCCGAGCAGGGCGTGCCCGCTTCCAGCATCACCGCAAAGGGCTTCGGTAAGACCCAGCCCGTGGCATCCAACGACACCCCGGAAGGCCGGCAACGTAATCGCCGCGTCGAACTCGTCGTCAACGGCGACGCCATCGGCAATGCGTCTGCCAGCAACGTCACAAACCAATAGTAATTTTTCTGCTGAATTCACCGCGGCGCGCGAATTTTCGCGCCGCGCATCCGCTTCCTGTCGTCGCATTATTTAGACTGCCCGGGCGTCGATGCCCGCTTGCGCCAACTCTCCGCTAACGATAGCGCCGGATCATCAGGTTGTGCCGATCCGAACGGTAAAAACCGAGCGCGTAAATCACGGCTTTTCCTTTCGTCGAAAAAATCACCTGCCGGATCCGCAGCAGCGGCGACTTCCGCGGAATTCCCAGCAAGTCCGACGTCGCCGGATCCGCGGCCGTCGCGTCCACTTCTTCGTCCGCGTGCGCCAGCTCCACGTTATATTCACGCTGCAACAGCGAAAACAGCGATTCCCGCGCCAGCGCCGCTGATGCCAGGTTCTGAAATTCGTCCGCGGACAGATAGCACGTCTCCAGAGCGAACGGTTCCCCCGCCGCCATTCGCAGCCGCTGGATTTTCACGAGCCGGCTCATCGGCGGCAATCCCAGTCGTGCGGAAACTTCCTGGTCGCTTTCGATGACTTTCGAATACAGCACTTTCGCGCTCGATACCAATCCGCGCGCGGCCATCTGTTCCGTGTAGCTGCTCAGTTTGTTGAAATGGATCTTAGGCGCGGCGATGAACGTTCCCGCTCCCCGGCGCCGCTCGACGATGCCTTCCTGCTCCAGCGAACTCAGTGCGTGTCGCGCGGTCATCAGGCTCACGCCGTGGATCCGCGCCAGCTCGCGTTCCGATTCCACCACGTCGCCTGTGCCCAACTCGCCCGCCGCAATGCGCTCGCGAATCACGTTCTGGATTCGCTGGTACGCGGGAATTCCGTTTCCGTTTTTGCTCTTGCGAGCCATGAACGCCCCCGTCGCTATGCGTCGCTTCGTGCGGGCTGAGGTGCTGTCACTCTATGCTATATAGCCTTTCCCCGCGCTGTAAATTAAATCTGCGTTTAAATTCCTGCAAGCCCCGAACGCGGGCCGTCCGTCTCTTTTCAGCCTTTCCCGTGCTGCGCGCATCGCTAATCGCACAGCGCTTTCCACGCGCATTTCTCGCCTCCATAAGATCGCAGGCGGCTTTCCCCCGGGTGGTGGGTCGGTTTGGGTTTTTCGTTTCGTGGCGCAATAAGTCAAAAATCCAAACTGACCAACCACATTCCCGCGCGCAATTGACGCGCCCCGCTGGACTTCGATACGGTGAAGGCCGCTTCTCGACGGTTGTTTCCTTGGGAGGTCTTGCGTGCTTCACATTCTCTCTGCTGCGGCGTTTCCCGCGTGGCGCCCGGTTTTTTCCTTTCTCGAAAATCCCCAGGCCAATGAAATGCTCGCGCTGCGCTGGCTGCATATCATTTTCGGCATCATCTGGATCGGCCTGCTCTATTTCTTCAATCTGGTCATGACTCCGGCGCTGAAGCAGGTGGATCCCGCCGCGCGCGTCAAGCTCTACGGCCCGCTCATGTCCAAAGCGATGGCCTGGTTTCGCGTGTCCTCCGTCGTCACCGTGCTCGTCGGCTTGCGCTACTTTCAGTTGCACCTCGTCAACGACGCGCGCAACGCCGGTGACCCTTCGCTCGCTGGAAAGTGGCTCGGCTGGTGGTTCGTGGTGTGGGTCGTGGCGTACGCCTTCATTTATGCATTCCAGCTTCCCGCCAAGGGCCTGCTCAATAGCGTTTGGGTGCGCGCCATCGGCATCACCGCCGTCGTTATCGCGGCTTCCTGGCTCGTCCTGGCTCTCAACGGCGGACCAAACGTTTCCAATCCTCATCTCGCCATCGCCGTCGGGGGTGGGCTGGGCTTGGTGATGCTCCTCAACACTTGGGGCGTCGTCTGGCGCGTGCAGAAGCGCCTCATCCAGTGGTCGCGCGCCAGCGCCGAACAGGGTACGCCCATGCCGCCCGAAGCCGAGCGCCTCATGCGCTGGAACTTCCTCGCCGCTCGGGCCTCCTTCTGGTTGTCGTTTCCCATGCTGTTCTTCATGGCCGTCGCCAGCCACTATCCGTTCCTCTCCGCCGTCGCCCGCTGAGCGCACTGTGGAAGTAGCGCATTGCCAGCGGCGCGCGCATCCCGTTTCGCAAAAGCCGCGCTACGGCATAGAAATCTCGTCTCACTCGAGATGCCCGGCCGTTCCGCGTTCGGCATCGGGAGGGGCCTGAAGCGTTACGGTTGCCAGGGGTTGAGCGTGGGGACGTGCAGAGCGGTGAAATCCCTGCTGTTGCGGGACACCACGGTGAGACCGTGATGCAGCGCGGTTGCGGCAAGGAGTCCGTCAACAACGGAGACGCCCTTTCCGGCGTGCTTGGCTGCGGCAGCGAGAAAGCCCCACCGCTCGGCGATGTCTGCGTCAATGGACAGAGCGCGGCCAGAGAAGCGCAAGCGCAAGTTTTCGGCCCAGGCGTCGAGTTGCGCGCGGCGCTTGCTCTGTGGCATTTCCGCCAGGCCTTTGCGGATTTCACCGAGGGTAAGAACGCTCAGGTACAGCGACGATTCGTCCGCGGCAGCTATCCAGGCTATCACTCGCGGCTCGGGGCGCAGTCGGACCAACTCCGAGACGCAATTGGTATCCAGCAGGTAGCCGCTCATAACTCGATGTCGCGGCCTTCGTCGCGGTCGCGTTCGAAATCCAGTTCCAGCCCAACCAGCGGCGATTTCCTGAAAAATTCCACCAGACTTTTGGGCTGCCTGGATTTGCCCGCGAGTCGCTCGTACTGCTCGTCGGAAATCATGACCACGCCTTCTTTGCCCTGGCGGGTGATGCGTTGCGGGCCTTCCGTGCGCGCGCGGCGAAAGACTTCGCTGAAGCGCGCTTTGGCGGTCTGCACCTGCCAGGTGGCGGCCGGGGGCCGAGCCGCAGCTGAGGCTTCCGCACGGCTACCAGTGGCGCGTTTTTGGCCGGTTCTCGCCATGATCTGTGACCTCCATTGCTGACTAGTCTGACTAGTCTGAATAGCCATAGAATATCACGATGCGCGCTGCTCCGTCCAATTTGCCGGTCGCACCCGTTCCAGAAGATGATCGCGCAACAATGAAAACAGATTTCCTCGCGTGAAGAGCGGGGTTTGCGAGGGGCCTATAGGAGAGGGCCGCACGGAAATCTCGGTAAGCTAACTGATCCACAGCGACCAGGCAACTTCGAGAGTTGAATCGCTATGAGGAGGATTGAACCCCGGGGCGTTTTTCGCAACGATGGGCAGACTAGACTGCTACCCGGCCGAATCGAGCAGATAGTGAGGACAGCGGCAAAATTGTTGAATGGTATTGCGACTCAATTTCCTTAACGGAGACCGAGCATTCTTCTGGCGTTAGCACAGCATGATGGGTGCGGGCGGGGAATTCATCGTAAGTTTTGCCTTCTAAGCGGCGGCCGGTCTTCGCTTTATGGACTCCGCCCCATTGCTTGAAGAAGAAGGCCACACCAGCCTTTTTGCATTGATCTCGTACACCGAGTACCCAATCTTTTTTCATCGGCCTAGCACCGGGCCCACTTTCTCCGCCGACGATCATCCAGTCGATGCCCTGCAAATCTAATTGCCCCAAGTCTTCGAGGAGAGGTTCGACGGAAAGAAAGCGAACAGCGGCCTTGGCTCGTTGTAGCTGTTCAATTCGAGGGACGCCGTATTTTTTGTCTTCGACGCTGACTCCCCACCAGATGTGGGGTTGCCGGGCAACAAAGGCGAGGTCTGAATTGAGCAGACGACGGAGGCGCTCGGCGCGCTTCGTTAGAACCTGATAGGTGTGCCATTTCGCCGTCGCCATGACTCGTGCTACGGCAACAATGTAGTCATCTGGCACGAGATCGTGGAAGAGATCGCTCATTGAGTTTGCGAAAATCATTCTTGGAGTGCGCCAGCGCAACGGCTCGGCGAGCTTCTCGGGGACGAGGCGAACATCGAAGCCTTGCTCGTACGGATGGCCTTTCACGCCGCGGAATCGTTCGGCGAAGGTCTCTGCGTAACAATGTTTGCAACCAGGACTAATCTTGGTACAGCCGCGGACAGGGTTCCAGGTGGCGTCTGTCCATTCGATTGAAGATTGAGAAGACATTATTCCGTCCCCCTGTTTCTGAACTTCTCAAAGATTTGGACCACGATATGTTCGGCAGTATCCTTTTGAGAAGCGAAATAAAGATAGTAGACGATCGCGCCCTTCGAATTCCTCATCGGCAAAGGCGCTGGAACTCGATCAAATCCGGCTATCTTGTTCAGCCGCTTTCGAAACGCATCAGCGATAGCCTCATTTGATTCTTTTTCAGGAATTCCGAAGAGATTTCCTGTTGTGCTGTAGGCACATTCCTTCCATGACTGATCGCCCCAGTATGAATTCAATCTCATAATTTGAGCGGGCTCCACTTTTTCAGGATTGCGCCAGAGCACGTTCCGATTCATATCCTGAACCGGAAAATTGAGAAATATATCGAGGCTCTTCATCTGGCCTGCACTCTTAGTCACCTTCCACTCAAGGTCCAGACCGTATGGGTCTAAGATGCACAGACCTCGACGATACTGCTTGTATTGGACGTTCGGAAATACACTGTCCATCAACACTTTATTGCAGTCGCCCTGGTAGATGTGTACATCCGCTCGCTTCCCAATCATCTTTTTCAGGCCGCTGACTTTTTCGGCGTCCGTGTCGATAAGGTAGTACTCGCGGAATGGAGGGAGGATGTTCAGGGCGTTGAGAGGGCTGCCTAGGACGAGTTGTCCGCTTGACTTTGAGAGGTGGACACCTGCTCCTGCAAACGCATCGATGTAGACGTGAGAGAGAGATGGATTTCTTTGAGCCGCAAGAATTGTGGAGTAAGCAGAGGCATAATTCTTAAGAATCTCCAGTTTGATTTCGGACCAGTAGCCGATCTCATCGAACCGTGATTTCATGCCGGATGTTAGTATTCGCTTTTTGTTCACCTGCGTCAATCGGCTTCCCCAGCTGAATATTTCCTCGTAATTCTTCTCAGATTATACATATAAAGTAAACTGCTCACGCTCAATGCAAACCATGAGTGGTTCGCGGCGAAGGCGGACGCTAAATCAGGGTAATCACCGGCCCTGGGGGATCGCGTAACCTGCGTCGCGCACGACGCTGCTTCCTAATGGTGCAGGTTTCTTGCAAAATCCCTGGAGTTCAGGCGGACAGAAGTGCAATTCGGTAGAGCTATTCGGATAGCCGAATGAGAGGAAATGCCGTACAAAGGTGAGCTGGCGAAGCGTTTAGAGGTTATAGGAGAGAAGAGATCGTGGCGACCAATCAGGTGCGGGATTCAGTTTTGCAGGCGATTGGAAACACTCCAGTCGTACGGCTGCGGAAAGTCGTAACACCGGCGATGGCAGAGGTGTTGGTGAAGCTGGAGTACTACAACCCCACCGCATCCTACAAAGACCGCATGGCCCTCGCCATGATCGAAGGCGCGGAAGCGCGTGGCGAACTTCGCCCGGGGATGCGCGTTGTGGAATGGACGGGCGGCAGCACGGGCTCGTCGCTGGCGATGGTCTGCGCCATCAAGGGTTACAATTTCACGCCGATTTCGTCCGATGGCTTTTCGGACGAAAAGCTGCGCACCATGCGGCTCTTCGGCGGCGATCTGGAGATTTTTCCGGCGCCCGGCGGCAAGCTCGTGCCCGAGCTGTACCAGCAGATGAAGCGCCGCGCCGAAGAGTTGGCGAAAGAGCCGGGGACGTTCTACACGGACCAGTTCCACAACGCGGATGCCATTAAAGCGTACATGGGCATCGGTCGGGAACTGGTCGAACAAGCCGGCACGAGTCTCGCGGCGTTTTGTGGCGGCGTGGGCACAGCGGGAATGCTCGTGGGCGTGTCGCGTGCGTTGAAAGCGGCGGGATGCCACGCACGCATCGTCGCTCTGGAGCCGACAACTTCGCCGGCGTTGAGCACGGGAAAGGGTGGTCCGCATCGCGTCGAAGGAATGGCCGCGGGCTTCCGGCCGCCGCACTTAAAGGACGACGATTTCGACGAAGTGCGCACCGTGGAAGAATCCGAAGCGCGCCAGATGGCGCGCCGCCTCGCGAAGGAAGAAGGGATTTTCGCTGGCACGTCGTCGGGATTGAATGTCGTGGCCGCGCTCAAGCTCGCCCAGGAACTCGGGCCCGGCCGCATCGTGGCCACCGTTGCCGTGGACAGCGGCTTCAAGTATTTGTCCGGCGATTTGTATCGCGACTAGCGGGTGATACACAGTTCCGACGCTGTCATCCTGAGCGCAGCGAAGGATCCGCTTTCAGGCTTCTTTGTCAGCGGAGGGGTCCGATTCACCCTGCTCGTACAAGAAGAAAAGCAGATTCCTCGCAACGCTCGGAATGACAATTAGTTCGACAAGGCCAGCCCGCAGGCTACTCGCCGCCGCCCAGCGGAAGGAAGTACTGCGTGCCTTTGACGGGATCCTGCAGCCGCCGCAGCAACTGCTGCAAATCCTCGCTGCGCTCCACGAAATCGATGTCCGAAGTGTTGATCACCAGGAGATCCGCCGCGGAATAGCGGAAGAAAAAGTGTTCGTACGCGGCGGCCACTTCTTCGACATATTCCGGAGAAATATGCTCTTCGTCGCGCGACGCTTTTTTGGCGATGCGTGTGCGCAGTACGTCCGGCTTGGCCTGTAGATAGATCACCAGATCGGGAGCGGGAATGTCCGAAGCGAGCGCTTCGTAGTACCGCTCGTAGAGCTTCAGTTCTTCATCGTCGAGATTCAGATTCGCGTAAATCCGGTCTTTCTCGAAAAGAAAATCCGCGAGGATCGGGCCGGGTGCTTCGACGGCCAGCGCTTCGCGAATTCGCCGCTGGCGCTCCATCAAAAAATACATCTGCGCGCGAAAGTTGGCGCCGGCTTTTTCCTTGTAAAAATCGCCGAGGAAGGGATTGTCTTCGCAATCATAAATTCGGCGCGCGTGCAGCCGTTCCGCCAGGATTTTCGCCAGCGTGGTTTTGCCCACGCGCAGCGGGCCTTCGATCACGATGAAGCGGGGAGACTGCGGCCCGCGCTGCGGAACCGGAGCGCGCTTGGCTGCGCTGGATTCGTTGGCCGCCATGGGTTGGTTTGACGCCGCAGACTGCCGGCTTCAACGCACGGGATTATAGCAGACCCGCGCCCGCCGCTGGTGCCGTGTGCAGCGGTTACGTGCCGCGACTGTGTGCGGGAAAATACAGCTGTGTCCGCGATCCTGTACTTCCGTACAGGGCGGCGGTACTCAGCTTCCGTAAATGAGAAAAACACTTCATTTTAGCGGCTGGTACGAAGGTCCCAAATTGAACAGACGAGCGTTCTAGAGGGAGGTACTAATAAGAATGTGACCAACGGGCCAGTGCCAACCTGTACTTTCGGACAGTATATTCTCCGAAGTTGAGAGTGGGGACCGACGTGCACGGCTTTCAACAACTGAGGTGAGAAAATGTTGCTCGCAACGCTCCTTCTGATGTTTCCCCTGCCGCAAGTTGGGGATGTCGCGAAGACAGAAACGGAACGGCCCGCAGCCGTAGCCGCCGACGCAAGCAAGGATTCCGAGCCGGCAAAGGCGCTGCCATCCACGCCGGATGCGAAGATCAAAACCGACGCAGAACTCGTCGCCGATTCGAAAGCCACTACCGGGAACCCATCATTGACTGTGGAAGCTGTGACGCCCGGAAATCCTCCGGTTGTGGCGACGCCGGTCCGGCCCGTCGCGCGCCGTGGCGAAGTGAGCGACCAGGAAAAGAGAGAATGGTTCACGCTGGTGGCGGTGTCGTCCGGCGCGGCGGTATTTGACGCGTGGTCCACACGGCGCGCGGTGTCCGGAGGATTCGGCACGGAAGCGAACCCCCTCTTGAAGCCGTTCGCGCACTCCAATGCCATGTATGCGGCGACGCAAGTCAGCCCGCTGGTGATGGATTTCCTTGCCCGAAAGATGATGACCAGCCGGCACAACCTCGTAAGGAAAATGTGGTGGTTGCCGCAAGTCGCGGGCACCAACGTCTCGGTTTCTTCCGCGATTCATAACGTCAGCATCGTTCATTAGAACGCCCGAAAATCTCCAGGAAATAAAAAAGCGTCCCGGTCAGTGCCTGACCGGGACGCTTTTCGTTTTGTGAGCGGCGCGTGCTGCGAATGCCGCTGACTGGCCAGCCGTAAAACTCGCTTACTTGCCCACGACCACGATCGCAAACGAACCGGGCTTCATTTTCCCGCGGCGTTCGCCGGGAGCCGGCGGATCGAACTCCGCGGACGGCAAGAAGATTTTGTGGGTTTTCAGGTCCAGTCCCATGGTGCGGGCGCTGCGCTTCGTCGGCACTTGCTCGACGACGGTGAACTTGTCGGGCGAGTCTTCGTGAATCACGGTAAGGTGCCCGTCTCCGCAAGACGCGAACGCGTAGTTAGTGGCGGGATCAAACCCGGCGGCGTCCGGGCCATCGCAGATTTCGGGAGTAGCAACCACTTTGCCGGAGTCCGCGTCCACCACGGCCATTACTTTCTCGTCGCATACGGAAAACAGCCGGCGATTCTTCACGTCCATGGCCAAGCCGGAGGGCGATTTGCACGGCGCCAGTGGCCAGTGATGCAGGACTTTCAGGCTCTGCGCGTCGACGTGATAGAGCTCGGAAGTGTCTTCGTTGTTGACGTAGACCGTGCCTTTACCATCCGCAGCGGCGAATTCCGGCTTGCCGCCCATATCGATCGTGCCGAGGACCGCGCCGTCGGCGGCGTTGATGGCGGTAGAATTCTTGCCGCCAGGAGTATTGCGGCGGCCGCCGTTGAACGTAAACACGCGCTTGGTCACCGGCTCGTAGAGAATGGCGTCGGGGTTGACGTCGGTCTTGACCGTGCCGGTGGTTTTCAGAGTTTTCAGATCGAAGACCGTAACTTGGTTCGCACCGCCATCGCTGACGAAACCGCGGCCGAGATCAGACGCGATCGCGATGCCGTGCACGCCCTGCGTGTCCGGAATTTCACCTTCGATAGCGTAGGTGTCGGCGTTCATCACCACGACGTGCGAGCCGTGCGAGATGTACACGCGGCGCGCGTCGGAATCGACCGCGACGTAGTCCCAGCCCTCGTCGCCGGGCACGGGAACGGTCTTTATGACGTGGTAGCCGGAGGATGCCGGCGCGGGCGCCGCGGCGTGCGAAACGAATGTCAAAAGGAAAAGCGCGGTGATGGAGAGGGAACCGACAACGGCGTACAAAAGATAATTCTTGCGCATAAGTGAGACTCTCCTGGTGGGGATGGCCCTGCGTTGGGTTCGGGCGCCAACAGTTGTACCGCGCACGACCTAAACCCAGCATAAACCCGAGAGGTTCACGAAGCAGGCTGGCCGGCGCGGAGGTGAGCTTGCGATTCCGCGAAGGCTTTGTGGCGCGCTTGCCGGGATTCGGCGGAGCGGATGGCTTGGTATTCCTTCTGAACACCGGGGACGGTGTTGAGGAGGAGCTGCGCGAGGTAGCCGATGGCGAGAGCGTCCTGGCGGTCAATGCGCTGGCGAGCGAGTTGCTTGACGGTGTTGGCGAGGAGCGCATTGACGCGGTCGGCGGTGTTGAGGTTGCCGGTGGAGTCGAGAAGCTCGGCGGCGAGAGTTCCGGGATCGGGTTGGGAGGCGCGGGTCTGGCGAAGATGAAAAGGACAGAGGGATTCGTCGTCGACGCGGAGCATGCGGCAGTGCTGGCCGCGAGGACTGATGTGCTGGCATTGATTGGTGGTGACGAGTTCGGACGAAGTGGCGAGTTCGGGGGAAAGGGCTAGTTCAGAAGACATGAAGTTTCCTTTCGAGAGAAGCTGAAGTAAAGACGTAATGAAATAACGAGGTAAAGAAGAGGCGGCTTGGCGGCGTGCGCTGCGCTCAGGAATAAGCGCGAGGAACGCGAACGGGATTGGCTGGCCTATTCGGTAACTCCTTTAGAATCACAACTTTTGCAGACCCGGGCTGGTAAGTCCTTTGGAATGACATCTTTCCGAAAAAGGGGGAGGGGGTGGGTCCCTGCCTTCTGCAGAAAGATGTGGCTGCGGCGCGCCCTTCGCCGTCGCTCTGGGCAAGCAAGAGTGTGAAAAGTAAGGGGATGTGGCGAGTGACGGGTGACGAGTGGCGAGCGAGGGGCTCGAAGCAAAGAAGTTAGGAGAAAACGATGAGGCAGAGGCTGGGAGAATGCGGAGCTGCGCAAAGGGAGCAGCGGGGAGGCGAAGCGAACGGGAGGTGCAGAACGGTAAGGCGGCGGGGAGGGGCCGGAGAAAATAATCGCTTATGCAACCGAAGCGCACACTCTTATATAGCATAAAACACTATGTCTGTCAAGTAAAATTTACAGGTTTTTTGTAAGTGCTTTGGTTGGAATGGGTTGGGATTACCGCGAGAATGCAAAACCGGGAGAAAAGTCAAAAACCGCAGCCCTCTCATGGCGGGCAAGCCTGAAAACCAGCGCCGGCACTCAACTGTCCTTCGTCCGCTCAGCTCCCAACAGCACATGGCAGACATTTCAGTACCTATCCATCAAAAGCAAGCGAATACAAGGCGAAGGTCAACTATAATCCCTGTGTCAGTAAAGCTGAAGGAAAAATCCACAGGCCTGTGAATGATGAACGTTGACCGCACGGAAGGCACTATGCAGAATGGACGCGTTGCTTCGCAGCTCTTCGGCTCACCAGTAAAAACGTACCGAATCAGCGATGTCTCACGAGCCACAGCCGCTGAATAAAAACAATACGCGGTGTGCTCAATTGGCTCCAAGTGGGGTTCTTTGCGATATGACGCGCCTGACGGACGCAGGAACGAAGTGGAGAACTGTTGCAATGGCGCAGACAAGGGATGATCTGTGCGACCTCTGTATGGCGTCCGGCGTGACGGTCGAGCGGACAACATATTGTGGCAAAACAATAGGCATAGAGTGCGGCTGTGACGAAAGGGATGAGAGCGGTACATGCGGAGTCGCTGACTGCGAGGAGTGCAGGCAGGGTGTAGCGTTTGAAACGGAGGATGGGTAGACGCGGCCCCTTCAAGCGGACCTTCAAATCGCTGTGCGCTGTCCTTCTGGAACCTCCGACCCACGCAAAATCGTGTAAATGAAGTGTCCCGGGATTGACCAAATCAGATACCAAAACTACACTCTGGGGCGGATCCCCTAGTAGGAACGCGTGAATAAGCGCCCCATACATCCCAACCCGGACATCTCTACTGTCCTGAGAAGACATCTGGGCCAGCGAACGGTTTTGGCTGTCGCCATTCCCATCCTCGCAGCGCACATCAAGGCAAAGGAGGACGGAAAGGAATTCACTGGGCTCACGGAGAAGGAAATCGAGGCGGGCTTTAGACACATTACCTCGAGATTTATGAGAAGCGAATTCCACTCCACTTACATTGACCGACGCCTGGGCCGTCGTGGTTTCCTCGATTTCGTCGGAGAAAAGTACGGGATAAGGAAGTCTCTTATTCAGGACGTTCCGCTTGCTCAGTTAAAAGCTTTGCACGACGAGATGTTCAAGTCCTTGCAGGACGCGTACGAACAGCGGCAATCCGTCATTAAGGCATTGGAAACTGCGTGCGCTCTACCGAAAGAACGCATCCAGGAGCGATACGCTCTAGTGGATACCTATCTATCGCAGGTCGTTGGTAATCGCGGAGAAATGTTCGAAGTAGTATCGTTCGCGGTTCTTCGAGAGTATTTCCGTAGCTTCGGGTTTTCTCTACAGAGGTTCTCCACAACGCACGCCAATGACGGTGGTATGGATTTCGTAGCCGGAGAAGCAATATACCAGGTGACGACCGACGAAAGCCTCCACAAGGTCCGCCGAGACCTTGCAAAGGCACCAGGGACAAAACGTGTCCTGGTCCGGCCAGCGCCTGCGTCCGATGTTCAGGATCTTTATAAGAGTGAAGTACTAGAGACGATTGACCTCAACGACCTGCTCCGACACTTCATAGCATGGCTTCTAGGTCGAGATGTGCGTTCAAAAGAAGCAAGACACCTTCAGGAAGTGTTGACCACCGCCCTAAAGGAGTTTCAACGAGAAAACAGAGCTGAAGCCGATGACCGTCCTCTACCAAATTAGTGCTATCAGCCCCAGATAATTCCCTCCTCCTCGAAGCGTGTCGGGCAACAAGTGCGAAACGTACTCCCCCTATGGTTGACCTTAACCTCTCCGGTTGCCCGCACGCGCTCATAGCTGCGCATCGAGCACATCCCACCGGTTTTCCAGCAGGGCTTGCCAACGAACGGGCACTCAGGGCGAGGGCCACGGTCGAATTGCAGGTCCGCAAAGTGCACTCTTGCTTCGGGTGTGAGATGGACGAACGAGCGACCGTACCACTCGCCAATTCCGAAACGGAACTGTGATGGATCTTTCTTCGCCGTTAGTGGTTTAGCCTTGGCTTTGGACATGAATCAAAGAGTTTAACAAGAAGCGTATAAACCTTACATTTAACTTTAACTTATAGCTCTTTCGGCTGAAAGCGATGTGTCTAACGCAGTCGGCCGTGTCAAGAGCCGGGTGCGCCAGGGTCGTCGTTTGGAGTTGGGTTTTTGGGCCTTTCTCGTGCAACGCGGCTAGGCCACCCACTTCATGGTCAGGTTCTTGCGCTTCCTGGCGCAGGCGAGAAGATAGAGATCGAGCAGGCCACCCGGCGCTTACGCGCGGGGAGCGGGAAAACGATGAGAGCCGGGCTGAGGAGAGATTTCTCACCCAGCTCCGGCTGGATTCGAAATGACGGGAGTTGGGCGGGGCAGTGAGAGAGCCGGGCTGAAGCCCGACACCTACACGGGCGGGGCTTACGCGCGTGGACCGGCTCTGTATTTGAATGGCAATAGATGACCGCATTCGATTAGTGCTTAGCGTGGACCACATGAACGCCAGCGTGTCCGGGCGCGAGTCCCTGAACGTCGCGGCCGAACCTGGACGCGATCACCTGGAAATTGATGTCTTCGATGGCACAAAAACCGTGCGAACGCAGCATTGCTGCAATGCCCGCCGGCGCGAAACGGCTGACCGAACGTTCATCCATCTTCTTAAGCTGTGCGGTCCGCTGCGTTTCTAATTGCCTTAGCTCTTCGGAGATTGCCTCGGGAGGTTCCAGGTAGTCGAACACCACCTCCGAGTTCTGGATGGACGACATGTAGTCCAGAGTGCGGCCGATAGCGTCCTGTGTCAGATATGGGACAACCCCGAGCCACGTGAAAAACGCGGGCGAGTTCTGCTGAAAGCCTGCAGCGACGAGCTTCTCTCCCATATCGTCCCGCTCGAAATCGACTGGCACGAAAATAAGCCATGGCGGAAGTGCGATTTCAGCTTCGGCCAAGCGCTGCCGTTTCCATGCCTGCGTCGCGGGGTGGTCCACCTCATAAATACGGATCTGTCGCGCGGCATGGGGATTCCGCAGAGCGAAAGTGTCGAGTCCGGCGCCAAGGATGACGATCTGCCGCATCCCTCTTTCGACAGCTTTTGACAAAGCATCTTCCGCAATCCGGCTTCGCGCGGCGGTGAACAGACGTCCGATGCTGGCCAAGGGGTGTACGTTCGCAAATTGCAGTACGTCCTTTTCGTCTTCGCGCAGAATCTTCATCGCAAATGGGTCATAGAGGATTGCGCCATGGTCGAGCAGCTTATGCGCAGCTCGTTGTCGCGCGATCATCAGGGCGGTGCGGCTGGGTTCATCAGGCTTCATGTTCGAGGTCTCCGTTCTCATCAATAGCTGATCGCACGAGTGGTCGTGTGCGCGACTGGTGCCGTGCACACCGATAGGGCAGACAGGAGGATGTTGGTATCGAGCACTGCCCGCATCTAGGCTTTGGCGCGCTTTTTCTTGGCACCCCTTTTGGGGGCACGAAGTTTCGCGCGAACTTCGCGAACCGTGGCGTCAATGATGGCCTGCAACTCGTTCGCATCGGTGTTGGCGTTGCGTGCCTTGATTTCGCGCACCGACAGAGGTGCGCAACGTGAGGTCGGTTTCCCGCGAAACTTTGATACTCCAACGCACGGCTTCTTCCATGTTTCTTTCCACCTGTACGCTTGGACAGATAAGCGCTTATGCTCCTATTGTGCAGGAGAATCGTGGAATCGATGTGGGAAGCAGCGGGAAACGACACGTCTGTCCCCTTCGGTCTTACGGCACGGCTAAAGCCGTGCCCTGACGAAAGCGGCGTTGGTAAAAAAGACTCGGAAGCTCCGGCACCTACACGCGCGAAGGCAAAGACACGGGTCTGACGACCCGCCACTACAGAGGCCCGGCTGCCTTTTCGCGCAAAACGCGCGAATTTACGCTTATCCGATGACCGCGGCGGATCTGCGGGAATGGCTGAGCACGGCTTCCGCGTCCGGTTGGGAATGGAGTGAAGCCAATGGATGGGTTTCCGCCGCGCAACTGCGGCGCGCCGCCGCTGGGACATCTGCTCGCGTACCTTCTGGCCAGCAATTTTATTGTACCGATGCAAGTGCCCGCGGCGCTGAAAGCCGACGCTTGACTGAGATATGTGAAGAACCGCTTGGATCAGCACCGGAAAAGAAACGCTGACGACCGGCGCTCACACAGACGGGCACGGCATTCCGTGACCCTACCGACGAATCTGGTTAATTCGTGGATTTGTGCTGCTGGAACCAGCCGGCGACGTACAACATTTTCATGATGTGATGGCTGGGACGGCGGCCGATGCCGTGCGGCTCCTCGGGAACGCGCACGAGGACGGCTTCAACGTTCATGAGCTTCAGACCGGCGTAGAACTGCTCGGCTTCGGAAATGGGCGTGCGGAAGTCGGCTTCGCCGGTCATGAGCAGCGTCGGCGTTTTGACTTTATTCAGGAGATTGGTGAGCGAGCGCTGCATGTACTGGTCGGTGTTGTCCCAGGGATTGCCAGGGAACCAGTACTTGGCGGTCCACGGAATGTCGCTAGTAAGGACGAAGCTGTACCAGTTGATGACGGGATAGAGGCAAGCCGCGGCGCGGAAACGATCGGTGTGCTCGATGGTCCAGGCAGTGAGCACGCCTCCGCCGCTGCCACCGGTGACAAAGAGATTGTTGGTGTCAATGTAGCCCTTGGCGATGACCGCGTCCACGCCGCTGTTCATGTCATAGAAATCGTCGCCGGGATAGGCGTGGTGAATGAGATTGGCGAACTCTTCGCCGTAGCTGGTGCTGCCGCGAGGATTGGTATAGAGAACGACGTAGCCCATGGAAGCCCACACCTGTTTTTCAAAATCGAAGCGATCGCCGTAATCACCAAAAGGACCGCCGTGAATCTCGAGAATGAGCGGATATTTTTTGTTGGCGTCGAAATCCGGCGGCTGAACGATCCAGCCTTCGATCTCGCGGCCATCTTTTGAGGATTTGTATTTGATTTCTTCCACGTGGCCGGGCTTCTTTTCGTCGAGCAATTGCTCATTCAGGGAAGTGAGGACTTTCATCGCGCCCATGTTGTTGACGGCGACGTCGCCGGGAAGGTCCGTGCGACCGTAGGTGAAAGCAAGCACACCGGAGTGCGACACGGAAAACGAGCCGCCGCCGTACGCGCTGTTCGCGGAAGCGACGTGGTCGGTGATTTTCTTGAACGTGCCGTCGGGGGAGAGGAAGCCGATTTTTGTGTCGCCAGACTCGTTGTATTGAAAATAGACGCCGCTGTTGTCGGGCGCCCATTCGGGGCTGCCGATATCGCGGTCGAGCTTGTCCGAAATGGAATGCGAGCCGCTGCCGTTGCGATTCATGAGATAGAGCTTGGTGGTCTGGTGGCCCTGGTAACGATCGTCGTAGCCGGTGTAGGCAATCCATTTGCTGTCGGGCGAAATCGCAGGATTGTTGTCGGGACCTTTGCGATTGGTGAGCGCGCGCACGGAACCATCGGCGACGCTGAACTCGTAGACTTCGGTGTCGAAAGTTTCGTGGTCCGATTCCGGATGGCGATTCACGGAAATCAGAAGATATTTCCCATCGGGAGTCCAGGTGGCGCGACTCGCGCCGTATTCATTTCCGCCATTCGGAAAATTGCCGTTGCTGATTTGCCGCGGCGCGCCGCCTTCCGCGGAGACGACGAAAATCTGCATGAAGCCGGGCTTCAGGTAGCCGGCGCCGTTGAAGCGATAGACGATGCGATCGTAAGCGGTGGCGGGATCTGCCCACTTGGCGCCCGCTGGGGGCGACGGGAGATCGGCGATGTGCGGGCCTTTGCCGGGTACGAGAGCGGAGAACGAAAGCATTTTGCCGTCGGGCGACCACGCAATGGCGCTGGGAGATTCTTCAAGATTGGTGATGCGCGCGGTTTGGCCGGAGTCCATCCAGCGGACGTAGATTTGCGGCTTGCCGTCGGCGTCGGAGAGATACGCGAGGCGCGAGCCGTCAGGAGACCAGCGCGGCGAGGTATCGCCATGATTGCCGGTGGTCAGCGCGCGATGGTCCGTGCCGTCGGCGTTGATGATCCAGAGATTCCCGTAGCGCCGGTCGGTCATGGGGTCCGCGAAACCGCGGACGTAGACAATTCTTTTGCCGTCGGGCGAAATTTGCGGGTCGGTAGGAAGCTGGAGTTGAAATTCGTCCATGGCCGAGAGCTTGTTGGACGAGCCTTGCGCGCGAACCGGAGACGAAGACATCGGCGCGAGCATTGCGGCAAGAACCAACGCCGGAAAATAGCGACGGAATCTCATGCGGAGACCTCCTGGATGCGGGGAGTTAACACCGTGAAGAAAGTTGTGTCAAGTCGCTGGCGATGGGAAGTCAGGCGCGCGGAGAAAATGCGACTCACGCGCTGCGAACAGACCGGGACAAGCAGCTGCGGTAGAAGGATTCACAGCTGGCGCTGGGAGAAATTGAGATGAAAATGTACGAGAGGGCTACTAGAAAGGTTCAGTCGCTCGCCGCGGAAGCGTTGGCGTGGTACGAGTGCCGAGAGGTGGCTTCTGTTTGAAAGCTGTATTAAAATGAACGAACTCGCACTGCCTTGTTCCCCGGTAGCTCAATGGTAGAGCATTCGGCTGTTAACCGAAGGGTTGCTAGTTCGAATCTAGCCCGGGGAGCCAACCTCTTTTTCTCAGTGAATTGAACCGCGTAAGAACATTCGGTTCTTCCCCGAAGGGTTGATATTAGTCCGCATTGTGACCCACATTGAAATGTGTTCCTTTTTGCACGGTAGCACTTTTTCCCAGTGTCTAAGATACCGCCGTGGATCACCCGTCGTTGGTCCGAAGCCAGGAGGCAAGGAACGGCCACTGCAAAAGCCGAACGTATGCACACCGGGCTTATTCGTGTGTGACGACGAGCAAAGTCTGGGGCACCGACTGGGAGACTATGGACACGCCGGGCATCGGTTGTTTGTGCTGAGGCTATCTAAAGCTTTAAGGGGGCACGTGGCCCCCCAATCGAGCCAGCTAGTCGAGATGAAAACAGAGGTGAACCACCATGGCACAACCGCAGAGAAAAGAATCACAGACGCCCTCCGTCGGACACGAGTCTATTGACGGGACCCTGAGCGGAGCAGTGCTCCAATTTAACCTAGCCAGCGAACTCGACCAACTGCACCGGGATGAATCGTGGCTGTCTCCCACGGGGCGAAGTTCGAGGACGCTTGTAAAGTACCCGGATCTCCGCATTGTGCTGATCGCTATGAAGGCGAATACGCGCATGCATGAGCACACGGCGGCAGGCAGAATTTCGGTGCACACTCTTAACGGCCATATCCGGCTTCACCTGCCCGAGCGGGTGGTGGATCTCCCTGCGGGGAACTTGCTCGCCCTGGATCAGTGCGTTTCTCATGATGTGGAGGCCGCCGAGGACAGCGTCTTTCTGCTGACGCTCTCGTGGCCACCGGAAACAAAGATTGTGGAAGCGAAGCCGCGCGGGAAGGAGATTACCCGCCCTGAACGAAAATAGCGGGAAGTCGCACATGCAGGGTCCGGGCCGTCTAGTCCGGCGTTCGTGGGTTCAGCGCGAACATTGCTCTCAGGCGGTGCGATAGAGGGACGAGCACTTGGTCAAAATAACCCAGCGAGGTACACAGTGAAGCCACTATCTTTGCGTGTTCTCCGATTATTCAGAGAAATGGGAAAGGATCGGCTGGATCTCCACGCGCTATTCGAGGCGGCAGGCAACGAACCAGCCGAACGGGAGAGCGTGCTCGATGCCATCGATGAATTGACCCGCACGCGTATGCTGGTCGCGTGCGGTAGTGACTTCTACATGCTGACGGAAAGAGGTAAGGGAACAGTCGCTCAGTCTTGAGTAGTGGACAATACCTACCCGTATCCGCGAACCGTGGTCCGGAAACAGCAGTACGAGCCTGCGAGAAGTTACGCTGAAATGAGATCAACACTTATGGACATTCTGGAAATTGTCGCGATCGAGATCCCATGTAGCGCTTGCGGGGGACGGTACGAGGTGACCCTCAAACAGATCGCGCTCTCACAACAGATGCTCCACGAGGGATGCCCGGTCCAGGTAGTAGATGAATGCCCGCCTCTTGCTTACTCCGGCCTGGTGGATCAAAAACTAGTCCAGGAGCTTCAAGAAATCTGGATGCGCCTCTAAGAAAAAGCACGTGGGGCCAGCGGAGAACTGAAATTGCATTGCCGATAATGGAGCGTGTGCTGATAGAAGCGAGTTGGTTACACAAGACAATGGTGGCGGTGGAGGTGGTCAAAGATGAGTTCACAGCAGGCACAGAGTAAGCGGGAAATGCCCATTGCGGAAGTCGTTCGCTTGATTGACCTCGTGAATTACCAAGAAGGAGCCGTTGTCAGCAGGACGCTAGTCAACCGTGGAACGGGAACCGTCACGCTGTTTGCCTTCGATGAGGGCCAAGGCTTAAGTGAGCATACCGCTCCGTTCGACGCATTGGCACATCTCCTGGAGGGCGAAGCGGAAATCGCGGTTTCTGGCAAGCCACTACGGGCGACGGCAGGCGAAGCGGTTCTCATGCCCGCAAATCAACCTCACTCGCTGAAGGCCCTCAGTAGATTCAAGATGCTGCTGACGATGATCCGTTCGTGAGCGACGCGGACCGGAGGACTAGATTTACATGAAAGAGCCAGAAATACCCGCTGTCCTGACCATAGGACATTCGAACCGCACATGGGAAGACTTCCTAGAGCTTCTGCGGGCGCACCGCGTCAAGCGCGTCATCGACGTACGCAGTATCCCCCGATCGAGGCACAACCCTCAGTTCAACCGGGTGATCCTGTCGAAAATGTTGCGGGCCGCGAGGATCGGCTACGTGCACTTGCGAAAGCTCGGGGGCTTGCGCCATGCAAGCCGCGATTCGCCAAACATGGCGTGGCGCAATGCCTCATTTCGTGGCTTTGCTGACTACATGCAGACCTCCGAGTTCGAAGCAGGGTTACACCGATTGATGAAATTGGCTGGGCAGAAGCGGAGCGCGATTATGTGCGCGGAAGCGGTTCCGTGGCGTTGCCACCGTTCGCTCATCGCCGATGCGCTTACCGTACGCGGAATTCAGGTTGACGACATTATGAGCATGAAACGTTCCCAGGTTCATTCGCTCATTCCTTTTGCACGCGTGCAGGGTCATCGCATCACGTACCCTATGCGGAATCGCGGCGGCGGGCGAGTCCCCCTAGTTCGTTTTCCAGAGAATTTACGGAAGAACCGAAAGACCAAGGTTTAAGAATGTGATGAATAATGCTTCTTGACTATCCTTTGTGGCTGCGGGCGGCACACTTCTTCAATTTTCTTCTTCTGTCGCTTCTCGTTCGGAGCGGTCTTGAGATCTTGAGCGCGCATCCAAGGCTTTACTGGAACGATCACTGCACGCCGGGCAGCGAATGGCTCAAGTTTACGAAGAAGCAGAGACCCGATGACCGACTCTGGACGGCGAGTGACGAAGAAACCTCATTCCCATCCGCGATTGCCCTGCCAGGCCACGAAAATCTAGGTCTGGGACGGCACTGGCACTTTCTCGCGGATTTGGCGTGGCTGCTGACAGGTTTGACATACGTGGTGATGCTCTTCGTCACTCCGGAGTGGCGGCGATTAATCCCGACTTCCTGGCAGATTGTCCCGGACGCATGGCATGCAATGCTTAGCTATCTGAGCTTCCATGTCGTGGAAACGCCGGGAAGTTATAACGCGCTACAGCAGTTGAGCTATGCGGCAGTGATATTCCTCCTTGCACCGTTCAGCATTGCGACGGGAGTAGCGATGTCCCCAGCTGTCGCCGCTCGTTTCCCGTGGTATATCAAAATCTTTCACGGACGGCAAAGCGCACGGAGTCTGCATTTCTTGGCTCTTTGCACCTTCATCGTATTCTTCATCGGGCACGTCACGATCGTGGCTCTGCATGGTTTCCGTAGCGAGCTGGCGCTGATTGTTCTGGGACAGACGCACGATCCGCAGTTGACGCTGGCTCTTGTGGTCTGGCTGTCCGGGCTCGCCGGCATAGTGGTCATCCACACTGTGACAACCGTGTGTTCGCGTCGGCGTCCGCGGTTTGTCCAGAGAGCCACGCAGTCGATCACCGATCCGGTGCGCACACTCCTTTTCGGGCATGAAATGTCCGCGCAGCATTACTCACAAGCGGACATCTCGCCATACTTCTGGGTCAATGGCCGGCCGCCGAAAGAGGAAAGTTTTCTAGCGATGGCACGCGAAAACTTTGCGAACTATAGCCTGGAGATCGGCGGATTGGTCGAAAGGCAGCTGCGTTTAACGCTGGCTGACCTCCGCGCCATGCCGAAACGAACTCAGATTACCAAGCACTGTTGCATCCAGGGCTGGTCAGGTGTTGCCGAGTGGGGCGGTGTATCTCTGAATCACATCGTCGGACTTTGCCATCCACTTCCCGCCGCACGCTATATCGTTTTCTACGCGTTCGACAATAAATCCACATCGGAGCCACACGCCCAAGGGCCGGGGTACTTCTACGGCACGATTCGCTTGGAGTTGGCGGAAGATCCGCAGACGATTCTTGCCTACGAAATGAACGGCCAGCCGCTGCCGATTCTGCACGGAGCGCCGCTCCGTCTTCGCGTCGAGACGCAGCTTGGATTCACCATGGTGAAGTACATCCGCGCAATCGAGTTCATCGAGGATTACAAAACCATTGGCCAAGGCCAAGGCGGTTGGCGGGAAGATTACCAATATTTCAGCCAGGAGGCAGGGATCTGATTCACGAGGTGCGGCGGTTCCCCAAAGGAAAAGAAAACAGGAATTGATCGAGGCACACGTCTGAAGGAGATAATCATGAGCACTGCTGCGGCGTCACGAGGCTTCATCTGCAAGCTGAAAGACCGCAAGGAAGTTGCCGAAGGCACGATGGCCTTCCGTTTCGAAAAGCCATCCGGATGGACATTCAAGGCCGGCCAATATCTCGATATGACTTTGCTTGATCCTTGGGAGACGGATTCCGAAGGAAATGTGCGTAGTTTTTCGATCGCGAGCGGCCCTCACGAAGAAACCTTGATGGTGGCCACGCGGATGCGCGATACGGCGTTCAAACGCGTGTTGAGGACGATGCCGTTTGGGACCGCTGTGAAGATCGAAGGGCCATCCGGGGATTTGATTCTTCAGAATGATTCTGCGCGAGCGGCCGTATTCCTCGCTGGCGGAATTGGCATCACTCCGTTTCGAAGTATCGTCCATTGGGCCGCGAAGGAGAAGTTGCCCCAGCGTGTTTTTCTCTTCTATTCCAACAGGCGGCCGGAGGATGCGCCGTTCCTCGCAGAGCTTCAGAGCCTGGAAAAAGACAATCCAAAGTACAAGCTAATTGCCAGCATGACGGAAATGGAGAAATCGCATCAACCTTGGAATGGTGAAACCGGCTTGATCGATCAAGGGATGCTCGGAAGGCATTTGAAGGGCGCAGCGTCACCCATCTATTACATTGCCGGTCCGCCCGCCATGGTGAAAGGTTTGCACGAGATGTTGAACAAAGCAGGAATAAATGACAGCGACATTCACGCAGAAGAATTCGCGGGCTACTGAGCAGGGCGTAGCGGCGTAGACGTGAGAACGGACGGTAGAAAATGGAAAATCTCGAATCGGATGCATTTGTTTTCTTTGGTGCCACTGGAGATCTAGCACACGAGCAGATTTTCCCCGCGCTTCAGGCGATGATCCGGCGCGGTCACTTCGATATGCCGATCATCGGGGTGGCCAGGTCCGCGAAGGACCTTGACGGACTTCGAGCCCGCGCTCGCGAGAGCATTGAGAAGCACGGCGGCCTGGACTATCGCGCGTTTGCAGCGCTGTCGGCAAAACTCCAGTATGTGAACGGAGACTACGCCTCACCGGAGACCTTCCGCCAGTTGCGAAAGGCCCTTGGCTCTTCCTCTCGTCCTCTTTATTACCTTGCTATACCTCCAGACTTGTTTGCGACCGTGGCAGAAGGTCTCGCCCATGCAGAATGCGACAAGGGGGCGCGGCTGGTCGTCGAAAAACCATTCGGCCGCGACCTCTCCTCAGCGCAGGCGCTCAATAGCACGCTCCATAAATCTTTTCCCGAATCGGCGATTTTCCGGATTGACCATTACCTCGGCAAGGAGCCGGTCCAAAACCTGTTGTACTTCCGCTTCGCCAATTCGTTCCTCGAGCCGATTTGGAACAGCAACTATGTCCAGAGTGTACAGGTCACGATGGCTGAAAACTTCGGCATGCGAGGGCGCGGAGTCCTTTATGAAGAGCTGGGTGCCATTCGGGATGTCATTCAAAACCACATGTTAGAGGTCGTCGCGCTGCTCACGATGGAGGCACCGATTGGCCGAGATGCGGAGGCGTTGCGATATGAGAAGCAACGCGCTTTTCGAGCCATGCGGCCGCTATCTCCTGCGGATGTCGTCCGCGGTCAGTTTCGAGGCTACCGCAATGAAAAAGGAGTTGCTTCGGATTCACAGGTAGAGACGTTTGCCGCGGTCAAGTTGCACATTGACACGTGGCGATGGGCGGGAGTCCCGTTCTACATTCGAGCTGGCAAGCAAATGCCCGTCTCGGTGACCGAAGTATTCGTTGAACTTAAGCGCCCTCCACAGGCCGTCTTCGACGCCGTGATACAAGGTCAGGCGGATTATTTTCGGTTTCGTCTCGGCCCCGATGTCTCTATCTCGTTGGGTGCGCGCGCGAAGTTGCCCGGAGAAGCGATGGCCGGTGAGCGCGTCGAACTGGTTGTACGGCAGACGCAGGCCGATGAGATGAAGCCTTACGAACGCCTGCTGGGCGATGCGCTTCGGGGTGACCCGACGCTGTTCGTCGGTGAAGGCGGCGTGGAAGCAGCGTGGAGTGTAGTCGATCCGATCTTGGGGAACGCGACGCCGGCCCACGAGTACGAACCAAACTCCTGGGGCCCGACGGAAGCTGACCATATCCTCGCTGGCGACGGCGGCTGGCACAATCCCAAACCAACCGCAGACAAAGCAATGGAAGCTGCCAAATGAAGGCCGCGCGCGAAGACGAAATGATGGTCGAGAAAGAAGATTAGTCCGTGCTCAAAGAGGGTTGGAGTGACCGGGATCTGAACCGCGACCGTGCGCGTGAGAGCGCGATATGAAACCAAAAGCTAGCAATCCAGCTTTCGGGCGGCCTGGCATCGAGCCGAGATGGACCCACGGAGATAAAGACGGCGTGGGAACGGCTTACGCAGCTTCTAGCCGAATCTGGTTCACCGTGTGGAACGGTATCATCACCGAAGTTTATTATCCGACAGTGGATCACCCACAGATCCGCGACCTTCAGTATCTCGTCACGGATGGGAAGTCTTTCTTCCATGAAGAAAAACGCAATCTCAAATCAACGTGTGAGCATCTTTCCGATCACGCCCTGGGCTACCGCATTACGAACGTCGATCCCAGCGGCCGATATGCCATCGTCAAAGAAATAATCACAGATCCACATTTAGGCTGCATACTTCAGCACACCCAACTAACTGGCGACGATACGTTCATCTCAAGACTGCGCCTCTATACGCTGTGCGCGCCCCATCTCCAGGTAGGCGGATCTAGTAACAACGGTTACATGATCGAGGTTGCAGGCCGGAAAATCCTGATGGCGCAAAAAAAAGGGATATGGCTGGCGCTCGGCGGCACGGTCAACTTTTCTCGTACATCGTGTGGCTACGTTGGCCGCAGTGACGGCTGGACCGACCTGGCAGACAACTTTCAAATGGACTGGGAGTTCGATTCTGCGCTTGACGGCAACATTGCGCTCACGGGAGAACTGGGCCTGGACGTTCAACGCGAGTTCACCATGGGTCTGGCTTTCGGTAACACACAGCACCGCGCCATCACAACGTTGTTTCAGGCGCTCGGCGTTCCTTTCCAAGAGCATCACAAACGCTATACAGAGCAATGGGAGCGCGCTAGTGTCCGAGCTCTTCCGTTGGAAAAGGTTTCCACGGATAAAGGGAACCTATATCACAGCAGCTTTAGTATTCTTCGCGCTCACGAAGACAAGTCGTATCCGGGGGCATTTATCGCGTCACTCTCGATTCCCTGGGGAGAAGCAAAAGGTGATTCGGAGCACGGCGGGTACCACCTGGTCTGGACGCGCGACATGGTCAATAGCGCTTCGGCTATGCTCGCTGCCGGTGACAGTGTCACGCCATTGCGGGCGCTCATTTACCTGGCAATCGCGCAACTGGAGGACGGGGGCTTTCCCCAGAACTTTTGGGTTGATGGAGGGGCCTACTGGCGGGGAATCCAACTCGACGAAGTTGCCTTTCCTATTCTTCTTGCCCACCAGATCAAGCGGGTTAACGCTCTCCAGGATTTTGACCCACACCCAATGATTGCAAGCGCGGCTGCCTATCTGGTCCGTCATGGACCGGTCACTCAGCAGGAGCGTTGGGAGGAAGCGAGTGGCTATTCTCCTTCCACACTTGCCTCTAACATCGCTGCTCTGATCTGTGCTGCGTGCTTTTTCCGCGAGAGGCGCGATGAGAGCACCGCGAAATTCCTCGAGGAATATGCCGATTTTCTGAACTCTCACGTGGAAGCCTGGACGGTCACAACACAGGGTTCGCTTGTCTCCGGAATCAGCCGGCACTACATACGCATTCTTCCGGAAAGCGTTGACAATCCCCAGCCAGAGGAAGATCCCAACCGCGGCTTCCTTAACATTGCGAACCGCCCGCCGGATGTGCAAAACCAGTTCCCGGCCAAGGACATTGTCGATGCAGGGTTTCTCGAACTGGTGCGCTATGGCATTCGAAAAGCCAATGATTCCTTGATTGTGGATTCGCTGGGCGTTGTGGACGCCATGCTCAAGGTCGAGACTCCTTTCGGACCCTGCTGGCATCGCTACAACAACGATGGATATGGACAGAGAGAAGACGGCGGACCTTTCGTTGGATGGGGGAAGGGACGGGCTTGGCCACTCTTGGCAGGTGAGCGCGGGCACTACGAACTAGCTGCCGGCCACGATACAAAGCTATTCCTTCGGGCCATGGAAGGTTTCTGTTCAGCCACAGGCCTCTTGCCTGAGCAGGTCTGGGACGAACTGGACCGGCCCGATGTTTTTATGCTCTCGGGACGGCCCACAGGTTCAGCGATGCCGCTTATGTGGGCACACGCCGAGTACATCAAGCTGTTGAGGTCCGTCGCTGACGGCCGGGTCTTCGATCTGATTCCAGAAGTCGCCGAGCGTTATCTCTCGGGACGAACCACCACTCGTCATTTGTTCGAGGTGTGGAAACACAATCGGCAAGTACGTCGCATTAAAAAAGACCATATACTTCGCGTCCAGGCCGACGCGCCGTTTCGTCTCCACTGGACGAGGGACGAATGGCACACCGTCGAAGATATCCCCTCTTCGGGAACAGCACTCGGAATTGAATTTACGGATATCTCGATTTCGCCGGAGCAGCGCGCGCCGATTCGATTCACTTTCTTTTGGACGAGCAAGGGCTCTTGGGAAGGCCGTGATTACATAGTGGAGGTCGAATCGTAGAAGCAGCGAGAACGATTACCTAATTCTTGGCGACACCCTTGGCTTTCTCCGATGGACCAACAATGGCTCCATTCAGGGCCGCTTCGCCAGCGGAGTATCACAAAGAGAAAATACTATGCGCCAGCATCAGACGTGATACGACTTACTCTGCCGAGCACAAGGAAGCCGTCGATGCATTCTTAGTTCAATTCGTCGTTAGCCAGGGCGTTTCTGTGCTGTATTGAACTGCGCGACGCTATGAACCTATGAGAGGATCCCCTGCATCGTGCTTCTTATCTCCCTGAACCTTCTGGGCGCGCTCTTGTAGCTGATGCCGGGGAAGATTCGCCAGTATCAGATGCACTCCTTTCCATCCATGAAAAGCGCGACGCCTATTTGAGTCCGTCGCGCTTTTCCACCTACCAAACGCAACACTACGGTCAGACCATCTGAGGAACTTGTCCGTTAATCAGGACTTAGTCCTAATCTCCAGTTCAAGATAGCCACTGACAACCTTAACCTCTTACGGCGAAAATTAAAGACACAACGACGTCGGCCGCAGAACGAGCCAGGAAGTCTGCACTTCAACTTCACTTCGTTTTGTCGTTGCCGGGAGACGCTTTTGCGGGGTGAAGCTTGTTATAGTCTTTTATATACGCGCGCAAGCCAGAGTCTGGCATAAGTTTTGAATATCCCGCCGAAAGCTGTTCCTTGTAGTGATCCAGGAAGAAATCGAGTGGATCCGTTGGGTCCATGTCGATGAGGACCAAATCTGCATCGTTCATGACCAGCTTGCCGATGCGGATACGATTGTTCTTGAAGGACATATAATTTCCGGCGCGAATATTTTTCGGCGTCTTGGCATCTGAACCGCCAAAAATCTGAATAATCTTCTCGCCTTCCATTCGTACAGAGACCACTTTACCTTCAATATGGGGAGGCGGCAGGATCTGTTCAAGATCAAGAATCAGATCGTCTTCTTGCGCCTCTACCCCGGGAACTTTGCCCTCTTTGATCAAACTGCCGAAATCGATACCAAAGAGATCCATCAAACCTTTTACTGGCAAATGCATGGCCTTAATCTTCTCGCTGTGCAGTCGAATTTTCCCGTCAGCGGCGGGAATGAGAACTCCCTCCGTCTCGAACGGGATATCTCCTTTGTCATGGAGCTTTCCTTTCACTGTCAAGTGTCCTTTCTCCACGCTGAGGGATAGCTGCGTTAAGGGAGAATGCGGGCGTGCAAAAACATAAGAGTTGAGAATGTTCGCCAGGTCTGACGAATCAATGGCGATCTCCGCGGCGCTTACGCGAAGGTTAAACGAGTCTTTGTCGTCGAAGTTGGGGAATTCATTTTTGCCGAGGGGCACGAGCACACCGTTTAGTGATTTTATTTCCACCGCGACAGCGTCCGAAAAGTGAAACGTGACGTTGCGCATCTGCGTCTGGACCGTGCCCTCTTGTTTTTCGTTAGTCGGGGGGTTTTGGCTAATGACGGTTCCCGGCGTCGCGACGCAAAAAAGAACGAACAGAGCCAGCGATATTAAACGCGGTTGAGATACGTAAGACGGCGAGACCAAGTTCTTTACGAATTGCAATATTGCACCTCTAGCAGTATTAACCGGAATTCCCGATTTTGGCCTCAACTCAGCGCATCGTACGCATTTCCCGCCCTGGCGACAACGAACGTGCCACCAGAGCTGGCCCCAGCGTGTTCCCATCAAGGTGCCTGAAAACGCAAAGCCGAGCTTATCTTTGTAATACGCAAGCGTGCCGGGAATGTCCATAGTGAAGAACTGCGGCGCGATCCGACGGATCATGGGCCAAGTCTACTATAGAAAAACGTGGGCGCTGGGGGCACGTTACCGGCCGGTTTCAGTTCAGCCCCGCGAGAGCGACTTTTTGACGACTTGTAAAATTCCGGGAGGATTCTCAGCAGGCCGGAACTAATGCAGTAACTTTCAGGTGGACCGGCAACCGGGAGTAATCGCGATCACTGCCCTCAGCCGATGCTGCAGGAGAAGTTTCAAGTCTAAGACATCCGCCACACCGGTTGCCGATCGGATCGTCCGCTAGATCGAAAGTTTGAGCTGGTTTGCCAGCCGCTTGAATCTTGCTTCACTGCGAATAGCGTCGTAGGCGGGGAATACCATTGCGGAACCCAAAAAGGGGTCGCGTTCCGCGAGAGCGGTGTCCAGCCATTGCAGGCCAGCGTCTGTTTCACTCAAACCAAGATAAGCCCACGCAATGGGCAAGGCGGGAGCGTAATTGTTCGCGCGACGGGCTTTGAGCTCCCCGATCATGCTGCGCGCTTCCGCTGAGCGTCCCAGCAGTCCGGCAACGTAGCCAAAGTAGCCTTCGCCGAGTGGCAGCCCATCGTTGAGTTTTTTGCCCGTGTTCGCCATGCTCCAAGCTTCATCCTTCAGGCCGAGCGCAGCCAGGGACAAGGCCAGGTACAAATAGGTGTACGGAGAGTCTGGCGTCAGTTCGATGGCGATGCGGCCGCAGCGCACGGCCTCTTCATAGCGCCGCGAATAATAATTGGCTTGCAGCAGACGGAAGTTAGTCATCAAATCCAGTGGATCGAGCTCGACCGCTTTGCCGGCATGCAACAAGGCTTCGTCATGCCGGCCGAGGAAACTGCAAAGAATGGGGTACGCCATGTGGGGAAACGCATTCGTCGGCTCCAGGTTAATCGCTCGCTTGTACGCTTGTTCCGCCTCGGCCCAGCGCCACTGAAAAACCCGCAGCATTCCTAAGGTGCTGTGAAGGCTAGCTGAATTTTCGTCCAGCGCGAGCCCTTTCAAAAGCAATTCTTCTGCCTTGGGAAGAGCGCTTAAGGGAGGCAGCGCTCCATACGCTGCGCTCACGTTGTAATACATTGCCGCACCGTAGTACGGCTCGGCGAAACCCGGCTCCAGGTGAATCGACTCCAGCAAGTACTCGAAAGCACGTCTCACGTCGTCGGGTCGTCGCTTCTTAAGGAGGTGAGCTCCCTTCAAGTACTGCACGTATGCTTTTATATCGCTTGGGCGCTTTTCTCGAACCTGAACCGCGAGCCGCACGTGCAGCGCCTCCGCCGTAGCCGCGCACACCTCATCCTGGATGGCAAATAAGTCTCCCAAATTGCTGTCGAAGCGTTGTGCCCATAAGTTGAATCCATCTTTCACACCGACCAGATTGACGGTGATGCGCATACGGTCACCTGATCGCCACACTGATCCTTCCAACACTGCTTCGACACCCAGTTCCCGGCCGACTTGTCTGGCATCCCGAGGCTGCCCTTTGAATCGAAATACCACGCTGCGCGCCGTGACCCGCAATCCGTCAATTCGCGACAGCACGCGAATCAGCTCGTCGGTCAAGCCATCACTGAAATAGTCGTCCTTCGCTCCTACCGTTTGATCCACGAAGGGGATCACGGCAACGGCAGGCCGCTTAGCGATGGGAACGACAAAGCGATAGCCTCGCTTCGGAATTGTTTCAATGAAGCTAGGCGAGTCGGCAGAATCGCCGAGCGCGTCACGCAGCCGGCTGACTGCGGAATTCAGCGCTACTTCGAAATCCACAAACGTGTCCGACGACCAGAGCCGCCGGCGCAACTCTTCGCGCGTAACAATCTCTCCCGGGCGCTCCATAAGAGCGGCGAGCACCTGAAACGACTGCTCACGGAGGGTGATGGGCACACCCCTCTTCAGCAGGCGGCGGCCTTCCAGATCAACTTCGAATGCTCCGAAGCGCAAGCCCATCGGCGACGTTCCAACATTCTTGCTGTCAGTCATTTGGCTGTCAACATTTTGGTCAGACGCACACCATGGTTATGTCTGTGCGAGTGGTTAAACTGGCGTCGAGATGGGCAAATAAAAAGACGCTAGAACGTACGTTGAACGGCTTTTGTAAGCGGAGGTAAGCGCCTTGGCGAGCCGCAATTTAAGTTCTGCGATGGAGGCTTTTGCACTGGCGGCGGGCATCCCTCCCTCCGTGTGGAGCACAGTTTCTAATCACATTACTGCGACGGCGCAGCCTGAGGCGCCAATGAAGAAAGCGATGTCGAAAGAGAATTCGAACGCTTGGGATACGCTATTGCATGGCCCCGACTTAGGAAGGAAATCATGATTAGCAGCCTTAGCGGGGCTTCGAACTCGATCGAGGCGGCGACAATTCGGAAGCTCAGGATCAGATTGCTGCCATTTCTCTTTGTGCTCTACGTGGTGGCCTTCATCGACAGAATCAATGTGGGGTTTGCCGCGCTGACGATGAATCGCGAACTTGCCATCACCAGCCAGCAATTCGGATTCGCGGCTGGAATTTTCTTTTGGGGCTACTTTCTCTTCGAGATCCCCAGCAACCTGATTCTCCACAAGATCGGGGCGCGCGTTTGGATCGCCCGCATCCTGATCACCTGGGGTGCAGTCGCCACGCTGACAGGGTTTGTGCAGTCCGCCAATCAACTGTATATCGCCCGCATTGCTCTTGGCCTCGCTGAAGCCGGATATTTCCCCGGCATCGTCCTGTACCTGGGCTACTGGTTTCCGCAGCGAGAAAAAGCACAGGCCATTGCGCTGATCTTGGTGGGCATACCCCTTGCTAGCGTCGTGGGTGCTCCGCTTTCAGGTTTCATTCTCGATCATGCGCATTGGTTTGGTCTTAGCAGTTGGCGATGGCTGCTGATTCTGGAAGGAATACCGGCCATAACTTGCGTATTTCTAACGAATCTGCTTTTACCGAGCAGACCCGCGGAGGCGCGCTTTCTCACGGGGAAAGAAAAGGCATGGATCGCCGGCCAATTGCAGCGCGAAGAGCGGCAGAAGTTGCGCGCAAAGTCCGTGTCAGTGGCACAGACTCTGCTTAATCCGAAAGTCTGGCATCTGGCATGTATTGGTTTTGGTCACGGCTTTGCCACATACACATTCAGCTTCTGGTTGCCGCAAATCACGACGGCTGTTTTGGGCGGGCGGTCCAATACCGTGGTTGGGTTCGTGGTTTCGATCCCCAATCTCCTTGGCCTGATCGCGATGATCGTCGCGTCTCGTCACTCCGACCGAGCGCTGGAGCGGAGATATCACATGGCAATGTCTGTTGCCGTGGCTGGAATTGCTTTGCTGCTGCTCGGAGGGCCGCACTCCGCCCTTTTTTCGGTGGTTCTTTTTTCCGCTGTGGCCATCGGAGCTTACAGTTTCCTGCCCGTTTTCTTTTCTGTGCCCGGCGAATTCCTGACCGGCTTTTCAGCAGCTGCAGGTATTGCCCTGGTGACGTCGGTCTCCAATCTGGGCGGGTTCGTCGGGCCCTACGCGGCTGGCATCTTTCGACAGAAAACTGGCAACTCGCATTACGGCCTGATCTGCGCGGGAGTTTTTTTCCTTATCTCGGCGTGCTTGGCGTCGGTTCTGCCCAAACGAACTCTGCCCGCGGCTGATCAATCGTCAGCAGCTGCCGACCCTGCTTTCGAATCAGCAGTCTGAAGCCGTATCGGAGGACTCATGACAGGCGCTGCAAGACCCATTCGCATCGAGCCGGCATTCGAGGACCGCAAACAGATCCGCGCCATGTTCGAGCGAAATGCGCCCTATCGCGCGGTGGCAGCCTACGCCCCCGAGGGAGTAGCGGATGAAAAACAGAAGAAAGCTACGAGGCCAGTGCTTCCCTGGTTCAGGGGAAACTGGGCCGTCGGCGGAAAGCCCCTTGTCGAGGGTGCCGAGCTGATTCTCCACAACAAAAAATTTCTCGTGGCCGCCAGAGCCGCCTTTGACACGACGCGCGTGGATCCCGAGTGCGTGCTCGTCAACGTGAATGCGCCCATGCCGGCCGGCGCGACGCACATAGACAACCCTTCGTTTTACGGCGCCACGCGCGAAAACTATCCGTTGCCGTTTCTGAGAGTGATGGGCAATTCCCTGCTGTTCGAGCCCTGGCGCGTGGTTCGTGCCAGCACGCTATCCTGGTTTTATGAAGGCGCGGGCGGCAACTTTGATTACTGGCCGGAAGGGCTCGACGGTCCGATGCTGAGCGAAAGAGCACCGTTCGGCAACGTTGCTCTTTGCGCAGACACGGATCGGATCTATCACCGCATCGGTTTCATTGGAAATGGGGACGCGGAGTTGCCGCGGATGTCAGCCTCAGCAGAGATCCAGCCGGATGGCGAGGGCAACTGGATCATTCTAGAGAACGGAGAGGTCCGCGCCACTTACCCAAGCCATGCGATTCGGTTTTCCATACTCTGGAAGGCCGAAGTTCGGAACGGAAATCCCGGCATCGACCATTTGACCCTTGACCGAATTTTGGAGATTTTCACCGCCGACCTCCGCCATCGGAGCGTGGATTTCCAGATGCCCTCCGATCCGTTGACTGACACCGCGTGGATTCTTCTGCTGCAGCGGATTTACGCTGACGCCACTGCTTTCGCTGCGAAGCAATAAGTCCGTTTTGCGACATCCCACGTGTGCTCGTCGTCGAGATTTTGCCGCACACGACACCGCCGTTATTTTACCGCCCTCCGCGTGAATTAAAGGTAAGATTCAAGCCGCGATCGCCGGAGATGAAAGTGCGACTCGCATGATTCAGGAAGTTGCACGCTGCGCTGCGGAATTGGAGCTTCCTGTTCTCGGGCTACCCAAGAGCGAAGTTCTTGCATAGTCAGAGGTGGTGGCGGGTAGAGGTGTCACGGCGCGAATACATATCACGAATACGTGCGGTTTCTCCGTGTTGTCCATTTCCGTTGCGATATTTCTTCCGGCGCCGCGTTGAAAATCCAAAGCACGCGGCGGTTTGTGTCCTTGAGGCACGCGATCATTCAGGTTTTCCGAGCACACTAGCGTGGAGGAACCGCGCACTATGAATCGGCGCGAATTCCTTGCCGTGCTTGCTGCAGGAACCGCAGGCGCCAGCGTAGCGCGAGCCCAGCAGCCGGGCGGTATGGCGTCGCGCGGCGTCAAGCCACAACCGCGCGGTAAACCCTCCGGCCTCCCGTTTCACGCGCGCTTCACGGACGTGGCGGCTCACGCGGGGCTGCGCGCTCCGATCATCTATGGTCCCCCGGACCGCATGGATTACATTCTGGAATCCATGGGCTGCGGCGTCGCCTTCCTCGACTACGACAACGACGGCTGGCTGGACATTTTCCTGTTGTCGGGTACGCGCCGGGAAGGCCCGGTCGCGGGAGCGACTAATCGACTTTACAAAAACAACCGCGACGGCACATTCGCCGACGTGACCGCGAAAGCGGGCCTCGTGCATCAGGGCTGGGCGTGTGGCGTTACTGTCGGCGACTACAACAATGACGGCTTCGAAGATCTGTTCATCACCGCGTGGCCGCAGAACATCCTCTATCGCAACAACGGCGACGGCACGTTCACTGACGTGACGGAGCCGGCGGGTCTGTTGCATCCCGGCAAGCGCTGGGGCAGCGGTTGCACATGGGTGGACTACGACCGCGACGGCCGCTTGGATTTGTTTGTTTCCAACTACCTCGTTTTCGATTTCGATAAAATTCCACCGACGGGAAAAGATCCCAGTTGTAACTTCAAAGGCGTCCCCGTGAATTGCGGTCCGCGCGGACTTGTTCCCGAACGCCCGATGCTCTATCACAATAATGGCGACGGAACTTTCACGGACGTCACCGCGCGCTCCGGCGTAGGCAGCGTGCCGCCGGGGTTCGGCTTGACCGCAGTAGCGGCGGATCTGGACGGCGACGGCTGGCAAGATATTTACGTAGCCTGCGATTCGACTCCTAGCTTGCTGTTCCGCAATCGCGGAGACGGCACGTTTGCAGAGCACGGGCTGCTGTCAGGTTTGGCGGTAAACGAAGACGGCAACGAACAGGCCGGCATGGGCATCGCCATCGGCGATTTCGATACCGACGGCCGCTTGGGGGCGCTGAAGACGCATTTTGCCGAAGATACCGCGGCTTTATACCGAAATACGGGCCACCTTTTGTTTGAGGACGTTACGGTGCGCTCGGGGCTGGCTGTCGAGACGCGCTACGTCGGCTGGGGCGATGGCATCGCGGACTTCGACAACGACGGCTTGCCGGATTTATTCTGGGTAACAGGAAGCACGTTTCCGGAGGTCGAACGCAAGCATCCCGAGTTCCCGCACAAGACGCCGCGTGTGCTGTTCCGCAATCTCGGCGGCGGAAAATTCGAAGAGCTTTTGGACATTGCCGGTCCGGCAATCGCCGAAGCCCATTGCAGCCGGGGCGTTGCGTTCGGCGATTTTGACAACGACGGCGACGTAGATATTCTGATCATGAACATGAATGAACCTCCTTCGTTGTTGCGAAACGATGTCAGCGGCGCCGGGCACTGGCTGAAGGTAAAGCTCGTGGGAACGCGGTCGAATACTAGTGGTATCGGTGCGGTCGTCACCGCGGCGTACGCCGGGCGGCGGCAGGCGCAGGCGGTGCTGGCGTCCTCGGGATATCTATCGTGCGGAGATCGCCGTTTGCATTTTGGATTGGGCGTTGCGGAGATGGCGGATCTGGAAATCGCGTGGCCCAGCGGCGCGCGCGAGCAGATCAACGCCGTCCACGCGGATCAACTCGTCACCGTGAAGGAGGGGGCGGGAGTCGTCGGGCGGGAGCGATTTGGCGCGTGACACCGATTCTGGCAGCCTTGGTAGCGGTCGCGGCGGGAAGTTTCCCGCTCCGCGCTGAGCAGCCGAAATCTTCGCGGGCGCCGGTTCAGCAAGCGGGAACATCCCAAGCGCAAGGCCAGGCGGGACCGTCAAACGCGCAGGATCAGCAGGCGGGAACGTCGAATGCGCCGGCGCAGCGATCCGGCGACGAAGCGCACCTCAGCCGCGGCGTACAGTTGATGCAGGACCAGTTGTTTGAGGCGGCGGCGAGCGAATTCGAACAAGCGCTGGCGCTCAGTCCGCAGGATCCGCGGGCGCACCTGCAGTACGCAGTGTGCCTGCTGTCACTGGGCCGCAACGACGAGGCGCGCGGCCAGTTCGAGCAAGTGCGCAAGCTGGCGGGCGACTCGCGCTACGTCACTTACTATCTCGGGCGGCTCGATTTGCTGTCCAACGATTATACGTCGGCCATCCGGCGGCTCGGCTCGGTGGCTGAGAACTCGCCGTTTCCCGACACAGCATTCCATTTGGGAGTGGCGTACATTTCCTCGGGCAATGTCGAGGAAGGAACCGAGTGGCTGGAGCGCGCCGCCAAGCTGCTGCCGCGCGATTATCGCGTGCATTACCGGCTGGCGCGGGCGTACACCAGCGCAGGGCGCGAGCAGGAGGCGACGCGCGAGTATGGCCTGTACAGCCAACTGCGGGACGAACACAAGAATACGGAGACAGATGTGCGCGCGTGCACATCCGCGCTGCGGACCGAGCCGCTGGATACCGCGCGCGAAGTCTGCCATCGCATTTACGACCCCAATGATCCCGACAAACTCACGCTGCTAGGACAATTGTTCGGAGACGCCGGCGCGTTTGCGGAAGCGCTCGAGCCACTGAGGCGCGCGGTGCAGCTCGATCCGAACTCGTTCGAGGCGTGGCACAACCTGGGAGTGACGTGGTTTCGCATGAAGCGATACCAGGAAGCGCGCGCGCCGCTGGAGAAGGCGGTGGCGTTGCGCCCGGAATACTACGGGTCAGTGGTGCTGCTGGGAGCAACATTATATATGTTGGGTGATGACGAAGCGGCGCTGCCGGTGTTGGAACGCGCGCACCGCCTGAACCCAACAGATGCGCAAACCGAGGCGATATTGGAGAAACTGCGAGCGGGCCGGAAGAAGGAATGAGCGTGCGAACGCTATCGCCTGGATAACTCCTTTAGAATCACATCTTTTGCAGACCCCGCACCGTAAGTCCTTTAGAATCACATCTTTTCGAAAAATGGGGAGGGGGTGGGGGTGTCGGCCACTCTTTGCGCGCGGGACGACTCTGACCTTCCCCTTGGTTACCGAGGGGAATGTATGGCGGTGAGCCTGCGCTCCGTTCGGTCCTCATAGCAAGCAGGTCAGGAAAGCTCCGTCCCCGACGACCATTATCGAAACAGTTTCCGGACTTAGGAATTCGAGAGCGCGGGTGGGCTATTGTTCGGAGGCGGCGAAGAAAGAAAGGGCGGCTGGTATAGTCAGCCGCCCTTTGCTGATTTTTGAACTTGCGTGGGGTTGATCAGCTAAAAGCTGAATCTGATCATTCCCTGGATAATGCGGTGGCCGATGGTGTTGGTGGCGGTGCCAAATACGGTGCCACCGTTGTTTTGGCGCACTCCTGCACTGTTGAAGGTGAGATTCAACGCGGGATCGCCCGAAACGAATGTAAGGTTCGGATGATTCAGGAAGTTGTAGGCCGAGAAGCGCAACTCGAGTTTTCTGTTCTCGGACGGCCCAAAGGTGAAGCCCTTCTGCGCAGACAGGTCGCTGTTCCAGAATCCGGGCCCGGTCAGAGTCGGGAAAATATAATTGCCTTGCTTGCCAGGCGTGACGAACGGCGAGAAGCAGGCGCCGTTGACGAACTGATTTGGCCCAAGACCTTTCCTCGGATCGCAGGTCAAGGCCGGCATCAGGGTGATATCAGGCGAGCCAAATATGTTGCTGTCGCTCGCCTGAATAGGAACAGCGAGCGTCTTGCCCATAAAAGTGGTGCCAACGGGGATGTACGCGGAGTACCCGAAGTTCGAGGTGACCGCCGCTTGCAAGTCCGCGCCGCTTTGGTATTGCGTGATGCCCGAGAGCTGCCAGCCATTCGCCGCGCCTTTCACGAAGCGGTTGGCGTTGTGTACGATCGGCAGCGCGTAGACGTAAGCGACGTTGAAGATGTGGGTACGATTGTTAGGCAGCGTGCCGTAGTTGGACCGCAGATCGAGGGGATCGCCAGTAGCTGCTCCGTCTTCGCCGCGAATGCCGAGCGCCTTTCCAAAGGTGTAGTTGCTCAGGAAGGTGAAGGCTCCAGCCTGCTTGTTCCAGGTAACCTGGAGAGCGTTGTAGTTGGAATACATCTTGTGGTCAATAATTTTCAGAGTACCGAGGCAATTGTTGTTGGTAACGCAAAGACCAGACTGAAGCGGGCGCGCGTTTTGTATCTGGCCGCTGCTATAGCCGCTGCTATGGCTGCTATCTGGATGGTCACAGGAACTACCACTGCCGTTCGTGACCGTGGGATCGCAGTTCGGCAGCCATCCGCATTGAAGTGTTCCAGTGGAATTTGAGGTGCTGCCACAGGTCTGGGCAGTGAACATCGCACTTACGCCGACATCGTTAATCTGGTCGAAGTTGTTGTTGTAGTTGCTCAGATAGTCGGACTTGCTGCCGACATAAGCGACTTCCAACAAGCTCTTCCACGGCGTGCGCTCGGCGACAGTAAAGCTATAGCTCTGCGTGCGAGGCTCCTGACTGTCGTTAGGATCCAGAGCGGTGAGGCCGCTCGGAGCATTTAGAGTCGCGAGGCTGGGGCCAAGCTGTCCGAGGAGCGGGTTGTTCAAGGTTGGAGACGAAAAGGATCCCTGGACGACGCCATACGCGCCATTTTGGACGTTCTGCTCGTCATGGAAATGGTACATACCGTACCCGCCGCGGAGGACGGTACGGCCAGTGCCGAAGAGATCCCAGGCAAAACCCACACGCGGGTTATAGAAGAAGAGGCGGCTCTTGGAACCAGAAAGAGGCGTCGAGGGATTCACTTTGTTCCATTCGATGCCAGGGAATGTTGCGCCGTTCACGGAACCGCCCTGGGCGATATTATAGGCGTTAGGGTACCAAGCAGCGAAGCCAAAGCCGGTAGTATCAACCCAAGGACCCAAGTGTGAAATGCGCAGGCCGTAGTCCAGGGTGAAGCGGCGAGAAATCTTCCAGGAGTCCGTTGCATAACCCTCGGCCGAGATGTAGCGGAAAGCGGGCACTACGTCGAAATTCTGTTCTGAGTATTGCGCCGTTTGGCCGACGAGCATATCGGCATAGGCGTTGCCGCTAGACCCCCCGCCCCAACTGGTGAATATCATCGAACCGTTAACGCTTCCATTGCCCGGCTGCTCGTTCCAGGTGCGCTCCCAGTAGAAGCCGAACTTGGTGGTATGAGTTTTCCAGACCTTAACCAGATTGTCGGCAACCGACGGGAGAGTCTTCTTGGCATAGACCGTGCCGTTCAGCTCGAAGCCGGTGTTGAGCATGTTGGAGATGCCGGAGCCCCAGCCGGTCATTTCCGGGAAGATCAGCTTGTCCGGATTGGGATGGCTGAAGAGCAAACCATAGTTGAGGCCTAGCGAGCCGCGCTCCACCTTGGATGGGTCGGAAAAGCTATTCGGGAGGTTCAAGTAGGTATAGCTGAAAATAAGTTCATTGGTCAGGGTAGGGCTGATAACTTTTGTCAAATTCGCGGTGATAACATCGGACTGAGATTTCTCGACGATCGGCGTCGGGTAAGGGGTAGTCGGCGCCGCCCAAGTATTCGTTCCACCAGGGCCCCAGAGGACATCGAGACTGTTGAGGGCGTTGTCCGTTTGATGGTTGTAGGAGACGTACAACTTCAGCGAGTCGCTGATGTTGTAGTCCACGCGCCCGCGGAACTGCAGCATGTTGGAGTAGCGGGTTTCACCATTCGCATAATTAAAACCCTGAAGTTGGGTTGGGTCCTCGTTGGGCAGCGGGTACACGTTGGCCAGGATCTGGCCGTTCGCATAACTCACCGGATCTACGGGGCACAATGGGTATGTAGTTTTGTTTCCGGTCTTAGGATCAGTATAAACCCAAGTGCCAGCGCAGACTTGAGTTGGATCGAGCACCCCATTTTTGTACAGCGGTCCCTGTGCAGATCCACGCGGGTTCGATGCTGCCGGACCCGTGTTGAGTCCCCCGCCATTTGGAACACCGGTAACGGCATAGCCGTTCAGGCTTTTGAGATAGGCGGCATCACTGAAATTGCCTTGCCGCATCGCTGCTGTGGGAACCACGGCGTGGTACACGCCGTTGTCCACGTTCTGCTTGTAGTATTCGGTTGCGAAGAAGAAGAAAACTTTATCGCGGTTGTGGTTGAAGCTGGTCCCGGGAATGATCAGGGGACCGCCGATCTGGCCACCAGGGTAAAAGTACTTCGTTTCGGGACGCGCGAAGTGCGCATCCTTATTTTGCGGATCATTGGCATTGAGATGCCAATTACGGGCATAGACGTAAGCTTCACCGTGGAACTGCTGGCCACCGGACTTGCCGATGGCGCTGATGACGACCGGCCCTTTGGATTCGTCGGCACCGAAATTGGAGGTCATGACCTTGAGTTCCGCGGTCATGTCCGCATTGGTGTTCATGGCCTGACCGCAGTTGCAGCCGGGATCAATGATGTGGGCGCCGTCGGAGGTAATGTCGAGAGCAGCGGTGCGCCCGCCGTTGGCCGAGAAGTTTCCGACTGGCCCCGTTCCGGTGCGTTCATCCTGGGCGGCGTAGGAGCTTTGATTCACGACGCCGCCGGTAAATGCCATGCCGGGCATAATCTTGATAAATTCAGCGGCGTTCTGGCCGACGATAGCGACGTTCTGGAGGATATGCTGGTTAATCAGCGTGGACTTTTCGCCGGAGTCCGTGGGAGTAATCTGCGTGTCGGAGGCTTCGACAACCACAGTTTCGGTCTTCGCGCCGGGTTTGAGCTTGATTCCTCCAACGTTACGCTTGTCGTCAGCGGTAAGGACGATGCCTTTGGCTTCCCAAGTGGCGAAACCGTCTCTCTCCACGAACACGGAGTAGGTGGCGGGAGGAACGGCGGCGAAGACGAAATAACCTTCGGCATTGCTGACCGTCGTTCGCACGTCGCCGCTGGCCTCATTCTTGAGCGTGACGTTGGCATCCGCGACGATCGCGCCGGACGCGTCATAAACCGTTCCGGTCAGCGTGGCGCTAGTGGTCTGCGCCAGCGCGGCTGGCTGGAATGGCAAGGCAAAGGTAATAAAGAGAGCGGTGAAAACGGCGACCGCTAAAACCGAAAGTTCAGGGAGGAAACGGAAATGGCAAAAGGAAAATCGCACGCGAGGATTCATAGCGCAAGCACCCCCATATCAACTGTGACTGAGCCCCACCACGGGCACACCGTTGAACAGTAACAGACCCGCAAACGCGGAGACGTTACCGTTAACGTGCACGGTTGTGTGGCTTTTTACTTCTCTTGCATAAATGATGTCAAGCGAATTTTTAGTTTTTTTCTGTAGAGCATCGATATTGTGGATTCTTGCCCACCGATGGTGAAGGGCGCGGACGAGGTCGTTCCAGTACTGGGCCGGATTTCCCGCGGGGTAATGTGCAGGGGCTTAATGGCGCTTGCGCGTAACCAAATTCTCGGGCTCTTGCGCTGGACCGCGGTTCGCACGGGACGGTCGCGAGGGGAAATGCGTGGCTAAACCTAGGGCCAGTTACTTTGCTCCGCCTTGAGGCGCTGGTATTCGGAGTTTTCATGCCGCATGTCTTCCACTCGGCCCAACGCGCGATACACATTAACGAGGTAAAGCCGGATGGAGGGAGTGACAGGGTCGAGCCGTTCGGCAGCCTGGTAGGCTGTCAGAGCACCGGAGTTGTCGCCTTGGGTGCGAAGCGCCTTGGCCAGCGCCAACTGCGGCCCGACAGAATCCGGACTGAGCGCTACCGCCTCGCGAGCCAATTTAACCGCTTCCGGGAGTTTGTCCTCGATGGTGTAACGCAATGCCAATTGCACGCGCGCGGGGGCGCTGTCCGGAGTGATGGTCAATTCTTTCTGGAACTCGGCGGCGCAATCGTCGGGATGACGGGCAGCGAGGTACGTGCCGTAGAAATAGTGAACATTCGGGAACTTCGGATACTTTGAGACCAGCGCCTTAAAGTCCGCTTCCGCCACTTCCGGCTCCTGCGTCGCCAAGTCCCAGAAAGTCTTGCCGGCCATGGCAACCACATCGTGCTGCTCGGCGGTAACCACGGACGGGAGAATTGGCATGCGCAGCGACGGCAAGCCAGCGGCAAACATCATGTCTGGATTGGAATGAACCCTGCGCGCAACTCTCAAGAAGATTTCCTGCGCCACTTCGAAGGCTCCTTGTTGCGTGAGAAGCATCGAGAGATGGTAGTCGGCCATGTCGTGCAGCGGCCCGCCGGGCTGCCCTGGCAGCACCAGCATGTGCGCCTTTTTCAAGTGCTGGAATGCAGCGTCGTATTGCTTGGTGCGAAATTCGCAAAGGCCCAACAGCGACCAACCCGGAGCGGCGGAGGAATCGAGTTCGACCATGTGATTGAGGGCGTCGCGGCACTCGGGGTAGCGATCGCGCTCGTAATCAATCATGCCGATGGCCCACCAACCTTCGGTCCAATCAGGGCGCAACTGGACGGCGCGCGAATAGAGTTCGGCAGCCTCGTCAGGACGGTTGGATTCGTAAGCTTTCTGCGCCAGCGTGGAAAGCTCTTCGAAGGTTTGCGGCGGGGGATTCTGTCCGGCGGCGGCCGTGGCCAGAAGAAGCAGCGCGCTTAGACGACGGATCACTTCTGAAGACTCCGTCCGCGCGCCTGATCTTTTGCTTGAATTGCGGCATCCAGGGCTTCGGCGATTTTCTTTTCCTGGCGGCCTTCGGCGGCGCGCCCGAGGCGGAAGTAAATTGTCGAGAGGCTGCGATGCGCCTCGGTGAAATCCGGCGCGTCTTTGATTAAGCTTTGCAGCATCGTGGCGGCGCGACGATCATCTCCTTCGTCGGAGTACAAGAGGGCGAACTGATAGCGGACACGGATTTCGTTCGGGCGCGACTGCGTGGCGCGCTCAAGAAAGGCGCGCGCTTCGGCGTCTTTGCCTTCTTCGCGAAGGAGTGTTCCCAACCAGAGCAGCGGTTCAAAGGCGGACGGATCAAGCGTTAACGCTTTGCGGAACGCGGCTTCGGCACCATCCATGTCGGCGGTGAGATAGGCAAGTCTACCGCGCAGGCTATACGCTTCCGGGAGGTTCGGATTAAGCGCGAGGGCGCGCTCCACTTCCTGCGTTGCACCGGTCTTGTCGTTGGCTTTCAACCGAGTGTAGCTCATGAGCATGTGGGCTTCGGCAGTATCGCCGTTTTTCAGGATGCGTTGGATCATCAAGGCGCCACGCTCATCTTTCCCCTGATGCAAGAGCGCGGTACCGAGAAGGTAGGCGAGAGTGAGGTCGTTCACGTCGGTATCAGACAGCGGATCGAGCAAGGCGACGACGCGGTCATCTGCACCTTGGCGAAGGTAACACTCCGATAGCAGCAAGATGAGACGCCGGCGGTTGGGGTCGTCAGCGGGCTGGACCGCGTAAACATCTGCGAACTCTTTCGCGGCCTGCGTAACCTCGCCCATCTTGTAGTGCGCGAGTGCCAGATTGAAGCGGATGCCAAAATTAGTTGGCTCGGCCTTTAGCGCCTCGGTATATTCGCGAATGGCTTCCGGATAGCGTCCCTCGTGCGCCAATGCCGCTCCCAGGTTCGAGCGAACTGCGCTGGCCTGCGGATGAGCATCCAAATAGGCTTGATAAGCGGTGATGGCCTCGGCGTAATGGCCGGACTGATGCAGCTCGACTGCGCGGCTCAAGGCGTCCTGGCCGGAGTCGTCCTGAGCTGGTGTGGGGCACGCGCAGAACAGGCAAGACAAGAGACACCACAAGAGCAGCTTCGGAACTCCTAAGTTCGTAAAACTGGAGTGTAGGCTAACGCCGTGCATTTCACTTCACCGCTTGGGTGACGCTTCCATGAAATGCGGCAGAAGCGCGCCCTTCGACATCCGCCGACAATTCCATCACGATTTTGCCCAACCGCGATTGGGCACGATGCCGACTGATTCTCTGATTGTAATCAACTGATTGGACTTTATGTCCTTGAAAGTTTCGTGCAAGCCATTCGGCCAGAAGACTTCCAGATCAGCGGTGAGCGAAGTGCCCAACCCGAAGTGCAGCCGGGAATCGCTGCAAGAAAAAAAGCTCGACTGGCTCAATACAGATTGCGCCTGCGTTTTTCCGCTGTAATGCGCCAGCACACGCGCACCGATGGCGCTGCGATTGGACTTTACGCCTTCGAGCTTCACCTTTAGCCAATGCGCTTTCCCGGAAAGGTCGTTGCGCAAGAGCGACGGCGGCTCGTTGAGGTTCACGATGACTATGTCGAGGTCGCCGTCATTATCAAAGTCACCGAACGCGCAACCGCGGCTGCAATGCGATGCCGCTACACCCGGACCAGCTTCGGCGATCAGCTCTTCAAACACGCCCTGACCCAAATTTCGAAAAATTGCACGCGGCGTCTTGTTGGGATATTGGGATAACTTTTTTTCTATCTGTGGGTCGACATGGCCGGTGGCCATGAATAAGTCGGGATAGCCGTCGTTATCCAGGTCGACGATCCCGGCGCCCCAGCAGACATAGCGGGTTTCGACTCCGAGTCGTGAGGATGCGGTGGCGTCCTGAAAGTATGCCTTGCCATCGTTGCGATAAAGAACGTTGCGATCGTCGGCAAAGTGGGTTTTGAAAATATCGAGGTGCCCATCCGGAGCGTAATCGCCTACTCCGACGCCCATGCCAGCTTGCGCCATGCCGTCGTCGCTGAGAGCGACGCCGCGGAGAATTCCTTCCTCGCGAAATGTGCCATCGAGATTGTTCATGAAAAGCAGGCTGGGCGTGGCATCGCACGCGACATAGATATCGGGCCAGCCGTCTTCATCGAAATCAGCGGCTACCACGGTCATGCCGTAACTCGAAGTCGCGCGCGCGATGCCCGCGGACTCACTGACGTCAGTGAACGTGCCATCGCCGTTGTTGCGATAGAGCCAATGCCTGGCGGTCGGCAAACCACGAGGTCCGCAGGCCACCGGAACGCCGAGCCAGATGCACGCGCTGTTTTGGCCGGGGAGCGGTGTCTTTTCGAAAGAGAATCCGACGTAGTTGGAGACGAAGAGATCCAGATGGCCGTCGCGATTGAAGTCCACAAAACTGCAACCGGAGCCCCAGCGGTGGTCGTCGCTCGAGAGCCCGCTGGACTTGGTTACGTCGGTGAACGTGCCGTCGCCGTTATTGCGGTACAGGATGTTCTGGCCGTAGCAGGCGCAGAAAATATCGTCGAAGCCGTCGTTGTTATAGTCGCCGACGCAAACGCCGCAAGCCCAGCCGACGGAATGCAGTCCCGCTTTTTCCGTGACATCCGTGAACGTGCCGTCGCGATTGTTTTTGTAGAGCCGATTCGTTGTGCCCGGAGGCGCACCTTCAAGTCGCGTGCCGGACAAGACGAAAATATCCATCCAGCCGTCGCTGTCGTAATCGATGAAGGCACAGCCACAACCCGTCGCCTCGAAGATATATTTAGTTTCCTCGGTGCTGCCGTAAATGATCGGCGCGCGCAGGCCGGCTTCGCGCGCGACATCCACGAAATGAGCGTTAAACGGACGACCGGAAGGCGCCTGCCTGGGGAGCGGTTTCGCGCTGTGCGTAGATAAGCCCTGCGGGAAAAGCCATGCGCTGCCGGCAGAAAATGCCGTGCCTATCCCCAACTGCGCGAATTTGCGGCGAGAAAGTGTCATTTACTGGTAGTCCCTGGAATACCCTGCCAAGCCGATGACAGCCAGGTCGCGTGTCGCCGTTGGACTCCAAGCGTGCTGACGCCCCATTCACCAAACGCGACGGTGCGAATAGTGGTCCAGAACAGGAAAACGGTGCGGTGCCTTGTGGAGCCTGGCCTAGTCGACGTGAAACGCCACCTTTTCCTCGGCCTTGGCGTTGCCCTGTGTGACGCCGATATGGATCTCATACGCTCCCGGGGTGAATTTGTCCGCGGGCAGATTGGCGATGTACGGAATGCGGCCGTCGGCAAGTGCGTCCGGGAGGGGCGCTTCCGCAGCACCCAGATACTGCCCATCTTTGTAGAAGGCCATCGTCAGCTTCAACGGATCTTTGACGGTGCGATCAGGATACACAGAGAAGTAGAAAGGCAGAATGTTGCCGGGACCGCCTTTCAGTGTGTCGTTCAGCGTTGGCACGACCTTGCCCCCAGGGAAATAGAACGCATCCTGGACCTGGTTGGTGTCCTTCAGAGCGTCGGTGCGGCGCACCACGACCACGTCGCTCATGGAAAGCTTGTTGGAAGGCGGAGGGACATTGATCTTGGTCTTCTGGACTCCGAGCCTGTTGCCGTTGCGGTCCATGATCACGGCTTGTAATTCATAGTCACCGGGAAGAAGTTCTGTCCGGAACGTCTGCACCAGATTTCCGGCCTTGTAAGCGTCCACTTTGTCGAGAGCGACCTGCACGGCAAAGTCCTTGCTGAATTTCTCGACGATTTCGCCGCTGGAATTCTTCAAGACGGCCAGCAGCCCGGCGTCAACGGCGCTGTTCTTGTTATCGGCTTGCGGCTGGAAATCCAGCCCCTTCAAGGGGGCTTCCAGCGTGACCATGTATTCCACTTTCGGTCCACGGTCATCGAAACGGTCTGCGGCAGCGCGAAATGCCACATCGGTAGGAGGAGAGGCGGAGTTCAAGGCATTCAGCAACGGCATCTCGTAGGCGTACAACTGTTGCCCGCCCTTGAGTTGCGGCAAGGCGAAGTATCCGCTACGGGTGTGGACTACGACGTCCGGCCGGTCCACGCGGACCGAGATTTTGCGGAATCTGCCGTCGTAAACTTCGATGTGAGGAGTGTACGCAGCCTCGTAATAGGTGCGGACTTCATCCATCACCGTTCGAAGCGGTGCCCGGTAGTCGTTCGTTTCGGCGATGGTGGTGCCGCCCGTCTGTTGCGCCAAGTCGCGGAGCCACTGCAAAGGATTGGCCCGCAGCGCGTTTTCGGCTGTTTCTGTGGCGCGAGCCTCGCTAGTAGACACCTCGCCAACTCCTCCACGCATCTGCTGGGACCGGGTTTCACCGGCAGCTCCGTTCAACCAGTCGCGGCCATTGTCACCCTGGCTCCAGGTCACTAACCCTTTAGGATCGACGGTATAGAAGCTGACGTTCGCGCGATTCGCCGTGCTGATCAGGTTGGCGTACTGTTCCTTCACAATCTCCGGTATGAACAACCAAGGGTTGAAGTACAAGATCACTTTGCGGCCGGGCAATTGCGCCTCTGCCTTTACCAGTGCCAACAGCGCATCTATCGTTGCGCGCGCGTTGTATTCGCGATCGGCGGCTTCCGCAGCTTGCAGCATGTCGTACTGCATCTTGGCCATGCGGTAGTTGACGGCGCCTTGAATCTGGGAAGCGCTTGGCCCGCCGCCGGAGGCACCGGCGGTGCCCTGCAATGCCGGCTCGCCCTGCGACAGCGTCTGCTGCAGTTCGGCTTTCACTTGAGAGGATTGCGTCTCATATTGCACGAAGGACCACATCGATGCCTTATCCACAATCTTCAGTAGCGCATTGTGGTCGGAGGTAAAAGGTTGCAGAACTTGCAGCCGCTGATCGATGGTCAGGACGGAGAAATACAGGTTCTGCTCCGGGGCCATGTCGAGAACGTCTTTCAGCGTCTGCCGAAAGAACCGCCTGCCCTCCTGATCCAGGCCCTCGAAAACGAGCGACACGAGCCGCACTTCGCGCATCGGGTCCAAGGCGGGTGCAGCGCCTTCCACGGCGGCACCAGGCGCGCCGGACGGCGCGCTTTCCTTTCCTTCGACGGCGCGGAACGATGTCAACTTCTGCTCGACGCCATCTTCGGAAATATGAATTTCTTCTGGCTTTATGTCATGGATCGTGCGCCCCTTCTTGTCGCGAAAAACCATGTCGAGCAGGACTTCTTGCGTTGCCGATCGGACGGCAGGCGCAGGCGCTTGAGCTGCAGAGTTTTGCGGGGATGGCTGCTGCGCGGGCAAACCGACAGCGCCAAAGAGAAATGCTGTGAGAGCAAGAGACACTCGCTTCATGATTTGGACCTCCCGTACGCTTCTAACGAGTTTAGGAACAATGTAATACAGCGCGGAGTACAGTGGGCAAGATTTTTTACGGCTTCCCGAAGGATCTTCGCGTCAAACGATACTGCTTGAGATGTTCGACTCGCGAAGAACTTTGTCCAGATTGCGGGAGCAAATATTGTCAACGAAGGCTAAAGATTCCTCCGGGGCGCCTTCCGGGCGAGTCGTGCTGGTCGCAAAGTCGGCGGGTGCACTTAATTCGGTAGTTGCACCCGCAAATCAGGTAACTGCTTTAGGTGCAACATTTACACGAATCGCGGGGAGTCCTTTAGCCATCCGATTTGCTTCCGATTCTGCGACGGGTCGTTCTGTTGAATACACAGCGGCACACTATGCGAAAATAACCGCCGTGAATCGACGAACAGTTTTTGTTCTGGTTCTTACGTCTTGCGTGATGGATCCCTTTCGGCCGGCTTTCTCGCTCGGAGCGGCGGGGCCGTTCCTCTCAGCCGAACGCCAGGACGCGCGAAGCAGCGCGAGTCCCGAGTCGTTCGAGAAATTGGCGGAGAGCGCGCGCGCCGCGATGGATGCCGATCGCGTACCGGAGGCCATCCGTCTGTACGGACGCGCCACCGCGCTTCGACCGGATTGGCCGGAGGGCTGGTGGCATCTCGGAACGTTGTTGTTCGACGGTTCGCGCTTTCGGGAGGCGCGCGATGCTTTCGCGCATTTCGTGTCTACCGAAAAAAAACAGCCTGGCCCTGGATTCGGGATGCTCGGCTTGAGCGAAATTCAGTTGAAGGACTACGCGAAAGCACTCGCCGCACTGGAGCGCGGCATTCATCTCGGCTTGGGACCCGATCCAGCATTCAACCGCCGTGTGCTGATCCAGGATGGCGCCCTGAACTCGTCATTTGGCAAGTTCGAAATCGCGCTCAAGCGTTTAACCCTGGCTGCCAACGAGATCGCCGCCGCGCATCCGGAAGCTCCCAAAGATGCGGTGTTCGCGGATACGGATCTACTCGAAGCGTTCGGAATCGCTGCGCTGCGCCTGGCTAAGAGTCCCGCAGACCTTCCCGCAGCGAAAATAACCCTGGTTCGCCGGGCCGGCCGAGCTCAGGCATATATCGCCTCGCAGGATCTCGTCACCGCTGAAATCGAGTTTCAACAACTGGTGGCGCTGTACCCATCGGAACCCGGCGTGCACTACATGTATGGAGTGTTTCTGCTGAAAGAGGATCCGGCGCGGGCGGTTGACGAATTCAAGCGCGAAATCGAGCTCTCGCCGTCGCAGGATGCGGCGAGGATCCAACTGGCGTTCGAGTTCCTGCGCACGGCCGACTATGAACAGGGCTTGAAGTATGCGCGAGAGGCCATGGCGCTGGCCCCGCAAAACTTCGCCGCGCACGTGGTCTGCGGCAGGCTATGGCTGGCGCTTGGGAAATCCGATCGCGCGCTGCAGGAACTTCGACTGGGCGTTAAGTTAGCGCCTGGCAGCCCGGATGCGCACTTCGCACTTTCACGCGCGTTGTCGGAAGCAGGATTGGAAAAAGATGCTGCTCACGAGCGCGCAGAATTCGAGCGACTGAGAGCGTTGGCCGACGCGGCGGATCACTAGCGGGCAACGCGAGAATTCGATGACGGACGCGGCATGTTAGACTCGCATTCGGCAATGTACCGGCTCATCGTTACCCTAGCGGCGTGCGCAGCGCTTACCGTCACCATCGCAGTCGGCGTTACGGCAGACCGGCCGTGGAGTATTCGCTTCGAAGACGTCACCGCGCGATCCGGCGTGAACTTCATTACGGACAGCAGTCCGACTCCCAACAAAAATCAGCCGGAGACGATGATTTCCGGCGTGGGATTGATTGACTACGACAACGACGGATACCTGGACATTTTTCTGATCAATGGCGCCGCGATTCCATCGTTAAAGAAAGAGTCCCCGAAATATTACAACCGGCTGTTCCACAACAATCATGACGGAACGTTTACGGACGTAACGGAAAAAGCTGGCTTGGCGGGCGACGGCTACGACATGGGGGTCGCCATCGGCGATTTCGATAACGACGGCTGGCCGGACATTTTCGTCGCGGGCGTCACCAAGAATCATTTGTATAGAAACAATGGCGATGGGACTTTCACGGATGTGACCGACAAGGCCGGCGTCGGCTCACCGATGTATAAGGGCCAGAAAATGTGGAGCGCTGCGGCGGGCTGGTTCGATTACAACAACGACGGCAAGCTCGATTTGTTCGTCTCGAACTACTGCCGGTGGGAAGTGAACAAAGATCCCGTGTGTTTGAGCGGCGGGCGTTTGCGCGCGTACTGTCATCCCAAGTTTTACGAGCCGCTTCCGTCCACGTTGTACCGCAACAACGGCGACGGAACTTTTACGGATGTTTCGGAGGAAACGGGAATCTCGAAGAAACTCGGAAAAGGGATGGGAGTGGGATTCAACGACTACGACGGAGACGGTTTCCTGGATATTTTCGTGGCCAACGACAATATGCCGAACGCCCTCTTTCATAACCTCAAGGGCAAAGCGTTTGAAGACGTGGCGATGGATGTCGGTGTGGCGTACTCGGAAAATGGGAAGGCCGTCTCGGGTATGGGCGCGGAGTTTCGCGATCTGGACAATGACGGCCTGCCGGACATCTGGCACACCGCCGTGGAGCTGGAGACCTTCCCATTGTTCCGCAATCGCGGCGATGGCGTCTTTATTGATGTTACAGGCCGCAGCGGACTGGCGCGGCCTACATTGGAAATGTCGGGATGGTCCAACGGCGTGGCTGATTTTGATAACGATGGTCTGAAAGATCTGTTCGTGGCGAGAGGCAATGTCCTCGACAACATCGCCGAGTTTTCCACGCGGCAGTTTGCCGAGCCCAACGCGATCTTTCGCAATATGGGCAAAATGACGTTTGCCGATGTTACGGCGCAGGCGGGACCGGACATGCAGGTCGCCGAACCGTATCGGGGCGCTGCCATCGGAGACCTGTTCAACGACGGACAAATGGACATCGTGGTGACCGTATTGAACGGTAAAGCCAAAATCCTTCGGAATGTGACGGCGAACTCCAATCATTGGGTGACGTTTCAGCTGGCGGGCACCAAGAGCAACCGGATGGGCATCGGAGCGCAACTGAAAATTACGACGGAGGATGGAAACAGCCAGTACGACATCGTCTCAACGAGTGCGGGATATGCGGCGTCGCGCGATCCGCGCGCGCACTTTGGCCTAGGAGCGAACAAGATTGTGAAACATCTGGAGATACGCTGGCCAAGCGGAGTGCACCAGGTGCTGAAAGAACTTGCCGCCGATCAAATCCACCGAGTAGTGGAGCCATGAGGCTTGTAAATCGAGGATTGCCGCGGCAGCCTAATATTTGAAGACAAGTCCGCGCGCAACGCTCGTGTTGTTACAATCCGTGCCGGCTGGAAGTTGAGATAAGCCGCGAGGAGTAAAACGTCATGACGCAAGACAAAAACATGTCGCGTAGAGATTTTGTTTCGGCAGGGGCTTCCGCCGCTGTCGTTGCGGCGTTGCCGTTGTCGAACTTGTCCGCCACGGTGTTGGGCGAGAGCGGCGAGGCTCCCGACTGGAAAAATCAAGGGGTCGAGAATCTCGCGAAGTCGCCGTACGCGAAACTGCACAACATTCCGGTGCACGCTGTGACCGTCACCTCCGGCTTCTGGGCGGCGCGCCGCGAAACCAATGTGGCAAAGAGCATTCCGAGCATGGAGAAGCTGCTGGAAGCGAACGGGCGCATGAATAATTTCCGTCGCCTCACTGGAAAGAGCACGGAGCCGCAGCACGGTCCGGTGTATTCGGATTCGGACGTCTACAAATGGACGGAAGCGGTGGGATTCGCGCTGCAATCGGGAGACCGGCCGGAGCTGCGCGCGACGACCGAACAGGTGATTGCGGACGTGGTTGCCGCGCAACAGAGCGACGGCTACCTCAATACTTATTACGTTGGCGAAAAAGCGCCGCTGCGGATGACGCCGCAAACGCAGACGACCGGCCATGAACTCTACAACATGGGCCACTTCCTGCAAGGCGCGATCGCGTACTACCGCGCGACCGGCGACCGCAAGATGCTCGATGCAGGGATTCGATTTGTGGACGACTTTCTGCTTCCGAATTTTGGCCCGGCGCCGAAGAAGCCCATCGTTTCCGGCCATCCCGAGATTGAAATGGGTTTGATCGAGCTGTACCGCATCACCGGCGACAAACGGCAACTCGATCTGGCGGGATATATTCTCGGCGGCGATGCACGCATTCCGCTGCCGGAGTACCGCACGATTTATATGTTCAGCGGAACGCCGTTCACCGCGCGCAAAAAACTCGAAGGCCACGCGGTGCGCGCGATGTACGCATGTTGCGGCGCGACGGACTACTACTTGGAAACCGGGGACGACACATATTGGAAGACGTTGAACACGTTGTGGAACGACATGACGAGAACCAAGATGTACGTCACGGGCGGAGTCGGATCACGTTCGGATGGCGAAGCCTTCGGCGACGCGTACGAACTTCCGAACTATCTGGCGTACGGCGAGAGCTGCGCGGCAATCGGAAACTTCATGTGGAACTGGCGCATGCTCGCGGCTACGGGCGATGCGAAGTTTGCCGATGTGATGGAGCGCGCGCTTTACAACGGCATCAATTCGGGAATGTCGCTGGACGGGACGCTGTATTGTTACCGCAATCCGCTGGCTTTCGATCCAACGACCGGGGAAAAAATCCGGAATCCGTGGTACGACACCACGTGCTGCCCTCCGAATCTTGAGCGTACTTTTGCGGCGCTGCCCGGGTATTTTTACAGCACCAGCAAAGACGGAATTTACCTGCACCTCTACGACAATTCGGAGCTGAACTGGCAGCTGGAAAATGGCGTCGGCCTGAAGGTGACACAGAAAACTAAGTATCCATGGGATGGCAACGTCGAAATTTCAGTGGCACCAGCGCAGCCGGCGGATTTTACGTTCTACTTGCGTGTACCGGCGTGGACGGAAAGCGCGAGCGTTTCTGTAAATGATTCGGCAATTGGCGGCGCCAAGGCGGGATCGTATCTTCCCATCGCGCGCAACTGGAAAACCGGCGACGTAATTCGCGCGAAATTCGAAATGACACCGCAAGCGTTGGAAGCGAATCCCAACGTGATCGATGATCTCGGACGCGTCGCCATTCAGCGCGGCCCGCTTATTTATTGTTTGGAGGAACTCGATCAGCCGCAGGGAACGGTTCTGACGGATGTGGCCGTGGATTTGGCGGAAGGACACGGCGCGCGCTTTCATGAGGAATTCAGAAGCGATTTGCTGGGCGGTGCGGTCGTTCTGCATCAAGAGGGTGTGCTCTATGAGCGCGACCGCTCCGGCGCTTCGTTGTACGCGAGATTCGACGGCACGCCGGTGAAGACTCGCCCGGTGCCGCTGACATTTATTCCTTACTATGCGTGGTCGAATCGGCAGCCGAGTTCGATGGAAGTGTGGACGCCGTTCGTTCGGGCGTAGAGGGAAGCCAACAATGCCAGTTTGCTAGACCGTAGCGCGATCAATGCCCGAGTTCCCGCGATGGTTCGCGAACTAATTGGCAGAGCGATCTGTAAACGCAGGCACATCGAGCAGAACGGCTCTTTATTCGGTCTGGCCCCGATAGAAAAACCTGCACCGTTTTTCCGCCCCAAGCATCGAAATTGAGAATCGTTGACATCGAAAAATGGCCTGATTATACTTTCGCGCAATGGTTAGTTAACCGATTTAGTTGGGGTGCAGCGCAGTTGAGAATTGTTGAGGGGGAGGATTCGAAATGCTCGTTTCTAAGTATTCCCTCCGTGGGTTGGGAATGCTGTTCTGCTTTGCCATATTTCTTTCATCCGCACACGCACAATATCGCGCGTCAATCCAGGGGGTAGTGACCGATCCGCAAGGGGCCGTAGTTTCTGGCGCAACGGTAACACTGACAAATCACGAGACGGGCCAAGTCCTGACGACTACAACCAATGACAGTGGCATTTACAACTTTGGTGCGCTGGGTCCGAGCCAGTACGGGATCACGGTCGAAAAGGATGGTTTTAAGAAAAAAGTCCTCGACAACGTGGGTGTGATCGCCGAGCAAGCGAACGCGCTCAACATCCAGCTTGACGTGGGACAGGTCTCAGAAACCGTTACCGTAAATGGCGACTCCACGCCACTCATCGACACGGAAACAGCCAACTTGAGCGGAACGGTCGACGCCAACGAGATCCAGCACATGCCTTCGTTCGGACGCGATGTATTTCAATTGATCCACTTAGCGCCCGGGGTCTTTGGCAATGGCGCGCAAGGGGGCGGCGGTGGCGGCGCGAATCTTCCGGGCACGCAGGGTCCGGGTGCAACCGGCGGTAGCCAGGGCATTTTTCAAACGGAAAACGGGCCGCAAGCCCTTGCTGCCGGGCAGCAGTACGAAAACAACAGCATTACGGTCGACGGTATCAGCACTACCAGCGCCGTTTGGGGCGGAACGACAATTATCACGCCGTCCGAGGACTCCGTCGACAGCATAAAAGTCCTTTCCAATGGTTATGACGCGGAGAATGGACGCTTCAGTGGCGCCCAGATTCAGGTTACTTCCAAGAGCGGCACCAACGACTTCCACGGCAGCCTGTTCTTTACAAACCACGAACCGAGCTTCGACGCATATCAGCGATTCAACGGCGCGGGCAATGGCGTAACCAAGGACGCCAATAAGTTCAACCAGTTCGGCGGCAGCGTCGGCGGCCCCATCTGGAAGAACAAGATCTTCTTCTTCTTCAACTTTGAGACCGTTCGTGAACCTTTCTCCAACGTCCAGGGCAACGGCTGGTACGACACCGCCGCTTTCGATGCTTTAGCGCCGTCGGGCAGTATCGCCGCGAAGTATCTTTCCTTCGCCGGTAACGGCGTAGTTGGGACACTGAATCCTAACGCCACCTGCACGACCGCAGGACTTACGGAGGGGGTAAACTGCCGAACGATTCCGGGCCAGGGTCTCAATCTCGGTACGCCGCTGACAACCGGCTTGGGCACGCAAGATAAGGGCTGGACTAGCCCCACGAACCCCGGCTGCGGAGGGGCCGGCACAGGCTGTGGAACTGCCGGCAGCCCGTTGGCCAACGTAGCCGACATCGCGAACTACAACACGATCAATCCCACCAAGGCCACGGCGGACCAGTACAATGGCCGCCTCGATGCTAACGTCACTGAAAAGGACCGCATCGGCTTTGCCCTCTACTACATTCCCCAGTCAAGAGATTTCAACAACGGCAACCGCGCCTACGACGTCTTCCACCATTCGCAGATCAACGAGGCGTTCTCCGCAATCTGGGACCACACCTTCACGCCTACCTTGCTCAACGAAGCCCGCGCAAACGCTGCCGGATGGCGCTGGAATGAAATCGGCTCCAACCCGCAAGCCCCGGTGGGATTTCCCACAGATACCATCGGAACAACCGGGAACACTTCGATCAGTTCTTTTGGGCCGAACGTCGGCAGCATCCTGAACCAATGGACATACACCTTCAAGGACGTGGCCACCAAAATTTACGGACGCCACACCATCAAGTTTGGCGGTGAGGTCACGCGCCTCTTTTACTTGAACGATTGCGCCGGTTGCGGCGTGCCCATTTACAGCTTCTTTAATCTGTGGGACTTCCTCAACGACGCGCCGCAAAGCGAAGGGGGCAGCGGACGGCAATTCAATCCTACTACCGGGTTTCCAACGACGCTTCGCCAGGACGACCGCGAAAATATCGGCGGTTTCTTTGCTCAAGATGACTTCAAACTCCGCAGCAATCTGACCCTCAACCTGGGCCTGCGCTGGTCCTACTTTGGTCCGCTTTCCTCCAAAGAGGGCAACATGTTTGTTGCCACGCCTGGCACAGGGTCGAGTTACCTTACTGGCCTGACGGTTCGGAAAGGAAATTCCTGGAACGCCCAGAAAAACAACTTCGGACCACAGATCGGTCTTGCTTGGAGTCCGAACGCATTGTTTGGCCATGATTTCCGCGGCCGCTTGGTGATTCGCGGTGGCTACGGCCTGAGCTACAACCAGGAAGAAATCGCTATTTCGGCCAATATTGGTGGAAACCCAGGGTTGGCGGTGTCTCCGGTGTTCAGCTTTAACAACCCGTCGACTTGCGCGCAGCCCCTTCCGAACTGCGGCATCGTGTATGCCCTCTCGTCGGATCCGCGCAACCTTACCGGCTATCCGGCGAACCCCAACGCCATTGCGTCATTTGGTGCGAATGGGCTTCCGACAACCGGTTCCGTTAACGTCAGCATCTTCCCGACCAACCTCCCTACCATGCGTGTCCATCACTATTCAGCGGATATCGAATACGATCTTGGCCACGATTTCGTAGCATCAGTGGGGTATCAGGGGACCTTGTCTCGTAACACCTATTTCCATGAGAACCCCCTGGCCGTCCCTGCAACGTTGGGATACCCATCCAATCCCCAGATCGGTGGCGGGGACTATTGGGGCGTCTCCGGCCGGGGCAACTATAACGCCATGCTGGCTGAGCTGAAGCATCGGTTCTCGCGCGAGTTCTCGGCGGATACTCAATTCACCTGGTCGAAATGCATGGACACCAGCTCTGCGCCATATTCAGAGCAGCCCTACCCGTATAATCCGAGCCTGGATTACGGGCGCTGCGACTACAACGTGCAGGATGCCTTCAAGCTTTTTGGCGTGTGGCAGCCGGTCTTCTTTCACGGCAGCAACAGTTGGATGGAAAAAGTTGCCGGCGGCTGGTCTCTCAGCGGCATCTTTACTATCGAGTCTGGATTTCCCTGGACTCCCATGGTGAACGTGACTGGCGGAAACACTTATTGCGGGTCATGCGGTTACGGTTCGCTGTTCCCCGCCAGTTACCTGGGCGGCGCAGGCACGAGCACCAGCAATGATGCCTTCAAAACTGAGGCTAATTCGAACTTCCCCAAGGGTGCAAACCCAGCTACGCCGGGCGGGACGGCCTATTTTTCGCCGACAACGTACCCCGCTTTTAGCGGCACCACGCTTCCTCCGTCGCCGGGCGTCCATCGCAATTCCTTCAACATGCCTGGATATAAGGACGTGGACCTGACGTTGGCAAAGGCCTTTGGCCTGCCGAACATGCCGGTTCTCGGCGAAAAGGCTAGAGTGGAATTACGAGTAGACGCCTACAACCTATTCAACAATTTGAACCTTGATCCCAACAGAATCTCGAACAACATCGGCGCCTCAAACTTCGGCACCATCGGCGCTGCTCTTGGTGCTCGCGTCATGACCCTGGGAGCGCGGTTCAGCTTCTGAGTTTGTACCGAGTCCGCTCAAGGTTGGGCGGGCTTATTTCTACACCCCAAAGAAGCCGTCAGCTTTCGGTGCACACCGGAGGTTGACGGCTTCGTTTTTCGGTGCTCAGTTTTGAAGCACGGGAGCGACGGCGGCATGCGCATCCGGCGTTCGGCGCAACCCTCTGATTGGTCTACAGCGCGGGACCAGCCGCGACCGGCAGGGGTTGGATGGGAGCGGCGTGGGCCGCGGGAATCCTAGGCTGGAAGCGGCTATAAAGCGCGAGAGTGATTGCGCCCATGCCCCAGATGAGCACGAACAGTTTCAGCCAGAAGCCGGCGTGCGGAATCACAAACGAAAGTCGCACGATGACCATTCCAATGGCCATCCGGCCGATCAACGGCCAGTTCTCTTTCGAGCGTCCCAGAATCCATTGTCCAACCATCGTCGCCGCGATCACTTGCGCGTAATAAAGGGCTCCCCACAGCAAGAATAGCGTGGAGATTCCAATAAACAGTCCGACGACGGTGACACACGCGATGCATCCGCCTACAAATACTCCCGGCCCGGCAAGGATTCCTAGTCCAAGTGATGGGCCGTACCGGTCCGCCATGCCGACGCATTCGCGCGAAAAATCCGGCATCACCTTGAACAGCGCCAACCCGAAAAGAATATAAGCGGCCATCCAGATTACGCGCCAAATGTAATAGCTGCTGCTGTTGTAGTCGGGACCGTGCCGTAGCTTTGTGAAATGTACCGGCGAAGCGAGCTTGGCGCCGGACGATATCTCCGCCGGATTGTCGCCTGCAAATTCAACGGGGCCTTTCACCACGGCGGTCGAATCGAAATTCAACTCGCCGCTGCGGACAGTTGCGCCGCCGGACAACGTTCCAGAAATCGTTACCGCGCCGCCCATCGCGAGGACGTCGTGCCCCACTTGCCCATCCATGGTGAGGTGTCCGCCGAACGAAGAAACGCTGCCGCCGATGACTGCGTCGCGATCGATGTTCAGATCACCTCCGGCGATCATGACGTTACGTCCCACTTTTCCCTTGATCGTCATGTTTCCGGCGTATGAACGAATGTTGCCGTCCACTTGCCCGGTGACGCGCATCGTGCCGGAAGAGCTGATGACATCACCCACTACGTGGCCCAAGACTTCAATTTCTCCAGCTCCGGCGATGAGATCGCCGTCAATGGTGCCTTCCACGCGCACGCGGCCCCCGGCGGCATAGACGTCGCCATGAATAACTTCATCCGGGCCGATGGTGATGCGATCGCCTCTTCGGAATTCGGTTGCCGAGGCCATCGTGGGCAACACCATGAACGCGCAGAAACTTGCCAGGACCAGCGCCAACGCCGACCCGCGCCTTCCGATTCGCCGCCTCAGCACAATCGCGCCGAAGCCCACTAGGGTTACCATTGCCAGCGCTTCGAGTAGAGTGATCACGGATTGCCATCCTTTCCAGAAGGCACCCTGAACGATTAAAAGATTCAACAAGCTAGTGCCGCCGAGCCCAGCTTGTTCCAGACGGTCCGTCCACGCGACAAATTCGGTATACACCGCATAGAGACCGGTTGCCGCCAGCGCAAAAATCAGTCCCCAGACCCACTGAAATGAAGCCCGCGCGCTTTGCTGAAAGTGAGCCAAGCGAGCCGGAAGCGGTTCGTCTTCTTCCAGCATGGCGCGGGTCAGCAGGCGGGATTCGCGCTCGAGGGCGCGCAGCAAAGTCCGGCAAGCGGCGCAATCCTGCGCGTGCGCGGAAACCGCCTCCGCACGGGCGCGGTCCAATTGCCGCTCCGCATACATCAGGCAGGTGATTTCGTCGAGATGATCCATCGTCCCATCCGGCCTTTTCTGCGAAACCGGATCAGCAGGTTCGCTCATGGGGTCCCTCCCGCAGCCAGCGCCGCCTTGCCTTCGAGCGCCTGCCGCAGTTCGTGCCGTGCGCGCAGCAGTACGACGCCCACGAAGGCGCGCCGCACACCGAGCTCATCGGCAATTTCGTCGTAGCTCATGTCCGAGTAGTAGCGCAGAACGAGCGCCATGCGCGCCCGTGCACCCAACTTATGCAGGGCTTCGCGCACTTCTTCGCTGGTGCGCTGTTCGATGAGTTTATCCAGTTGGTTGGGGTCGGGATGTTCGAGTGGCACTTCGTCCACGTCTTCGGTCTCTTTGTCCTGTCGAACCTTGCGGCGCCGCAGAATGTCCCAGCAATGGTTGGCAGCCACGCGGTAGAGCCAGGCGGAAAACGATCTCGTTTCGTCGTACTGGCTCAGTTTTCCCTTCAACTTCATGAAAATCTCCATGGTAGCGTCTTCCGCATCTTCCCGCGTCGGCAAGGCACGACGGGAAAACCGGAAAATCGCGGGCGCATATTGCCGGTACAGCTCACCCCAAGCCTCGGCATCCCCTGCCCGAGCCCGGGCGACTGCCTCCGTGGTCTCCGTCATTCCGGGCACGCTCATCGGGCCTGGTCTCAGCGGTTCCATAGACTAGTACGCAGGGAAGCCCCTAAAACTTACAGGATATTCGCAAATAGCAATATCGCCGTCCGCCGCTATCCCTAGGTGGCTCAATACTCTACCAGAAACAGCTGGCTCGCCGGGGCACAGCCAGCAATAGTATCCGGGCTTGGAAGGGGTCCCGGTAACGCGTTTCGATCTTCCCGGTCATAGACGATCAACCAAGCAGTGAAATTGTTAGGTCTAAACCGCCTACAGATTCATGCTTTTGGCTCAGCAAATTGGAAAATTTGGAATGGCGTCGCACGTCACGACGGGCTTTTATTTGTGAGCCATGACGGTCGGATCGACTAAGAAGCCGCCAGGCGATCTCAGCACCCGTGAGTATTCGCGCCCGCGAAGGCGACTGAGATAAACGGCAAGAGGAGGCTCGCCTATCCGCACGGCGAGGCCTTTTCACTTATGCGTTTGTTTAAATGCTAGAACGTGAACTTGGCCGCCAACTGAATTCCGCGCGGGCCGCCGCCGCCCAGGAACGGGTTTCCTATGCCCACGTCGCCCGTTGCCGTGATGGGATAGCCGCCTTGGCCTACCTCACGGCTTCCCTTGACTCCAAAACCATTGACCCCTGGATCGGCGATGAAGGCCGGCAGAAACGGATTTGCAAAGTTCGGATGATTCAGGACATTGAAGAATTCGGCGCGTAGCTGCATCTTCAACCACTCCGTCAGGGAAGTGTTCTTGTAGATCGCCAGGTCCCACTGTTTGAATGTCGGCCCGTGCAAGGCGTCGCGGCCGAGGTTTCCATAATGCCGCGAACCAATTGCACAGTCGAAGGCCGTGCCCGTAGGCTTCGCTTGTGCCGCTGCGGTAATTGTGCAGGGGATCGCGAAGGCGGTTAGGTCGATGTAGTTCGATGGATCGTGGGGATGATAGATGATTGGCCCGACCACATCGGGCCGGTCGAATGCGTTCCCGCTTCCGCTGTAGTCGTCCTCGAAGTTGTAGTTAAACTGGAACGGCTGGCCACTCTGCAGTGTCGCCGAGCTGTTCATTCCCCAGCCGTTCCTAAGCTTCTGCATGCCTCCGGCCATGTGCGGTAGGTCGTATCCGAAAATCCACGTGAACCGGTGAGGTACGTTGAAGTTGGAAGGCCCATATTCGAGATTCGGCTGCGTACTGTCGTTGGGCTGCGCCGCGTTAGGCTCGAAATCCTCTCCATCGCTCGAATTATCCAGGGATTTCGACCAAACGTAGTTCACGATCGACGTAATCCCGTGCCAGCCGTTGACACGGAAGCTCGCCTGCAATGAATTGTAGTTTGACTTTCCGCTGGAGTTCTCCTGGAGCACGTAAAAAGCTCCGTAAGGATTTCCCGCCAGCGGACGCGCTGCGCTACCGAAATCGTTGATGCAGTTGCAGGCGATGTCGGCAGCATTGATCGCCGCCGTGCTGGGCTGGCTGATGTCGAAGAAGCGCCACAGGCGATGCCCCTGGGATGCAACATAACCTACTTGAATCACAGTCTTGCTCGTGATTTGCTGCTGGATATTGAGATTGAAGTTCTCCATGTAGGGTGTCTTGATGTTGCGGTCGAAGCCGAAAACGTCGCACTCAAAACTGCAGGTTGTGGACGGCGCGTAGACCGGGCTGCCGGCGACGATGGTCCCTCCCACCGCGCTAGTCGAAAGAATTGCCGCGGGTCCGATGTTGTTATAGGCCGGTCCAGGATCGAAGAAAGGAGCGTACGGCAAGTGCCCCAGCACCATGTCCTGCGAGAAGGAGTCGAAGAACAAACCGTAGCCGGCGCGGACGACAGTCTTGCTTTTCCCGGTCACGTCCCACGCAAGACTGATACGCGGCGCAAAATCCTTTTTGTCTGGGTGGTACAGACTGCTCAAGCCCGACTGCCCCACCTGCGTTAATGTGAAAGTGCCGGAGCCCGCAGCGGGAGAAATACTCGTGATGTTGCTGAGGTAATTGTTTTTCTCGCCGACGACGCCGAAATAGTCCCACCGCATTCCGTAGTTCAAGGTCAATCGCGGCATGATCCGAAAGCTGTCCTGGGCGTAGAAGCCGAAGTTGTTCTCGAAAGTGTGACGAGTTGAGTCTCCGAAGTACTGGAAACCGCTACCTACGTCGCCCGCAAGAAAATCGGCCAGGCTGGCGAACTTGAGTCTGCCACGGAAATACTTGTCGAAGTACTGCTGGATGCTGGTGCGATGGTAGTCCACGCCGAACTTCACATCATGCTTCCTGATCTTCCAGGAAAAGCTGTCGAGCACCTGGTTGTTGGTATCGAAGCGATGCCGCGGAAGGCTGCTGGTTGCTCCGAGCTGAGCTAAACCACTCACCAAAATGATGGGCAGACCCATGTCGGCGGGCCCCACACCGGTGTTCAGTCCGATCGAACTGGGGTGAAAACTTTGGTCTGCCGGGAAAAACCCTTCGGCGAAGCGATTCCAGCCGAAGCGCAATTCATTCACTTTGTTTGTTCCGATGGTGTGCACGTAAGAAAGAGAGACCAACTGGACTCGCGTCGGCGTAAAAGTGTTGAAGCCGGGCAACTGTCCGCCCGTGGCCGTCAGCGCAAGCGGGAAAGACTGAACGCTATCTCCAAAAAAGTACCTGCCGGTAACAAGGTTGTTGGCATTGAAGCTGTGATCGATCTTGGCGATCATGCTGCTCAGCCGGTTAAAGGAAGGAGAAACCACTGAGGAGTTAGGACACGTGCCGCCGGCGATGGCCGAACTGATATTCGGAGCTGGCCAAGGGTGCTTCGCCAGCAAAGCCTGGATTACTGAGTTGGATGACTGACTTGGGCTGAGCGACTTGTCGGCTGCTGTACCTACCGGCACACAAGCTAAGGTGACGACTCCCACCGGTTCTTGCTGACCCTCATAGTCCAGGTAGAAGAACGTATTATCCTTGACGATCGGCCCTCCCAGCGAGCCGCCATACTGATTATTGTGGAACGGCGCCTTGGGCTGGCCTACAGAATTGAAATAATTGCGCGCGTCCAGCGCACTGTTGCGGAAATATTCCGCGGCCGTTCCATGGTACGAATTGGTCCCACTCTTGGTTACGATGTTGACCACCGCGCCCGCGTTCCGCCCGTATTCCGGCGCAAAGTTGGAAATTACGCGCACTTCGGCCACCGCGTCGATCGGTAGGATGGTCGACGGCGTGCCGAATACTCCTGCCTCGTTTATGGCCGGGTCGTTGCGATAGCCGTCGTTCATGTCCGTGCCATCAAGCAGGTAGTTGTTCGAACGCCCTCGCGCGCCGTTCATGCTGAACTCCCCGAAGGAGCCCGGTGAATCGGAAATCTGGTCGGGAGATCCGGCCACCCCGGGATTCAGATAAATCAGCTTGGTGTAATCGCGGCCGTTCACCGGGATGTCTTGCACGGTCTGACTCGTCAACACGCCTCCCAATTCGTTTACTGAGGTCTCAACCTGGGGCAGTTCTGCGCCCGAAATCTCGATAGTCTGTGAGACCTGTCCCGGTTTGAGCGCTACATCAACTCGGCGCTCGCCGGCCACGTCCACAACAACGTCGCTGGCCACCGAGGTTTGAAACCCGCTCTGCGAAATAGTCACTGTGTAGGTTCCAATCGGCAGTTCCGTCAGCGTATAGCTACCGTCCTCGCTGCTCTGTGTGGTGCGCTCCAAGCCGGTTTCCTTGTTCTTTGCCGCTACTGTCGCCCGCGTCACGGGCAGCCCAGAGGCATCCGTCACAGTGCCGAGAATCGTGCCCCGGAAGGTCTGCGCCTGCGTCGAAACGCTGCATACAAGGAGGGGCGCCGCCAGCAAAAACAACGCCACGCGCAAGGTCTCAAAAAACTTTTTCATCGCAGTCTCCAATCGGAGTCTCCTTTTTGACTTCGAACACCGTGCCGATATTACACCGGTCCAGGCGTACGCCGACAGTCCGAAGCCAATTTCATACGGAGTGCCCCCGATTCTGTGAGATTCGCACCAGCCACCCTAAATTGCGGTACAGTGGAAGATTGCAGCGCTGCCGCGGTTCTCGACTTTGTGCCCGCCGCCTTCACGAACTTTAAGAAAGAACATGACGCAAACGCTTCCATCGCTGGTGATTCTTGGTCGGCCCAATGTGGGCAAGTCCACGTTGTTTAACCGCCTGACAGGTACGCGGCGCTCGATTGTCACCAACGAGCCGGGCATTACGCGCGATCGCATCTACGGCAAGGCGGAATGGCGCGGCAAAGCGCTGGAAATCGTGGATACCGGCGGAATCGTCCCGGACGACAAGGCGCTCATTCCGCAGGAAATCTTGCGCCAGGCGCGCGTGGCCATTGAGAGGGCGGCGATGCTGGTGCTGGTGGTGGACAGCCAGGCCGGCGTAACGCCGCTCGATCAGGAACTGGCGCGGCTTCTACGTACCACCGGCAAGCCGTTCGTACTGGCAGTGAATAAAGTGGATTCGGCGGCGCAGGAAGTGAATGCGGCGGCGTTTCATGAGATCGGCGCTCCCGTGTTTCCCATTGCAGCAGAGCACGGAACCGGCGTGGACGACTTGCTGGATGCGGCGCTGGCGGAAGTGCAAGCTGTGGAATCGGAGGAAGAGCAGAAAGACGAGAGCCTCGTGGAGGTGGCGATCATCGGGCGGCCGAATGTCGGTAAATCCACCCTGTTAAACCGCATGGCTGGCGAAGAGCGGTCCATCGTGTCACCGATTCCGGGCACGACGATGGACAACGTGGACATGGATGTGACGCGCGACGGCCATACCTACCGGTTCGTGGACACCGCGGGCATCCGGCGCAAGGGAAAGACAAAGCTAGTCGCAGAAAAGTTGAGCGTGGTTATGGCGCGCCGCGGCCTCGAGCGCTGCGACGTTGCGCTGCTGGTTGTCGATGGCGATCAGGGCGTGACGCAAGGCGACGCGCAGATTGCAAATTACGCCGAGCAATCGGGGCGGTCCGTGATCATTGTCGTGAACAAGTGGGATTTGGCGGTTGTCGCGGCGCGCGAAGCGGCGGAGCGTTCCGCGAACGGCGGCTCTCGAAGCCAGGCAAACGCGCGGCGCAGAAAGCACAAGGCGGGAGAGCGCCACGGTTCGCCAGGAAGGCACGACGGATCCCAGAATGCGCCGCACTTTGACGCTGGACTTCTGCTTCACGATTACGAAAAAATGATTCGGGCGAAGCTGAAATTCCTGAGCTACGCGCCGATCGTGTTTCTCTCGGCGAAGACCGGCGAGCGCGCCGCCAAATTGTATCCGCTCATTGATCAGGTCGCGGCGGATCGCCGGCGGCATATTCCTACGCCGGAGCTGAATCGCTGGCTTAAAGAAGACGTGGACTTACAGCGCGGCACGACGCCCAAAGCGCGTCCCGTGCGCATCTATTACATCACGCAGGCGAAAACGTCGCCGCCGACGTTCTTGCTTTTCACTAACCAGAAGCAGCCGCTGCATTTCAGTTTCGAACGCTTTCTGGAGAATCAGGTTCGCCTGAAATACCCGTTTGTCGGAACGCCGGTGCGCTTCGTGCAGCGGCTCCGCGAACGCGAGCGGAATCCGCGGCATTCCGATGAATGAGCGCGTGCGGCCGCACGCTTCCTATCGCGAAATTTCGTAGACCGCGGCATACGCCCCTACAGCTAGGCCGCGGAAACTGCTACGATAGCGGCGTCCCCCTCCGATTGGATTGACGGATGCCGACGACCGCAACAGCGACGCAACCCACACTCGAACGCGATTTTTACCGCATCGGCGAAGTGAGCCGGCTCACGGACCTCAAGCCGTTCGTGCTGCGCTACTGGGAGACAGAATTTCCCATGCTCGAGCCGGTAAAAAGTCCCAACGGGCATCGCCTGTACCGGCAGGAAGACGTCGAAATCGTTCTCCGCATCAAGCGCCTGCTGTACGACGAGGGCTTTACCATCGCCGGTGCGCGGCGCCATTTGCGCGAACATAACGGCGCAAGCGATAGCGACAGCATTTCGAACAGCGTTTCTCCGAACGAGGGCGCCGGCGCGGCACAATTGCTCAGCCGCAAAATGCTGCTCGACCTGCGGGATTCGCTCCGCGCATTCTTGACGCTTCTCGAACGGCGGTGATAGCCTTGATATTGCTGACGCCGCTGTAATTCAGGCGCCTCTCATTGCTCCATTGCCGTCGGCACGCCGGTCGGGACGTAGCGCAGCCTGGTAGCGCGCACGCTTGGGGTGCGTGAGGTCGCGAGTTCAAATCTCGCCGTCCCGACCATTTCTTCGCCAACCTTTAGCTTTCCGGGCCGCCGCTTCAAATGAGATCGGATTACTCCAGACTCTTCAACGCGCTGGACCGCTTTGCGAAGAACCATCACCAATGCTTCCTCACCGAGTCTTTCGTAAATGAGGAAACCAATGAGTATGTAGCGTGCTTTCGTCCGAGTGGGGATTCTGGCAGTCGATCCGCATGTCGATACATGAGGATGAGATTGCCGAGGTCAGAGAAATAATACAAACAGGTCTGTCGTCTGCCACAATTGGAAATGTTGTTGACGAACAGCGGTCTCGCTTGAGCCTCGGCGGACGCGGCACACCGGGGCAATGCCCGGATTGACGGGTACACATAAATCTGAGACATTTACACATACGGAGTTGGGAATGCGAACGAATATAGAAATCGATGACCAACTGATGCGCCAGGCGATGCGCAGCAGCGGCAAACGAACGAAGCGCGCCACAGTGGAAGCAGCGTTGCGCTTACTGGTGCGCCTGCGGCGACAAGCCGGCATCCGGCAATTGCGGGGGAAGGTTAAGTGGGAAGGTGACCTAAGCGAATCGCGGCTCGGTCGCACTGTCGAGTAGACGCGGCAAATGGTTATCGTCGATTCTACTGTATGGGTGGATTATCTGAACGGAATCCAGAATTCAGAAACAGAATGGTTGGACCGGCGCGTCGGCGACGCGGAGATCGGACTCACGGACTTGATTTTATGTGAAGTGCTGCAGGGCCTGAGGCGCGATGAAGATTTCGAACGCGTGAGGAAGCTGCTGGGTGAGTTCGACCTCCTCGCAGGAGGGGGAGAAGAAGTCTGCGTTGCCGCCGCTGACAATTATAGGGAACTGCGGCGGCGGGGCCGAACCGTGCGCAAAACGATGGACTGCCTCATAGCAACACTATGCATAAGAAACAAATACTCGCTACTGCACCGCGACAGCGACTTCAGGCATTTTGAGGAGTTTCTGGGCTTGTCCGTTGTCCACGCCGGAAATTCCCAATCGCGATGACGAACATATTGCTGACAAATGATGACGGAATTCACGCCGATGGGCTGAAAGCGCTGGCGAACGCGATCGCGGCCATTGCGACCGTAAGCATCGTGGCACCGAGCCGCGAGCAGAGCGGTGCCGCGCAATCCTTGACCTTGCGCCAACCCATCATTTGCAACCAGACCGGCGAACGCTCGTGGGCCGTTGACGGCACGCCCGCCGACTGCGTCATCGTCGCGATGCACAAACTTCTGCCGGAGAAGCCCGATCTCGTGATCTCCGGCATCAATCACGGCGCCAATCTCGGCGAGAACGCATACTACTCCGGCACGGTCGGCGCCGCTCGCGAGGCGGCGTTGCATCATGTGCCTGCGGTCGCGATGTCGCTTTGTTCGAAGGCGCCGGAAGCGAGTTTCGAACCGGCCGCGCACATCGCGCGGTCTGCGGCGGAACTGATTCTGAAAGAAGGTCTGCCTGATCAGGTGCTGCTGAACATCAACGTGCCGGAGCCGTGGGACGGCGGCGTGAAATTCACGCGCCAATCGAAAAAAATCACGCGCAACCAATTGTGGGAAGGTAAAGACCCGCGCGGGCGCACGTATTTCTGGCTGTACGAGCAAAGGCTCGACAAGGACGTCGAGCCGGACACGGATTACGCCGCAATTTTTTCCGGCGCCGTTTCTGTAACGCCGCTGCACCTCGACGCCACGGACAGCCGCTCCTTGAATCACCTTTCGCACTGGACCAAGACGCTGGCGAGCGCGTTTCGCGGCTGAACGAACCCGAAACTTGAAGATCGAAAATCGGCCGCACGCAGGATGAGCGCTTGTACCGTCATGTTGTGCTGACGGGTCGCGGGCACGATAGTTCGTGCCGCTACAGTCGCCGACCGGCGGCTATTTCGCAGCAGGCGCGGCAGGCGCAACGTTTGGCACGTTGTTCTTGCGCAGGGTCTCGTTGAATGCCGGCAAATCCTTGGCCAGGACCTCCCGCCATTTCGCGAGTTGCGCTTCAAGCCGCTCGTTCAGTTCCTTGAACACTGCATCTTCCGCGGCTGTAGGAGCCGTGTCGGCGCTGTCCACCAGGTTTTGCAGCGCGCCCAATTTGCTGTTGAGCATCGTCGGATAATTGGCTTGGTCCTCGCTGGACTTTGAATTCACCTGCACAAATTCTTCTTCAATCGAGCGAATTTTCTTTCGCAGATCGCTCGACGACGCAACCAGCGCCTTGCCCGAGTCCGCCGTCCCGATGCGCTTTTCGAGCGCCTGCAGTTGCGCGGTCAAATCGCGGATGGCGATGACCGCCTTGTTCATCTCATCCTGCCGGTCGCGCAGCTTCAGCATGAGGTCGAACTGTTTGCTTAAATCCTCCGCGGAAGTCTGGACGCGCGGGTCCATCTTGACTTCGAACGCCGCCGTTTGCGACTTTCCTCCGACCGTCAACCGCGCCTGGTATTTTCCCGGCAGCGCCAGCGGACCTAACGGTTCGCCCGCGTCGTAGGTCAGTGCCGGAACTTTCGTCGGAAGTTCGTAGCGCAAATCCCACACAAAAAGATTCAACCCGGGCTTCGCGGGAATATGTTCGACAGGTTCGTCGCGCTCGCCCTCTTCCGGCGCGCCCTCGACTTTCTTCTCCTCGCTGCTGAACGCACGCACCACTTTTGCGTTCGCGTCAAGCAGTTCGAGCTTCGCCGCCTCTTTCGGCGCGTCTTTCAGGTAGTAGTAGAGAATCACGCCGGACGGCGGATTCTCGCCCACCGGATAACGCCGCGGACTGAAATGTCCCTCGCGCGTTCGAAACGCGGTATCCGGCGTGAACAAATGCGCATCTTCCGCGGCGATCGATGCGCTGGCCTGCCGCAGCGGGCTGAGACCGTCCAGCACCCAGAACGAGCGCCCGTGTGTGGCGACGACGAGATCGTCGTCATGAATCACCATGTCGTGGATCGGCGTCGCCGGCAGATTCAATTGCAGCGGTTGCCAGTTCGCACCGTCATTGAACGACACATAGATGCCCGTCTCGGTTCCCGCGTACAGCAAGCCTTTGCGTTTGGGATCTTCGCGTACGGCGTGCACGTAGACGTTTTCCGGCAAACCGGAGACAATCTTCGTCCACGATTTTCCGAAATCGTTGGTTTTGAAGATGTATGGCTTGAAATTATCCAGTTTGTGCGCGTCCACGGCGATGTACGCAGTGCCCGCGTCAAACGGCGACGCCTCGATCAAACTGATCATCGCCCATTCCGGCACGTCTTTTGGCGTGACCTTTTCCCACGTCTTGCCTTCGTCGCGCGTGAGTTGCACGACGCCGTCGTCCGTGCCGGCCCAGAGCACGCCTTGCTGCTTCGGCGATTCCGCGAGGCTGAAAATCACGTCGTAGTATTCGACGGTGTACTGATCTTTGGTCAACGGCCCGCCGGAATCCTGCTGCTTGGTTTTGTCGTCGCGCGTCAAATCCCCGCTGATCGGCGTCCACGTTTTCCCCGCGTCGTTCGAACGAAACACGTATTGCGACGTGTGATAAATCACATCCGGGTTGTGCGAAGAAATGACGATGGGCATCGTCCACGTGTAGCGGTACTTTTGCGTGGCGGCGGCGTGCCCGTTCGGATCTTCGGGCCACTCCTGAATGCTCTGCGCCTGGCCGGTGCGGCGATCGAAGCGCGTGAAAACCGGGCCTTCGTCATCGGCATACACGATGTTCGAATCGCGCGGATCGGGAACGATGTACCCGCTTTCACCGCCGCCCACCGCATCCCAGTCGCCTTGCAGGATCGCGCCGTGGTCGCTGCGCGTGCGGATACCAATGGATGAGTTGTCCTGCTGCGAGCCATACACACGAAACTGAAAATCGTTGTCCGCCGACACATGGTAGAACTGAGCCGTCGGCTGATTATTTTGCGTGGTCCAGTTCTTCCCGCCGTCCACGCTGATCGTCGCACCGCCGTCATTTCCGTTGATCATGCGCTTGGGATTGTTGGGATCGATCCACAGCGCGTGATGATCGCCGTGCGGCGCGTTCAATCGTTCGAACGATTTGCCGCCGTCGCTCGACTTGTATAGCCCGGTGTTGGCGATGTACAGGCCGCCGGAATTTTTCGGATCGGCCCACACGTGCGTGAAGTACCACGCGCGCTGCGTGAAGCGATGGTCGTCGGTCACCATCGTCCAGTGCTCGCCGCCGTCTTCACTCTTATAGAGGCCGCCTTTTTTCGCTTCGATCAGTGCGTAAACGACGTTCGAATCCGCACCGGACACGGCCACCGAGATGCGTCCCAGCGTGCCCTCGGGCATTCCGTTGCCTTCAATGCGCTTCCACGTTGTTCCATCGTCGCCCGAACGGTACAGACCATCCTTCGCTCCGCCGCTGTTGAGAGTCCACGGCGTGCGCCAGCCTTCCCACATCGCTGCGAACAGTACGTGCGGATTGCTGGGATCGAAAACGACTTCGATGGCGCCGGTGCGATCGTCCAGATACAGGACTTTTTCCCATGTCTTGCCTCCGTCGCGCGTGCGGAAAACGCCGCGTTCCGTGTTTGGCCCGTACGCGTGCCCCAACGCGGCAACGTAAACGATATCCGGATTCGTCGGGTGGATAATCACCGCGCCGATGTGCCGGGTTTCCTTTAACCCTACGTTCGTCCACGTTTTTCCCGCGTCCGTGGATTTGTATACTCCATCGCCGTAGGAAATGTTTCCGCGAATGCACGCTTCGCCCGAACCCGCATAGACAACGTTCGGATCGGAATCCGCCACGGCGATCGCGCCGATCGAGGAGATCCCTTGTTTATCAAACATCGGATCCCAGGAATTGCCGCCGTCCGTCGTTTTCCAGACTCCGCCGGAGACCGCTCCAAAGTAATACGTGTACGGCTGGCTCGGCACTCCTACCACGGTGACGGCGCGCCCGCCGCGGAAGGGCCCAATGAGCCGCCATTTCATTCCGCCGTACGTCTTGGGATCGATCTGCTGCGCATTCGCGAGCGCGGCGGCCGCTACAATCAGACAGACGCAAACAAGATTCACCAGTGATCGGCGAAGCGGTTTCACACGATCCTCCAGACAACATTTTTGAGACGTGGCATGGTATCACTGCGCAAGCCGAAATCCACAGGCGCACGCAGCCGATGGGCTCACACTAAAGCACTGTAGAATTGCTTTTCGGGTTCCGTGTTCGCCCGGCGTTTTTCCATTCGCGCGCAAATGCGGTAGGATGCCACGGCGATGCCTCCAGCAAACACGTTTGACGTGGCGGTGATCGGCGCAGGAGTGTTTGGCGCGTGGAGCGCCTGGCATCTTGCGCGTCAGGGGAAGCGCGTCGCGATTCTCGACGAGTATGGACCTGCGAGCGCGCGCGCCAGCTCCGGCGGCGAATCGCGCATCATCCGCATGGGCTACGGCACCGACGAGCTATACACGCGCTCATCGCAACGGTCCTTGCCGCAATGGAAGAGTCTATTTGCTGTCACGGGACAGCGCTTATTTCACGAGACTGGAGTTTTGTGGCTAGCCGGCGCCGACGATTCTCGCGTGCGCCAGACCATGGCGACGCTCAAGCGCTGCGAAGTGCCATTTGAGGAATTGGAACCCGCGGATTTGCAGCGGCGCTATCCGCAGATTTCTTTCGAACACGTCACGCGCGGATTTCTCGAGCCGAAGAGCGGCGTGCTGATGGCGCGGCGGGCGGTGGCGGCGGTAGTGGACGATGCGGTGAAGTCCAGCGTCGATTTTCGTATCGCGCGAGTAATGCCGCCCCGTGGCTCGGGGAGGTTGGACGCGATCAAGTGCGGCAATGGCGAATCCATTTCGGCGGGACAGTTCGTATTCGCTTGCGGTTCCTGGCTCGGGAAGATCTTTCCCGATATTCTCGGCCAGCGAATATTTCCCACGCGCCAGGAAGTCTTTTTCTTTGGCGTTCCGCCCGGAGATTCCCGCTTCGCCCCGCCGGCTCTGCCGACGTGGCTCTTCCAGGAAGACGAGTATTACGGAATGCCGGACATTGAGAGCCGCGGGCTGAAGATTGCCCTCGATCGTCACGGCGCCGCGGTGGATCCCGACACGCAGATGCGCATCGTTACCGCCGAAGAAGCGCGAATCGTGAGCGATTATGTTGCGAAGCGGTTTCCGGCTTTGCGCGACGCGCCGATTGTCGAAACACGTGTCTGCCAGTACGAGAATACGTCCAACGGCGATTTCGTCATCGACCGGCATCCGGAATTGGAAAATGTCTGGTTTGCCGGAGGCGGTTCCGGACACGGATTCAAGCACGGCCCGGCGGTTGGCGAGTACGTTGCTGATCAGCTTTTGGGAAAGGGCGCTGCCGAACCACGCTATTCGTTGCAATCCAAGCAAACGATGCAGCACCGCACCGTGTATTAGCGAACATCCGGCCGCGTTGCTTCAGATTTTCTGCGCTCGATTGCGGAAAGGAAACGCCGCTACGCGCTTCGCGCGTTTTGCTTTCTCGGCGTAAAGATGCTGGTCCGCTTCGGAGAGCAGCGTCTCAATGCGTTCGCCGCCCCCCTGGTAAATCGAAATCCCGATACTCGCGGAAAGTTTTGGCTCCTCTTCGTCCTCTGCCATTACCTGCCGGATGCGGTTCGCCACGCGTTGCGCTTCTGCTTCCTGCGACTCGGGCAGCACCAGCGCAAATTCATCGCCACCATAACGCGCGGCCAGGTCGATAGCCCGGCAATGCACGCGCAAAATCGCCGCCAGCCGGCAAAGCGCGCGGCTGCCGATAAGGTGGCCGTAGCGGTCGTTGATTTTCTTCAGCCCGTCTAGGTCCAGAAGTAGTACTGCGAAAGGCCGGCCGGTGCGATTCGTTCGTTCGGTCTCGCTTTCGAGCACGTCCAGAAGCCGCCGGTAGTTGGCGAGGCCCGTCAGCGGATCGCTGACTGCCAGGTGCCGCACCTGCTCGAACAAGTGCGCGTTGTCCAGTAAGGCGCCGCCAAGAGCCAGCGCGTAGCTGCTCACCGTGAGGATTTGCGCGAGGACGAAGGGCGCATCGAGCATGCGCTCGGACTGGCAAGCTGCCAGTTGCGCCGCAAGGTTCATCCAAGCCGCCGCGTAGATAGTGCGATCAAACGCGGAGTCTTCCGTGTGCAGCCGCCGACGGTACCAAATCAGCGCAACGAAAAAGATGGCAGCTGGCAGCAATTGCTGCGGGCTCGGCACGAACGCTACCGGATGGCGGGACGCTTCCGGCGGAAGACGGCGAAGCGCGGCCGCGACCAAATACGTAAGCCCAATCACGGCGAGCAACGCTCCCGCGATTTCCGATCGCGTGTGGCGTGAACGCGGGATGAAGCGCTCCACGAGCAACGCGACGAGCAGCAGCGCCGCCAGAATCACGCGGCTCAGCCACCACGCCACCGGTGCCCACGATGCGTGCAGCGGAGAGTCCTGCGAAAACTGGAAAAACAACACGCTGGAAGCGGAAAGGACGGCGCCAGAAAGCAGAAAGCCGCCGCCCAGAATCAGCGCGATGCGGTCCTGGGTCCCTTGAAAGCGGACGAATGCCAACGCCGCGAAAACGAAAGCCAGCAAGGCGCCGATGACTTGCAGGTAGCCTTGCAAGACGGAATCCGGCTCGATCGAAAAACTGCGGAGGGAGTTGGCGGCAAAGATGACAAGGAGAAAGCCGGTGACATGCCACAAGACTAGTTTCGTCGTGCTCCGGCCGTTCATTAGGGAGTCCCCGTCCATACTGCGATTCCTCGAGCTGGGACGAGGTGCTAATTGATTAGACCATGCAAATGCGCCAGACGTTGCGTAGAAAATAACTCGATCTCAACTTAGAGACAAACACTGTGGAAAAAATTCCTACTGTACGTTCGTACAGGTAAAGTGGAGACTGCCGCGAGCGATGAAGCGGCGGAATTCCCCAGCATCGGTTGGGCGGATGATTTTGGCTTGCGTGCGAGTGCGTCGTGCCACAAAATGCCAATATTGAATCGATTCAATGCAACTGCGGGATGAATCAAAATCCGGGAGCTGTCCGGCCCTCATAAATGCGGCGAAAAAGTGGCGCGCGAAGTCGCGTGTGCGGGAATTGAGAATCGCGTGAAGAAGCGTCCGAGAAGGCTGTTGAAAAAAACAACGCAAAGCCCGCAAATCCGGCCAGCGTTGCATCCCCACCGTGGTGCGGCTACGCTTCGCGAGATTCTTTCTCAACCGCAAGCCTGGCGAGAGACAGCACAACGTTTGCATGGCGGCAACGAGTTAGCTGAAATCAAACGGACGTTCTCGCCACATGAGCCGTGGCTCTTTGTCGCCTGCGGCTCGAGCTATTACCTCGCGCAAAGCGTTGCGGCGCAGTGGACGAAGCTCCTCCTCGTCAGGTGCGAAGCCGTTCCCGCATCGGAAATGCTGTTTGCGGCCGACGAGATTCTCCAGCGCGCCGGCGCGAAACAAATTGTTCTTGTCTCGCGTTCAGGCAAAACAACGGAAGTGTTGCGCGTGGCAGAAAGCCTGCACATGAGGCCGGCCGTCCACACGCTCGGAGTCACGTGCAGCGAAGACAGCGAACTCGCGAAGCATTGCGCAATTACTCTGAAATTGCCGTGGACGGACGAGCAGAGCATGGTTATGACCCGTTCGTTCACCTCCATTCTGTTGCTCTTCGCAAAGCTGGGCGCGGAGTTCGCTGACGACGCGGAGTTAGCCGCTGCCGCGAACACGATTCCCGGTCGTGCGGAAGCGTGGCTCGCGGCAAATGCTGGTAAGATTCGGGCGTTTGCGGCGAAGCGGCTGTTCTCCGATTACGTGTTTCTTGGACAGGGAGCGCATTACTGGCTGGCGCAGGAAGCGGCCCTAAAAATGACGGAGATGTCGTCGTCGTACGCACAGGCGTACCACACGCTGGAATTCCGTCACGGCCCGAAGGCGATCGCCAGCAAAGATACGTTGATTACGCTTTTGCTCTCGGATGCGTCGGCGAAAGAGGAGATTCCGCTGATCGGTGAACTTAAAAAATTGGGCGCGAGAATCGTCGTCGTCGCGAATCGCGCCACTCCCGAACTCCGCGACGAAGCTGATTTACTGATCGAGTTCGCACTTGACGCCCCGGAATTTGCGCGAATGGCTGTGACGGCAATCCCGCCGCAGCTTTTGGGGCTTGAAACCGGATTGCGGAAAGGGTTGAATCCCGACGTGCCAACGAATCTGACGCGCGCGGTCGTACTCGACGCGAATGGAGCCGCGCCCGCACGAAGGAGCCACGATTGAGCAACAAAGCGACCGGCGATGGCGGGCCGCATCTGCGGCGCACACTCACGCTGTGGGACCTGATTATGTACGGCGTCATCGTGTTGCAACCGGTGGCGCCGATGTCGGCGTTCGGCGCGCTAAGCGACCGGGGCCGTGGACACGTCGTCACCGCGATTCTGATCGCCATGGTGGCGATGCTCGCGACGGCGGTCAGTTACGGGAAAATGGCACGCGTGTATCCAAGCGCGGGTTCGGCGTTCACTTACGTCGCACGCGAAATCCATCCAGCAGCGGGATACATCACCGGATGGAGCATGGTGATGGACTACATCGTGAATCCGCTGATTTGCACCATCTGGTGCGCTGGGCAGGCGCACGAGTTCGCCCCGGCATTGCCGGACTGGGGCTGGAAAATATTTTTCGCCGTAGTGTTCACGCTGCTCAATTTGCAGGGCATCAAGACCTCCGCGCGTTTGAACGCGGGGCTCGCCGCCGCCATGAGCGCGGTGGTGGTGGTCGTGTTTGTGACCACCATCCGCTATATTTTCGGACATCCGCACAGCGAAGCGGGGTTTTTCACGCGCCCGTTCTACGATCCGCAGACTTTCACGGCCGACAATCTCTTCGGCTGTACCTCCCTGGCCGTGTTGACGTACATCGGCTTCGACGGCATCTCTACGCTTTCGGAAGAAGCCGAGAATCCCCGCCGCAACATCATGCTCGCGACCGTCATGACCTGCCTCGTCGTCGGGTTTCTCTCCGCCGCGGAAGTCTACGTTGCGCAACTCGTCTGGCCTGCCTCGCAGCCTTTCCCCAACGAAGATCAGGGCTACGTCTTCGCCGCTGCTCGCGCCTGGGCTCCCATGTTCAGCATTGTTGGCGCCACGCTCCTCGTCGCGAATTTCGGCTCGGGAATGGGCGCGCAGATCGGCGCGGCGCGGTTGCTCTACGGCATGGGCAAGAGCAACGCCCTGCCGAGGTCTTTTTTCGGGCATATTGACGCAAAGCACGGAATCCCCAGTTACAACGTGTTGTTCATAGGCCTGATTGTGCTGGTGGGTTCGTTTCCCCTGACCTTCGAACAGGGCATCGAGTTGCTCAACTACGGCGCGCTGCTGGCGTTCATGGGAGTCAACGCCTCTTCGTTCGTGCACTACTTCATAAGGAAGGGCGAGCGGAGCGTTCTGAATTTCCTGATACCCGTGGTCGGCTTCCTCGTGTGCGGCGGACTGTGGTGGCATCTGAGCCCGCGCGCCTTGAAGTGGGGCAGCGTATGGATGGCTGCGGGCATCGCGTTTGGCGCGTGGAAAACGAAGTGGTTCCGCGAGCCACTATCATTTGAAGTGCCCGCCGAGTAATTTGCCGTCCTCCCGTTGAACCGCAACGGAGCCGCCTCGCGCTTCGTGTAAACCAAACAATTCTGGCAGAATGTTGACACTCGGGAGTGCCTCTTGAAGCGTGGAACCGGAAAAAACCAGACCGTGACGATGCGCGACGTCGCGGAGAACAGCGGCTTTTCGCCCGCCACGGTTTCCATCGTGTTGAACAACGCGCCGCTCGCGCGGTATATCGCCCCGGCAACGAAAAGAAAAATCGAAGAAACTGCCAAGAAACTCGGCTACCGGCCGAACGCGATGGCGCGTTTTCTGCGCAGCAAGCGCAGCCACAGCGTCGGCGTAGTCTTTTTCGACGTCACGGATCCGTTTTGCACTCCCGTCCTGCGCGGAATCGAAAACGCGCTCTATCCTTCGTCGTACGTGCCTATTTTTGCGGACGCGCACAACCAGCGGAATCGCTTCGAGCGATACCTCGAGATGCTCCTCGAACACCACGTGGAAGCGCTTATCGTGGTGGCCAACTGGCTCGTAGTGGATATTCATTTGCTAGCGGATTTGAGCAAGCGGAATATCCCCGCGGCTACGATCGGCTGGGAAATACCGGGCGACACCGTGAGTTCCGTGATGGTGGACAACGAGACCGGTGGCCGCATCGCGCTGGAACACCTGCACCAGTTGGGACATCGCAAGGTCGCGTTCATTCGCGGACCGAAAATGTTGATTGACAGCGCGCCACGCTGGCGCGGCGTACAGAAGTACGCTCATTCCGCCGGCATCGAGATCGATCCCGCACTCGTGCTGCAACTTCCGGATTCGTTTGACCCGAACTCGGGGTTCGAGGGCGGTTACCGGCTCACGGAAGAACTACTGCAAAAAAAGAAGAGATTTACGGCGCTCATGGCGTTTGACGATCTCACGGCGCTCGGCGCAATTCGCGCGCTGACGAAGGCCGGGGTAAAGGTGCCGGAACATTGTTCCGTGACAGGCTTCGACGACGTGGCGCTGTCGGCCCTTAGCGCGCCGTCCTTGACTACGGTCCGCCAGCCGCTCGAAGCCATGGGCACGAATGCCGTGAACATCGTCATGGATGGAATCAAGGCCGGCCTGGAAAAGCGCGAGTGGAGCGCGGTGCGCCAAAAGATGAGCCCGGAACTGGTGATCCGCGATTCGACGAGAGACGTCGCGCACGGAAGCGCAGACTGATCCGCCGTGGCGCCAGGTCAGACGTCGTTCTGGTGGAAGCGGTCGATCAAGTGCGCGCATGCGCGAACCGTTACCGCCATCATGGAGAGCGTCGGGTTCTGACAGGCGGAAGAGACGAAACTGGCGCCGTCCATCACGAAAAGATTCTTCACATCGTGAGTTTGGTTGAATGGATCCAAGACTGACTTTTTGGGGTCGCTGCCCATGCGGGCGGTGCCCAATTCGTGGATGGCCATGCCGGGCATGGCGACGCTGGACGTGACGCGGATGTCTTTCGCGCCGGCAGCTTCCAACATTTCCGCGGCACTGGCTCCGGCATCCTCCATGAGAGCGGCTTCGTTATCGCCGTGGGTCATGCTGATGCGCAACGCCGGAATGCCCCAGGCATCCTTCAGATCCTTGTCGATCTCCACGAAATTGTCCCAGCGGGCGAGTGATTCGCCGAACGCGCCCAGGCCAGCGCGATACACTCCTTCCTTCACCGCTTTCTTGAGCGTGGCTCCGTAGCCTTCTGCGCTGAAATTGAATTCCGGGCCGGCGCCGCCCTGGTAGCCGTAGCCGCGAATGAAGCGCGAATGTTTTGGCGTGGAAGGAGTGTTGCGGAAGCGCGGAACGTAGATGCCGTTGGGGCGCGCGGGTTCATTGGCATCCGGAGTCGGTTTGAAATCAGGAAGATGGCCGGAGGCGCCGCCACCGACAACATGATCCATTAAATAATGACCGAGAGCGCCGCTGGAATTGGCGAGGCCATTGGGATATTCGCGAGTGGAAGAGTTGAGCAGGATACGCGCGGACTCAAGAGCCTGGGCGCAGAGGATGACGGATTTGGCGCGGACTTCCTTCACCTGGTGAGACTGGCGGTCGACGAAAGTGACGCCGGAGGCGCGGTTTGTGGAACTGTCCATATTCACGTGAGCTACAACCGCGTTCGTGATCAGCGTGCAGTTTCCAGAGGCAATGGCGTCCTTGACGGTCGTGAACGGGCTGCTGAAATAGGAGAAAGTGCTGCAGCCGCGTTCGCAGGGCCCGCAGTAGTGGCAAGGCAGGCGGCCGTTGTGCGGCTGCGTGACAATGGCTGTGCGTCCGATGGTGACGGTGCGGCCGAACTTCGCTTTGACGCGCTCGCGAAGCTGTACTTCGCCGCAGCTCATTTTCATGGGCGGCAGAAACTGGCCGTCCGGGAGCATCTCGTTGCGTTCAGCAGCGCCGCTGATGCCGACATATTTTTCGACGATGTCGTAATACGGAGCGAGATCGGCGTAGGAAATCGGCCAATCGTCGCCATAGCCGTCGCGGCTGGCGGCTTTCAAATCATTGTCGCTCATACGGTAGCTTTGGCGTCCCCAGACGAGAGAGCGGCCGCCGAGAATGCGCAGGCGCTGCCAGGTAAACGGCTTCCCGGCCGGCGTGCTGTAGGGATTCTCGAGATCGTTCACGAACCACTCGTAGTTGTATTCCATGCAGGCGTAGCACTGTTTCTGGACGGGGCGCGTGCGGGCGATTTCCGGGTCGCGATCGCGATACTTGAGTTTGTACGCGGGCATGTGCTCGGTGAATTCTTTGGGAGAGACGGCGCGGCCGGCTTCGAGGAGGGCAACTTTCAGTCCAGCTTCGGCGAGTTGCTTGGCGGCCCACCCGCCGGTGGCGCCGGAGCCGACGACCACGGCGTCGTAGGTTTGTTGCAGCGGATCCTGCCCCGCGAAGAGATGCAAGCTCATTTGTGATTCCCTTCCGGGTGTTCACAGCCTTGATAAGGACCGTGGGCGAAGGCGCCGTCCCAACCGAGTTCTTTTTCGCCAATCTGGGAGCTGTAATAGGCGTTCATGATGCGGTCTTTGAGGGCCTCGAAATGGGCGTGGCCGGCGTCTGAAGGCTTCTCGGAATTTCCACCCCAGTGGCTGCCGACGCGCGGATAGGCGAGTGAATGCAGTAGATCGTCCTGGTCCTCGCGCGAAAGATAACGAAACGCAGTTTTGTAGCGGCGCATACTTTCGCCGTCGAGATATCCGAGAGAATTGAGAAAGTTTCGTTGTTCGTCGTGGGGTTCGGCGGCGAGGACAAGATCAATGTAACGATTGACGAGAGCTTCTTTGGCGCCGGGCGTGTCGGTCGCGGGGATGATGAGGTCGCTGAGGATGATGAGCGTTTCGTTCTGGTGATCATCGAGGAAGAGCGGCTTCCAGTTGGGAGAGGCAAGGTCTTTGGACGCGTCCACGCCGGATTGCGCGGGCGTGAGTTCGGAGGGCCCAGGCGGGTTCTGAGCGGCGGCAAGCGGCGCGCGTAACGCGGCGGCAGCGGCGCCGGTAAGGATGCTGGCACGAATCATCTCGCGGCGTTTCATGGAGTGTCCTCGCGTGCGAGCGGAGCTGCCATCCTCAAAAGCGGTGGTCCTCAGCAGGAAGACCGTACACTGAGTGGCTGTGCGCTCGGTGTTACGGGGGAAAAGTCTACACCAAATAGAAAATCGATTCAGTAATGGTTATTTGACTTCCGCGGGGGCGACGTTGAAGCCGTCAACCGCGAGGACGGGCTGAGCGCTGCCCAGGTCCGCCTTGCGAACTTTGACCGTCACGCGGCGCTTTTCGCCGGGCAAGAGGCAGAGATAGTTGTCGTCCCAGAAGACTGGAAGAATCTCGGGACCGTCGTGGCCTTTGAGAAGGCGGAGGCGCACAAGAAATGCAAGCCCCGGGCTGGTGTTTTCTAAGTCGGCGGTGGCTTCCGTATCGCTTCCGGCATCAGACGTTTGCATGGAAGCCTTAACAGTGGCTCTGGGAAGATCCTGCAGGGCGTGAAAGTCGGCAAACTCGGTGAGCGGAGTGTAATACCACTCGGACTTAGGAAAATTAGGCACGTCGGGGTGCGTGGTGAGCCAGTAAAAATTGCGGCTGAGAAGTTCTCCGGACGACGAAAAGAGCTGGAGATTGAGGAAGTACGTGGAACTGACACCGGGGCGTTCGGGAATGGCGAAAGATTTCGTAACGCCGTCGGCGGCGACAGTGGCGTTTGCTTCGCGCGAAAAGACTTCTTTCATCGAAGTGTCGTAGGCTTTCGCGACAATTTTCAAATCGTTTTGCGGTTCCTGTTTGCCATTGACGATGGCCACGGTGCGATCGTCGTAGGAAAATTGCACGTGAACGAGTTCGAGGGCCTTCTTGGAACCGAAGTAGCCGCCGGCAGGGCGGAGATCGTAACTGTAGAGATGCCAGATGAGGCCGGGCCAGGCGTTGTTGAGCATCCACTGGATGACGCCCGTGGATACGTACTTGTTGCGCCCATAAGCTTCGAACATGGCACGCTGGCCTTCGTAGGCCATGGCCTGAGATTTCCAGGCGAGGTCGGCGACGTCTTTAACCGGGCCATAGCGCTTTTCCAGAGCGTTGGTGAAAACTTTGATATTCTTGAATTCGCCGCCACCCGCGTGGAAATCCCAAACTTCGTTGATGGGCCAGAGCTTGTCAGGCGGGAACATGGTTTTGAGTTCCTCGAGAGGCGGGACGGCGGGACCGGGACTGATTTCCGTGGCGAAGCCATAGGCGCCGCCGTGCTTGGTGTCGAGCAGCCAATAGTTGGCGGAGACGTATTCATACGGGCCGGCCATTTTGACGCCGCTTTCACCGGTGGGCTCGGTCTTCTTCTCGGTCGCGGAAGAGAGAACGGGCTTGGGCCAGTGGGTTTCTTGCTCGACGTCGAGATAAGCGCGCTCACGATCAGGAGGCGGAGGATTGTCGCTGCCGTTGAGCCAGACAAGCACGCTAGCATGTCCGCGGAGGCGGAGGATCTGGTCGCGGAGCGAGTCCACGGAGACGCGCTTATTTTCGTCGCCCCATTTGCCCCACTTTTCCCAGGCGTCGCAGCAGCACCAGCCGGCCATAACGAGGATGCCATCGCGGTCGGCGCGATTGAAGAAGGAATCGTCCTCAAGTTTGCCCTCGAGGCGAATGGTGTTGAGGCCCATTTCCTTGACGTAGCGAAATTCCGCTTCGCGGCGCGACTGATTGATGCGCAGCATCATGTCCGGCGCCCAACCGCCACCGCGGACGAGGACGTTTTTGCCGTTTACTTTGAATAGCCGATAACCTTCCGGAGTGAGTTCGGAATCAGTTTGCACGATGCCGAAATCGACGGTTTGCTTGTCCGAGACGGGGCCGTGCTCAGGGGTAAATTCGACTTCGAGTTTATGAAGATAGGGCTCGCCCATCTGATACGGCCACCAAAGGCGAGGGTTGTGAAGGTTGAGAGATGCAGATTGCTCAGGAGTGATGCCTACATCGCGACGCTCGCCGGCTTGCAGTTCGACGGTTTGCGAAAATTCGATTGGAGACGCCGCGCCGAGAATTTTGCCCCGGAGAGTTCCTTTGGCCGGCGCGTTCGAAACGTTCTGCAGTCCGACCCGCACGGTAAGGTGGGCGTGGTCAATTGACGGCAGGTCGAGTTTTGTTTCGACGGAAGGATGACGCAAGGCAACGGGACCGCTCGCCGAGAGGACGACTTCCTGCCAGAGGCCCATGTCCTTGTCGGGAGGCGTGGGATTCCAATCGACCCACGTGATGCCGAGTTCGTTGGCATGGGGAGCAGAGACTTCGACGGCAACTACGTTCCTGGCGCCGGCTTTCACGTATTGCGTGACATCGAACGTGTAGCGGCGAAAAGCGCCAACGACTTTATCCGAGCCGGCGACTTTCTTTCCGTTGATCCAGATGTCGGCGCGGTAATTGATGCCTCGAAACTCGAGCCAGACGGTTTTCCCCTTGTACCGCGCGGGGACTTCGAACTCGTCGCGATACCACCAGGGCACATTGTAGGGGCTATCTTCGGGCATTTCCTGATTGGCAAATTCCGAACCGATTTTGTACGAGACGCCAGGAACGGAGCGGAGGTTCATGCCGAAGTAGGGGTTCTTGTAGGCGCCATTTTCGACGAGAACGGCAAAGACGGTGTTGGGCACGGAAGCTTTGTACCAAGCGGAAGCGTCAAAGCCGGGAGACGAGATGGCCTCCGCGCTGGCGCTGACTTTGGCGGACGATTGCACCGCCCAACCTTCGCGGAGAGTGACGCCGCCGTCGGCGCGGGCTAGCGGAGCGGAGCAAATGATCAAGGCGAAACACGCGACCGCTTGGGCGGGCCGGGCGATGCCGCGAAATCTGGCGCAGAGGTGTTTCATGACCGCCTCCGGTCTCAACGCCGGGATTCGGCGAAGAGTTTAAAACGATTCAATAGGGCGAATTGCTTTTGTCCGGCGAGCGCGTAGCGCAGACGAGCGCTAGTTTAGCGTGAGGTAAAGAAGCGAAACAAGAGGCAACAAAATACGAGCCGGCGCGGACTCAATAGCCCGCGCCGGTTGAAGCGACTGACGATCGACGTAATGAAGTTATTTGGTAGCGGGAATATATGCCTGCGGAGCGGAGAAGAACTCCGTCTTGGGGAGTTCCGTATGCACGCGCACGTGCTCGAAATTCCCTTTGGCGCCGCCATTGGCGACGAAGCTGAGCAAATACTGGTTGTTAAGGTGCGTTTGGAGTTCGTCAAGATACGGCTTGAGCGAGACGGGCGGACCGAATCCGATGTAGAACGATTCGGCGCCGGTATCTCCGGAAACGCGGCTCAGGAAACCCTGGGCGAGGAAGACCTCGTAGTTCCGGCGCGCGCGATGCCCGGCATCCGTCGAGTAGATGGTCCAGATGTTGATGTTCTTCTTTTGCGCTTGTTCGATAGCGGTGTCGACATCCGGATCCACGGTATCGTAGGCACCGCGGAAATAATCGACACCCGAAGAGATCAGGAGAATCGATTTGCGCTCGTTCGAATCAGGCCAACGCTTGACCCAATCCTGAAGCGCGAGGTAAGGGCTCGTGAAAGCTCCGGCATTGCCGAGAGGAATACGCAGGGCTTTCGCGGCCAGAGCGTGGTCGCTGGTGAAATCCTGCGCGACCATGGCTGCGCCGTTGCGGATATAGGCCACGGCGATATGAGTTGATGCGGGTTGGGCCATCATGAAGGCTCGGAGGTCGGGCCACTGGCTGGCGATGTTGCTGTCGAGCGAATCGTCGATGAGCACGGCGAGAAACAGCGTGTCGCCCTTGCGCCAATCGGCGAGCTGGGTCTGCTCCTTATTGACGTAGAACTGCACGTCGTCGCGTTTTACCGCAGGGGGAGGATTGTCTTTTTTCCCGACGGCGGTGACGGTGAGCGTAACCGCCGGAGTTTCCGCCGGCAGCGGCCGGGCATTCAACAGGCCGGCGGCGAGCAGAGCCGCACCGGCAAACAAAAGGACGCCTCCTGAGCGGGCTTTGTGCGTCATGTCTACTATTCTCCTTCTCTCTTCTCTCATCCCAATTGATTAGATGCAGTGAGGGCCGTGCCGGTGCACCGAAGCGCGGTGGAAAGACCGATTTCGTCGTAGAATGCGACGCGGCCGGAAGGGCGGAACCTTGAAAAATTACGTCGGCGCGATTGATCAGGGCACAACTAGCACGAGGTTTATGGTGTTTGATAAAGCGGCGCGTGTTGTGTCGGTGGCGCAGAAAGAACACGAGCAGATATATCCGCAGCCAGGGTGGGTGGAACACGACGCGCTGGAGATTTTGCGCCGAACTGAAGAAGTGATCGGCGAGGCGCTTGAGAGTCGCGGTCTGCGCGCGGCGGATTTAGCGGCGATCGGCATCACCAATCAGCGCGAAACGACCGTAGTGTGGGAACGCAAGACCGGCCGGCCGATCGCGAACGCGATTGTGTGGCAGGACACGCGAGTGTCCGATGAAGTCGGGCGGCACGCGGCTAGCGGAGGACAGAACCGGTTTCGCGCGAAGACAGGGTTGCCGCTCAGCACGTATTTCAGCAGCTTGAAGCTGCGTTGGATCTTGCAGCATGTCGCGGGGACGAAAGAAAAGGCAACGAAAGGCGAACTGCTCTTCGGAAACATTGATACGTTTCTCGTATGGAATCTCACAGGCGGGCCGGCTGGCGGGGTGCACGTTACGGACGTCACGAACGCAAGCCGGACACAGCTGTTGAATCTGAATACTCTCAGCTGGGATGACGAATTACTCGACGCGTTTGAGATTCCGCGCGCGATGCTGCCGGAAGTGCGGTCGAGCAGCGAGGTATACGGCAAGGCGACGTTTGCTGCGATCGCGGGAGTAGAGATCTCGGGAATCCTCGGTGACCAACAGGCGGCGCTGGTAGGACAGGCGTGCTTTTCTCCGGGAGAAGTCAAGAACACGTACGGCACGGGCTGTTTTTTGTTGATGAACACGGGTGAGCGTTTAGTTCCTTCGAATTTCGGGCTGTTGACGACGGCCGCATACAAAATGGGTAAAGCGCCGGCGAACTATGCGTTGGAAGGGAGCGTAGCGATCACCGGAGCACTAGTGCAATGGGTGCGCGACAACTTGGGCCTGATTGAAAAAAGTTCGGACATCGAGACACTGGCCAGGACGGTGAAAGATAACGGAGGAATTTATTTTGTTCCGGCGTTTTCGGGATTGTATGCGCCGTACTGGAAAGAGAATGCACGGGGCATAATTGCTGGACTCACGCGATATGTGCACAAGGGTCATTTAGCAAGAGCGGTGCTTGAGGCAACCGCGTTTCAGACGCGCGAGGTTGTCGAAGCAATGGAGAAAGATTCGCAAATTGCGCTGAAGTCGCTGCGCGTGGACGGGGGAATGGTCGGGAACGAATTATTGATGCAATTTCAAGCCGACATTCTGAACAGAGAAGTGGTACGACCGATGATTCAGGAAACGACGGCGTTAGGAGCGGCGTATGCAGCGGGGCTGGCGGTGGGATTTTTTCCGGGGATGGATGAACTGAGAAAGAATTGGGCTGTCGATAAGAAGTGGGAGCCGCGGCTGGCGGAATCTCAACGAGAATTGCTGTACGCGAAATGGAAGAAAGCGGTTACGCGTTCGTTCGACTGGGAAGAGTAACGTATGCGGTGACGAATTGGTGGTTTCAATCCTGATGGAGGAGACAGCGGCATGACTTCACCCTTTGTGGGCGAGTTTCTGGGAACCATGATGCTGGTGCTACTGGGCGACGGAGTCGTCGCAGCGGTCCTGTTGAAAAAATCGAAAGCGGAGGGCAGTGGGTGGATGGTCATAACCACGGGGTGGGCCCTCGCGGTGATGGCCGGAGTGTTCGTCTCGATTGCCTGCGGAAGCAGCGACGCGCATTTGAACCCAGCGGTTACGATGGGTTTCGCCGTGCGAGATGGAAGTTTTGCAAAGTTTGGTCCGTACCTCGGAGCACAGCTTCTGGGAGCCATCGTCGGTGCGGCGCTGGTCTGGCTGCACTATTTTCCACACTGGAAAGAAACGACGGACGCCGCGAGCAAGCTGGGATGTTTTTGCACGGCGCCGGCGATTCGAAATACGGCGGCGAATCTGGTAAGCGAGATTGTTGGCACGTTTGTGCTCGTATTTGTAGTGGGTGCGATTTTTTCGAAGCGCATCGCGGCGGGCGGTCCGGCGGCAGGGATTGGGCCATATCTTGTGGGAAGCCTGGTGTGGGGAATTGGACTTTCACTCGGCGGTACAACGGGATATGCCATAAATCCCGCGCGTGATCTGGGACCGCGACTCGCACATGCCATTCTTCCAATAGCGGGCAAAGGTAGTTCGGACTGGAGTTACGCGCCGATTCCGGTGATCGGACCGCTGATCGGCGGAGCGCTGGCAGGAGTTTTGCTTCGCGTCCTCGAAATATCCTGAAGCTTACGCGAACAGATTAGGTGTTGTCCTGTCCGTAGGTTGCGGTTTTCCCGTGCTTTCGGAAGAAATGTTTTTCGTGCAGATGCTTGGAGATTGGGCGGGCCTTGGAATCGATGGAGATCGTTTTCAGTGCCAGGTTCGCGAATTCCTCGAGCACTACGGCGATATGCGCGGCCGCGGACGGCGACTCGCCCCAACAAAACGGGGCGTGGCCGCTTACGAGAACTGCAGGGAACTGCAGCGGATCTAATTTCTTAAATCGCTCGACGATGACCTGACCGGTGTTGGCCTCGTAGTCGCTGCGAATTTCCGCGGGTCGCAACGGTCTAGTGACCGGAACCTGCCCGCAGAAATAGTCGGCGTGCGTCGTTCCAAAACAAGGGATTTCCTTCTTGGCCTGGGCCCACGCGGTTGCGCAAGATGAATGCGTGTGCGCGACACCGTTTATCTGTTTGAAGGCGCGATAAAGAATCAAATGCGTGGCGAGATCGGAAGACGGGCGTAACGAGCCTTCGACAATTTTCCCATCGAGGTCAACGACGACGAGATCTTCCGGCTTGAGCGCGTCATACGGTACGCCGCTCGGTTTGATGGCGACGAGACCTTGCTCGCGTGAAATTCCGCTGGCGTTTCCAAATGTATAAATCACGAGGCCGCGGCGAACGAGTTCGAGATTTGCTTCAAGCACTTCTTCACGTAGCGACTTGACGATCATGCGTTACCTCTGGCAGCAGCGGCAATACGTCGCAAGGACGGAAGAATCCGCCCCAAGGGAATCGCCGGGGAATCCTGCTGGCCAAAACCGTAGTAGAGTTCACGATAGAGCGCATAGACCTCGTCATATACCCGGGCAGATTCTGCGTCCGGCTCGACTACCCGATATTCAGGGCACAATGCTTCTTGTGCATCTTCAATGGAAGCGAACGCGCCGGCAGCTAACGCGGCGAAAATCGCGGAACCGAGGCTGGTCACGTCGGACGTCGGCACGAGAACAGGTTTGTTGAGGACGTTCGCGTAGATCTGATTCAGGACGGCATTCTTTTGAGGAATGCCACCGCCATTGATCACACGCTCGATGGGAACGCCGTGCGCTTGCATGCGTTCGAAGATTACGCGCGTGTGAAGCGCGGTGCCCTCAATCGCGGCGAAAAGCTCGTCTTGAGGCGAGTGCGTCAAGTTCCAGCCTAGAGTGATGCCGCCAAGTTCGGGATTGACGAGAACGGTGCGGTCGCCATTGTCCCAAGTTAAGCGAAGCAGGCCGGTTTGCCCAGCGTGGTAGGACTCCAGGCCAATCGAGAGCGCGGCGACGGTCGTTCCAGCGCGGCGAGCGATGGCTTCGAAGATATCGCCCGTGGCGGAAAGGCCAGCTTCGATGCCGGTTTTCTTCGGATGAACCGATCCCGGCACGACGCCGCAAACGCCGGGAATCAACCGCGTTTCATTGCTCATGGCAATAATGCAAGTCGAGGTTCCGACGACGTTGACGACGTCTCCAGTGCGCGCGCCCGCACCGATCGCATCCCAATGCGCGTCGAACGCACCGACAGGGATAGGAATGCCCGCGCGAAGGCTCAGCATGGCCGCCCATTCCGGAGATAGGCGGCCGGCCAGGTGATCGCTCGTCGCATAACGACCGGAGAGTTTTTCGCGCACGCCTTTCAGAAGCGGATCGACCGAAACTAAGAAGTTCTCCTGCGGCAATCCGCCGAGGGCTCCGTTCCACATCCACTTGTGGCCCATGGCGCACACGGAACGGGACGCGGACGCGGGATCGCGGATGCCGCAAAGTACCGCGGCAATCATGTCGCAATGCTCGAACGCTGTAACGAATCGGCTGCGCTGGTCCTGGTTGTGGCGGAGCCAGTGCAGAAGCTTCGAAAAGCCCCATTCGGATGAATAAACTCCGCCGCACCACTGAATGGCTTCCAGATTCTGACGTCGCGCTGATTGCGTGATGAGGGCCGCTTCGCGCCAAGCGCGGTGATCGCACCACAAATAATAGTCGCTCAGAGGCTCAAGGTTCTCGCCGACGGGTATGACGCTGGAACCGGTCGTGTCAATCGCCAGTGCCGCAATCTCATTGCCCGACACCTTCGCAGAAGCGATCGCAGCGCGAGTGGCCTCGATGAGCGCGCGCAGGTGGTCCGCGTGGCTTTGCGTGGCGAAATCGGGATCTTCTTTTTTCCGATGAAGCGGAAATTCGGAGATGCCGGAGCCAAGGCGCCCGCGCTCGGTGTCCACAATAGTGACGCGAACGCTGAGCGTGCCGAAATCAACTCCAGCAACTGTGGGCACAGAGACCTTTCCGCGCGCGATATCGCCGCGCGACGTTCGCGCAGCACCGTGAACGCACTACAAAATGCGACGGATCGCGATGCTGCAGCGTGGAGAGGCAGAATAAAGACATCGTAGACAGAAAAGCAAGGCGTCGTAAGGCGATGGCCGAGTGGCCATCGAAAATGTCCCGCGAACCCCGCGCTGTTGTTTATGGAAAGGCATGGACATACACTACGGCCAGTCGACTGAGGTGTTCGTGCTTCCCTCCACCAGATTTCCAGTCGTCGCTGCGGGTGCCTCGGCTTTGTTGGCCGCACTTATCGTATTTGCTGTCGCCGGAGTCCATGCTTCAGCCACAAGTCTCTTGCTCTCGAACGTACTGCAGACCGTAGTCGTCCTTTTTGCAGCGTTTTGTTGCCTGCGCGTTTCAGTAGAGTCTGTTGGTTACCTACGACAGTTATGGATACTTCTGACGACGGCATTGTGCCTCGGTTGCGCCGCGCAAGGACTCGAGACCTACTACCAAAGCATCGTTCATGCACCGACGAACGTGCCGTGGCCTTCGGACGTGCTGTTCCTGGTGTGGGTAACACCGGCGATCGTGATGTTTCTGCCCCCGGGCGAACAGACTCGCCGCGGCGTGAACTGGGAGCTGGTTCTGGATTTTTCGCAGATCGGCATCGTCGCCCTGACGGCGTATCTGTACTTTTTCTACGCGCCGTCACGCTGGGAAACGGAAGGGCCGCAAATGGTCATCAAAGTCTTGCGGCTGCAAATCCTGCGCGACGCCATACTTTTCGGAGGATTTCTCTTGCGCGGGCTGACATTTCGGTCCGGCGCGCTGCGGGCGTTCTTCCTTCGCATGGCGGTTTTTTTCCTTGCAACCAGCGCTTCTCAGATTGTGTATCTTTCGCGGCCGATCGTGGGGCTCGCCCGAGCCCGGTGGACCGATTTGACCTGGTGTATTCCCTATTTCCTGGCTGCGATATTCGCAGCGACCTGGAACCACACGGAACAAGTACCCACCAAGGCAGAGCGATCGAAGCGCCGCGGTACCATCAGCTCCCATATTTTGCCGGTCGTCATCCCGCTTCTAGTCCTGTACCTGGGCCGCCGCATCGCGGTCGAGCAGCTGACCCTTGCATGGATTGCTGTGGCGGCATCGTTCCTGGTTTCCGCAGGGCGACTCCTGCTCACAAGCGAACAGCAGCGGCGAGCCGCCGAGACCTTGCGGAACACGCAGGAGGCGCTGCGGCGATCGGAAAGCATGTTTTCTGTTGCGTTCCGGCTGAGTCCGGATGCCGTGGGCATCACTTCCATGGCCAGCGGTCAGTTTCTCGAGCTCAATGACGGCTTCACCAAGCTCACCGGTTATTCGCGCGAAGAAACGTTGGGCCGATCTGCACTGGAGTTGAAACTGTGGAGCGACGCTGCGCACCGTGCGGCACTGATGGCAAGGCTTATGAAAGAAAGGGAAGTTCGGGACGAGGAATTCGTTTGCCGAACGAAATCCGGTGAGAGCCGCCTCTGCCAGTTTTCGGGGATGCTGATCGAGCTGGACAAGCAGCCCTGCGTGCTCGTAATCGTGCGGGATATCACGGTCCGCAAGCAAGCTGAAGAGGCTCTTCGCGCCAGCGAAGAACGATTTCGAAGACTCGTTCAGGATTTGCACGTCGGCGTAGTCATGCTGGGCAGCAAAGCGGAAACGGTGTTCGCGAATCGTGCCGCGCTTACTGCGTTCGGAATGACGGAGAACGAAGCCGTCGGACAAAAAAGCTCAGAGTTCGAATTGACGGCGATTCGCGAAAATGGCGTGGAGATTCCATTTTCCTTGCGGCCGGGACCGCGCGCGATCGCGACGAAAGAGCCCGTCCGGAATGAAGTTGTGGGATGGCGCAGGCCTGATTCGGGAGAAGTCTTCTGGACGCTTGTGGATGCCGTGCCGCATCTGGACGCCGATGGAAACGTAGCGCGAGTGATTTTATCTATTTCAGACATCACCAAGAGGGTGCGGGCGGAAGAGGCGTTGCGAGCCAGCGAGCAGCGGTTTCGCAGCCTTGTGCGCGAGATGGACGTGGGAGTCGTTCTGCACGGGGTGAATGCCCAAGTTGAGTTCGCCAATGAAGCCGCGCAGCAGATGTTCGGCATTTCGCTCGACGACGCCAAGGGAAAAACGAGTGGGGAGTTAGACCTGATCGCATTCCGCGAAGATGGAACTGATATTCCATTTGCGATGCGTCCGGCGCCCGTCGCGATCCGCACGGGGAAGGCCATCAAAGAGGATGTAATCGGGTGGCGTAAGCCGGGTTCTCCGATGGTCCTCTGGACGCTCGGCAACGTTGTGCCGCAAGTAGGACGAGACGGCGTGGTGCAAGGCGTTATCAGCACGTTCACGGATATTACCGAGCGGCGGCGGGCGGAAGATGCGTTGCACCAACTCTCCACGCGATTGTTGCAGTTGCAGGATGAAGAACGGCGGCGCCTCGGCCGCGAACTGCACGACAGCCTGGCGCAGACGGTGCTGGCAGTGAATTTGAATCTCGCGCAGGCCATGCAGTCAGCGGATTCGTTGAGCGAACGAACTCGTAGAGCGTTGACAGAAGCGAGGAGTCTTCTCCAGGAAATGTCGCAGGAGATCCGGACCATGTCTTATCTCCTGCATCCCCCTCTGCTGGATGAGCTTGGATTGGTTTCTGCGATCAAGGAATACGCGGAAGGGTTCAGCCAGCGCAGTGGGATTGCGATCCATTTGGAGCTGGCGGAAGCGTTCGGGCGTCTGCCGCAGGAGGCCGAGACCGCCCTGTTTCGGGTTGTTCAGGAGAGCCTATCCAACATCCAGCGGCACTCCGGCAGCGAATCCGCGAAGATTTCACTCAGCGCCAATCACGGCCAAGTGCGACTGGAAGTGAGCGATCAAGGCCAGGGCATGGGCAATTCCACGGGGAATGTGCTGGACGGTCGAGGGGCGCGGCTAGGCGTCGGAATTCTGGGGATGCGCGAACGCCTGAGCCAGCTCGGCGGGAAACTTGAAATCAATTCGAGTTCATCGGGAACGACGGTGAAGGCTACAATACCTCTAAATAACGAGGTTTCAGATGCCGGTTCGCATCCTGGTAGCTGACGACCACCACGTAGTCCGGACGGGCCTCCGATCGCTGCTCGAATCGAAAAGCGAGTGGGAGGTGTGTGGCGAAGCGTCGAACGGCCGGGAAGCGGTCGAAAAAGCCGCAAAACTCAAACCCGATGTCGCGGTGCTGGACATTGCGATGCCTCTCCTGAACGGCGTGGAAGCAACGCGGCAAATTCTGAAAGTCTCTCCAAAAACGGCGATCCTCATCCTTACTATGCACGACTCCGATTCGTTGATCCAGGAGGTTCTGGGTGCGGGGGCGCTGGGATACGTTCTAAAAGATGATGCAGACCGAAACCTCATTGCCGCCGTGGATGCGCTCTCCAGGCGCAAACCTTATCTATCGTCCCGCGTGACGGACGCAGCTGCCACAGCCGGCGCGCAAGCCGGGCCAGGAAGCGCCGACAGGTTGCCGCGGGGGAGACTCACCCCTCGTGAACGCGAAGTGCTGCAGCTTCTCGCCGAGGGCAAAAGCAACAAGGAAATCGCTGCAGTGCTGGGAATCAGCGTAAAGACGGCGGAGACGCACCGCGCCAACATCATGTTGAGGCTTAACATCCACTCGATCGCCGACCTCGTTCGTTACGCCGTCCGAAACAACATCATCGCCAGCTAAACCACTGTCCATCCGGTCTACAAGAAAACCCCTACGGAATCAGCCGAATTCATTCTTGCGTGACGGCAAGTCACACTCTTGCCTGACTAAGACGCCATCGGTGTCCCGTAGGAGAACTGGATGGAGCAGAAGCCTCGCCGAATTCGGGTTGTAATCGCCGACGATTCACGAACCGCCTTGTATTCGGTATGCAAATTTCTTGAATTCAGCGGCCAATTCGAGATCGTGGGCACTGCATTCGACGGCGTGCTCCTCCTCCGGTTGGTAGAACGATTCAAGCCCGACCTGGTCTTGGCGGATGTCAGCATGCCCCGGATGAACGGATTCGAGGCCACCGCGAAATTGCGGAAATCCAATCCAGGTTTGCGGATTGTGATGTTTTCTGGTCTGGACGGACTGTCGCTGCGAGATGAGTGTCTGCGGAGCGGCGCCGACGCCTTTGTGGCGAAGATTCACCTGCCCGAGAAGCTTCTCCAGGAGATTGTCCGGCTTTTTCCGGACGCACCGCCAGCGGAATAGCAAGAGCCGCGCCAGCGGCCGCTCTACGAGCGGTTGGGCGCCATGCGGCTTAGTCAGGAAGGCAAGGAAGAGCAAGTGATGTCGTTACAGCCTATTCGAATCCTCGTTGTAGAAGACGATCCTGCACAGCCCCCAACGAAAGGGACGATTCAGGAAAGCATTCGAGGTACCGAACTCACAATCGATCAAGCGCCAACTCTTTTGGCCGGCTTACAGAAGCTCGCGAAAGGAGTTTACCAGGCGCTTCTTCTGGGAAGGGATGCCTTAAGCGCAGACGCTGTCTCGGATATTCTGAAACTGCGCGTACAGTTTCCCGCGCTGCCCATCGTCGTTTCCATTTCTCGGAACGAATCCCAGCTTGGCGACCGGTTGTTGGAGGCGGGCGCTTCCGATTACGTGGTCAAAGAAACCATACAGTGGGAATCCCTGAAGAAGGCACTTCGATTCGCAGTCGAGCGCGAGGCAAGGAAGCAAGACTTGCAGCGCGCGGAGCAACGCTCTCACGAACTCTTCGAAAACGCAAAAGACATTATCTTCACTCTCGATCTGGACGGTAACTTCACCTCTATAAATAATTCGGCCGTAGAAGTAATGGGCTGGTCGAAAACGGACGCCATCGGCATCAATCTTAAGACCCTGGTCGCGCCGGAGCATCTAAGCCTCTGCCGCCAGATGATGCAGCGCATACTCAACGACGAACCGCTGCAACAGTTTGAAATCAACTTGATCCGCAAAGATGGTCAAAAAGTGCTCTTGGAAGTCAGTGCTCGCCTGATCCCATGCGAAGGGAAGAAAAAAGCTGTACAGGGGATCGCGCGCGACGTCACCGAACGGCGCCGGCTGGAAAGCGTTGTGCGGCAATCGCAAAAATTGGAAGCTATCGGAAGGCTTTCAGGAGGATTGGCGCACGATTTCAACAATCTGCTGTGCGTCATCAGCGGCCACAGCGAGCTGTTATCGGAGCGGTTGCCAGCGGACCATCCCAGCGCGAAGAACGTAGCGCAGATCAAGAAGGCGGTTAATAGCGCATCTACCCTGGTACGCCAGCTTCTGGCATTCAGCCGCAAGCAAGTGTTCTACCCGCAGACGCTGGATCTAAACAAGGTGGTTGTCGAAACCGAAAAATTGCTCAGCCGGCTTATCGGCGAGCACATCCAGTTTTCTTACAAATTGCACAGCGAACTCTGGCAGGTGCGAGTTGACCCGGTGCAAATCGAGCAAATCATCGTCAACCTTGCTTTGAACGCGCGCGACGCCATGCCGCATGGCGGTAAGCTGAGCATTCTGACGGAGAATGTCGAACTTGGTGATCCGTCGGGATCGCATCGCCCGAACCTCCCGGCCGGGAATTACGTCCTGCTGGTGGTAGCGGACGACGGTCACGGAATGGACGAATACGCGCAAAACAGGATCTTCGAACCGTTTTATTCGACGAAGGAACTCGGGAAGGGCACGGGCCTGGGACTGGCTACCGTGTACGGGATCGTGAAGCAGAGCGGCGGCGCAATCACGGTGCATAGCCAGCCTCATCAGGGCACTACGTTCAAGATTTACTTTCCCCGCGTGGATCAAGAGGCAGCGATCGCGCCGGGAGCCACGCGCGCTGCCGGAAACTTCTCCGGCACCGAAACTATTTTGCTCGTTGAGAACGCCGAACCGCTGCGCGCGTTGGCGAAAGAATTCTTGAAAGGAAGTGGATACGCAGTCCTCGAAGCGGAGAACGGCAAGGAGGCCCTCCGCATTGCGAATGCCTTCGGTGGGCCCATCGACTTGCTCTTGACCGACGTCATCATGCCCGAGATGGGTGGCAAACAATTGGCGGACCAACTCAAGACTCTGCGGCCAACCACAAAAATTCTATATATGTCCGGGTATTCCGACGAGGCCATCGCGCAATCCGGAGTTCGCGCCATGGAAATGGTTTTCCTGGAGAAACCGTTCACCCGGGAAGTGCTGTTGCGAAAAGTCCGCCGCATTCTGGATGAGGCGCCGCAGCCAAGGTAAGTAAGTATGGGACTCGACCGTATTCGTCCCGGATATCCTCTCGGTCGTGCGTTTGTAGATGCCACGAGAGCACGGCCCGCGCTGATTCTCAGGCCGACCCATGATTTACCTTAGGCGCGTGGGCGTAACACGCCATTCGATTAATTCGCGGTCAGCGAAACTGCAGCAGTGGTTCCAATTGGCGTGACTACTCTAATCGTGGTCGTTCCCACGACGAGAGTGCAGGTGGCGCTCACACTTGTCGACGTTGAATTGCTGACTATGCAGGAATCGCTTGTGTTTCCAAGAGTTACGCCGGTAGCTCCGGTCAGGTTCGTACCGGTTAACGTGAGCGAAACTCCCGTCCCGTGGGCAACGGGGTTCGGACTCACGGAAGTCAGGGTCGGTCCTTGTACCGTGAAGGTCACGGCGTTAGTTGTTCCCCCGGGCGTAGTTACGGTAACGTTTCTCGCCGAGGTCCCCGCAGAGGCGCTGATCGTGAACGTGGCGTTCAGTGTCCCGCTGTCCACAACCGTCACCTTACTCACGGTGACGCCCGATCCCGAAACAGCAATCTTGGTTCCGGTCGCCGTAAAATTCGAGCCGAGCAACGTCACCGGAACGGCTGTGCCGCGCACCCCTGAATTAGGACTGACCGTTGCTAAGGACGGTGCAGGTGGCGCGACAACCGTGAAGGTAACAGTGTTGCTGATCACGCCGGGGGTTGTGGTGATGCTGACGGTTCTCGCAGATAGTGTAGCAGTGGCGGTGATGGTAAAAGTTGCGGTCACCGTTCTGTCGTTTGCGACTGTAAGACCGGTTACGGTGACGCCGGTTCCGGAGACGGTGATTGCCGTTGCGCCCGTCAAGGCACTCCCGGCCAATGTAACTGGAACACTAGTCCCTTGCTGACCGGTGGCTGGAGAGATCGATGTTAGCGACGGCCCCACCACTGTCGCCGAGGCAGTGTTGGAAAACGGGCTCGGAGTTCCCACGGGATCGAACGCCTGTACACGGTAGGTGTAGTTGGCATTAGCTACCAGACCGGCGTCGCTGTAGCTGGTCCCCGTGGCGGTGCCAATCTGGACAAAGTTGTTGCAACTGCCCCCCTGACAGCGTTGCACGGCGTAGTGAGAAACTCCCATGCTATCGGTTGACGCGGTCCAGCTTAGATTGATCTGACTTGTGCTTAGCGCCGTAGCCGTTAGGCTTCCCGGTGTCGTCGGCGGAGGAACGTTTGCTACGGGCGTGCGGAAAGCAACCATCTGCATGATCCAAGGCCCAGCCGGCACCAACGCGCCGGTCGTGGCGCTGTAACTTCCTGTGGCGGTAACCATCTCGTCTTCCACAATGTCCGAATCGGGTGACGTCAGCAGCCGGGTGGTGAAGCCACTTCCCGGACTGGGCGTGGACGTTCCAACGATGTTCGCGGCGAAGAGCAGATCCATCGGATTGTTGGTGCTTACCGATCCGCTGCTGTCGGCGGTGCTGCTGCCACTGCCGGCGACGAATACATCCACCGGATTACTCGGGTCCGCGCCGCTGTATTCCAAGACTCTGATGTCAGGGTATGCAGCACCTACGGAGAAGGCCACGGCCACTATGTTTGCCCCGGCATTTGCCGCTTTAATGTTCGCGGAGTAGTAGATCGACTGCGACAGGCCGCCACTGGAGAGGACCGTTGGGCCCACCGCCCTCGTGTAGATGTTGCCGCTCTGGTCGGTGACGGACGTTACTGTAGCAGTAGCGTCGTTCCATCCCACTACGACGACGTTGAGATCGCCGGCAATCTGCGCCGCTGTGTACGTCACATTTACCGTGGTCTGAGTCGTGGATTGCGGGTCCGCGTAATTTCCCTGCACGAAGTTAATCCCGCTCGCGGCCAATGAAGGAGTAGTTGCGCTCGCCGTGTTTGAATAAGGACTGAGATTATTGGAAGCATCAGTGGCTCGAACGCGGTAGCTGTAGCTCGTCGAGGCAACCAGTCCCGTGTCGTTGTATGTGGTCGTCGCCGAGGTGCCTACCTGAACGAAATTGCTGCAACCGGCGGTGGAACAACGTTCGATTAAGTATTGAGTGATCGTGCCGCCCGTTTCCGTAGCGGGTGTCCACAAAAGTACGATGTGCACCGGACTGAACGCGGTGGCGGTCAAACCTGAAGGGGCCGTGAACGTCGGTCCTCCAGTCGTAAATGTGAAACCATTGACCAGCATCGCGGCCTGGGAATCCGGATTCGTAACGACGACGTTCACTGTGCCGGCTCCGTGAGCTGGCGTAACCGCGGTGATAGTCGTGGCGTTCACAACGGTCCAACCCGATGCGGGACTACCGCCAATGCTCACCGTCGCTGCGGCAAGGAAATTCGTGCCGGTGATGGTGATTCCCGTTCCGCCGGTAGTCGGCCCAGAGTTCGGAGACACGCTGGTAATCGTCGGCGCCGGGAACACATAGGTGAAGCCGTTTGTCAGCGTGGCGTTCTGCGAATCTGGATTGGTAACGGCCACATTCACTGCGCCCGCAGCATGTGGCGGGGTCATGGCAGTGATCGTAGTGGCGTTAACAACGTTTACGCTCGTGGCCGGGCTCCCGCCTACGCTCACGGTCGCGCCTGCGACGTAGTTCGTGCCTGTGATCGTGACTGTCGTGCCGCCCGAAGTAAAGCCCGTACTAGGAGACACGCCTGAGACGGTCGGCGCGGGCAACACGTACGTGAAGCCGTTCGTCAGCGCACCGATTTGCGTATCTGGATTGGTTACGGTCACATTCACTGCGCCTGCCGCATGCGACGGAGTCGTGGCTGTAATCGTCGTGCCGTTAACAACGTTCACGCTAGTGGCTGGGTTTCCGCCAACGCTAACCGCAGCGCCCGTCACGAAATTGTTTCCCGTAATTGTGATCGCTGTCCCGCCGGTTGTTAGCCCGGTGTTGGGCGATACGCTGCCGACCGTCGGCGCCGGCAACGCGTACGTAAAGCCATTCGTAAGCGTACCGAACTGCGTATCTGGATTGGTTACGGCCACGTTCACCGCGCCCGCAGCATGCGCCGGGGTCATGGCAGTGATCGTGGTGGCGTTAACAACGTTCACGACCGTGGCCGGATTTCCGCCCACGCTGACTGTTGCGCCTGCCACGAAATTCGCGCCCGTAATTGTGATGGCTGTGCCGCCCGTCGTCACGCCGGTGTTCGGGGAAACGTTAGTCACGATAGGCGCAGGCAACACGTACGTGAAGCCGTTCGTAAGTGTCGCGTTCTGGCCGTCCGTGTTCGTCACCGTCACGTTCGCAGCACCTGCAGCATGTGCAGGCGTCGTGGCCGTGATGCTCGTCCCGTTAACAACGGTCACGCCGACGGCCGGGTTGCCACCCACGCTCACCGTAGCGCCCGTCACGAAATTCGTGCCGGTGATGGTGATCGCCGTGCCACCGGTCGTCAGACCTGAGTTCGGCGATACGCTGCTGAGCGTCGGTGCCGGCAACGCATACGTGAAACCCGCAGCGAGCGTCCCGCTCTGGCTGTCCGGGTTGGTTACCGTAACGTTTGCCGCGCCTGCCGCGTGCGCCGGAGTCGTGGCCGTAATCGTCGTGCCGTTAACAACAGTTACGCCGCTGGCCGGATTCCCGCCCACGCTTACGGTTGCCCCGGCTACGAAGTTCGTACCGGTGATGCTGATTGCCGTCCCACCTGTCGTCAGCCCGACGTTCGGCGAAACGCTACTCACCGTCGGCGCCGTCAAGCTGTAGGTGAACGCATTTAAAAGAGTCGCGCTTTGCCCATCAGTGTTGGTGACCGTCACGTTGGCGGTCCCGACGGCGCCCGCCGGAGTGTTGGCGGTGATCGTCGTCGCGTTGACTACGGTTACGCCAGCGGCCGGACTACCTCCGACGCTGACCTTGGCACCTGCCACGAAGTTCGTTCCGTTAATGGTGATGGGCGTGCCGCCAGCCGTTGGACCCGAGACCGGAGTAACGCTGGTAAGCGTCGGTGCCGGTAGCACATAGGTGAAGCCGTTGGTTAGGGTACCAGTCTGAGTGTCTGGATTGGTTACGATCACACTCACTGCGCCCGCCGCATGCGACGGAGTCGTAGCCGTAATCGTCGTGCCATTCACAACGCTCACGCTAGTGGCCGGATTTCCGCCAACGCTAACCGCAGCGCCCGTCACGAAATTGTTTCCCGTAATTGTGATCGCTGTCCCACCGGTTGTTAGCCCGGTGTTGGGCGACACACTGCTGACCGTCGGTGCCGGCAACACATACGTGTAGCCGTTCGTCAGCGTGCCGGTCTGGGTATCCGGATTCGTTATAGTGACATTCACCTCGCCGGCCGCATGCGCGGCAGTCGTGGCTGTAATCGTAGTGGCGTTAACAACGGTGACGCCCGTGGCCGGGTTGCCGCCTACCGTCACGGTCGCGCCGGCGACGAAATTTGCGCCTGTGATGGTGATCCCCGTACCGCCAGCGGTCAGGCCCGATGTGGGCGTCAGACTGGAGACGGTCGGCGCGGGCAACTGATAAGTGAAGCCGTTCGTCAGCGTGCCGACTTGCGTATCTGGATTGGTGACCGTCACACTCACCGCTCCGGCAGCATGCGCTGGAATTGTGGCCGTGATCGTGGTGGCGTTGACGACGTTCACGGCAGTGGCCGGGTTACCGCCTAGGCTTACTGTGGCGCCGGCCACGAAGTTCGTGCCTGTGATGGTGATTGCCGTACCGCCCAGTGTTACGCCCGTGCTCGGAGACACACTGCTGACCGTCGGTGCTGGCAACTGATATGTGAAGCCGTTCGTCAGGGTACCGATCTGCGTATCAGGATTGGTGACCGTCACGTTCACCGCACCGGCTGCGTGCGCGGGAGTGCTCGCGGTAATCGTGGTGGCGTTGACAACACTCACGCCAGTGGCGGGGCCGCCGCCTAAGGTCACCGTCGCACCCGCTACAAAGTTGGTCCCGATGATGGTGATCGCTGTGCCGCCAGTCGTCAGACCGGTATTTGGCGACACGCTGGAGATCGTCGGCGCCGTGAGGTTGTAAGTAAAGGCGTTCGCCAGCGACGCGCTTTGCCCGTCCACATTGGTCACCGTCACGCTGACCGTTCCCACGGCTGCCGCAGGCGTCTGCGCCGAGATCGTCGTGCCGTTCACAACGGTCACGTTCGTCGCCGGATTGGCTCCCACGGTGACCGTTGCGCCAGCCACAAAGTTCGTTCCGGTAATAGTGATAACTGTCCCGCCGATGGTGGACCCCGTGCCAGGCGCTACGTTGGTCACTGTTGGTGGCGGGGGCAGATACGTGAACCCGTTTGTCAGGGTGCCGGTTTGCGTATCAGGATTCGTGACGACGACTTTCACGGCTCCGGCCGCTCCTGCCGGCGTGGTGGCGGTGATGGTCGTGCCGTTGACAACGGTGACGCCAGTTGCAGACGCACCGCCAATAGTCACCGAGGCGCCCGTTACAAAGCTGACTCCAGTAATCGTGACGGGTGTGCCCCCGGCAGCGGGCCCGGAACTGGGCGTGACGAAGCTGACCGTCGGCGCAGGCGCCGTGTACGTGAAGGCAGAGGAGAGCGTGCCGCTCTTGGTATTGGGGTTCGTGACAGTGACGCTGACCGGGCCGACCGGTTGGGAGGGCGTGGTGGCGGTAATGGTCGTGCTGTTGACCACCGTGACGCCAGTAGCGGCGGCGGCTCCGAACGTGACCGTAGCGCCCGGCACGAAATTCGTCCCAGTGATGGTGACGGATGTTCCACCAGAGCCGGAACCCGTAGGCGGCGTTACGCTGGTGACGGTGGGCGATACCTGGGCGCCAGCGCTGTTCACAAACTGATTGAGGATGTTTGCAGTCGCGTGCTGGATGCGTGGATCAACGAGGTTGTATCCGTGGCCATAAACGTCTAATGCCCAGTTCCAGTCCATCGTTCCGCTTGCGAACACCCAGGCGCCGCTCGGCGCTTGGTAGACCGAGGAGTTGGCGTACTGATATTGACCGCTGCCCCACGGCGAGTGTGACAATAGAAAGTAGGTTCCTGCCACTGCGTTCGGCGACGGAAAGGTATTGTCGTAACGGTCGGCCTCGTACCCGACGAGTCCCTTTACCGCCGTGCCGTCAGTGAGTCCCGTGCCCGCGTACACCCAATCTGCGCTATTGGTGACCACAAGCGACGGGAAGAAGCCTTGGCTGTTTTGCGGCGGAGAGCTATTGTCGTTGTACTGGATTCCCATCAGCACTTGTTCGGGGCGGTTCAGGACCGGGTCCCGCCAGTTAATGGTCTTTAGCGTTAGATCGGGATTCGGGTCAAGGTTGACGTCTCGATAGCAGACCTCCACCCTGTTTGGCACTCCCGTGCTCGAACTTTCCATGCGTATCTGCCACGAAACGGCATCCGCCCCAAAGAAGGCCAGATTTACGCCCGCGTCGCGCGCCGCGTTGAAACCGTCGTACATCGGCTTCGACCAGTATTCATCGTGCCCCATAGACAGCACGCCCTTGTAGTTAAGCAGCATGCTGTTATTCGCGTGGGTATCGATATCCGTGGCGTAGGTGACGTCGAAGCCGGCACCTTCCATCCACATGATGAAATTGACCTCGCCGTAGTCGGAGCGGAAGCCCTCATCAATGCCGGAGTCCTGGTACGGCCGGTCAAAAGAAACCTTGGCCGCGGACTTGTAGCCCGTTGCTGCCAGAACCGCGCCGTAGCTGTTGAAATCGTATAAGCTCTTGCCCGTCTTGCCGTCATCCGGCCAGTCATTGTAGGCCTGATAAGTCGTCACCGGGGATTGATAGAGGATCGCTGCAGCGCGGCTGTCGTCGCGGACCGTGAAGATCATCAGGTTCTGGTAGCCTTGTGCGTTCTTAAGGACGCACAAGTAGACGCCGCTCGTCCAGGAAGTCTGAGTCGCCAGTGTGTACGCCGCCGCCCACTGGCATGCAATCATCCCGGTTACCGCATCCATGGGGCAGGCGGGCTGCGTTGTGCCGTTCAGCGGTCCGATGTGCTGCATTAATCGCCCGCCTAAGTCCTGGTAATAGCCGATGCGGTACACGTCGATCGTGAACGTCTGCGCTGGATTCACGCTGACGTAAAACGTGATGTTTTGGCCCTTGTTGACGCTGGCGGCCGATGCATAGCCCTTGATCTGGCCGGTTGTGTCATTCGCCAGATTGTCGCCAATATCCCAAGCGTTCGTTCCCGGCTGCTGATTCTCGATGACGATGGGATTTTGCGCCGCCGCGGGTCGGGCAGCCACGAGCAGAACCGTCAAGAGAATGAAAAGCAGGGATTTACGCGAACAGCTACGACATTCGCCGTGGGTGGGTCGGCGCATCGGTTTTCTCCGTAGAACGTGGGTTTTCCAAATTAAGTTGTGAAAGGCGTCGGCTCGCAGGCAGACGTCGTCCCTAGGGTCTACTGAAGCGCAAGCATGCCCGTCACCAAATGGAAATAGCTGAAAGAAAATAACTTAATAGGCTTTCGGCTTTCGGCATCATGCAAACGGTTGCATACTTAAGGCATCGGCCTTCCGTTTGGGTGTTACGAGCTCCGTGCGGGCTGGCATGATTTAAGCGCAGAGCGTGCCCCAGCGCACCGGCCTCAGGGCTAGTCGAGTTTCGGCTGCGCCATCGAACGTGGACCGCCCGGCGCGAGTTAGGGACATGACGGACTCCACGCCTGCAAACGTCCCAGCTTTGGGTTCGCGAATGGTCGCGAAAGTGATGCAGTTCCGGATTCGTTTGAATCTGGCGGAGAGGGGGATTCGAACCCCCGGTACACGTTTTAGCGCGTACAACGGTTTAGCAAAACGAGTGATTGCGTCTGGCTCGCTGGGAAGTTGCTGAAAACTATAGACACCGTTCGGCTGACTCTGGATGGTTTGGGCACGGTTGGCAGCTTATTGGAATAAACTGGGATAAAGGCTTTTTGCATCCACACGGAGAGGTCACCGACAGGCCTCTGGTACTGGCTTGCTAAACCTACCTGCCCTGTTTGCACTCCCTGATTTTCACGTGTTTTCAGAGATTCGCATTGCTCTCAGTTGCGCTGAGATAGCCTCATTTGCAGGTTAAAGTGCACCACGAGTGCACCAGATTCTCGTTCATGGTTGAAGTCATTGGCAGCTCGCCTGAAAGCAGAGTGTTTGGCCAAAAAACGGGAGCACATGATTTTGAAAACGGTCAGCCACCTTGCTCGTGTGAGTGCCGGAATACACTTCGAAACTATTCGCGATCGCATACTTATCAAGGACTTCGTGGAGCTTTACGGTATCGGCTCGCAGACCGTCCCGGTCACCTACATCGATGGAGATCGCACGATACCGCCGGAGACTTCCGATGTACTGATCAACGAAAGCGAGTGGAGCGTTTGCAGCCCATTTTGCAGAAACGTCGGGCTGTGGCGTTCCATCCTTCGTGGGCAGGTCGAGATAAAGCGGAGGATTCTTTGGGTTGGGCGACCAAGCGGCGGCCGACGCCAACGTGGCGCGCGCAAAAAACGGCAAGCCTTCCGAGTCCGCTGGTGTTTTCAGAGCCTCAAGGCTCTTCGCGATTTCCGGGTTCATGGAACCGGCGGGCCGGGGAGATAAGCAACACGGACTCATGATGTACAAACTCCCGAACACGTCGGAATGCTTCATGCCAATGCGGGTAGCGCCGTATCCTCCCATTGAGTGGCCGACGAGTCCCCGGCTTTGGCGCTCTGGAATCGTACGGTAATGCGCATCAATGTATGCGACCAGGTCTCGAGCGATGAACAGCTCGAAATCACCGGTGGTCACGGAACTCGAGTACATCGAGCCGTTGTGCAACGTCTTCGAATCGGGCAGGACTACGATCATTTCTTTCGCGCCTAGAGCGAAGGCGCCTTCGATAGTCTCGGGGACATGGATTTCATGCGTCCATTGCTCGGCGCCGATGGAATAACCGTGCAGCGCGTAAACGACCGGATAGCGTCGAGACTTATCTTGCGCATAGCTGGGAGGAAGGAACACAAACACGTCGCGATCAACCGCGTCTCCTTCCAAATTGCCTTCCAGAGCCATTCCGTGAATTTTGATATGCTCGACCGCCACTGGCTTTGCACCGGCAACCGCCGGAGGCACATCTGTTCGCACTTGCGCGGCGAGATGAGGAGCTAGTCCAGCCGCAATCGCAAGTAATATTCCTCTGAACCATTTCGCGCTTGTCATGGTGACCCTTTCTTGAAGCAGCACCAGTCTGGGAGAGCCCTTTAGCTTTACTGCTCGACTGCAACCACCGTTACCGACTTGGGAGCCAATTTGAGGGTCAGCTTGGCGTCTTGCGCTTTTGCTGAAAACGGCTTCGGAACAACCGTATTGGGCGCGTCGAAGGTATTTACGCTGTCGACCTTGGATGCAGACAGCGTTTCTCCTGCCACGGATTTAGCATTTATACCAGCCAGAGTAACTTCGATTTCAGCGGACTGATTTGGATCGACGTTAGTTATTGCAAGCCATAATTTTCCGGCTTTATCTTTCGCTGCTATGGCATCTACACGAGGCAACGTGATATCGCCGTGCGTGTACGTGCCAGCGTCGAATGAGACGGGCACGAAGGTGGCGTCCTGGAACGGCACGTACATTTTGTAGACATAGTAGGTAGGTGTGAGAACTATTTTCTCTTCATCGGTCAGGATCATGGCCTGGAGCACGTTGATCATCTGCGCGATATTGGCCATGCGAACGCGGTCGGCATGCCGCGCAAAAATGTTGAGATTCAGTGCCGCTAGCACTGCATCGCGCAAACTATTTTGCTGTGCCAGAAAGCCGGGATTGCTGCCGGGAAGCGGCGCGTACCAGCCGCCCCACTCATCCACAACAAGCGCCACCTTTTTTTCCGGATCATATTTGTCCATGATTGCCGAGTGCTTCTCAACAAGATCGTTCATCTCGAGCGTGGACTTTAGAATTTGCGCGTACTCGGTCTCTCCGAACCCTACCGACGCATAGGAAGGCGGCCATTTCACAACGGTGTAGGAGTGCATCGAAAGCCCATTCATGTCCCAACTCCACGTGTGGTTCTGATACGCCTTCATGATAGCGTCGGTCCACTCAGTCCAGCGGGGTTCGCCGCCCCCGGGTCCCACAGCGATCTTGAGCATTTGTTGTTTGTTTTGTTGTGCTGGATTGAAGTTGCGGACGAAGCGGCTGTAGATCTTGAGCTGGCTTAAATAATAGTCGGGCGTCATGTTGCCGCCACAGTCCCAGCTTTCGTTGCCGATGCCAAGAAACGCAACCTTATAAGGAGCAGGATGCCCGTTGGCGTCGCGCTCCTTGGCGAGCGTTGTCTGCTGAGCAGTAGTTAAATATTCCAGCCATTCCGCTGCTTCCTGTGGGGTACCAGAGCCGACGTTGACGGAGAGGTAGGCCTCCGCTCCAATCTGGTCGAGGAAGTCCATGAATTCGTCCGTTCCGAAGGTGTTCGGCTCGATTACGCCGCCCCAGTTGGGATTGAGTGTTACCGTTCGCTGCGGACCGATGCCTTTGCGCCAGTGGTATTCGTCAGCGAAGCACCCGCCGGGCCAGCGCACGTTCGGCACTTTTATCGCTTTGAGCGCAGCGACGACATCATTACGAATCCCGCGCGTGTTCGGAATTTTGGAGTCCGGGCCGACCCAGATTCCTTCGTAAACACCGTGGCCGAGGTGCTCGGCAAATTGGCCGAAGAGGTTGCGGTCAATCTTCGCGCCGGGCTTGGAAACGTCAATGAACAATGCAACTTTCTGTGCAGCCGCCACCGGCGCAGCCATAGCCACAGCGAGCAGAGTCAAGCTGGCAAGAAGTGAGCGCACGAGCGGAGATCCTGCTTGCAGAGCAAACAGGAATGTCCGACGCAACTGAGATCGGCGCAGGATTCGGTACTGAATTGCTCGGAGATGTCTGAAAGCAAGTTTTTGGGCCATTTATTGTTCTCTCTGAGGTTCGGCTTGGTTGCACCAGATTGATATCCAACAGTTTTTGCGATTATCTTTCAGAGTTCAGTTTATGAAACGCGTAGTATACATTCAGCGTGGCGATGGACAATCTATAACGGATTCTTGAGATGGGCCGGACAATGGACACTCAACTCCAGTGTGGGTGCTGTCGCAAACCCTTCCAGAGGCTATTTCCAGCGTGAAAGCACTTGTACTCAAGAGGCCGGGCGAAGCATCCGTCGAAATGGTTCCCAATCCGGTGGCCGCACCTGGAGAATTATTACTGAGCGTCCGAATGGTGGGGTTCTGCGGAAGCGATCTGAACTCATTTCGCGGACGAAATCCGCTGGTCACCTTTCCACGCATACCCGGACATGAAGTGTCAGCCACGGTCATCGAGGGAGACGACGCGCTGCCTGCTGGAACAGATGTAGCTCTTTCTCCATATACGAACTGCGGTCGGTGCGCTTCGTGCCGGAGGGGACGTTCGAATGCGTGCGAGTTCAATCAGACTCTTGGCGTACAACGGGACGGTGCGCTAGCAGAATTCGTTGCAATGCCACGAGATAAGTTGTATCCGGCAAAACTCACGACGAAAGAGTTGTGCTTGGTCGAACCGTTGACTGTGGGATTCCATGCTGTGGCGCGCGGCTTGGTGAAAGCAGATGACACTGTCGCCATCCTGGGATGCGGCGGCGTGGGACTCGGAGCCGTCGCTGCTTCGAACGCACGCGGCGCTCGCACGATTTGTGTTGATATGGATGATGAGAAGCTCGCCGTGGCGCGAGCGGCGGGTGGTTCTGATGCGATCAACACCGCGAAGGAATCGCTGCACGATCGCCTGCAAGAGCTGACGGGAGGTCGCGGCCCGGATGTAGTGATCGAAGCGATCGGAACACCGCAAACCTTTCGAGCCGCTGTTGAAGAAGTCGCCTTTACTGGACGAGTGGTGTACATCGGCTATGCAAAAGAACCGGTAAGCTACGAGACGAGACTCTTTGTGCAAAAAGAGTTGGACATTCTCGGTTCGCGAAACGCGCTGCCGGAAGATTTTCGTGCGGTAATCCATCTTCTAGAGGGGAAAAAGTTCCCTGTAGATCAGGCTGTGAGTCTGGTGGTGCCGCTCGAAGAGGCGGCGGATGCCCTGCGATCGTGGAGCGAGAATCCGCTAAGCTTCAAAAAGATCATGGTCTCCGTGGATTGACGGCATCAGAGCTTTATTCTAGTTGCAGGAGGGAGGAATCGTGCTTGCCCGTTTGCTGTTGACGATTGCACTTGGTGGTTTTTTGCTCGCGCTCTTAACACTTCGTGGAGCGCAGGCCCAGAGTCCGACGGCTCCAACTGCTTCTATCGACCCGGAAGCGATCGACGCAATCTGGCAGAAGGCAAGCAGCAAGTATGACGGGCAGCGAGCGGCGCTCTTGAAGGACGTTGAAAACGCGGATCGCGAGGGGCGCTATCGCGCGGACTGGGAATCGCTGAAGAACTATGAAGCGCCGGAGTGGTACAAGGACGCCAAGTTCGGAATTTTTATTCACTGGGGAGCGTATTCGGTTCCTGCTTACGGCAGCGAATGGTATCCCCGAATGATGTACGTCGAGGGATCCCCAGAATACCGGCATCACATCGAGACTTACGGTAAGCAGGATAAATTCGGCTACAAAGATCTAATCCCCATGTTCAAGGCCGAGCATTTCGATCCAGCGGCCTGGGCGGAGTTGTTCAAAAAAGCCGGCGCGAAATACGTAGTGCCCGTGGCCGAGCATCACGACGGATTCGCGATGTACGACAGCGGGTTGAGCGATTGGACGGTGGCCAAAATGGGACCGCGTCGCGATACCACCGGAGAATTGGCGAAGGCGGTGCGGGCCGCCGGGTTGCATTTTGGCGTGTCGTCGCACCGCGTGGAACATAATTTCTTCCTTGGGCCGGGCCGCGGAATTTCTTCGGATGTGAACGACCCGCAATATGCGATGCTGTACGGCCCTGCCCATAACTGGCTTATGAACCCGTGGGGCACACCTCTCAATAATGACTTCACTTATGTTTCCTCCGCGTGGGCCAACGATTGGCTGGCGCGATCTGCGGAACTGGTCGAGAAATACCATCCCGATATCGTGTATTTCGACTGGTGGATCGGCCAGGCGGCGATCCGGACGAATCTTGCGCGGTTCGCTGCGTTCTATTACAACAGCTCTCTGAAATATGGCGACCACCTTGGCGTGATTAACTACAAAGACTACGCGATGCAAGAGCGTTCCGGCGTGCTCGATTTGGAGCGTGGTCAGTTGGGAGACATTCGCCCGCTTTATTGGCAGACGGACACGTCGGTCAGCAACAAATCGTGGGGCTACATTGAGACCGACACATTCAAGTCGCCGCAGTTCGTGGTGGATCAGCTCATCGACATCGTGAGTAAGAACGGGAATTTGCTTTTGAACATTGGGCCGCGGTCGGATGGCACGATTCCGGAACAGGTGCAGCAGGTTCTGCTGGATGTGGGAGCTTGGCTCAATGTCAACGGCGAGGCCATCTACGGGACCCGGCCGTGGCGGACCTACGGCGAAGGCCCGACCAAAGTGACCGCCGGGTCATTTCACGATACCGACGTGGCGAATTACAAGCCGGAGGATTTTCGATTTACAGCTAAGGGCGACGCGCTTTACATCATCGGACTTGCGTGGCCAGCAGGTGGCGAAGCTGTGGTGCGTTCGCTGGCAACAATCGTGGGAAGCGATCCAGTGGCGTCAGTGGATTTGCTGGGTGGCGACCCGAGCTTGCGCTTCGAGCAGCGTGGAGACGGTTTGCACGTGCATTTACCCGCGCAGCCGCCGGCAAAGTACGCTTACGCCCTTCGCGTGAAGTTTCAGCACGCGGGCCGCTGAAACGAACAAGCACAGATTCTTCTCGCGAAAAATTCTACCGCGATGAGCGGTTTCGAGGTGAAGCCATGAAGTCAGTCACAATTGCACTGCTCCTGTTTGCGAGCCTGTGTTGCACCCGGAAGTGCTACGCGCAAGATGCTGGGGATTTTCATCCGGCCACAACAAATGTGTGGGGAGCCGAATACCCGCGAGTTGACAGCACGGGACGGGCACAGATCCGTGTCAAAGCTCCCGACGCCACGAAGGTCAAGGTGAATTTCTGGAGCGGGCCGAAGGTGGATATGGAGAAACAGTCGGACGGCTACTGGATGGTCACGACGCCGCCCCTTGTTCCGGGATTGCACTACTACACCGTAATCATAGATGGAGCGGAGGTGAGCGACCTCGGCAGTAAGGCTTTTTTTGGTGGAAGCAAGTACGCGAGCGCAATCGAGGTGCCTGAGCCTGGTTCGACCTACTACTCGGCACAGGACGTGCCACACGGGCAAGTGCGCGAAGTCTGGTACAGCTCGAAGGTCACAGGTACGTGGCGGCACGCGCTAGTCTACGCTCCTCCCAATTACGACTCACAGACGAATGTCAGATACCCGGTGCTGTATCTGCAGCATGGCGGAGGCGAGGATGAGACGGGCTGGATCAGGCAGGGAAACGCGAACTTCATACTCGACAATTTGATCGCGGCGAAGAATTGCAAGCCGATGATTGTGGTAATGGCTTATGGTTACGCGCGGCGTGCCGGCCAGCCTGCTCCCGACCTGACGGGAAAGCCCTTCGGTTCTCCTGAAATGCTAAAGGCCATGCAGGATATGGCCGCCGCGTTTGAAGATGACGTGACGCAAGTTCTGATCCCGTACATCGATTCCCACTTTCGCACACTGACGGATCGCGATCATCGCGCCATGGCCGGTCTTTCCATGGGCGGAATGCAAACTTTCCAGGTCACACTTAATCATTTGGATCTCTTTTCCTACATCGGAGGATTCAGCGGAGCAGGCGGCATGCTCGTACTTGGAGACCGGAAGCTGAATCCCAAAACCGACTACAATGGCGTGTTTGCAGATCCGGCCGCGTTCGCAAAGAAAGTGCATTTGCTGTGGATCGGAGTCGGGACAACAGAGCCGGAGCGAATGCGCGCAGGCCTTCAGAGGTTGCACACCTCGCTGCTCGAAGCAAACATTCAGCACGTCTTCTACGAATCCCCCGGAACCGACCACGAGTGGCAAACGTGGCGCCGCGACCTTAAGGACTTTGCGCCAAGGCTCTTTCAATGAGCGCGCAAACCAGCAACTCAAGCGGAAACGATCTTTAGACCGGCGAATTGGAGAAAACAAATGGAGACACATTCGTACATGCGATCATCGAACTTCAAGATTCTTGCTGCGACTGTTGTCCTCCTGATTGCGAGCCGCGCACACGCACAGAACTCTGAGCCGCCGCCATATCTGAACCCGGCGTTGCCTGCGCAGCAGCGGGCCGCCGACCTGGTACATCGCATGACCGTGGAAGAAAAGGTCACCCAGCTGACCAACCAGTCGCGTGCCATCGAGAGGCTTCACATACCCGCCTACAATTGGTGGAGCGAAGCGCTGCACGGAGTCGCCAGCAGCGGCACCACGGAGTTTCCCGAGCCGGTCGGCCTGGCGTCTACATTTGACACAGACGCCATCCATCGCATGGCCATTGCCATCGGCATTGAAGCACGCATCAAACGGGCGCAGTTTGAGCGCGCCGGCCACAGCCGCGCCCAGGAAGGTTTGGACTTCTGGGCGCCGAACATCAACATCTTTCGCGACCCGCGATGGGGACGCGGGCAGGAAACTTACGGCGAGGATCCGTTCCTTAGCGCGCGCCTCGGCGTGGCCTATGTCACTGGAATGCAGGGCGATGATCCGAAATACTATCGGGCCATTTCGACGCCCAAGCACTACGCCGTCCACAGCGGGCCGGAGCCGACGCGCCATACCGCCGACGTGCGAGTCACCAAGCATGACCAGTTGGATACCTACTTGCCCGCCTTTCGTGCCACGGTCACCGAAGGCAAGGCCGGCTCGGTTATGTGCGCCTACAACAGCATCAACGGGCAACCCGCATGCGCCAGCGAGTTCCTGTTACAGGATCAGTTGCGCGGCAAGTGGAATTTTCAGGGCTACGTGGTTTCCGATTGCGCCGCCATCGTCAATATCTTTCGCGATCACCACTTCACCAAGACGCAACCAGAAGCCTCCGCATTAGCGATCCAGCGCGGGATGGATAACGAGTGCCTGAATTACGCAGACATTAAGGACGATCGCGACTACAAGCCTTACCTGGACGCTTACCAGCATGGGTTCCTGAAAGAAAGTGACATTGATACCGCGCTGATCCGGCTATACACAGCGCGCATCAAGCTGGGCATGTTCGACCCGCCGGAGATGGTTCCATTTACAAAGATCGACGAGAAGGAACTCGACAGTCCTGCGCACCGCGAATTAGCCCGGACGGTCGCGAACGAATCCATGGTCCTGCTCAAGAATGACGGCATTCTGCCGCTCAAGAAAAGGGGAATCAAGATCGCGGTGGTAAGCCCGCTCGCCGACCAGACCCGATATCTGCTCGGCAATTACAACGGTAGGCCCACGCATACAGTTTCTGTAATGGACGGAATCAAAGCGGAGTTTCCCGAAGCACAAGTCACGTTTGTGCCTGGAACTCAGTTCTTGCGTTATGAAGGTGATGTCGTACCGGCATCGTTCCTCACTACTCTGGATGGTCGACCGGGGCTCACGGCTGAGTTTTCCACCGGAGAAATGTGGGGACCGCAACGAACGGTCCTGGCGGAACGGCCGGTGAACAATCTCGATTTGAAGGCAGAGGACATCCCTCAGGACGCTTCCGGCAAATATCCGTTGCGCATCGAGTGGAGCGGCTTCCTCACCCCAACTGAAACGGGAGACTACACCGTCGGCGTGCGTCTGCAAGGCGGGTTCGCGCGAGTCGAGGTCGATGGAAAACCACTGGCCCACGGCTGGGTCGGCGATGAGGCGCCACAGGCGCGAGCCGGGCACATTCACCTGGAGCAGGGAAAGAAGGTCCATGTCAAAGTTGGTTACGGGCAAGGTAGCGCCGGGCCAGTGAAGGCGCAGTTGATTTGGTCGAAATATGATCCGCGGCCCAGTCCCGAAGCCATTCAAGCGGCGAAGAACGCGGACGTCGTCGTGGCGGTTCTGGGCATCACCAGTGAATTGGAAGGCGAAGAAATGCCGGTTAGCGAAGAAGGATTTAAGGGCGGCGACCGCACCAGCATCGATCTTCCCAAGCCGGAGGAGGATCTACTCGAAGCGGTCGCTGCAGTTGGCAAGCCTGTGGTGCTGGTGCTCGCAAACGGCAGCGCGCTCGCCGTGAATTGGGCCAATCAACACGTCAATGCAATTTTTGAATCCTGGTATCCAGGCGAAGAGGGGGGCACCGCGATCGCGCAAACACTCTCCGGCGCGAACAATCCCGCAGGCCGACTTCCGGTCACCTTCTACACCGGAGTCGACCAGTTGCCACCGTTTGAAAACTACGCCATGAAGGGCCGCACCTACCGCTATTTCGCAGGCAAGCCGCTCTATCCTTTCGGCTACGGTTTGAGCTACACCACATTCTCCTATCGCGGGCTTCGTGTCCCGAAAAAGGCAATCAACGCGGGCGATCCTCTCATCGCGGATGTCACAGTTACCAACACCGGCATGCGCGACGGCGACGAAGTAGTGCAACTTTACCTGAGCTTCCCCGATGTGCCGGGCGCGCCGCTGCATGCTTTGCGTGGATTCAAACGCGTGCACCTGAAATCTGGCGAGTCGCAGAATGTGCGATTCGAATTGAAGGACCGCGATCTGAGCATGGTCACTGAAGCTGGCGAACCGATCATCGCCGAAGGTAAGTACTCGCTCTCGATCGGTGGCGGTCAGCCCGCCACCGGCGCTCCCACCGTGTCGGCAACGTTCCAGGTCAAGGGAAGGAAGACTCTGCCGGAATAGGGAGCAACGGTATCGTGAAATCGAAAATAAGGCGTTTAGCTGTCGCCAAGCGAGTTTCGCTGATGATAGCTATCTAGAGCTCGGCTGTCTTAAAGAAAGCGTCACCATGACAAGCTCGAGATGGTTCGGCTAGATTTTACTTGCGATTGAGGCTCGGCCCGCTCGGAGTCGCCGGGCGCTCTTACTACTGGCTCTACTTCGCTTCCTTAATGATCGCCTCCGCAGCGTTCCCTGCCACCACCCAGCTTGCCGACCCAGCCACCACGGCTTCATCTTCAAACCACAAGAACCCGAAGTCATCGATGCACTCGGGAAAATCCGGCTTGATAATGATATATCCCGGAATCACAGCGCCCGGAATGTACGAATTGTCCGCGCGATTGTTGCTGTAGGTCTTTGTCTTCGACACCGTTCCCACTCCAGCCACATACGAAGTGCTGGATACCGGGTGTGTGCCGAGAATGTAGTTCACCGCACGAAGTGTGTATTCGGGACTCACCAGATCCGGAAATGCCTTATGCAGGAAATACATTCGGATGGCCATGTCCACCACGGCGCCCGATCCGCCCCACGTGCCGAGACTTGGCGGCACGCCGAACGGCGTGGCGTCCAGCCGCTCATCCAAACCCGCCATATATTTCTTCACCGCTTCGCGCATTTGATCCTTCGCGCCGGAGTCCAGGTAAGGCAAAGCCCGCACCGCGCTCCAGCCACGCAAGTCCATCTGTTGCGGCGTGATTATCTGCGGGAACAATTCCTTCAGCCGGGACTTGTAAGGCTCGGCGCCATTCGTAGCGATGGTCAATTCCAGCGCCGCTGCCCACTCCAGTCCGGCACTATATCCTCCACGACCGGAGCCGGCCGGGGGAGTTGGTTGTGCGCCAGTCGTGCCCGTGTTTGTCGGAGCACCTCCGCTGCTCGCTGCCTTACCACCGCTTCGAGCACCTGAGACCACGCCCTGCGACGCGGCCAGCACACCGCCTCCCGGCGCTCCTGCCGGAGCCGCTCCCCCTAAGCCGCCGCCCGCCGAATTCTGCGTTGGATGAGCCTTCTCCTCGTTCCAAGCTTTGATCGCGGTATCCAGGCAGTCTCTCGCTAATGCATCGTCCCAGCCTTTCAGCGTATCGGCCGCTGCAGCCAACGCTGCAATGGCGTTCCACTGGAAAAACGGGTTGTTCGTAGTGAAGATCCAGCGATCGTCCGGCCTGCCGGAGTAGTCACCCTTCGTTTCATTCGGGCCGAGCTTCGGGTCGTAGATGCGGCCGTCTGTTTTCGAAGCGCCGTCGCCCACCTGGGTGTATTGCCGCAGATCTGGCTCGTGAGTGCCACGGATCGCGTGGCCTATGTTGTGGAACTGCGCCAGGATGAGCAGTGCACCGTGCTTCACCTGCTGCACCGTATCCGGTACGCCATCGGGCCGGTGCATCTCCACTTCACGCGCGGCTTCATCCACCGTCAGCTCGTCGTACGTGAGATGGAATTCGCGATACGCCAGCGCCAGGCTCTGAATGACGCTCAGTTGCGCCGGCTCCTCCAAGTCGAAATCCCCGGCGTCGTACCACCCGCCCACGTTCATCCCAGGGATGTGATCGCCGCCTTTGTACTTCCCATCCGTTGCTGCGGCCTGGTTCCAGCCGTCAAATTGCTCCCCAACCACCGGCGCCATGCGCCCATCATCAAGGTGTGAAGCACCATGCCACACCCGGTATCCTTCGCGAACCGCAACGTGATCCATCTGCGCCGCAAGGTGATGGTCCAGGCTGTCCTGCCAGATCTTTGCGTAAACGTCCTGCGAAATCGGGAAAGGGGCCGTGCGCTGATCTGCGTACTCGATTACGTAAAGGCCGGGTTCCGTCACAGAGGTGAAATCGAATTTCGAATACACGTAGCGCAGCCACGACGTCGCAGGCGTGATCGGACCCTCGAACACTTGTTGGTAAGCTCCGTTTTCCGTTAGGCGCAACACTCGGGCCGTCTTCGGGCCGTTATATTTCGGGTCGAGTTCGAGCACCGCCACCTTGGAGAAGCCCGGCGCATAACCCACCTGGCTGTGCGCGATCATCGGCGGCCGTGTCCAGTTCGGGATCACGTCCGGACGGATGTGCCACACGATGGCGCCTGTAGTTTTTCCCGAAGGGATCAGCGAACGCAACACGAACCAGCCGTTCTGCGCGCGGTCGCGCCCATCGAACAGCATCAGGTCGGCCGTATCCGATACCACGTGCACCCGGGCCAGCGCGTCGTCCAAGCCCAGAGTGATGCTCTTTCCTTCGGCGAACGGTAGTGGCTGCGTGTATCCCTTCGCCTGGTCCCAGTCCTCCAGGTAGTACGCCTTTTTCGGCTCATCCGCCAGTGGCAAAACCTTCGTCATCGCGTCGTTCGGCGTTCGCGGGAAAATGCCGGCTTTGGTTCCGTCCACCACGTAAGCCTTGCCCATGTAGATCGACGGCAGAAACTCCAAATTAAAGCCCGCGCGCCCCTCCAGTTTCTGCGGTAGCGGCTTATCGAGATTTATGCTGACCTTCACGCCGCCCGGCTCTGCTGCCACTTCCAATGTGTAACTGAAATCGAACGTCGGGAAACTGAGGTCGGCAATCAGCCGGTCGTTCGCCTTGTCCGCATGGCGGCCCTTAAGCGTTGCCACCAAGTCCCACTGCTCCGGCGTTGGCATCAAGCGAACGTCTCCATTCGTGGCGATGCGCTGGCCGTGCAGAATCATCTCCATGGCCGTATTCTTTTGGTCCACAAAAACGGGGTGGTACGTGCTGTCGTAGAGAAAAACGCTGAAACCTTGGGTGTCGAGGTAATTCTTGTCGGTCACCTTCATGGAAAAATCCGTGCCGGACAAGCCTGAGGCCGAGATCAGGACCAAGAGGATACAAACGATTCGCGTAAGCATAAATTGGGATTGATACTGCTCCTTTGCCCCAACATGATATGACATGCAGACCGTCTGTGCGCCCTTTGTTCCGCAGGCTGCCGCGACCCATGGCAAGAATTTGCCTGCGGTGGTTTTCCCAACCGCCGCCGAGCGGTACTCGGGACAACGGTTCCCTAGCCCGGTTTTCTCACCAGAAGTGAGTAACTGAAGCAGATTGGAAGTAGAAAAAGGCCGCATTCTCAGGCATAACTGCGTTGTCGAAGCGTAGTTGACGCTAAGAGGAGGCGGCCTTTTCTATGACAGA